>Ga0364887_10139_pt1 | contig 48441 bp, 37 predicted proteins | sample ExccelJu500001D4_4_FD_206924 | JGI IMG/M metagenome (GOLD analysis project Ga0364887, IMG submission 206924) | Enriched cells from Trout Bog Lake Hypolimnion, Wisconsin, USA - BchlTB.July23.5000.01.D4 | ecosystem: Environmental > Aquatic > Freshwater > Lake > Hypolimnion/Profundal zone | place...
CGCTTTTGGGAGCCTTCCGGCCATAAATCGATACGACCTTCCGGCAGTTTCAGGATTAAATCCTCCTTTTTCCTGCAGGTCTCAATTGCTTTCCTGAGTTTGAAGCTTGAGTTCTCAAAGGTATTTGGGCTGATCCCGAAACCTGCAACATCTATTGTGTCCGTTGAATTAGTCAGTTTATTAGGTTGATATACAGCACCTGATCCAAAAAAAGGCATAAGAAATAATAATAAATGTATTAGGTTTTTGAGATTTCTCATATAAATTATCTATAGTGAATTCTATTCTAATTCCCCATTGGCTTTTGATCATCAAATCCGAAATCCTTATTGCTACCCATCCCTGTAATCCGGACCTCCTTTGTGCTTCTGATGATGGTCTCCGGCATAATCCGTTGTCCTGCAGGATGAATCAGCCCAGGGTCATCGGCCCGCGGATTTTTAATGGTTGGCGCTATCGGATAGGCATTCATCCATTCACCCGGATAAGGGACTAAAAGTTGCGTCAGATCTGACAGTGGCAAAGTATTTGACAGCCATTTTTTTTCATCCTCCATGTGCAGGATCACCGGGGACCTGTGGTGCTGAATCTTTTGGGTCACCTCGTTGGCCACGGTCGTGATTATAGCAAAGGAATAAATTAATTCACTGGTTTCCGGATTTTTCCAGCAGTCCCAAATTCCGGCGAAGGCAAAGGGGCGAACCTGGTTTCGCAGGTAGACCACGAATGGTCTGTCCAGTTTTTCCTTTTCAGGCCCTTCAATAAATGCATCGGCCGGAATCAGGCATCTTTGACTTCGGATTGGCTTCCTGAATGCAGGTTTGGTTATGATCCCTTTTGAGCCTGTATAGGCAGGGTTATTGTCGGAGTTGTGATCTCCTTCGGAACGGGCGTTGATAAGCAGGGTAGGTTTACTCATCCAGGATGGAGTCATTCCAAACCGGAATAATTGGATTTCATGGGGGTGGTCATTGGTTATAACCGGGGCAAATTTCCCGGGAGCAATGTTGTAAGAGGGTGTAAGAATGATGGTTTCAGGAACGATCACCCCGAAACGTTTTTCCAGAACCTCTGCCTTCTGTACAAGAATATATCTGCCACACATCTTAGCTTCGTTTTGTTTACTTAAAGATACAAAAAAGAGAGCCCGATTGAAATGTCTCTGAAATTACTTTGGGAGATTTTTATATTCAAACTCAATCCTTAGCTGTGGATTCTTTTTCTTGCCGGCAAAATATTTTTCAACGAGATTATCAATCTCCCTGACGCAACGGGTGCATCCGGTACCGGCCTGGGTAAATTTCTGAATATCCGTAGTACTCAGGGCACCAGCACGTAAAACCTTGATGATTTCATCTGCTGTAACGTGATTGCACAAACAGACCAGACGCTTTGAACTCATCCGTGGAACTATTTAAAGTGACTTACCTTCAAATTTAAGGTCGAAAACAACCACTTCAGGAGTATTTCCCAGCCTGACAGGTGGTCCCCAGGAACCAAAACCGGATGAAACATAAAAATTGGTGTTCCCCTTCTTGAGATAACCCCAGCTTAATTCGAAGACAGCTTTGGTAATATAGTTTAGTGGCCAGAGCTGGCCATGGTGGGTATGTCCTGAGAGCTGTAAATCTACGCCTTCATCTACAGCCTCCTCCAGATTGAATGGCTGATGATTCATTACGATCACCGGAAAGGTTTTATCCAAACCAACCATTAATTCTTTCAATGTCTTCCTTCTGTTTTCCTCACCCATCTGGCGGTTGTCACGGTCATCACGCCCGATAACCTGCACTCCGTTGGGTAAAACCACTACCTTATCGCGCAATTCCTTGATATTTATACTTTCAAGGTAAGGCAAGGTCTTTTGGATACCTCCGATATATTCGTGATTCCCGGGAATAGCATAGACCCCCATCAACGATTGGATCTCCTGCAAATGTTTCCCGAGGTTTTTTCGAAGCACTGAAGCAATGTCGCCATCAACCAGATCACCACAAAGTAACACTAAATCAGGTTTTTGAGCATTGATAATCCGGACTAATTTAGCTTCTCGGTTTTCCCCGATTAAGGCCCCGAGATGGATATCGGAGGCCATCACAATCCTCATTGAAGCACTTCCGGTAATTTTCCTGGGAATAGTGAGGGAGAATTTTCTGATCTGTGTATTCAGTGCATTAATATGCCCCGCCACAACGAGGCATGAAACCAGGGCTACGGTCACTAAACCAAGTCTGAAACGGAAAAGCTGCGATAATTCAGGAAGGAAGTGGAAAAAGTGATTGGCCAGCCGGATCACATCAAATACGAGCAGTGTAAGTGCAAAGTAGAGCATAAACGCAAGCCAGAAAGCCCCGACCCGGTATATCCATTCACTGATGAGCGATGAACGGGTGTGTTCCAGAATCTCACCAACCACAAAACATGAAACAACCGTCCAGAATACAACGATATAGGTTGTTCGCCATGAAGATGAAATTGAAAATGCCTGTAAACCCCTGGTATAAATGAAATAATTGAAGGAGATGTAGATAAGTAAAGCAATACCGAAAAAGAGTAGAAATGATGTAAGACGCATAACCGGCAATATTTTGTTCAAAAGTAAACTTTATCAATAACTATAACGGCTACAGATGCTAAAAGTTTATAACCCTTTTTTAGGAGATTTTATTAACACCATTTTTTTATCTTTGCAAATTATCAAATTAATCGTTGAATGAGATATTTCGTAATCGTAGGTTCGCTATTCGCTCTCATGCTCTGGTCGTGTAATAACGGAAACCGATGTTACGATTCGGTTGATACTTTAATGGTTACTTCCTTTTCCATTGATGGGTTTAAGACAATTAACAGTTTGGTGATCAATGGTGTAAATCGAAGCGATCTTGGCGACACCCTGGTCAACGACTCATCTTCGGCCCTGACAAAAAGCGATAATCTACCCCTTTCGTTAACCGCCGATTCGACCGGATTCGTAATAAAGACAAACGGGACAACTGACACCCTTTTCATCCGTCATACCATGAGCCTGGTTTTTGTATCCAGATATTGCGGTTTTGCACCTGACTATGTTCTTCTGGGTTGCCGCCACACATCGGGCATCGATTCCGTGAAAATCTTCCATCCAAAGGTCAATCCATCATCAATACAGCTAGCACCGAATGGTCAAAATATTACTATCTATTTTAGCTCTGCTCGTCATTAGCAGTCTTACGGTTTTTTCACAAACCAGGAGTGACGAGTGGCGATACGAAGGTCCGCGTGTCGGGCTCGATCTGTCGCGCTTTCTGTTGAACAGCATGCAAAGCGGAAAAACTACCGGGTGGGAAATCCAGGGAGATATTCCCTACAAGGGGAGCCTGTTTCCAACTTTTGAAACCGGGATGCAAACGATGAATGACAAGCATGATATTTTTCATTATAAAAACAGTGGCAATTATGCCAGAGTAGGAATTGACATGAATCTTGGGAAATTCGAATCGCTTAAAGATCATGATTTTGTCTTTATCGGAGCCCGCCTGGGTTATTCGTTGTTTAACCAGCAAACGGACAGTATTTACAATTCAAATTACTGGGGTTCCACGATTACTTCATTCCCGCGCCGTTCGATGAGCGCCAACTGGGCAGAGCTTTTATTTGGCATGAAAGGGGAAATCTTCCCCAATTTCTTTTTTGGTTGGTCCCTCCGGGCAAAACTCCTCCTGGCCGTTACCAAAGATGCCCATATCAAACCATATGTTATCCCCGGAATTGGGAATACCTCCGGTGGAACTCCATTTGATTTCTCGGTCGGAGTGTATTACCGTTTCCCGATATTCAAATCTAAAAAAATGCCTAAACCCATCAAGATGGGAGGAGCTAAGCATCCGGGCTTAAATAACGGAACTGATTCGAATAACCCGAACAGCGGGCAGTCAGGCAGAGGCAGACAGAATTATAACAGCGGAAACTAAGGACGATAGGATTTGCTCATCGAGGCCGGAGTACAGATGATACAATCGGCCAATCCGATATTCTCCTTTTCGAGATCATCGACTGAATCCTGTTCTGTCGAACTGATGGTAAATACCTTTAGCAATGGGTTCGATTTCTTCAGATACCATTCAATACCCTGATGCCGGTCGCTATGATATGAGCCATTGAAATGAATCAGCAGCTTACCCGCAGAAAAGTTCTTTAAAATAAAATAGGCCATGGTTGCATCTTTTATGGCCTGTGACTTTGGCAGGTTTTGTCCTCCATGACCTTTTGCCTGTGTGAATATATCTTTGTAACAAGTAAGAGTACTATCATATTGGATCGGTAGCGGGGCAATCCATTTTCTTGCTTCTTCATTAATACTGTCCAGTTTCCCCAATCCTTTGGTATATACCATATTTGCATAACGTCTTGGAATATTTGCTGCAACAAAGCGAAGTTTGTTCTTCCGGGCAAAATCCAGTAATGGCTTATAATCGCTCGGGAAATTTGTCCAAAGTTTAGCTTCATCTTTAAGCGTCTTTTCTGAAACTGCACCCGAAAGGTATTCTTCAACTTTAATCTGATCATCCGCCTCAAACATCTCAGCACTAAGGATCAGATTCTCCTTTTTGTCCGAATAAAGATCTTTGGTCAGTTCCTGTTCAAGCCAATGATCAATTGGATTGTCATGCTGTTCACCAAACAGAATGATATCTGCCTCTTTTGCAGCTTCCAGAAGAGCGGAATAATGGATCTCCTTTCCATTGGCATCAAATAGCTGAAACGCTTTTTTGTCATTTTTAAATGCAAACAGGATCACGGAAACCATGACCAGCATCATGAACTTCTTCATCGAAATGAGATTAAATGGGTGTACCAAAGATAAGAAAAATTATTGCTAAACAATCCCATTTTCAACGGCCAAAAACGAGGATGGATACAGAATAAACAACTGCTCCTACAATTAAGGCAGTCGTTTATTCTGTATGGTTTTTTAGTTTCTTACAGGTCTTCCACGGAAAAGAATGGGGACATCATTCCCGAATCTTATCCAGTAAATCATTCAATTGCCGGACCTCTTCAGGGGTTAGATTCTTCAGCAGTGAATCAACCTTTTTCTCACAGTCGTCCATTTGAGCCAACAGATCCAGCCCTCTTGCAGTAATTTCTATTTGCTTCTGCCTGCGGTCTTCGGAATTCTCTTTTCTTTCCAAAAGTCCCTTGGTATGTAATTTGTCCACGATGCGGCTTACATCCGAGCTTTTGTCGAGCATCCGATCCTTTAAAAAGCCGATAGACACGGGTCCCTCTGAACGAAAACCACGCAAAACCCTTAAAATATTATACTGCGGTTCTGCCAATCCATGTTTTTTCAAGGATTGCAAAAATGCATAACCCAATTGCCTGACTGTATAATTCAGGTTGATTACCCCTTTATGGTAATCATTCCTGAAATGCCCCTTAATCTCGTCCTCAATTTTCATCCATTTTTACTGTTGCAAAGTTCCGGATTGCGAAGATATCCAACCACCCAAACCAGGATTAACACCACGGATGGGAGAACGATACTCATTCCGCCGGTCATATGTATAATAATAGCTCCACCCATATATGCGCTCAGAAGAAAGGTTCCGTAAATATTTGTCCGCGGAAATAAGAACAATAATGCCGAGACAATTTCTCCAGTGGCAATGATAATTCGCCAGCTCCCCAAATGCATTTGCTCCATTTGTTCAGGTTTTAAGAACTTGCCCGAAGCACTGAATAAAAATAATGCGACCAGTAAGCCGGCAATCACCCATGCGGTGATTTTTCGTGTTTTTGAAATTTCTTTTGTCATTTGAGATTTTTTAATATTAAACAACTTTATTTACAATGCAAATATATGTCATAACAATATATGTTGCAACATATATATAAACTTTTTATTAGTAAGGATAATTTTGCCTTCTCAGATTCATATTTTGAAGGAGTTAAATGTGAATGATTCGAATTGGAATTTCTGTTCGCCGAATTAAATCTTTATTAATATCTTTGAGTAGTAAAAATAAATGAGTTCGTGATATAAAGCTTTACAAGTTTTTCTTGTCATTCATTCAGAAATCGCAGCTCAGAAATTCTAACAAATTACAGCAGAATGAATAAGTATTTAGTTTTATTTCTCTTTATCTTTCTAAATATCATTTCGTTACCTTCATTTTCGTCCCGATCTGCCCAGAAGGAGATCAAAAATATAAAAGTCTATTACGAAAAAGGGATGTTCGGTGGATGGCCGGCGAATTTTGGAATATGGAATTGGGGGAATGAGATTTTAGTGGGTTTTGCAAAGGGATATTACAAGGATCTTGGTCCCAAAATGCATAACATTGACCGCAATAAACCTGAGCTCCATCTTCTGGCGCGATCACTTGATGGGGGTGAAACCTGGAAAATTGAAGATCCGTGCAGCTCAGGGAGGGGAGATCTGTTTGTTCCAAATCATGGAAGCTATCATGGAATTGAACGGACAGACGTTAAACTTGAGAAGGTGGTGCCTTGCAAAGGAATCAATTTCGAGAATCCCAATCTGGCTTTTACGGTACGTATGACCAATCCGGATGGCGGAGAATCGCGTTTCTGGTATTCCTATAACCGGGGTCACAGCTGGAAAAGACCTGGTAAACTTCCCGATTTTAATACTTTCGGAACGGCTGCCCGAACAGATTATATTATTGATGGGAAGAAAGAATGCACCCTTTTTATTACAGTTGCCAAATCAGACCATAAGGAAGGAAGGGTGATGTGTGTCAAAACAACAGATGGTGGAAAGAGTTGGAATTTCGTTTCCTGGGTAGGTCCTGAACCAAAGGAAGGGTATGCCATAATGCCGGCTTCGGCCCGCTTATCCAAAAATGAGGTACTGGTCACCATTCGCAGGAATACCCATATATCAGCCTATTTTTCAGCCGATAACTGTAAAACATGGACCCGTTTGATAAATCCGGTGGAAGATACCGGCGAAGGCAATCCTCCCGCGATGATCAAATTGAAAGACGGAAGAGTTTGTCTTGCCTATGGAAGCCGCAAAAAGCCGTTTAGTATTTGTGCAAAATTGAGCAGCGATAAGGGTCAATCCTGGAGTAATGCCTTTACTCTCCGGAGCGATGGTTCGGGAAGAGATATGGGTTACCCGCGAATCGTTCAAAGACCTGACGGTAAAGTGGTGGTGGTTTATTATTTCCAGGATGAAAAAACCGGTCCCGAGCGTTATATTGGCTGCACAATCTGGAGTCCGCCGGCCATCTAGCATGAAATCAGCGTTATATGACCAAAGACTTCAGGCAAATTAGAGATATTTTAATAGGCATTAATTTTTTATTTGGCATAAAATCTATCTTGGCAGAATAGTTAAAATGCCGCTCTTCCCGGAAGTGTATGGCATTCGATGATGAATATTTCAGTTATAACATTAAAACAGCAACCACTATGGCAAAGCTTACACAAGAGATGAAGGAGATGATTTTGACCCAGCAATGTTTCCTGGCAACAGTAAGTACAGAAGGAGTTCCCAACAATGCCCCAAAACGTTCAACCAGGGTTTTTGATGATGAGACCCTGATTTTTAATGAGGGTACTGGTGGTGCAACTTTCCGGAACATCCTGGATGGTTCAAGGGTAGCAGTTGCAGTTGTCAACCGCGAGATTCTTGATGGCTTTCGGTTCCTGGGAACCCCTGAGGTTTTAACCAGCGGAGCTGTCTATGAGAAAGCTGCCGAAGCAGCCACCAAAGCAAACATGCCTAAACCCAAAGCGGCCATACTGGTTCATATTGATGAAATATTTAGTCTCAAACCAGGACCTGGAGCTGGAAAGAAAATAGCCTAAACACTTTTTTATCATTTTCACCAGATCCATCTGCTTTGATTAGTGGTAATACATACCGTTTTCGGTTTCTGTGTTCATTCATAATTTTGAATATCAGTGCGTAATAGCATAATGGCCATAAATTAACCATTCAATTAGGTGGGTACCTTATCTGGCGAATAATCAGTTTATAGTTACCGGTTATGAATAGATTGCTTCTCCTCTTAATCGTTTTATGGGCCGCTGAGGGTTGTGCTGTAAGTCAACGACAAGCCATCCCTTACGGAAATAATGACGATGCAGGTCAGTATTTTGATATCCGGGGGATTAAAATGTATTGCGAAGTTTATGGAAACGGTCAGCCTCTGTTGATGATTCATGGCAATGGTGGCTCAATCAGTGCGTTTAAAAACAACATAGATTACTTTGCCAAAAAGTACCGTGTAATTTCAATAGATAGCCGCGCACAAGGTAAATCCGTTGATTCACAGGATTCCCTGAGCTTTGAGATGATGGCCGATGATGAAGCAGCCCTCCTGAATGCCATGCATATCGACTCTGCCTATGTGTTGGGTTGGAGCGACGGTGGAATCAATGCCTTATTGCTGGCCATGCGACATCCTGAAAAGGTGATCAAACTCGCTTCAACGGGAGCAAACCTGTGGCCTGATTCTACAGCCATCATACCATCGCTTTGGAGAAATGACAAAAAACATTTTGATACCACAGATCCTCATCGGTTAAAGACACCACGCGATCGGAATGACTGGAAATTGTTTTTGCTTGACTGGTATCAACCCAATATCCCGTTGACTGCCTTACATTCAATTCGGTGCCCTTCACTGATAATAGGCGGGGATCACGATCTTATCCGGATAGAACATACTGCGGCGATTTATGAGAATATCCCCAATGCTTATTTGTGGATCTTACCAAATTCAAGTCATGGAACCCTTATTGATCACTTCGATGAATTTAACCGGAAGGTTGATGATTTTTTCTCAGGTCCTTTTCACCGATGGTAAAACAGGAATTGGCACTTTCATCAGCGTCTGGTTTGTTATTCACTTTCTTTTTGGGATGAAAGGCTAAGGCTTTATTATTTGTTTGGAATATGAAAGAGGTTATCAAAAAACTGAGATTCAAGTCCGAAAGTGTGGTGCTCAATGCGCCTGATGATTTAATTCAGGATTTTTCTTTTTCCTTTTTCTTTTGATCGATGATCCCGGCTTCGATGCCAGGGCGCAAAACCAGGGGATGATGCTTCTTTTGTATCCGCATATTGATCATCTCGACCAACAGCGAGAAGAAAACCGCAAAGTAGACGTATCCTTTCGGCACCTCGATATGGAACCCTTCCAGGACCAGCATAAATCCAATCAGGATTAGAAAGGAGAGTGCCAGAATTTCGATCGTGGGGTGTCTGGCAATGAATTTGCCAATTTTATCGGCAAAGAAAATCATGATAAAGAGAGAGATAATCACGGCCAGGATCATGATGGAGAGTTGGCGTGTTAGTCCTACAGCCGTCAGGATCGAATCGAACGAAAAAACAATATCGAGCAGGATGATCTGCATAACCACCTTTGAAAGTTCTGATTTACCGCCAGCGGTACCCGTTTCATGAAGATTTTCCATCTTCGCATGGATCTCAGATGTACTTTTAGCCAATAGGAACAGCCCTCCACTCATCAGAATTAATTCCCGGATACTGAATCCAAGACCAAAAACTGCAAATAGCGGTTCGATCATGCTTTTGGTCATCCACGAGATAATGGTCAAAAGGATTATCCGGAAAACAAGTGCAATACTCAGGCCTAATCGTCTGGCATATTGCTGATTATTCTCAGGTAGCCGGTTGGTAACGATGGATATGAAGATGACATTGTCCACCCCCAGAACAATCTCCAGAAAGGTGAGCATCATCAAGGCAATCCAGGCTTCAACGGTCAGGAAAATCTCCATAGTGTGATCAAAATAATTTTATAAACCTCTTAAACACTGGTAATCCTCCCAATATTACTCCGGATTTTCGGGATTATTCACCGCAAATATAACCGAATATCTCCTAAGTCCGGGTAATAAGTCTTTCAATCGGATGTTTTATCAGCCTGAAATATACCGTACCTGATTTATGACAACGTTACTTTACTGCCTCATTTTCAATGGTAGGAAAAGATGAGTCGGAAAACGGTTGATCTCATTTCTGCCTCTGATCTTCTATACGGTACTCCTTTTTCTCCTTCTGATCCTCCATCATCTCCTTTTTGTCATCCATCAGTGGACCATTTTTCACTGCATTCCAGTCGAATTTCTCATCAAGCGGAGTCAGCGCTTTTTTAGGATTAAAAATCCGGGTATCCACAGATACGGCATTGTAAGGGGTGAAATCAGGATTTGCAGTGAAGAAATCGGCAAAATCGTTGGCTGCGGTATCATATTGATTCAGATACGGGACTCCAAGCACATTCCAGAAGGTCTTAAAAATGCTTCCAAAACTGTAATGGAGTGAAGAAACGTAATTCCTTTTAACATAAGGAGATACAACCATCAGTACACTCCGGTGGGCATCAATATGATCCACTCCGTTTTGCGCGTCATCCTCCGTAATTACAATGGCCATATTCTTCCAGAAAGGGGTATGCGAAAGGTATTCCACAATCCGTCCTACTGCCAGATCATTATCGGCCATATAGCTCTCCCGGAAAGGAAACCCTGCCTCTGGACGCTCATCCGCACCATGATCGTTGGGTATGATCACTGTAATGAGTGACGGCATATTCGTGCCGGTTTTAATCCATTTTTCGTCAAATTCCCTGATAAACTGATGAATGCGGAACTGGTCAGGAATTGCCATGTTAAAAGTTGGATATGTCTTTGACGTTCGTGAGAACATCGGCAACGGAACAGGGTAATTGACATAATGCCTGATCCCTGTATATTTGAATGACGGGTCATAAAATGAAGGGTCAAACATCACACCAAATCCAAAGTTGAAAAATTCAATCCTGTTCCGTTCCAGGTGCTCCCACATCGATCCAGCCTCATTGTAGTCCTCCGGATAAATGGCACCCGCTGAACCGTTCATGGCCAGGCTCCCCGGAGCTTTTGAACTGACTTTATAATATCGGTTACCGCCATAACTTGCTGCTGTAGTAGTTTCCACCCATTCGTTCGGATAGGTATCGGCAAGCCACCGGTGCCCGTCAGCGGAAACATCAGAATCGACATAGAAATTATCTGAAACGGCAAACTGATTTGCCAGGTTAAGGTGATTAGGCATGACCGTGGCCTTTGTCACACGCAGATTATTTTTCCTGTTTGAAAAGGTGACATCATGACCATACCGTGCAAGTGAAGGATCACCATTCCCTTTTTCAAGCTGTCCGAATATTTCATCGTAGGTACGGTTTTCCTTTGAGATAAAAACCAGGTATTTGATCGGGGTCTCTTTCTCTCCGCCAAAGATTGGAACGGGATTATCCCCTCTGCGTTTTTTGACAACGCTGTAATCTTCAATACGGTAATTGTTGTCGATTACTTTTTGGGTTAGCGAAATCAATTGCTGGTCATCTGGTATGGGAATTACCGAAACTGTTCCCTTCATCAGATTCCCGATATAACTGCCTTCTTTTCCCTCCGCAAAATCCCTTCCGCCGTTTGGTCCGCTCCCAAATCCCTTGGCATTGCTTACTATCAGCAATTTACTATCCGGAGTGACATCGAGTTTGGCCGGAAACCATCCTGCGGGAATGTGTCCGACAACCTTTAATGAAGGAATATCAACAACTCCGATCGCATTTACGCCCGATTCGGCCACATATAGCCTTTTCCGATCGGGAGAAACTGCAAGCCCGAATGGAATCACCCCCCTGAACTGTTTTACCGCGGGGGCGAGCTTAAGAGGGATTTCAGCAGCAATCGTGTCATGAATCATGTCTATGACCGAGATATTATCATTTGTCCCGTTACTGACAAAAACATACCGATCGGTAACTGCCAATGAATTAGGACTTGATCCTCCAACGGCGGGAATCCCTTCGATTTTTTGACCGACCAGCGTTCCCGTCTTTATTTTGACCTGTATTGCCGGTTTTGCCGGATTGTTCAGAGAATAAGACCAGACTGAAAATGATTCGGGGACATTTGGGTCTCCCAGACCGGGGATGTTGAGTGAATCGATAACCATCCCATTCTTCATCTCCGGGGTACCGAAGCCGAAAGGCGGGAATTCGAGTGCCCTTTTATAATCACTCCGGGCTTCGAGATTTCCGATCTTACGGTATTCGAACATCCCCACATTGGTCACATAAACCTTCTTTCCGTCGGGGGAAAGGATTACTCCAAAAGGATACCTGCCAGTACTGACACTTCCCACAACTTTTTTTGACCCCGTGTCAATGACCAGCAACCGGAATAACATCTGATCAATGGCATATAAATACCGGCCATCCTTGTTCAGTTTCAGGTCACCGATATATCCGTCGGGAGTTTTTATGCCGGTTTCAGAGCGTGAACAATCGACCGAATCAAGTTTAGCTCCCGATTCTATGGAAAATAAATAGATTTTGTTTTCCTGCCCACCTGAGACATAGACAATCCTGTTGTCCGGTGAAATGGCAACGCCCATAAAAACTGATGCCAAGATTCCACTATCTGTCGATGCGCCAGGTGGAACCTGTAAAACTGCAGGGTGGGAAGTGTTCAGGTTTTTCAGGATTGAAATTGAAAGCGGGGAAGTACCCGAATTGGCTGTTACTGCTATGGTTCCGTCCTTGCTCAGGGTCAACCCGTATGGATGGGGTGCAACTTCGATCGATTTCCCGTAAGGGGTTATAAACCGGCCATTCGGAATAACGGTTTTCCCGGTTTTGAGCATCCGGGTGACTAAACTTCCTGAAGGAGAAGAAACCACACTCAATCGCGGAGAAATTTGCTGAGCCATTAAGTAATTGAATGCCAGGAATAAAAACAAAGTAATAGCAAAATTCAATTTCATGATTATCTGGCTTTGAAATTAGATTTGGTTTTTCCGAAAGTGTCTAAAATGCATCCTTGAATTTCTCTTCAAAATCATCCCGGAGAAAAAATCGGGTTCCACCTTCGCTGAATTCCATCCCCACAATGCCAATTACAATCAAATTGACCAGTATCTTTTCCACTTTCCAATGGGGTAATTTAGCCTTTCGAAGAAATTGATTCATAGAGAGATGCTGATCCGACTCCAGCAATAAAAGGAGTCTTTTTTCTTCGTCCGTGAAACGAATGAATACTCCGCGGGGATTCTTCTGTTGCTCCCAGACCTTCAGCAAAATTCCGGGGGCAATGATATTTTGGTCATCTTTACGGATATAGACCAGCCACTTACCCTGATCATTCTGGGCAAAATGGGGAATATCCGTACTTTTGGGGATCACTATTTCGAGGACTGTCTTTCCTTCGAGGAGCCACTGCTGGGTCTGAAAATTAATGGGTGGTTTGCTGTACAATTTTGCGGCGGCTTCGGCCATGTAATACTCTTCGTCAGATTTCACGCCAGCTACTGACCCGTTATCCCTGATTCCCAGCAATAAGCGGCCACCGTCAGCATTGGAGAATGCGACCATCGATCGTGCAATCTTGCGCGAATCATTGATGCAATATTTAAAATCCTGCCGTTGATGTTCACCTTCGGCAATCATTTTGATCAGTTTCAGGCTCATTTCTTCAATAACTGATGGTACTTCCAATTTGTTTAAGCAACCGGCAACTGGCGGCTGGCAGGTTTTAGCTGAACAAAATAAAAATTGCACCTGATTTATCCTTATATACAGCCAATGTTGTTTGCTTATCAGCACGATCGCTCGCCCAATATCAGCGAGTTCTAATAACTACGTAAATGATCATCGCAAAGCAATAATCTACTTTAAAAGTAAGCCAGTATCCTGCCGCCGGCAGCTAATAAATCACCTTCATTACACACTGTGCACAGTCGAAATCGAGCTTTAACTCGTTTTTCCCGTCATTCAGAAGAAACGGTTCACTAAAGTGCTCTGGTTTGGCGCCGCCGTATTTGGGGCAAAATCCGAGCTGAAATTTCAGACAATGCCTGGTGGTCATCACCGTTTTACCACGATAATCCGAAAGTTTCTCAAATGCCATTTCCGGATTCTCTACCCCGTGACGCCGAAAAAACTGCAAGGCAAGCCTGTTGCTGATATTCCCTTCATAACCGATATGGGTTGAGGGGTATGGAAAACTGTTCGGCTCGTTAATCCCCCGACAGGGCGTTTTTACCATTCTGCCTTCTGTGATCTTGTCAAGCAGCTCCCGTCGCATGCCGTTTAATACTGAAGACTGGAAAAAATATTTCTCAGCTCCGTTGGTTTTGATGGTTGTGACCACATAAACTGAATCCCCTGTTTTTGAGAGCTGATGATGGATCGTCTCTTTCGATTTTACCGGATCACGGGCCGGATCCTTAGAAAGTTCCCTGATCAATTGCACCTCGAGCCCGCTTTCGTCCTGAGCTTTCAGCTCAAAACCGTTATCAGTCTCAGAAAGTTCAACAGAGACCCTGATTTTTCGGACTGTAAGTTCAGCCTTCAGTTGTTGTTGAAAAAGGTGGTCATAGTTTCGGTAAACTCTGGCCCCCGGATAAATGCCATTCATCCTGTCGGGGAATATTCTTGTCCCTTCAGTGGTATTCACTTTGATTCCTACACTTTCACCCGATGGGGAAATAAACACAAGTCCGTCATTATTGGCAATTTTAATAGCGGTATTTAGTTCGAAACAGTTCGTAGTCACTTTATTTACGACACCCAAATCTTCGCCCAAAAATTTTGGCGATTCAAAAGAGGTAATCTCTTTTGACCGGCCATGGAGAAAATAGTCAGTTGCACCACGGTTGAATGATTTAACTGGGTTGGCCACAAAACCGGCAGCTACCTTACCTGCAGAAGCTGCCTGAAATTCAGAGTTTTCCTCCAGAAAGGCGTCTATCTTCTGGCGGTAAAATGCGGTTATGTTTTTCACATAATCGATCTCTTTTAGCCGTCCTTCAATTTTCAGGGATTGCACTCCTGCTTCAGCCAGTTCCTTTATGGAATGGGAATGATTCAGATCTTTGAGCGACAATAAATGCTGATCAGCTGAAATAATCTGTTTGTCAGCGTCATAGAGTGTATACCGTTTGCGGCAGGGTTGGGCACATGCCCCGCGGTTTGCACTTCTTCCACCGATAGCATGACTCAGATAACAACGTCCGCTAAAACTGACACAGAGTGCTCCATGAATAAACGCTTCGAGTTCGATAGAGGTCTGTCCGCGGATTTCCCGGATCTGCTCCAGCGTTAATTCGCGTGCCAGTACAGCCCTTTTGAAATGGACTGCTTCCAAAAACCGGAGTTGTTCAGGAAGGTAATTGTGGAGCTGAGTACTTGCATGAAGTGGCAGGGGTGGCAGATCCATCTCGAGAATTCCGAGGTCCTGAATAATCAGTGCATCCACTCCAACCTCCCAGAGATTTTTGATCTGACGGCTGGCCTCTTCCAATTCACTGTCGTACAATATCGTATTAAGGGCGACATAGACCTTTACCCTAAAGATCTGAGCCTCCGAAACCAACTGTTCAATATCCCTGATGGAATTACCGGCATCCTCGCGCGCGCCAAACTTCGGACCGCCGATATATATGGCATCTGCCCCGTGCGCAATAGCCGCACGACCACAAATAAGATTCTTGGCGGGAGCCAGCAGCTCTATGGTTTTTGGCGATGCCATTGATGTAAGATTATCCGTTAATTTTCGCTCTGCAATTTGCATTTTTCATTTTGCCCTTTGCATTTCATGTAGTAACTTCTTCTCCCAGTGCTTCCCAGTACTCCAGTGCTCGGCGTGTGTGTGGAATGACAATTGTCCCGCCAACCAGATTCGCTACCGAGAAAATCTCGAATAGCTCATCGGTATTCACCCCAAGTTCATGACATTTTTCAAGATGATATTTCACACAATCATCACACCGGAGCACCATCGAACTTACCAGTCCCAGCATCTCCTTGGTCTTCGAAGAGAGCGCGCCGTCAAGATAGGTATTTGTATCAATATTGTAAATCCGCTTCATCACCTTATTGTCGGAAGCCAGAATTTTCCGGTTCATCTTCTCCCGGTAAGCGCGAAAATCGTCCACTAAATCACTCATAAAAATATATTTTAAACAATTATGTATTAGATCACGTTTCTGTTTTGGATGGCAGCAAAGTTATCACCATTTGACCATTCTATGGAGGAAAAGGGGAATTAAAATGAATTTGCTTATATTTGCACTTCAAAAATACAGGAAAATGAGAACAACGCTAATCCTGCTTTTAATTCTGGCATCTTTCTCAGGTTTCTCAGCAAAACCGGCAATCCCAGCGCAGTTTGTTCAGTATAGTACACCGGATTCACTGATGATCTGGGAAAAATTGAATATCCAGTGTGATCCTAAAATTAATGACCTTCTTCGGCAGCAGGTTGATCAAAGTAAGAAGAGCGGCACAATGAGTGGTTACAGGCTCCAGATCTATTTCGGATCAGGGGAAAATGCACACAATCAGGCCCTCAGAATGAAAACTGAATTTCTCTCTTCCTATCCTGATGTGAAAACCTACCTTTTTTTTAAGTCTCCGGATTTTATTGTCAGGGTCGGAAATTTCAGAACAAAAAGCGAGGCATTGAAAATGCAGAAGACGTTGCTCTTTAAATTTCCCAATGCCTTTATTGTAGCCGATGAGATTGCCTTTCCGGAATTATTAAACATTACATCAACCAATTAATCAGGAATATCCAGAATGAGCGAACAAATAAAACATGAATGTGGAATTGCTCTGATCAGACTACTTAAGCCGCTGGAATACTATCGCTTAAAATATGGAACCTGGCAATACGGGGTAAATAAGCTTTACCTTTTGATGGAAAAGCAGCACAATCGAGGCCAGGACGGGGCGGGGACCGTGGGGGTAAAGATTAATGTTCCGCCGGGACAGGAATATATTTTTCGTCATCGCTCAATCGATCCAAACCCCATCAAGGATGTGTTTGGAAAAATATATAAAGAATTTAATAACGCAGCTACACAATATCCTCAAAGTTATCATGATCCGGTCTGGGCCAAAAAGAACCTCCCCTTTGCCGGCGAGGTTTACATGGGGCATCTGAGATACGGAACATTCGGTCGTAACAGCGTGGAATATACACATCCGGTATTGCGTCTAAACAATTGGAGATCAAGGAGTCTTGTTTTGGCTGGGAATTTCAATCTAACCAATGTCGACGAATTGTTTGATCTTCTCGTCGGTCTGGGTCAACATCCCAAAGGTTTTACCGACACAGTAACCATTCTTGAAAAGATCGGCCATTTTATCGATGAAGAAAATGAGCTGCTCTTCAGACAATTCAAAAATGAAGGGTTCACCAACAAACAAATCACCGGATTTATCGAAGAAAAACTGGATATCCGGAAAATTCTGGAGCGGTCAAGCCGCGACTGGGATGGTGGGTATACCATCGGGGGAATCCTCGGACATGGGGATGCCTTCGTTGTCCGGGATCCATGGGGCATCCGGCCGGCATTCTATTATGCCGATGATGAGATTGTGGTCGTTGCATCAGAAAGACCTGTAATTCAGACGGTTATGAACGTTGGCTGGAATCAGGTAAGCGAAATTGAGCCCGGTAATGCCCTGATTATCAAAACAGACGGAACGGTATCCCATGAAGCGGTAAGAATACCTCAGGAAAGAAAATCATGCTCCTTCGAACGGATCTATTTTTCGAGAGGTTCTGACCGGGATATTTATCTGGAACGTAAGAAACTGGGATTCCTCCTCGCACCGGTTATTCTCGACAAAGTAAATCACGACCTTAAAAATACAGTCTTTTCATATATCCCGAATACGGCGGAGACCGCCTTTCTTGGAATGATGGAGGGAATTCGGACCCAGCTTATCAATTGGAAGAAAGAAAAGATCCGTGCCCTTGGAAGCTCTATAACCGACACTGATATTGAAGATATCATTTCTGTCCAGCCCCGCATGGAAAAGATTGCCATAAAGGATGTGAAAATGCGCACTTTTATTGCCGACGATTCAAGCCGTGACGATCTGGTTGGGCATGTTTATGATGTAACCTATGGTATTGTTGAAAATCATGAAGATACTCTTGTCGTTTTAGACGATTCAATAGTTCGGGGGACTACATTGAAACAGAGCATTTTAAAGATTCTGGATCGTCTTAAACCGAAGAAGATCATTATCATATCATCAGCCCCACAGATACGTTATCCTGATTGCTACGGAATTGATATGGCTATTCTGGCAAAATTTGTGGCTTTTGAAGCAGCTATTGAGCTGCTCAAAGACACCGGCCAGTCGAAGGTTATTGACTCTGTTTATCGGAAATGTAAACAACAGCAACATCTGCCCAAAGAGGAGATGGTTAATTATGTGACCGAGATCTACAAACCATTTAGTGATGAACAGATTTCTGTTAAAATCGCCGAATTACTTAAGCCGGCAGATTGCAAGGCTGAGGTTGAGATCGTTTATCAGTCCGTATATAATCTCCATCTTGCATGTCCTAATGATTTGGGTGACTGGTATTTCACAGGTAACTATCCAACGCCTGGCGGGAATAAGGTTGTAAATACCGCGTTTATAAACTTCATCGAAGGAATTAAAGGACGGGCTTATTGAGAATGCAAAAGATAAAGTGCAACATGTAAAATTCAAAGCAGCTTTGCATTTTACATGTTACACTTTGAGTTCCTTACCTTCCCCTTTTTCTCCCTTTGTTTTTGGTCTCGCGAAGCTGCGTGCTTTTCTGATTAAAACTGAATGAACTCTTTGCATGACGGGTTTTCTTCTCATGAAAAGCCCCCTTGAATTCGGGATCTGCCAATCTTTTCTGACGGTCAATTTCACGGTCAATTACCTGTTTTTCAGGTTTTGATAACGGAATAATATCAATGGCTTCGGGTAATTGGAGCTCTTCGATCTTCATCCGGATCAGCTCTTCGATATTTTTCAGGTGATAGTCTTCATCCGGTCCGATAAAAGAGATTGCGACACCATCGGTGTTGGCGCGGGCTGTCCTCCCAATGCGATGAATGTAATCCTCATACCTGGGTGGCAGGTCAAAATTGATCACATGGGATATTTTACTCACATCGATCCCGCGGGCAGAGATATCAGTGGAAACTAACACCCTTACATTCCCGGACTTAAACGCTTCGATCGCATTGATCCGGGAGCTCTGCGCTTTGTTGGAGTGCAGAATCCGGACCTCTCCTTCCGTCTTTTTCTTAATTACCTTATAAACAGCCTCTGCATTTTCCTTGGTCCGGCAAAAGATGATTATCCGTTTAAATTCTTCCTCATCGTCCAGCAGGTGATTCACAAAATTCAGCTTGGTTTTAAAATTTGGTATCCGGTAAAAATATTGCTTGACCTTGTCGACCGGTGTAGCTGACGGGGCAACTTCAACTCTTTCCGGGAAAGTCAGGAATTCATGACTCATATTTTCGATACTTTCGGAGAAGGTAGCCGAGAAAAGGAGGTTTTGCCGCCGTGGCGGAATAACCTCGAAGAGTTTATTCAGCTGCGGCATAAAACCCATGTCAAGCATCCGGTCTGCTTCATCAATGACCAGCGTTTTAATACTTTTCATCCCAAAAGCCCCTGCACGGTATAGCTCCCATAACCGGCCGGGTGTTGAAACGAGTATATCAACCCCGGGCTCGAGCAGAGCCGCATGTTTTGTCCATCCGATTCCTCCGTACACCGCCGCGTGCCGGATATTGGTATATTGCGATAATTCGGCAATGTCCTCTCCCACCTGGATAGAAAGTTCACGCGTGGGGACCAGTACTATAGCCCGCGGATCCTTGCCTTCGGCTTTTACCAGTTTCATTAACAACGGGATGATATAGGCGGCCGTCTTACCGGTTCCGGTCTGGGCAATTCCCAAAATATCCTTTCCCGATTTAATCACAGGGATGGCCTGCTCCTGAATGGGAGTCGGGATTGTAAATCCAATCTCATCCAGTGCCCTTAAAATTGATTTACCAATCCCAAATCCTTCAAATGTTGACATTCTCAATACATTAAATATGCCGCAAAGGTAACTTTTCTTTCGCAGAATCTACCTGCTGGGTTTAGCCGGCTGATTTGGTTAGGCTGTAGATTTAGGCTGTTAGGCTGTAGACTTTTAGGCGATTAGGCTGTAGTCTGTTAGGCTTTGCCCCCAACCTAAAAACCTAACAACTGAACCGTCTAACAGCCTTATAGTCTAATAGCCTTTTCAAAGCGCCCTGAACACTTTCCCGGGAAGTCCCTTAACCATACCCGCAAACTCCAGATTGAGCAAAGTTGGTGAAACTTTACCCATTGGCAGGTTTGTTTTAAGGCAGATAAGATCGATAGCTGTTTCCCCCTCACTGCGGAGCAGATCGACGATCAGTTTCTCTTCGGGATTGAAGTCATAAAAAAGAGAGGGCTGAACAGCATCTGGATGACTTTGGGTGGCACTCCAGTTCATTGCATATTCGAGGTCGGATACGGTTTCGATTAGTGCGGCACGATTTGATTTGATTAAAAAATGACATCCTTCGGCATAAATGTCGCCAACCCGGCCGGGGAAAGCAAAAACATCGCGGTTATAGGAATTGGCGATATCGGCGGTGACTAAAGCTCCCCCCCTTTCTTGCGGATTGCACCACGATTGTCGCGTCAGACATTCCGGCAATAATTCGGTTTCGCCTTAGAAAATTGGTTCTTTCAATGGGGGAATGACTTAAGAAATCTGAAACCAACCCACCGTTACTTTCAACCATTTCCCTGGCAATGGCCGTATGAGCAGCGGGATAAATGGTTTCGAGTCCGTGTCCTAGTACGGCAACGGTCGGCAAGCCGTTCCGCAGGGCTAATTTATGCGATTGTATATCAATTCCATAAGCCAATCCACTGACTATCAGGATATGATATCCCCGCTCGGCCAGCGATGAAATAAACTGTTCGACCATCTTTCTCCCGTAATCTGTGGCATGCCGGGTTCCCACGATGCTGATTGCCTTGGTACAATTCAGGAAGGGGGACCCTTTTTCATACAGGACTATCGGTGCATCAGCACATCCCAGCAATCGCTGCGGGTAATCAGCATCGAGGTAGAATAGGGCTTTTACCTCATTTTTTTGAACAAATTCCACCTCCCTGCCAGCACGGGACATCACTTCTGATTGGATGATGTTTTTGGCCAGTATACTGCCTATTCCGGGAATCTGGCGTAATGCCTTCTCTTTTTCGCGGAAAACCTGTTCTGCCGACCCTGTATATGCAATCAACGCCTTTGCAGTGATGCTGCCAATTCCCGGAATCAGAGACAGGGCAATCTTATAGATCAGATCATCTGGCATGATAAAAATGGGTTAATATTCAGTCATTTAATGGTCGAAGTTTTATATCTACTTCCCCGGTAACCGAAATTTCTACGGTTGGTCATTGGTTGAGAAGATTCAGAATCAGTAGTCGTATCCCGGAGATATTGGGAGCGGCTCCAAATGCGTGTTGAATAATTAGTTTGGTCCTGATTTCTCTTATCGGGGTCCAAAAAAACGGAAGGCTGAGATTTTCTGACTACAATAACCGATTCCTGGAAAACTGTGGAATCCAACTCTTTTATAGCTTCAAGGGCTTCATGATATTCCGGCATTTCAACAAATCCGTAACCCTTTGACTGACCTGTCAAATGATCAATGATCACGTCCGCAGAGATGACTGTTCCATAATGGGCAAATAATTTTTGAAGATCCCGGGAGGTGGTAGACCGACTGAGTTTTGCAATAAATAAGTTCATAATAATCTGTTTCTTGTAAAGTTAAGGAAAATATCTGAAAAATATAAGGGCAATTTATCACCTATTTTTGATCGGTTTAACCATTTCCTGCTAGCCAGTTTTCATTACCTTTGTTGAAATGATTGACCAGGGAACCATACAACAGATACTCGATGCCGCGGAGATTGCGGATGTGGTTGGCGATTTCGTAACCTTAAAAAGGCGAGGCACCAGTATGATCGGACTATGTCCTTTTCACAACGAAAAAACTCCGTCCTTTAATGTTTCCCAGGCCAAGGGAATCTATAAATGTTTTGGGTGCGGGAAAGGGGGCTCTTCGGTGAATTTTATCATGGAGCACGAACATTTATCCTATACCGATGCACTCAGATGGCTTGCCAATAAATACAACATCCAGATTAGGGAAAAGGAGGAGAATCCTGAAGACATCAGGGAACGCAATGATCGGGAAAGTCAGCTGATTGTTTCGGAGTTCGCCCAGAAATTCTTCAGTGACCAGCTTTGGGAAACCAATTCAGGGCGGTTGATCGGTCTATCCTATCTCCGGCAACGGGGAATGAGAGATGACATTATCAAAAAATTCGGCATCGGATATTGCCCTGAAGGAAAAGATATCATGACCACCGCTGCCCTCAGGGAAGGTTTCAAAATGGAATATCTCGAAAAGACCGGATTGAGCATTAAACGCGAAGACTGGATCCGAGACCGCTTTGCAGGTCGTATGATGTTTCCGATTCATGGAATTTCAGGGCGGGTAATCGGATTCGGAGGACGGACACTTTCACAGGATAAAACCATCGCAAAATACCTGAATTCCCCCGAATCGGATATTTACCATAAAAGCAGGGTTTTATACGGGATCTTTCAGGCCAAAAGGAGCATCATTAAGGAAGATAAGTGTTATCTCGTTGAAGGATATACCGATGTTACATCGCTCCACCAATCGGGAATCGAGAATGTTGTCGCCTCTTCCGGAACCTCACTTACCATTGATCAGATCAGACTGATCCGAAGATTTACGAACAACGTCACAATTATTTACGACGGTGACCAGGCCGGAATTAAAGCATCGATGCGGGGGATTGACATGGTTCTTGAGGAAGGGATTAATGTCAAAGTTCTTCCCCTGCCCGAAGGTGAAGACCCTGATTCCTTTTCCCGTTCCATGAGTGCCACTGAATTGGGAGAATATATCCGTGCAAATGAGACCGATTTTATCAAATTCAAAACCAAATTATTACTGGCCGGTGTCCAAAACGATCCAATCAGCCGGGCAAAATTAATTACAGATATCGTTAGCTCAATTGCAGTTATCCCGGCTGAAATAGTTCGTTCAGAATACCTGAAAGAGTGCAGCAGGCTCCTCGATGTGCGTGAAACCGTCCTTTACAACGAAATACGAAAACTAAAGGTAAAATCCGAAGATGAGCTGATTAAGCACCAGGAAAGGGAACTTATCAGGGAAGCCAATGTGAAGACTCCCGTTTTGGCAGTCCCGTTACCTGAGATTAATCCATGCGAAAATGAGGAAAGGGAACTGCTGAAACTGCTTCTAAAATATGGGTCGCATCAGATTTTTGAAGTCGAGAATCCTGAAACCAACCAAACTGAACCGGTTTTTGTAGCTGGATTCATCCTCTCCGAGTTGGAAGCCGATCAGATGGTATCTGTAAATCCCCTGATCAAAGCCGTTTTTGATGAATATCAGGATTATGCGGAGGTTAAAAACTTTGATGCCATCAAGCATTTTGTAAACCATCCCGACCTTGCGGTCAGTCAGCTGGTCTCGGATATCTTATCTGAAAAAAATAAACTGAGTGGTTTTTGGCGAAAGAGGGGAAGTTATATCGAGGAGGAACACGAAATTCTTTATCAACTGGTTCCTAAGGTGTTACAGGAATATAAGCTAAGGTACATCACCTTTTTAATCGCTCAGGCCGAGCAGGGGATCAGAAAGGCCTACGAAAATCAGGATGATGAAGCAATTCAGGATTTTCAAAGGCGGTATCAGAAACTGAAAACTGTGGAAGGACTCCTTTGTAGTCATCTCGGAAGAAGGACAATTACATCTTAATCGCTGTTTCAAACTCTATTTCAGCTAAATAAATTAATCAAACTGACAATCGAATAAGATTCAAGCCATCTTTAATCACAAAAATCACCGATAAAAAAATAGCTATGATATTTGTTACCGGCGGGACCGGAATGGTTGGAGCCCATTTAATCTATGACCTTCTGATGAAAGGGGAGAAAGTTCGTGCACTTAAGCGTTGTGGCAGCAGCATTCAACGGACCGAAAAAATATTTTCTTTTTATTGTACTGATCCTGAGTCACTCATGCGAAATGTGGAATGGGTTGAAGGGGACTTGCTGGATAAGGATGGGCTTCGAGAGCTCTTAAAAGGGGTGGATCAGATTTATCATGCAGCAGCAATAATCTCATTTGATTCGCATGAAAGAGAAGAAATCATTTATAATAACTGCGAAGGAACGGCTAACCTGGTTGATCTGGCCTTGTCAATGGGAGTTCCACGCTTTTGCCATGTGAGTTCTATAGCGGCCATTGGTTCACCACCGGAAGGGATTGAAGCGAGTGAAGATCATCCCTGGCGCAATTCACGAGACCACTCGGCCTATTCTGAAAGTAAATACCTCTCTGAAATGGAAGTTTGGCGGGCAATCTTACTGGGATTGAATGCTGTAATCGTGAATCCATCCGTGATAATTGGTCCCGGAGACTGGAAATCGGGAAGTTCGGTTGTATTTTCCAAAATATGGCATGGCTTGAAATTTTACACCCAGGGGGGCACCGGGTTTGTTGATGTCCACGATGTAACTTCAGCCATGCAACTTCTAATGGCCAATGAAACATGGGAAACTGTTAAGAATCAGAGATATATTCTGAGTGTTGAAAATCTTACTTTCCGTGAATTCTTTAATCAGATTGCTGATAATCTACACGTGAGTCCTCCGAAATTATTAGCAGGCAAAACGTTGTTGAAAATTGCCTGGCGATTTTTTGCCCTTTTAAGACTCCTAACAGGCATTAAACCGGCCATTACCAGGGAAACAGCCAGGAGTGCCTACAAATTAAGCGCTTATGATGGCTCCAAAATCTGCCGGACCATCGGATTCCAATATACTCCGGTTGAGGTCTCCATCCGTGAGACCACCCTCATTTTTCTAAATGACCACGCACCAAAGCAGTCTTAATCTCTTAAAATCATCCGTCCTATTTTTTAAAAATGAAAATGATTAAAAAAACAACTAGAACCAGCCCAGGTCAGGTGCTTCTTTTTTCAATGATTCTCCTTCTGTTTTTTGGAGGATCTTCCTGTGGAAACCAGTCTGGTGAGAAGATAGAGAAGCAAGTCTCCGGATTTCTGAATAAATCGACAGTAGATGATACGGAGGGTTTAGAACTGGAAGGGGTGAATGCCTTGCTGATATCGCCTAAAAATCCCCGTCCCGGGGAGGTTTTCCACATACTGGCGACGGGTGGGAAGAGCATTCTGAAGGCTCAGATAATTGTCAGTGGTGGTTCAGGTTCAACTGAATCCCGGAAAAGCCGAAACGGAAATGGATTACCCTACTGGAAAATCGATGAGTTCGTTGCTGGTTCGGAGGCAAAATATGAGGTTAGGTTACTGATTGACAATAAGAAGGTTAAAAGCCTCACATTTGCAATAACCTCCAGACCATCCTTGCAAGGCTCAAAGGTTATCTGGCAAAATGAACTTACATGGGGCGCTGAAACAGAAGCCCTTTATTCTGCCTGGATAAATGCACTCTTTTATGATGCAGATGAAAGTGCCTCGTGGACGTCACTGCATTCCGTGATGCAAAACAGCGAACGCAATTTTCTGTATAACCATTTATCCCTGGATGAAGATAATCCTGCCGGAAAGACCAAAATAATCATGCAGCCCGATTGTGCCGATAACCCGTTTTGTCTTCGGGCCTATTTTGCCTGGAAACTCGGTCTTCCGTTTGGGTATCATGAATGCGATCGGGGTGCCCTTGGCAGGAACCCCAAAACAGGAAGATGGATCACTAATGATTCTCCCTCTTCAAAGACCAACCCGGTTCTGGCGTTCAATTCTTTCCTAAGAAGGGTAATGGACGGTGTCCATTCAGGGACTGCAAGAACGGCACTTCGTGATGAAAACTCCGACTATTATCCGGTTTCGTTAACCAGGTACGCATTACGGCCCGGTGTTGTTTTTGCCGATCCCTATGGTCACACGTTAACCCTTGTCAAGTGGATTCCCCAATCGGGGAGCAAACCAGGCACACTCCTTTCCGTTGATGCACAGCCCGATGGTACGGTTGCGATTAAACGTTTCTGGAAAGGGAACTTTTTGTTTACCACTACCGGAGTGATCGGCGAGCCCGGTTTTAAAGCTTTCCGCCCGATCATCCGGAAAGGGGGACAATCCATTCTTTTAAGCAATAGTGAAATCTCCTCTGAGTCAGAATTATCCGGCTTTTCGCTTCAGCAAAAAGGCTTAAGCGGTGATTCGTTCTATCATACTATGGACCGGAATATCAACCCGAAGCCCCTGGATCCTGAAATAGCTTTGCTCGATTTGATCCAGGCGCTCTACGAGCAACTGATGGTAAGGATTAGTTCGGTAAATGTGGGTGAGAATTATATGAAAATACATCCCGGGGCGATAATCCCCATGCCGTCAAGTGCAGCAGGTGTTTTTCAAACCGGTGGCCAATGGGAAGACTTCTCAACACCTAACCGTGATCTAAGATTGCTGATTGCAATGGATGCAGTACTCGATTTTCCGGATAAGGTCGTCAGATCTCCTGAAGACTTCAAAATGCCGATACTTCAATCTCACGAAAAGGTTAAGAAAAATCTGGACGCCCTCTTATCCCGCAAATTATCGGAACTTTCAATCACCTATACCCGTACAAACGGTTCAGAACAAAAGCTGACAATTGCCGATATTTTGCAACGAAGGGAAGCGTTTGAAATGGGTTACAACCCGAATGACGGGATTGAGATCCGTTGGGGTGCACCCGAAAACAGCGAAGAACGGTCAACCTGCCATCGTCGTGTCCCTCCGGGCCAAATGAAGACGATGCAATCGGTACGTACCTGGTTCAATAAGAGGTTGCATCCACCAACATAATAACCATTTTCGACCTTTTTTCTGCATAGGTCTGTGTTATTAATAAAACATAGAAAATTTGTATTTTTACCCGGAGGAACTCCAGGAATTCCGGATTTTCTTTCAGCCATTACTATTGAATTTCGAGATTTCCTAAACTTATGAATATGTTACATGGAAACTTCCGTAGGTCTTTCCAATATTCAGGATTCTGATCACTAAGGATGTATGCCCCAAATCAAAAAAAAATCAATTATGAAACTGATTTTCATAGCATTAGCCACTTTCTACTATTTTTCAGTCAATGGCCAACCCCAATCCAATTTATCGCAATGGAATAAAGAACAGTCAAAATCAGGAATCGATTGGCTGACCGGGAAATCAGAGGCCAAAACAAATCTCTATCTAACTGTTGACGGCAAACTGGTATTCAGTAATGGTTTGGTTGCAAGAACTTTTGCATTAAAACCCAATGGAGCAACGGTCGGGCTGGATCTTTTAACTAACAACGAATCATTTCTGAGGTCAGTACGGCCCGAGGCCGAAATTGAGATTAACGGAATGCGTTTAGTTATAGGTGGTTTAACCGGACAGCCGATTCATAACTACCTGTTACCGGAGTGGCTGCTTGAAATGAAGGCAGATCCGCTGGCTTTTAAACTGGTGGATTATAAGATTGGTGAAATTAAAGCCCGTTTCCCCTGGAAAAGGAGGGTGGAATGGATGCCAAGGAATCTGCCGTGGCCATTACCGGGTAAAGAGCTTGTCTTCAGGTATTGCCTGGATGATGAGACCATCAGATTGCTTACTGAAAAATTCAAGCCAGAGGATAAAGCCCGGTTTAAGTATTTAAAGGCCATAACAGCTGAAGTTCATTATGAATTGTATGACGGAATGCCGCTCTTCTCGAAGTGGATAAAGGTGAACAATGAAACGGCCGGAGAAATTAAAATAAATACCTTTAAAAGTGAAATACTGGCGGTCACAGAGCCCGAAAGTGCAGTCGATTCAAAGAAGAATTGGGATCTTCCCAACATTACCGTGGAGTCGGACTACAATTTTGGGGGAATGTCCAACGAAAGCCTTTATCATTCAAGTATTGCCTGGGATGTTGATACCCTCTATAAAACTCAGGTGAGTTATGAGCGAACGACCCCTTGCCTTTTGGAAGCCTACCCTAAATACGGGCCCGGTCAGACGATTCAGGCAGGCCAGTCATTCGAATCCTTCCGCATCTGGGAGCTTATCCATGACAGTTGGGACAGGGAGCGTAAAGGTCTTGAACATCGGCGGATGATGCAGGCACTGGCACCATGGGCCACAGAAAATCCTGTTTTGATGCATGTTAGCGGCTCAAAGGATGAGCCTGTGAAAAAAGCAATTGACCAATGTGCGGAGGTTGGTTTCGAGATGGTGATCATGACTTTCGGAAGCGGGTTTAATGTGGAGGATGAATCTTCCGGGAATCTGGAGCGGATGCGTAAACTGGCAGATTATGCCCATTCAAAAGGGATTGCCCTGGGTGGCTATTCCTTGCTTGCTAGCCGCACGGTAGGCGGTGGAAATGATGTGGTCATGCCAAAAGGAGTGAGCCCCACTTTCGGGAATTCTCCATGTCTCGAAAGCAATTGGGGAATCAATTATTTCAGGCAGCTATACAATTTTTACGAAAAAACTGGTCTGGACATTCTGGAACATGACGGCTCTTACCCGGGCGATATCTGTATTTCAAAAGATCATCCCGGCCACACAGGACTGGAAGATTCACAATGGAATCAGTATAAAAGGATTACTGACTTTTATAAATGGTGTCGTGGAAAAGGGATTTACCTGAATGTGCCTGATTACTATTTTCTGAGCGGAAGCAATAAAACCGGAATGGGCTACCGCGAAACCAACTGGTCGCTACCGCGCGCTCAGCAGGAAATTATCGAACGTCAGAATATTTATGACGGCACCTGGGACAAAGCCCCGTCAATGGGGTGGATGTTTGTTCCGCTTGTTGAATATCAGGGCGGAGGAGAAGCTGCGACTATTGAACCGTTAAAAGAACACCTGCCGCATTACGGTCAGCGACTGGCAAATCTTTTTGGTGCGGGCGTTCAGGCCTGCTACCGCGGTCCACAGCTTTACGATTCCCCGGAAACCGAAGCATTGGTCAAAAAATGGGTTGCTTTCTATAAAAAACACAGGGAAGTGCTGGATGGTGATATTATCCATGTTCGACGGCCGGACGGCAGAGATTATGATGCCATCCTGCATGTTAATCCGTTTGGTGAGGAAAAGGGTCTTCTGATGATTTATAACCCATTGAATATGGCAATAACGCGCCACCTCGAAATTCCGGTCCATTATACGGGGCTGAAAAACAAGATAAAAGTGCAGGAACAGGAGGATGGTTCAGGAGTTTCTATTGTTCCTGTTGTTTCTGATGGTCTGGCAGATAAGATCACATTAACGATCAAGATTCCTCCACATGGCTATAATTACTACATTTTTAAATAGTAAATGAACACTTTTTTTCTGCGAATCAGCTTCTGAATTTAAATGTTTATCCTGGAACCAAATTAATGAATATCTGATGAATCATTTGTACTTCCCGCTGACCTTAATGCTTTTTTATCTTTTTATCAAACCTGCTGATGGACAACATCTTGTTTTGCATGGTGAACCTGTGGCCAAGACTATCCTCTCGGTTTCCTGTGATTTGCCTGATTTTGAAACCAACTACCAGATAACCTGGTCAGGGTCTGCAACGGCGAGCGGAAAATGGGAGGCTTTCCCCGGTATACAAACCAAAGAAATAGTATTGCTTTCCGGTTATGCCGGCAAATACATCAGATGTGAGATCTCTCCGACAGGGACGACAAAAAATGGGAAGAAACTCACTGTCACGACAAAAACCTCTGTCGTATTCAAAGGAAATCCCAATACTGACTGGTTCAGAAATGCAGGAGTTGGGGTAATGCTTCATTTTCTCAAAGCTGTTTTTGTTCCGGAAGGGGGTTCCAAAGAGTATAATGCGATAGTCGAGCATTTTGATGTTGAGCATTTTGCAGAAAACTGCAGGGAGGCCGGAGCCAATTATGTGATGTTTGCCCTCGGACAGAATGATGGCTACTATTGCTCTCCCAATCGTGCCTATGATTCAATTGTTGGGGTATCTCCCGGAGAGCTTTGCAGCAAGCGTGATTTACCCGCCGATCTTTTCAGGGCACTGAATAAAAGAGGTATCCGGATGATGTTTTATTTGCCGGGAAATCCCCCGATCCGAAATGAACTTGCGGATCAGAAATTCAAATACACTTTTGGAAAAGACTCTCCGACTTCGCAATTCACCCAGTCGTGCTGGGAAGCGGTGATCCGGGAATGGAGCCTGCGTTACGGGAAAAACCTCTCCGGGTGGTGGTTCGACGGAATGTACCGTGGAGGCATTATTGAAACCCGCTCGGATATGAGTCTGAAGCATAACATCAGCACCCATACCCTGGCGGCAAAGGCAGGAAATCACAACAGTATAGTGACTTACAATTATGGGGTCAATACGATTCAATCAAACTCTCCCTATGACGATTTTAGCGCCGGTGAAGAGGGACGGATTGTTCAGGTACCCCAAAACCGTTGGGTGGTCGATGGTGTGCAATGGTTCCTTTTTACCTATCTCGGTGAAACCTGGGGCAAGGGAGGGATGCGTTTTAAAACAGCCGATTTGGTGGAATGGTCACATAAGGTTTTTGACAAGGATGGCGTAATCTGTTTTGATATCCATGCCGATAAACACGGATCGATAGATCCTGATCAACTCAGACAGGTCCAGGCAGTAAGAAAAGCATTGGATCTGTCCTTAGTCAGAAGATCGGGGAAGTAGATAATCAGTTACTTTGTAATCTTCTCTGTCTTTGCGAGACCTTGTTCTCGCACAAAGAGGCAGGGAAACGCCAACGGGAAAGCATAAGCTTAAAAGTTTAAAACAATTAAGAATACTCAACATGCACACCACAAAAACTAAAAATTCATTTTGGATGATTCTGGGGCTGTTCATCATCGTGTATGGTTGCACCCCTGGTCATAAGGATGCGGGTCCTGAATGGACTATTGCAAACATGGGCGAACTTTTTAAAGCTCCTCCAAAAGGGATAAACAGCCGCTGGGTCAGCCCCGAAAATCCAACCGGTGAAAAGGGGAAAGGTGGTCTCACCAACAAAGGAGCCAAAGGAAATGCATTTTTCATTATCGCACCCGGTGAGAAGAAAGTCCTTTTTGATGTTAAAGGGGCAGGCATTATCAACAGGATGTGGCTGAGTGGTACAATCGGTGTCAACCAGATTCAGCGCAGGGCCGTGCGGATTGATATGTTTTGGGACGGATGCCTAAAGCCTGCTGTTTCTGCTCCTGTCGGCGATTTTTTCGGCATCGGTCTGGGGCTGATTGCCAAATATGACAATGCCCTTTTTTCGAGTCCTGAAGCCCGCTCATTCAACTTCACGATCCCTATGCCTTACCGGAAATCAGCACTTATCACCCTGACCAATGAGTCGGCTGAAGAGGTTTGGATCTGGTACGACATCAATTACCTTGAATTGGATAAACTGCCCGGTGATGCCATGTATTTCCACGCTTTCTGGAACAGGAACTTAAAAACCACTCCGGGTGAGGACTGTGTAATTCTTCCCAAAGTTGAGGGAACAGGAAGGTATATCGGTGCCAATATCGGGGTGATTGGTGATCCGTTATACAGAGGAACATGGTTTGGAGAAGGGGAAGCAAAAATATACCTGGATGGAGATCAGTCACATCCTTCGCTTGTTGGAACAGGCACCGAAGATTTTATCGGCTCAGGATGGGGACAGGGCGAATATGCTTCCCGCTCCTTTGGGTCTCTGGTTTCTGATCGCGATAGTGATATTTATGCCTTTTACCGCTATCATATTGCCGATCCCGTCTATTTCCATCAGGATTGCAGGGTCACCCTTCAGCAGATGGGTAGTGCAGATAAGAATCAATTGCTTAAAATCAGGGAAAAAGGGGGAGCCGTTATTCCCGTATGGTTGCTGGGAAAGGATGGGAACAAAACTTTTCAGCGCCGCTTGCTTGACGAAGCAAATCCGCCAAAAATTGAAGACAGGGAATTTCCTGTAACCGCTACCAACTATTACCGTAGTGACGATGTGTCGGCAACGGCCTATTTTTACCTCGATAAACCTGAAAATAACCTCCCTGAACTTCCGTCACTTCAGCTCAGGTTGAAAGATCTGGAAAGAAGGGTTTTTAAGGTGCTTCGTAAAAAATAGGATATTAGGCGATTCGGCTGAAGGCATTTAGATTTTCTGATCAGATGAACCTACAGCCTGATAGCCTAATTGTCTAAAGCCTAATCGCCTAAAGCCTAATCGCCTGATTAATAAATGAGTAAATCAATATGAAATGAATAAAATCAAATTGACTTTTATCCTTTTGTTTGCATTAGCGACAATAGCATTTGCAAGAGTAAACCGGGGGGTACTGCCAACAAAAGCTCAATTGCAATGGGCCGATTCTGAAATCGGAGTGTTGATCCATTTCGATTTGCCGGTTTTTGAACCGGAATATGATTTCAGAAAAGACTGGAATTATCATCCTGATTTGTCACTCTTTAATCCTAAGGAACTTGATACGGACCAGTGGATCAAAGCCGCAAAGTCTGCCGGTGCGACTTACGCGGTCTTAGTAGCCAAACATTGCAGCGGATTCAGTTTATGGCCGACAAAAGCCCACCCGTACAGTGTCAAAAATACCTCCTGGCGGAATGGCCAGGGAGATATCGTGAGAGATTTCATTGCTTCTTGCAGGAAGTACGGTCTTAGACCAGGCATTTATGCCAGTACAACCGCAAATGGTTACCTGAAAGTGGACAATCCTGGTAAAGTTGTCTCCGGAAATCCCGAGGAACAGCAGAAATACAACGAAATTGTGAAAATGCAGCTGACAGAACTCTGGTCTGAGTACGGCCCGTTATCTGAAGTCTGGTTTGATGGGGGGGTGTTGCCACCCGAAAAGGGGGGATTCGATGTGCTTGCGATGTTGAAGAGATACCAGCCTGAGACTATCGCATTTCAGGGTCCGTTCGGATATAAAAACAATATCCGGTGGGTTGGTAATGAAGAGGGTGTTGCTCCCTATCCTTGCTGGTCACGAGCCGATTCCACCACATCCGCTTCAGGAGTTGTCGAGATTAAAGGGCTGAACGGTAATCCGGAGGGACTGTTCTGGTGCCCCGGGGAATCAGATTTTCCGCTCCGTTTAAATTCTTCCATCCAGGGTGGATGGTTTTGGCATAAAAATCAGGATGATCAGCTTCGCAGCCTCAATGAACTGAGGGATAAGTATTGCAGGAGCGTTGGCAGAAATACCAATATGCTGCTTGGAATTGTAGTGGATAACAGAGGGTTGGTGCCGGATGCAGATGTCAGAAGGCTCGAAGAGTTTGGAAGCAAAATAGCCAGTGACTTCTCTGCTCCGATAGGTTTGGCTTCAGGAAAAGGGACTAAATTTGAAATAAAGTTCAGAACTTCCCAAAAGCTTTCATCAGTGATTATCATGGAAGATATCGTTAAAGGGGAGAGAATCCGTGAATATGAACTCTATGGAATGCAAAATGGCACCTGGAACCTCATTTCAAAAGGAGCCAGCGTAGGTCACAAAAGAATTGAAAATACAAACGGAACCTATGAAGCTATCAAACTGACAATCATTAAATCCGAAGGAACCCCTTTTATCCGAAGAATGTCATGTTACGGCTCAGAAAATCAGTTAAATAATATAAAACACTAACAGGATGAAACTTAAATCGTTTGTGCTGGTACTGATCCTATTGTCGGCTTTTCAGAATAAAAACGTCTGTGCCTCTGAATGGCCTTTATTAAAGAGTTACGACGGGGAACATTCCTATAAAATTGCACTTCCGGTGGGTGGTATCGGGACAGGAACTATTTCATTGGGCGGAAGAGGGAATCTCCAGGATTTTGAAATTATGAGTACCCCGTCAAAGGGCTATAACCCTGGTTCAGGAAGGGAAAATTCAACCTTTTTTACGTTGTTTACCAATGTGGACGGAAAGAAAGATCTCCGGCTGCTGGAAGGTCCTGTTCCTTTTTACCTTTATGAAGGGAGCTCCGGATCAGTTGCCACGAACCATGGTTTGCCCCGCTTTAAAACATCCACCTTTGATGCCGCTTATCCGTTTGGCCAGGTTAACCTGAGTACTCCGCAGCTGCCGGTTAAAGTCAGGATTAAGGCGTTTAATCCGCTTATTCCAGGCGATATTGACAACAGCAGTATTCCAATGGCGGTGCTTGATTTCGAGCTCACAAACAGCTCTGACAAGGAAATATCATTCAGTCTCTGTGGAACTATGCAGAATTTCATCGGCGAAGATGGTAGTAACGGAAAATCCATCCGCAACAAGAATTCATATTTTTCTAAAGAAGGATTAAACGGCATCTTATTTACTTCCCGGGGTGTTGATCCGAAAACGGATCAGTGGGGAGAAATGGCGATGGTTAGTCCGTCGCAGGGAGCAGTAACCTACAGAACGGCCTGGTTGCCTGAACGATGGGGCTCTTCAATGCTGGATTTCTGGGACGATTTATCCAAAACGGGGAAACTCCACAACCGTATTGATACCCTATCTGACAAACCAATGGCATCGCTTGCAATCAGTGATCTGTTACCGCCTCATGGATCTAAAACAATCAGGTTTCTCCTGACCTGGTATTTTCCAAACAGAACAGCCTGGTCAGAAACCCCATTAAAAAATTATTATGCCACCAAATACAATGGGGCATGGGATGTTGCGGCTAAAACGCTTCCTAACCTGCTAAGCCTCGAAGATAAGACCATTCAGTTTGTCAGTTCATTCTGTAAAAGCGACTTGCCGGAGAGCGTTAAGGAAGCGGCATTATTTAATGTGAGTACGCTCAGATCTCAAACTTGTTTCCGACTGTCCGATGGTAACTTTTTTGGGTGGGAAGGGTGTAACGACCACGAGGGGTGTTGCTTTGGAACCTGTACCCATGTCTGGAATTACGAAACCACAACACCCTTTCTTTTTGGCGAACTGGCAAAATCGATGCGGAATGTTGAATTTGGAATTGCCACAGAAGACAATGGATTGATGAGTTTCCGGGTTAAATTGCCGTTCGACAGTATTCCCAAATTCGCGAAGGTTGCGGCCGACGGTCAGATGGGATGTATTCTTAAATTGTACCGTGAGTGGCAACTCTCCGGGGACAATGATTTTCTTAAGAAATTGTATCCCAAGGGAAAAAGTGCGTTAAGCTATGCGTGGCAAAAGGGAGGGTGGGATGCCAACCAGGATGGCGTCTTTGAAGGGGTTCAGCACAATACGATGGACGTAGAGTATTATGGTCCGAATCCGCAGATGACAATCTGGTACCTGGGAGCTCTCAGAGCGATGGAAGAGATGGCTATCTATATGAAAGACAAAACAATGGCACTAAAATGCCGGAAACTTTTTGAAAGTGGAAGCAAATGGACAGACGAGAACCTCTTTAACGGCGAATACTATGTACAAAAACTTATGGTGCCTAAAAGAGAGGATATTCCTAAAGAACAATTGATTGGCATGGGGTCTTCAGATTACGGGAATCCTGATTACCAGCTTGGAGAAGCGTGTCTTGTTGACCAGCTGGTCGGTCAGTATATGGCTAAGATTTGCGGTCTGGGGTACCTGGTTAAAAAGGAGAACGTTGCCAAAACCCTCCAAAGCATTCTCAAATACAATTATCAGGGTGATCTTTCCGACCATTTCAATTGCCTCCGGAGTTTTGCCATGGGAGACGAATCTGCCTTGCTGATGGCCGCTTATCCCAGGACCAGACCTGTAAATCCCTTTCCATATTTCACCGAGGTCATGACAGGATTTGAATATGCTGCAGCAATTGGCATGCTCCAGGAAGGGCAGACAGCAGACGGGATAAGATGCATCAAAAACATCCGTGACCGTTACGACGGACGGAAACGCAGCCCGTTTGACGAAGCTGAATGTGGTCACCATTACGGCCGGGCAATGGCTGCCTGGTCTGCTTCTCTTGCATTATCGGGATTCCACTATTCGGGAGTCACCCGATCAATCACATTCACCTCCAAACCCGGAACCTATTTCTGGAGTAACGGTTATGCCTGGGGAACCTGTAAAGTCGCAGGCAGAGAGGCAACGCTTGATGTTTTATCGGGACAGCTTGAACTTTCAGAATTTGTACTGGCAGATCTGGGATCAGTCAGACTGAAAAACGTGATCATAAAAGCCAGCGAAAGTCAAAAATTTGAAATAAAGCAATAATTCATACAGCATTAAACCACTCCACTTGGAAATACAATTTAAAGTGTTAATATATAAATATTTAAATATGAAAATAAATTTATTTCTTTCGGTTCTGATCCTGTTTTTTCTGGTTGTTTCGTGCGGGGAATCTCCCAGAAAAGTCGAAAAAGTTGTCCCGTTTGAAAAGGGATCCTTCGGTTACGACCTTCAGTTTCTGAAATCAAAAGACAGTGTGATTGTTTTAAAAAATGGAGATTCACAGGTTATCATATCTCCCAAATACCAGGGAAAGGTATTTACCAGTACGGCAATGGGATTGAATGGAAGCAGCTCCGGCTGGATTAATTATAAGGCAATGAACTCTGATTCGGTGGCTCACCACATCAATGCATACGGGGGTGAAGACCGGATGTGGCTCGGTCCCGAGGGCGGTCAGTTTTCCATCTTCTTCAAACCGGGTGATAAGATGGTTTTTGATAACTGGCAGACCCCATCCGGACTAGACAGTGAGCCGTGGAAACTGGTTTCGCATGATTTGCTCAATGTTTCAATGACTAAAGAGCTTCAGCTTCAAAATTTCTCGGGCACCAAATTTAAGGTCTCACTGAACCGTCGGGTGAAACTGTTGTCAGCAGCTGATCTTTCCGGGATTTTGGGAATTTCACCGGATTCAACCGTGAAATGGGTTGGTTTCGAATCGGCCAATACCCTGGCCAATGCAGGGCCCGAAAAATGGACACGCGAAAAAGGGACCATCAATATCTGGATGTTGGCTATGCTTACCCCATCGGAAAATGGGGTGGTTGTAATTCCGTATCAGCAGGGTGATGAAAAAGAGCTTGGAAAGGTGGCCACCACAAATTACTTCGGAGAAATCCCTGCTGACCGGATTAAAATTGGCGACGGAACCCTCTATTTTAAAGTTGACGGGAAACATCGCAGCAAGCTTGGATTGTCAGATAAAAGGGCAACCACCTTTGCAGGAAGTTATGACCCCGGCCGGCAAATGCTTACGATTCTTCAGTTTACGAAGCCATCTTCCAATTCCGGTTACATCAATCAGCTTTGGGAAATTCAGAAGGAACCTTTCAAAGGGGATGTCATCAACTCTTACAATGACGGACCTCTTGCCAATGGGAGTCAGATGGGCCCTTTTTACGAAATGGAAAGCTCATCGCCCGCTGCATTTCTGGCACCCGGCGAAAGCCTCACTCATACCCAGCGGATTTTCCATTTTGTAGGTGCTGAGACGCAACTGAGCCTCATCTCGGGTAAGATTCTGGGCGTCTCAATTGGGCAGATCACCTCAGCTTTTGGAAAATAAAATACCGTTGTTTTGACTTTTGTTAAAATTCAAAAAGATGCTTTTTTGCGTATCCCAATTTAGTCGAATTCTGAGTCTTTTCTTGGTGCTTATTTTGGCCGGCTTTGGTTTTGAAGAGCTGAATGCCGCCATCATGATCCCTGATCCTGAAAATTTATCTTACTTGCTGAGAACAGATCAGCCATCAGTAAACTCAACAGAGAACGGATCTGCAAGCTGGCTGCCTGATTCACTTAATCCCTGCCCATCCTGCTCGACTGATATTGACCAGTTCCTGAAATCACTCGGCGGGAAACTTCGGATTCTGGGTTGTAATTATGATGCGTCTAAACTTGTAAATTCTACACCATTTGTTAATGGGAAACTGCGCGTCAGCGATTCAGAATGGACTGTAGAAACGGATTTAAAACCCGTTTCTGCAGGTGAAAATGACGCAATGGATCTATCTCTGAAGTTTAAACTAACGAAGGGTATTCTGAAATCCTTTGGGGTGGCAGCTTCCTTTGATTTTTCAGGCTGGAATGCCGGGAATTATGTTTTGGCTCCCGCCTCGGTTTATAATGCCAACCGGTACAAAGTGTTGCCGGTTCAATATCCGCCTTATATCTATGATCCCCGGGATAAACCGCTGGATATGCCCGTAACAATAACCAATGTTTTACATCTGAATAAGGATAACAGTCCTGGTAAAATTGAGATGCTGACTGGAAGCTGCTCAACTCCTTTGTTAAGCTTTTTTAACCCGGAGACCAAAAGAGGCTGGATCATGCTGACCACCCAGGGCACCCAATTTGGGAATTCAGGTTTAATGATTGAAGAGGATATTCCGGGAAACAGGGCAACATTCGTTTTGAGTGCCCCCGGTGTGCGCGAATCACGCTATGTAATGACTGGTTTTACAAAAAGTTCGGATCAGTCAGCAGACTTCAGAACCAATGATGAAGTGGAATTGAAAATGCGGATTTACAATTTCTCTGCCGGTAACCTGCAGGAATTCTACGACAAGGTTTTTACCATCCGCAAAGCTTTGTCTGGACCTACAATCTACAGGAACGTGGCTCCTTTCAGTGCCATAAATGACATTATCCTCGATCATCACGACAAAACAAAATATTATGAGGACGACAAATATGGTTACATCTGTTCAGGACCAAAGGGCGACCAGCCATATTGGCATCTCCAGGCAGGTTGGGCAGGGATACCGGTCTACTCTTTTCCACAGGTCATTCAGTCAACTCCTGAGCGTTTAAGACGGATCTCCAGGAGTTTTGAGGTCTTGAAAATCATGCAGGGTTCCTCAGGACTGACCCGCGGAATATTCATGAAAGGTGAATTATTTGGAGACAATTTCAGGGAAAAGGAGAAAAACCGGAATATCTCGATGGTCCGAAGAAGCGGTGAAATGCTCTTTTTTGGTATACAGACCCTTGAATTGCTTAAGGCAGACGGAAAGGAACCGGTAATCAAACCGGAATGGAAAGAGATGTTTCGCAAGGAGGCCGATGGACTTGTCAGAATCTGGAAGGAATACGGGCAGTTCGGACAATTTATCGATGCCGAAACCGGGAAAATGGATGTCAACGGATCGACCGCGGGTGCAGTTTGCATATCGGGTCTGGCACTGGCCTCCGGCTATTTTAATAATCCTGAATATCTGAAGGTTGCAGAAATGGCAGGAAGATACTATTACAACCGGGATTTGTCAAAAGGATATGCCGGAGGGGGACCAGCCGAAATTCTGCAATGCCAGGACAGTGAATCAGCCTATGACATCACGGAGGCCTACACAACGTTGTATGAGATAACCGGAAATCCGGAGTGGCTGAAGTATGCAAAGGATGCGGCAGCACTATTCTCGACATGGACAATCTCCTACGACTACAAATTCCCCAAAGGGAGCATCATGCACCGCATTGATGCGAGATCAACCGGGGCGGTGTGGGCGAGCATCCAGAATGCTCACGGAGCACCGGGAATCTATATCCTGTCGGGGAACTTCCTGTTAAGACTCTACCGTGCCACCGGCGACACAAGATACGTGGAGCTTCTTCGCGATATTGCGCATAATGTGGTACAATATACGACCACTGAAACGAATCCGGTAGTACCCAAGGCTGCCCCTGGCTCAGTTACCGAACGAGTCAATCTGAGCGATTGGGAAGGGAAGGAAAATATTGGCGGAAGCATACCCGACGGTGATTCCAATATGGCCTGGGAGGTTGTGACTTCACTGACCATCACCCAAAATCCGGGAATTTACCTGCGCTTTGATACCGGGGAATTGTTTGTCCTCGATAACGTTGATGCCTCAATTATCAAACAAGATAAAAAAGGGATAACCCTTCGCATTGCCAACCCCACGCCTTATGACGCCAAAATTGCCTTGCTTTCGGAAAATAAGGTGATGGCCGGTAAAGTCATGGATCGCTATGCCTTCATGAAATGGCCGAAAGTTGAGGTAAAATCGGGTGAAACCAGGGAGATCATTGTTGACCCCGACGGACAATTCACCATAATCCCAAAAATTAAAAACTAATGATATGAGAATAGTAGTTATCGGAGGTACAGGACATATTGGCTCCTTTCTGATTCCCCGGCTGGTCCTGGCCGGACATGAAGTAATCTGCGTAAGTCGTCAGGTGCGTAAACCATATCTGGCCCATCCCGCCTGGGAATCGGTGACGATGGTAGCAGTCGACCGTGATAAAGCAGAAGAAAAAAATATGTTCGGGACACAGATCCGCAACATGTCACCAGATGTCGTCATCGATCTGATCTGCTTCACCCTGGAAAGCGCCCAAAATCTGGCAGAAGCACTGGAGGGACATCTGCAACATTTTATCCATTGCGGTACAATTTGGGTACATGGTCATAGTGAAGTGGTCCCGACCGACGAGACCCAGTTCCGTAAACCCATATGCGATTACGGAACCCAAAAAGCTGCGATTGAAACTTATTTGTTGACGCTTGCCCGAAAAACCGGTTTCCCGGCAACGGTGCTCCATCCGGGCCATATCGTCGGACCGGGATGGGTCCCCGTTAATCCCATCGGAACGGTGAATCCCCAACCATTCAAACTTTTGGCAGAAGGGAAAGAGCTCGTTCTCCCCAATCTGGGAATGGAAACGCTCCATCATGTTCATGCCGATGATGTTGCTGCTGCCTTTTGCAATGCCCTGAATAACTGGAATAATGCAGTTGGAGAAAGTTTCCACATCGTTTCTCCGCAGGCGCTTACACTCAGAGGTTATGCAAATGCCGTTGCCTCCTGGTTTGGGAAGGAAGCCAATCTGAGCTTTCTTCCATGGGAAGAGTGGAAACTTACGGTGAGTGAATCAGAGGCTGAAGAAACCTGGGACCACATCGCCCATAGTCCGAACTGCAGCATTGAAAAGGCCGGGCGACTCCTGAATTATAATCCCCGCTACTCCTCGCTGCAGGCCATCGAGGAGTCAGTCCAACATTTTATATCTTATTAATTATCTCATCCGGAATGAGAAATGCTATTCTTCTTTTGTTCCTTGCCGCAATCTTCCATTTCCCTGATTTTGTAGATGGGGCACCTTTTCATGTGGTGAATCTTAAATGTGAACACTCGGCAAATCCCACAGGAATAGATACTCCCAATCCACGGCTAAGCTGGAATATCGAATCAGGCCAAAGAAACTGGATCCAGTCTGCTTATCAGATAAAAGTTGCATCCGACAGCCTGGAACTGGTCCGGAATAATGGAGACATCTGGGATAGCGGAGAGATGGCCTCGATGGAATGTTTATATATCCCATTTTCAGGAAAACCTTTGACTTCACTTCAGAAATACTGGTGGAAGGTAAAGGTCTGGGATAAGGATGGCCTCGCCTCAGATTGGAGTGAAATTTCAAAATGGACCATGGCAATGGTCAAATCGTCCGACTGGAAAGCAGGGTGGATCACCTCCGATCTGCAATTATCACCGCTTCAGAAGGAATTGAAGGTGCTTCCCGACTTTGGAATGGAGCCGGAGGATGAGATGTGGAAACTTAGTGAAGTAATACGTAAAAGAACAGATACAATTACTTATGCTCCTGCTGTTTATCTGCGAAAAGAATTTACTTCAAACCATCCTTTGAGGGGTGCTGTGGCCAATATTTGTGGTTTAGGGCTGAACGAACTCTATATCAACGGAAGTAAAGTAAGTAACGAATTGCTTAATCCTGCCTTTACCGATTACCAGAAAAGGGTCTTCTATCAGTCGTATGATGTCACCCGACTTTTGCGAAAAGGGGAGAATACAATTGGCGTCATCCTTGGGAACGGTTGGTTTAATCTGGTAATTCCTCATGTTTTAAGATATTATGCAGCAGATTATACCGACACTCCGCGGCTGTTATTTCAGCTTGACCTGTTTTATGCTGACAGAACCAAAAAAACAATCGTTTCTGATAATAGCTGGAAATTTACAACCGATGGTCCGATTCGATTCAATAATATCCTGAGCGGCGAAACCTACGATGCCAATAAGGAGCTGGCTGGCTGGAATAAACCCGGGTATCGTGCCTCATCCTGGAAACAGGCAATGCCTGCCGAAGCTCCTTCCGGTATACTTGAAGCTCAGTATTTAAAGCCGGTTGCCATCACAGACAGCGTAAAAGCCTTAAATATCAGGGCCGTAAAAAACGGCTATTCCGTAGACCTGGAAAAGGAGATCACCGGTTGGTGCCGGTTCAGGTTTCATGGAGCGAAAGGAACTAAGATTACCGTAAAGTATCCGGGTGCCGGTTCACACACCCTGGGGAGGTATCAAACCTATGAATATATCCTCAAAGGTGGAAATTCAGAGACCTTTGGGGCAAGATTCAGTTATAACGGAATTAAGACGGTCGAGATTTATGGTCTTGATTATAAACCTGAATTATCGGATATTACAGGGATCATGGTGCATACCGATTTTCCTGAAACCGGAAAATTCTCCTGTTCCAATGATGTATTTAATGATTTGAATTCCATTTTGTTGCATACCATGCGCAACTATGTGGTCCATATCCCGAACGATCCGGTGCGCGAAAAGGCAGGGTGGACCCAGGATGTGGAAACCGCTTTTGATGCTTACGCCTATGCCTTCGACTGTCCCGAAATGTATATCAAGTGGCAGCGCGACTTTCTCGATATTATACATGAAAATGGATATGTTCCTCCGGTAGCTCCGGGACGGTTTGACGGACCAACCATTAACGGTCCGTGGTGGGGAGGGATGATCGTCTATCTTCCCTGGAAAATCTATACCCATTTCGGGGATAAAAAGATACTCGAAGAGAGTTTTGCCGCCATGAAGAAATATACAGGCTACCTGAGCTCGATTGACAGCAATTACGTGGTTAAATGGGGTTTGGGCGACTGGCTTGAACCGGGAAGCGTCAGGCCTGTTATGACACCGGTTCCATTCACTTCCACGGTAGGATTTTATAATACAGCGCTGATTACTTCCAAAACTGCGGAAATCCTAGGATTCAAAGAGGATGCAGCCTACTATGCGGCTCTGGCTGAAAAAATCAAAATCGCTTTCAATAACACTTTTTTCGATCCTCAAACTGGCAGATATGCCAGATACAGTCAGGCTTCCCAATTGATGCCACTTTACTTTAATCTGGTTCCGCAAAGTAAACGTCAGTTGGTGCTGGATAACCTGGTCCGGAAAATTGAATCCGATTCAAACCATGTGGGAACCGGATTCGTAGGAACACCGTTAATCCTTACAGGTCTTTCTGAACTTGGGAAAGGTGAAATTGCGTATAAAATGGCCGATCAGCGGACTTATCCAGGCTGGTATGATATGGTTTGTAACCATGGCTCCCGGATATTCAAAGAGGACTGGAAAGGAGGCCTGGTCCAAATGCCACCCCTGGGAGGGAGTCTGGGTTACTGGTTTTACTACTCCCTCGCGGGAATTCAACCGGATCCTGCATCACCCGGATTTAAGAACGTGATCATACGTCCCGATTTTGTTGCCGGTTTAACCTGGGTTAAAGGGGAATACGAGTCGCTTTACGGAACCATCAAATCACAATGGAAACGAGAGAATGACCTTCTCACGCTGAATATAGAAATCCCTGCAAACACAACTGTCACTATTTATCTGCCGACTGACATAATTGCCAATATTTCCGAAAACGGAAACTCCCTGATTGACAACAAAGATTTCGCCTCAGTATCCCCGAAGAACGGGAAAACGGTCATCCAGACAGGTTCCGGCAATTATTCGTTTAAAATTAGGCTAAATCCGTGATTATGAAAAATACGATTGCTTTGTTCGCCCTCGGTATAATTATCGTTTTCACCTCCAACGCACAACCCGGGATACGCAATTTGCTTTCAGACCATGACCTTAAATACCTCGAAGAGCTTACCAAAGATGTGGTCGAACGTTCACGCATTCATCCCAAACAAGTGATATCGAAAGAGTTTGGGGCCAACAATAGCGGCGGAACTTTGATTAAACCCGGCGGAAGCGATTGCTATCCGGCCTTCTGGATACGTGATTATGCCATGTCGATAGAGAGTGGATTTATCACACTTGAGGAGCAAAAACACATGCTTCTGCTCACCGCTGCAAGCCAGTGCGATCAGACCTGGATATCGGATGGAGGCTGCCTGATTCCGATAGGCGCCATTCCTGATCATATCCGGATTGATGACAGCCGGCCTGTCTATTTCCCCGGCACCTACGACTATAAAGGACAAGGGAACAAAAAATGGGGGATGATGCCCCCCTATTGCGATCAGTTTTTCTTTATTGATATGGCCTATTTTTACACTAAAAATAGCTCATCCCATCATTTATTGAAAATGAAAATAAATGGTCAGACACTGATTGACCGGCTGGAACTGGCCTATAAAACGCCTCCTGTCCGTCAGGATGGGGCTATCGTCTATGCCACTGAGGATTTCAGGGGTGTTGACTTTGGATTCAGGGATGTCATCACCATCACAGGAGAACTTTGCATGCCTTCTTTACTGAAATATAAAGCATCACTTGAGCTGGCAGAGCTTTTCGACCTGCTGAAAAAGAAAGATAAGGCAGAAACTTATCGCAGGTATGCCAGGAGACTTAAGGAGGAGATACCACTCCGTTTCTCTGATTCCCGCGGCATGCTGGTGGCCTCAACAGGGAAAAGCAGACAGGCTGATATCTGGAGCACCGTGATGGCAATTTACTATGGTGTTCTTGAAGGAGAAAAAGCGCTAAATGCCTCCCGCGTGATCACCCAGGGTTACAAAAAAGGGCTGTTGGCAAAGAATGGAAATATCAGGCATATCCTGATTGGCGAAGATTTCAGTGATAAATCGGCCTGGGAGAAAAGCCTTGTGCGAAAAGGCGATTATCAAAACGGGGGGTATTGGGGAACTCCTACAGGATGGGTTTGTTATGCTATGGCCCTCACTGACCCTGACGCTGCGAAGCAGCTGGCCAAAGAATATATCGGTAATTTGCGGGCGGGTGATTATCGCAACGGTGCCGGATATGGCGAACCCTGGGAATGCTATAATTTAGAGGCACCGCAAAATGCCATTTATATGACTACTGTAACCTCTCCTTTTATTGTATTTAAATCCGGTCAAAAATACAAGTAAAGAAATAGGATCAATTATTTGATTTAATTCTTGAAATCCCAGGCTTAAAAGAGTTACAAGAGGCGCCATGTTAGAGAATGGATGCATCCGGAATTTTAAAATTCAGGATACTAAATTATTCCACAAATTTAATATCCTTTCGCCCTGAGGAGTGTTACCGGATTGACCATTTCGCCTTTAATCATCCGGTATAGCTTCCACGTGTCGCTGTTTACTTCCACAAGCCTCCAGTTGTTTGCGGGATTGGCGAGCTGCTTTTTGATCGTCCGTGTGAAAGCATTTGCAGCCCGTGCGTTTTCCCAGGTTCGCAGCGTCTTAAATATCGCCTGCTTATTCGGAGAACGCTCCACCGATTTCTGGCTCAGCGGGATAAACCAGGTGGCCCCTGCCCCGATGGAAATCGCCTCAACATGTTCGTATAATTCGACCGTTGAGGTAGAATCAATCTCAAAATTGCTGCCAAAGGTTGCCGGGAAATAGTTTGAGACTGCCGCATCCCGGATATCCTTCCCTTCACTGGTGGTGCTTCCCCATTTCCGCGTTTGGGCATCATACATGTTTTTTCCGCCCCCCACATTCCAGACACTCTGGTAGTGCCATGAACCTTCGGAAAGCGTAGCGCCGGTAAATCGCAGGTAGGGAATCTTCAATTGTTCAGCTCTCTCAAACATCTTTCTGAAAAAACGTTTCACCCCATAATAGCCATGACCGGTATCAAATAAAAATTCCTCTCCGTCAAAATCGTGAAAATAAAGCCCGTTAATACTGCTTAAATCACTGTAGTATTCAGCTATTTTATCCTGTAAAAACATGTCAGGTATAAGCCCGTCATATCCATACTCCAGCGTAGCCATTAGCTTGCAGATCGTGTCACCGCGGTGATGAACAGCAGGCGTTGTCCCCCAATATCCCCTTTTAACATGCTGCAAATTATAGGGGACCGTTTTCGAGATCCCTGAATAATAAATGAGTTCTTTCCCGATTTTAATCATGTTAAGGCTTTTAGCATGTCCCTCCCACCCTGATACTTCATCCAGGTATCCGGGATTATCGACCGCAATCAGGGTATCTGTGGCTGATATACGGTTGTCCAGAATTTGTTTCTGTTGGCAGCAAACACTGTCACCAGGGAGAGGAGATGCATCTTTGGTGCCCGGTGCGAGTGCAGTGGTAATGTTATGTCGTCCGATTAATATGCCCCGTGAATTGGCAAGGTCAGAGAATTCCTTGTGTGATTTATCGCCTGAAGTAAAATGAAACGGTTTGGTTTCAAAATTCTTTCCATCAATATAGCCCCGATTCGCGCGGTCAACTTTAAAAAACGGGTACACCCCGGTTTCAATGGCCTTAAAACCCATTTGTGAAACGTAGGAGACAATACTGTCATATTTATTCCCATCGGTGACCAGGGCATCGGGCTGGTAACGTGCCGGATCCTTGATCCATTTACCATTAACTTTCGGATAGGGCAGCTTTTCAGCAACGACGATTTCCTGAATGACATCCAGCAGTGCCGTGCTGTCGGGACTGCCCCACAAGGCGATCGAAGAACCGATAAAATCAACTCCGGGCAGAGGCTGCACCTGCTGGTGATTAGGCGAATTAACCGCCATAAAAGGGATCAGGGAAAACGAAATATCCCTTTTCTCTCTCCGGTCAACAGCGTGATACGTGATCAGAACCTGGCCTTTTTTGTCGACCGTGGCAGAGTTTCCATACAGGATTCTGAAACAGGTCTCGGGATGGGAATAGAAAGCCACATCACTTATCCCATCGCCGCCAATCGAAAACAGCTGAGCTTCGTGGAGACTATCGGGCAAAGGATACCTGTTCTTATCCGGGCTGTGAATGATGTACTGAAAAGGTGCGGCATCACCCTGCGTCGTTGAGGTGCCACCTGTGGTAATATCGTTTAATGCCAGAACACCGATTGCATAATTCACCGCATCGCTGGTATCGCGGGCCACTCCTATGACTTCGCCAAAAAGGTTTGTAATGCTGGTATAATAGGAACCCCACTGTATATCTGTTATCTTCTCACGATTCGTCAGGGAAAGCAAGGTTAAACGGAAATATTTGGGGAGAGTTTCCAGTTTGACAGTCGCCACAGAACCATTGGGGTAATCTATTGTAAAGTGCGTATCGGATCTGGAAAAGGTCGCTTTTTCAGGATAAAAATAATTACCGGTTTTGTAATTGTAAAGAGATAACAGGGGCGATGGTTTATCTGCCGCAAACTCACGATTGGGGGTTACGGTACTGTTCTTCATCCCGGTGATATAGCCTTTGTTGTCAATATGGATCTTGAAATAGCTGGTTTTAAAATCCCATTGTCCCCGTGCGGAGTAGCAAAACGGAAGAAGCAACAACCCCAATAGAAAGGTTATGACGATGTTTTTCAGATCCGGGATTGATCTACTCATAATTCTTTTTCCTGAAATAAAATAACAGAAAGGTATTTACTGCGAGGAGTCCCATCAGTCCGATGTATGAAAGCTTTTCAAAGATTGTCCCCTGGAAATGTTCCTTTAAGCCATTGAAACTTACCCATAAAACAAACAGGATGTTACCTGTAACAGCCGCCGGAAACAGTAGTTTAATCAGTGATGTCTTAACCTTTCCCATTTTGGTATGAATTTATGTTTGTTAATTACCGGATTATACCAATTATGAATGTTCAATGCAGAATGTTCAATGATCTTGTAAATGGTTTATCTGCAAATTGGTGTGATGCAATAGAGATAAAAAATTATTCCGAATGCCTGGTGTCACCTGCCCACATTATTTTCCCGGAAACCACCCCTTCAGGAATTGTTCCTGGGTACCGTGATACACCGCTTCGCCCAAAAATTCCTTTCCCAGTTGGTTTCCCCAGGAGTAATTGATAATCAGATTTCCCTGGTATTCGCAAAAATCGATATCCGAATTATTCAAGTCATCTGCTTTTTCAATTTTCTGAATCAGGCTGTCAGGCAGAGATTGATTGGCAATCTGTTTGTCCTTGGGCGAGGCTTTTAAAACGGGATTGAGCGGACTAGGCTCCCAATGGATTAAGTCTTTTGATCGTACAACCCTTGCTTCATAGCCATGAAAGGCTTCAAGATAGAAATCGTAATAATAACCATCGAAGTAGCGCAGACAGTGAGGGGCGGTATAACGGTCCCGCGCATAATTGTGATCTTTTGAAAGAATTTCCCAGGTCTTCAGATCCTCCGAGGTGGCAAAACGGGCGGTAAACCTTTCTCCTGCTTCCGATTCCGGTTTTCCCACTTCAAACATCAATACAAACTTGTTTTTAACCTTGATCATGGAAGTATTAAACAGTCCCCAACCGGGAAGTTTAAAGGCCATCCATTGCTCCCAGTTTCCGATGATGGACGGGAAGAAAC
>Ga0364887_10153_pt1 | contig 47710 bp, 45 predicted proteins | sample ExccelJu500001D4_4_FD_206924 | JGI IMG/M metagenome (GOLD analysis project Ga0364887, IMG submission 206924) | Enriched cells from Trout Bog Lake Hypolimnion, Wisconsin, USA - BchlTB.July23.5000.01.D4 | ecosystem: Environmental > Aquatic > Freshwater > Lake > Hypolimnion/Profundal zone | place...
AGAGTTATTACATGGCATGATTATTCAGTCTGGAAATGATGCTTCAATAGCATTGGCTGAAGGTATTGCAAGTTCAGAGCCCATGTTTGCCGATATGATGAATAAAGAAGCGCAACGTTTGGGCATGAAAAACACGCATTACATGAATGCTACTGGTTTACCTGATGCTCAGCATTACACCACTGCTAATGATTTAGCGATTCTTGCTACAGCTCTGATCCATGATTTTCCTAATGACTATCAACGTTTATATTCAACCAAAGGTTACACCTATAATAATATTACCCAACCTAACCGAAACCGTTTGTTATGGCTTGATCCGAGTGTGGATGGTATGAAAACTGGCCATACTGAATCTGCGGGCTATTGCTTAATTTCTTCATCTAAGCGTGATGGTGTTCGTCGCATTTCAGTGGTGCTAGGTGCTCCAAATGATGCTGCACGTGCCACTGAAAGTCAGAAGTTGCTTAATTATGGCTTCCAATTTTTTGATTCTAGTTTAGTGTATAAACAAGGTCAGACTATAAGCCAACTAAAATTATGGAAAGGCAGAGAAAACAAAGTTGTGGCAACGGTAGCAGAAGATCTTTATATCACCTTAGCGAAAGGGGAGTATGCCAATGTCAAAGCAGTAATTGTCAGCAATAAACCTTTGGTCGCACCTATTAAAAAAGGCCAAGTGGTTGGTAGTATTAAATTTAGTTTGAATGGTAAAGTAATTGAAGAACACCCCCTAGTTGCTGCGAGTTCGATTGAATCTGCTGGAATCTTAGGTCGCGCTTGGGATTCGATTAAATTGCTTACGCAATAAAATGGATTCACTTATGGCTCAAGATGTTGATCAAAATACCCTTCCACCCTTAATCGAGTTTCCCTGCGATTTTCCGATTAAGGTGATGGGTGCCACTGAAGAGAGTTTCAGTACTACCATCATTGCTTTGATTCAAACTATCCTGCCTGCCTTTAATGCGGCTCACGTTGAAATGCGTGCTAGTTCTGCAGGCCGATATATCAGTCTTACCTGCACAGTGTATGTAGTTTCACAGCAGCAGTTAGACGATATCTATCGTTTGCTCAGTAGTCACCCTCTTGTTAAGTTCGCTCTTTAGACATTAGTTCGTTTATGCAATCGCCAATTGTGGTGAAAAATTTGGGTAGAACAGATTTTGCAGAGATTTGTGATGCTATGCAAAAATTTACTGCAGATCGCACGCCAACAACTAGTGACGAAATATGGCTCACCGAGCATGCATCTGTATATAGTTTGGGACTTAATCGGAAATCGGTAAGGTTGCCAAGCAGCAAGCTCATTCCCATAGTTTATACAGATCGTGGCGGAAAAATTACCTATCATGGCCCGGGACAGGTCATTGTTTATGTGCTCCTAGATTTAAAGCGACGTAATCTAAATATTCGTGGTTTAGTCACGCTACTGGAAGAAACCGTCATCAAGCTGTTAAAAAGTTATGGGGTCATAGGTAACGCCAAAGTTGATGCCCCTGGCGTTTATGTGCGCAATCCTTATGCACTTGAAGCCAAAATCTCAGCACTTGGTTTACGCGTCAAAAATAATTGCTGTTATCATGGTTTGAGTCTTAATGTGAATATGGATTTAACTCCTTTCTTAGCTATAGATCCCTGTGGGTACGTTGGGTTAGCCGTTACTCAAACTCAAGATTTAGGTATAACGGCCGATACAAAGATCATAGGTCATAGACTGGTGGAATTACTTAGCAATCATCTTAATACTGGAATATAAATGACTGATGTAAGTGCCAATAAACCTGTTGCACAAAGAATTCCTGCCAAGGTAGCTGGTGTTAAACAAATTGATGCCGAGAAAACCTCGCGCATTCCGATTAAAATCATTCCACAACCTATGCAGCGAAAACCCGAGTGGATTCGCATGAAGGCGCCAGACTCTTCGCGTTATCAAGAAATGAAGCGAGTATTACGTGAGAATAACTTGCATACCGTTTGTGAAGAAGCCAGTTGTCCGAATATTGGTGAATGCTTTAGTGGAGGGACTGCTACTTTTATGATATTGGGTGATATTTGCACCCGTCGTTGCCCATTTTGCGATGTGGCGCATGGCAAACCCTTGGCACCCGATCAGAATGAACCAGAAAATCTAGCGCGTACTATTGCGCAAATGCAGCTTAAATATGTCGTCATTACCAGTGTTGATCGTGATGACCTTCTGGATGGAGGTGCGCAACATTTTGTGGACTGTATCCGAGCGGTACGAGCTCAGTCACCACACATTAAAATTGAAATTCTAGTGCCGGATTTTCGTGGTCGCTTAGATGTCGCCATGCAAATTTTAAGAAATGCACCCCCTGATGTGATGAATCATAATTTAGAAACTATCCCCAGATTATATAAGCAAGCGCGACCAGGATCTGACTATCAAAACTCACTGAATTTATTAAAAACGTTCAGCACCTTGTATCCTGAAGTGCCTACTAAATCTGGTTTAATGTTAGGCCTAGGCGAAACTGATGAAGAAATTTTAGAAGTGATGAAAGACTTGCGGGCGCATAATGTCAGCATGCTTACGTTAGGGCAATATCTCCAACCCAGCATCCATCATTTGCCAGTAATGCGTTATGTGGAGCCCTCTATGTTTGAACAATTAAAACAAGAAGCAGATGCCATGGGCTTTAATAATACAGCTAGTGGCCCCATGGTAAGAAGTAGTTATCACGCAGATGCGCAAGCGCATCAACTAACCTAACTAAACCGAAGCTCACGCTCACTATGGGTGTCGTTTAATGATGATAAGCGACAAAAAATAACTACAGGGAACTAAGATGTTGAATCATGAATTAGCAGAAGTTCACTTTTATTGAGTATAGCTGTGCTCAATAAGTGCCCCAATTAATTACAGTTAAAGAAGAAAAACAGATGGTCCCACGACTGACTACTGCCTTAAATGGCCCCTTGTTATCATTAGAAAAAAGCATGCTTGATGGCATGCCGAAGATTGAGCATTGGTTTCGTTCTAAGTGGCTAGATTATGCCGCCCCTTTTTACGCCTCAGTGGATTTACGTAATGCTGGATTTAAGCTGGCGCCGGTGGATACTAACTTATTCCCAGGTGGCTTTAATAACCTAAGTGCTGAGTTCCTTCCACTCAGTGTTCAGGCCGCGATGGTGGCGGTCGAGAAAATCTGTCCAGAAGCGCATCGCTTACTAATTATTCCAGAAAATCATACCCGTAATACTTACTACCTAAGAAATGTAGTGGAACTTTCTAATATCTTAAGGCAAGCCGGTATGGATGTTCGTATAGGCTCAATTTCTTCAGAGATTACTGAACCGACCACGCTTGAGGCTCAGGGTGGAATACCACTATTGCTAGAGCCAGTCGTGCGCGTAGGTAACCGACTTAAGTTGTTAAATAAAGAGCTAGGCGATTTTGATAGTTGTGCCATCTTGCTTAATAATGACTTATCAGGGGGTATTCCCGATATTCTTAAGAATCTAGAGCAAGACTTAATACCACCGCTTCATGCTGGTTGGAGCACGCGTCGGAAATCACAACATTTCGCAGCCTACAATAAAGTGGCGCACGAATTTTCTGAGTTACTTGGCATAGATGAGTGGCTCATTAATCCTTACTTTGAAACTTGTGGAGAGATCGACTTTCACGCGCGTACTGGTGAAGACTGCCTGGCACTTAAGGTAGAGCAGTTGCTAGATAAAATCAAAATAAAGTATGCGGAATATGGTGTTACTCAAGAGCCATTTGTGATTGTTAAAGCAGATGCAGGCACTTATGGCATGGGTATTATGACCGTGAAATCTCCCGACGATGTACGCGATTTAAATCGCAAAGCACGTAATAAAATGGCGGTGGTTAAAGAGGGATTACAAGTCAGTGAAGTGATTATTCAAGAGGGTGTCTATACATTTGAAAGCATCGAGGATGGTGTGGCTGAGCCCGTTGTTTATATGATGGATCATTTTGTAATCGGTGGTTTCTACCGCGTACATACCGAGCGTGGAATGGATGAAAATTTAAATGCACCAGGCTCTCATTTCTCGCCATTAGCATTTCAAAAGCCATGTACTTTGCCAGATTGTGCTGGTGATCCTGATGCCGAACCTAATCGCTTCTATGCCTATGGGGTGGTAGCACGTCTAGCTTTGGTTGCAGCTGCAATGGAATTGCAAGAACAAGACCCAGTTAATGGTTAAAGAGCTTATGAAAATTCTATTTATACTCGATCCACTTGAGTACTTAAAAGCTGAAAAAGATACTAGCTTGGCAATCATGCGTGAGGCATCCAAGCGTGGTCATGCTCTATTCGTGAGCATGCAGTACGATATTTTTCTTCGCGGTGATGTAGCTAGAATATTCACAAAAAAGTTTGTGTTTACTGCCGAAGGTTTTGAGCTGGAAGGTCAGACTGAACATAGTCCTTCAGAGTTTGATGCCATTGTGATGCGCAAAGACCCACCATTTGATAATGAGTACTTATATAGCACTTATTTGCTGGAGATTGCGCAACAGCAGGGTGCACATGTTTACAACGATCCTGAAACCATTCGTAATTGGAATGAAAAGTTAGCCGTCACCCGTTTTCCGAAATTTAGCCCAGAATTTTTGGTCACTGCCAATGAAGACTTAATCCGTGACTTTCTTAGCACTCATCAAGATATCGTTGTAAAGCCACTTGATGGAATGGGGGGAGCAGGTGTTTTTCGCTTAACGACAGTCGATCCTAATATTGGCGTGATTTTAGAAACCATTACACAGTTTGGCACGCGCACGATTATGGCACAGCGTTATATCACTGCTATTTTGCAGGGAGATAAACGTATTATTGTGATTGATGGCGAACCTCTACCTTACGCATTAGCCCGCATTCCTAAGACTGGGGAAACACGTGGCAACTTGGCTGCTGGTGGTACTGGTGTTACTCAGTTATTGTCTCCACGAGATTTCGAGATCGCGAGTGTTGTTGGAAAGGTACTTAAACAACAAGGATTGCTTTTAGTTGGTTTAGATGTAATTGGGGATTATTTGACGGAAATTAACGTCACAAGTCCCACCGGTATGGTTGAAATTACCCAGCAAACCCAGCACTGGGTCAATCCATGCAACCCCGCCAGCATCATGGTCGATGCTTTAGAGCGAAAGACGTTAGCGCATATTTAGCCTTCAATGTTTAAGATGTTTAAGTCAATAGCACTCGCCCCTCTTTTTAAGTCACAGGTAAGGTTAGATAATTCAATGCTTAAGCAGGGTTGATTTCTAAACAAACCATGCTCAGGCTTTATGTTAAAATTAGTTGAAATTTAAGACACTGGGATTTTATTTATGCAAACAGGCACTGCTAGGCTATTCGTTTACATCGCATTGTTAGCTGCTTTTGCGGGCGTACTAAGTAGTTGTGGCACAAAAGGTCCACTATATATTCCAGAGAAGCAATATCCACAAACTCCAACCAAATAATCTATATTTTGAAGCCCATTCTGTGAACTCATTTAACATCCAAAACAACATGCTCCACGCCGAAAATGTTGGCTTAGCTCAAATTTCCCATGATTTTGGGACACCTTGTTATGTGTATTCAAAAGCTGCCCTTACGCTTGCCTTTGAGCGCTTTAGTGCAGGTTTTGATGGGAGTGATCACCTAGTGTGTTTTGCAGTTAAATCTAACCCTAGCCTAGCTATTTTGAATTTATTTGCCAAGCTGGGTGCGGGTTTTGATATTGTGTCTGGTGGTGAATTAGCTCGAGTTCTGTCGGCAGGGGGAGATCCTAAAAAAATTGTGTTTTCAGGAGTAGGTAAAACAGCTATTGAAATGCAGGCAGCACTTAAAGCTGAAATTTTCTGCTTTAATGTGGAGTCTGCTAGTGAGTTGGTCAGACTTAACCGAGTCGCGGCAGAGATGGGGAAAGTAGCTCCAGTATCTTTAAGAGTTAATCCTAATGTGGATGCAAAAACCCATCCGTATATATCTACTGGATTAAAAAACAATAAATTCGGTGTGGCATATGAAGATGCCCTGAGTATTTATCTGCAAGCAGCGGCGATGCCTAATATTGCTATCCATGGGGTAGATTGCCATATTGGCTCACAAATCACTGAGTTATCGCCATTTTTAGATGCGCTTGATCGTGTTTTGTTGTTGGTGGATGCACTGAAGCAACATGGCATTGAAATTCAGCATATTGACGCTGGTGGCGGCATTGGTATTTGTTATAGCGACGAAACACCACCTGAATTTAAAGTATATGCGGATGCGATGCGCTCCAAGCTTGGCAATCGTAAGGTTAAATTGGTGTTTGAGCCGGGAAGAGCTTTGGTGGGGAATGCTGGCGTGTTGCTGACAAAAGTTGAATATTTGAAGCATACGGAAACGAAAAATTTCGCTATCGTAGATGCTGCGATGAACGATTTGATGCGCCCAGCTTTATATGATGCTTATCATGAGATTCAAGCTGTGCAAGAACGGGTGCCAGATGACATAAACCCATCGTTGATTTACGAAATAGTTGGACCTGTTTGTGAAAGCGGTGACTTTCTAGGACATGACAGAAAGTTGGCTTTAGCAGAAGGTGATTTGCTGGCAATCATGTCAGCGGGGGCTTATGGTATGAGCATGTCCAGCAACTACAACACTAGGCCGAGAGCGGCGGAGGTGATGGTGGATGATAAAGTATGCCACCTTATCAGGCCGCGTGAAGTGATAGCTGATTTATTTGCTCTAGAAAAAGTGTTGCCTTAATTTATCAAAATTAGTTTAGTCAAAAATAACAGTTTTATTTGCATAAAGCAGAATGCGACTTTCAATATGCCAACGTACGGCTTTTGATAGGACTACGCGTTCTAAGTCACGACCTTTTTGTATGAGGTCTTCAACCTGATCACGATGTGAAATTCTGTCTATTCCTTGCTCAATAATAGGACCCTCATCTAACACTTCAGACACATAGTGACTAGTGGCCCCGATCAGCTTAACGCCTCGCTCAAAGGCGCGATGGTATGGTTTGGCGCCGATAAATGCAGGTAAGAATGAGTGGTGTATATTGATAATCTGTTTAGGATAGCGTGCCACAAAATCTGGCGATAGGATTTGCATATAGCGTGCAAGCACGATTAAATCAATTTCATACTTAGCGAATAAGGAAAATTGTTGCGCTTCTGCTTCGACTTTATTGTCTTTGGTCACGGCAATATAGTGAAAATCAACACCATAAAATTTAGCTAGTGCCTCAGTGTCATGATGGTTGCTTATAATGAGGGGAATATCGCATATTAATTCGCCATTCTTATGGCGGTGCAACAAATCCGCTAAGCAATGGTCATATTGAGATACCATAATGGCAACACGTAATGGTTTTTGTGACAGTTTAAGTTGCCACTCCATATTGAATCTGTTGCTAACTTCTGCGAAATATTGTGAAAAATGGGCTGGATCGAAGGAAAACCCCTCTAAGTCCCATTCAACGCGCATTAAAAATAAGTTGTTTTCTGCGTCCTGATGCTGATCGGCATGCAAAATATTAGCGTTATGTTGGTATAAAAAATCTGCAATCGCGGCCACGATGCCCTTTTTATCTGGGCAGGTAATTAATAGGGTTGCAGTGTTTTTAGCGATAGCACTTGGTGCTGTTCTATTTTTCATGTTTTTTGCATGCTTGAAATTTAAGCACATCCTGATTTAGGTTAATATATGCATTATACCTTGAGTGAATTTTTATGAATAAAAACTGTGTATGTTAGATGATATTTCACCAGAAGTTTTATTAGCCAATCCTCGCGGTTTTTGTGCTGGTGTAGATCGTGCCATTATTATTGTTGAGCAAGCTCTTGAAAAGTTTGGTGCGCCGATTTATGTGCGACATGAAGTAGTGCATAACAAATTTGTGGTGGATGAATTACGCGTTAAGGGCGCAGTATTTATCGAGGATCTCGATGAAATTCCAGCAGGTAGTACGGTCATTTTTAGTGCGCATGGGGTTTCAAAAGCCGTTCGTGCTGAAGCTGATGCCCGCGGATTAATTGCCTTTGATGCCACCTGTCCGTTGGTGACTAAAGTCCATATTGAAGTTTCTAAAATGCGGGCTGCTGGTTTAGAAATCGTGATGATTGGTCATCAAGGACATCCCGAAGTGGAAGGGACAATGGGTCAAATTGACGAGGGCGTTCAGGATACGGGAATGTATTTGGTGGAAACACCTTCGGATGTGAACAATTTAATTGTAAAAGACCCAAGTAAGTTAGCTTTTGTAACTCAGACTACTTTATCTATGGATGATGCTAGTTTAGTGATTCAAGCTTTACAGACTAAGTTTCCGCAAATTCAAGCGCCGAAAAGTGATGATATTTGCTACGCTACTCAAAACCGCCAAGATGCGGTGAAGATTATGGCTAAAGATTGTGATTTGGTTATTGTCATCGGTTCGCCCAATAGTTCAAACTCCAATCGTTTACGCGAAGTATCAGAGAACCAAGGCATTGAGTCCTATATGATCGATAATGCAAGTTTTCTTAAAGCCGAGTGGCTGCTCGGTAAGAAGAAAATAGGGGTTTCAGCCGGTGCTTCAGCGCCTGAAATACTGGTGCAAGAAGTCATTCGCAGATTACAAGAATTGGGAGTTAATAAGGTACAAGAGTTACAAGGAGTAATAGAAAGTGTGGTATTTCAGTTGCCCAAAAATCTCACAACCGCAAAAAACACCGTTAAGTCTTCGCAATAATTAATATGTATAAAACTCCAATTTCAGTGCTAGTGCTGATCCATACTAGTGACTTACAGGTATTAATTATGGAGCGCGCTGATAGAAAAGATTTTTGGCAGTCCGTAACAGGTAGTTTAGAGTTGGATGAAATGCCGCTTCAAACCGCAATTCGTGAAGTGCATGAAGAAACTGGTTTAGATGCAAATTTGTATGATTTGCAAGACTGGGAAATTTCTAATGTGTATGATATTTATCCTCATTGGCGGTATCGATATTCACCCGAAGTCAGTCAAAATACTGAACACGTTTTTGGCCTATGTTTGCCACAATCTTTATCTATTGCATTAGCACCCAAAGAACATGTGCAATATGAATGGGTAGATTGGCGCGAGGCGGCACAGCGGGTTTTTTCTTGGACCAATGTGGATGCCGTGCGCAAACTAGGTGAACGCCACGGTCTAAAGTTGTAAAATATTACCCAGCCTTAAAAATAGAAATCCAAAGCGATTGATTATGCAAACCACTACAAAAAGTATTCCGATTAAATTTGAGCGTTTACAAGTCGCCGATGATGCAGACTGTCAGCGACGCATTATTGCAGCCAAACAAACTCTTGGTAAACGCCTTGTGATTTTAGGTCATCATTATCAAAATGAAGCTGTCTATCGACATGCTGATTTCACGGGGGACTCTCTCAAATTATCACGCTATACCGAAAATTTAGATGCCGAATATATCGTGTTTTTAGGTGTACATTTTATGGCTGAGGTGGCGGACATTTTAAGTCGCCCTGAGCAGATTGCTATACTGCCAGACTTGGCTGCTGGTTGTTCTATGGCGGATATGGCAAACCTCGCGAAAGTGGAACGTAGTTATCGCGAACTCAATAAAGTGCTTAATTTTGATGAAAAGATTACGCCCATTACCTACATTAATTCTGCGGCTGACCTCAAAGCATTCTGTGGTGAGCATGGAGGCATTGTTTGTACATCTACTAATGCGACTAAGATTATTGAGTGGGGTTTTGCTCAACGTGAAAAAGTCTTGTTTTTTCCGGACCAAAATCTTGGGCGCTGGAGTGGGCATAAAATGGGGATACCTTTGGAACAGATGCCTACTTGGGATCCTGATTTACCAATGGGCGGACTTACGCTTGAGCAAATTAAAAATGCAAAAATCCTGTTGTGGAAAGGGCACTGCGCAGTGCATCAAATGTTTCGTCTAGAAAACATTACTCAATTCAGAGCACAACATCCAGATGGAATGGTCATTTCTCATCCTGAGGCACCATTTGAAGTGTGCCTCAATTCAGATTTTGTGGGTTCTACCGAATACATATTAAAAACCGTGAGTGAGGCCGCGCCTAATACAAAATGGCTCGTAGGTACTGAGTTAAATTTGGTTAATCGCTTAGCTAATGATATGAAAGCGCAGGGCAAGTTAGTGCAGTTTATGAGTCACGTTGTATGTGAGTGTTCGACTATGGCGCGCATAGATCCACAGCACTTAGCCTGGGTATTAGAAAATCTAGTAGCTGGCAATGTGGTGAATCAAATTAAAGTACCTGGGCATGAAGCACAGTTGGCTAAACTCACTCTAGAACGGATGTTGGCTGCATCTTAATGACTTGTGTGCTTTGCGCAGCAACACTAGATACCTTGCTGTGGCAGGATGATTTTTGCCGCGTCGTCTTGCTAAGTGATGTGGATTATCCTGCCTATTGCCGAGTGGAGTTGCGGGCACATATTAAAGAAATGACTGACTTACCACCAGAAGAACGGTCGCGCTTGATGCAGGTTGTATGTTCAGTTGAGCTGGCAGTGCGTGAAATTTTTAATCCAGATAAAATCAATTTAGCCAGTTTGGGCAATAAAACGCCGCATTTACATTGGCATGTAGTGCCCCGTTTTGAAGTAGATCGCCATTTTCCTAATCCTCACTGGGGACAGCCTATACGCGATGGACAGCCACGGTTGGTGAGCAAGGAAGAGCTTAAGCAACTGAGCGAGAAAATTGCTACGCACATTGCCTGCGCATTGAGCGCCACACTTTAAATCATTAGTCTTGAGACTACGGTATTCTTCAGTAAATGGCTTTGTATAATCTCTTCAATATCTTCATTATCAACAAAGGTGTACCAAATCGCCTGCGGATAAATGACCAATAGCGGTCCTTCTCCACAGCGGTCAAAGCACCCAGCTCGATTTACTCTTACTTTATCTTCACCATTAAGACCTAATTTTTTAATCCGCGTTTTCATATAATCAAATGCTGATGCCGCACCTTTATCGGAACAGCAGGCGCTCCCGTCTTCACGTTCATTGAGGCAGAAAAATATATGGTGCTGAAAGTAGTTGCTCATGGGCTCTAGTTTAAATAGTTATTAATTTTCATTATTGATAGCTTAGCGGATTATTCACTAAACAGACTATCTTCCTTGGTAAAAGTCCAAGTGCGAGTGATGCTTAAAACATCAATTTCTTTATGCACCTCTTCTGGGAATCTAGCATAGGGCGCACCTAGCTCAACTATATGCTTGGCCGCTTGGTCGAGAATTTTATGCCCAGAGCTACGGTTAAGTTCTATATTCTCAATGCTTCCATCAGCACGTATCGACACCGTCATTTCTAGTTGACCATAAAGTTGACGATCTCTAGCAGCCTTTGGGTAGTTAAGATTACCAATTTCTTCTACTCTTTGTCGCCAGTTATCCACATAAAGGGCATAGCGATATTCTTTAGTGCGTGCACCTACAAACTTACGCTTAGGGCGTTTTTGATATTCATCCTGTTGTTTGGAAATAAGGGCTTCCAGGTGATTAATTTCTAGTGTGGTTGCAGACATGTTATGCGAATTTAACGCTTTAGTGTTGGTGTCAATATGATCGTTCTCAGTTTTCTTTGCCGATATTGGAGGCTCTGGTAGTGAATCAATTTGGTAAGTGGACCGTATTTGGTTCATCAGTGAACGCGCTGTTTTTTCAAGTTCGGCAACACGCATTTGCGGTTTGGCCCCTGAAGCCATTTTTTCTGCCGCTTGATCGTCTGCATTGACTCTTGCTGTGGGTTTTGGAAACAATACAGTAGGTTGCAGCTCTAGCGAAGGTAGTGCTGATTTCATTTTTCGATCTTGTTCCGTATTTCCACCACGATCTAAATTTGCTTGTGCAAAAGTATCGGGATGATCTGGGCTTCTAGTGGTTTTGGCATTGACTAACATCACTTCTAGAACAGGGGAATAGTCGCTCAACTTTTCGGGAACAGCGGCCTTAAATACTAAATTTAATACTGCAATATGCAGCAATATCGATAGCCAAATGGCAATGCTAAAAATATGATTTCCGACCAACGACACTGGTTTTAAAGTGATTGAGGCTATACCTTTGACTGCCATTTTAAATTAAGTGAATTACTTAGTTTGGAATTTGAGTTGTAATGCGCTTATTAATTTTTGGTGCACACCACCAAATCCGCCATTACTCATCACTAATATCTGGTCGCCGGGTTCTGCATTTACACTAATATCAGCTACCATTTGATTGATGTCATCATAAGCTTTGGCTTTGGCTTTAATCGGCGCCAAGGCTTCCTCAGCGTCCCAGCCCAAATTGGCGCCATAACAAAATACTAAATCTGCTTCTTCTAAGCTACTCGGCAAGGCACCTTTCATCACCCCTAATTTCATGGTGTTCGAACGAGGCTCTAACACTGCCAATATGCGCGCTTTATCTACTTTATTACGTAAGCCAGCGAGGGTAGTCGTAATCGCTGTTGGGTGGTGAGCAAAATCATCGTATAGTGTGATGCCGTTCACTACCCCTACGATTTCCATGCGACGCTTTACATTTTTAAATGCTGATAATGCATCAATGCTGACTTGAGTTGAGACGCCGGCATGCCGAGCGGCAGCAATACTGGCTAGCGCATTCATTTGATTATGTTCACCCAATAACTCCCAAGCAACGTGACCTAGAATTTTGCCTTGAAAAGCTACATCAAAGCTACCATTACCTTTTGCATAGGCAGCTTGCCAATCGGCATCCGTACCGAACATTTCCACTGGTGTCCAGCAACCTTTATCAATTACGCGTTGCAAACTAACTTCTTTTCCATTGGCGATGACTAAGCCTTGATGGGGCACGGTTCTAACTAGATGGTGGAACTGTTTTTCTATGGCAGCTAAATCTTCGAAAATATCTGCGTGATCAAATTCTAAATTATTAAGTACCGCAGTACGCGGATGGTAATGCACGAATTTAGAGCGTTTATCAAAGAAAGCGGTGTCGTACTCATCGGCTTCTATGACAAAGAAAGGTGATTGACTGTGCGAATCTTGTTTTGGTATGCCGGGTAAGCGCGCTGAAATGCCGAAATTTTGCGGCACTCCTCCAATTAGAAAGCCGGGCGCTAAGCCCGCATATTCGAGTATCCATGCCAGCATAGAGCTTGTAGTGGTTTTGCCATGGGTGCCAGCTACCGCGAGTACCCAGCGCCCTTGCAGTACATTTTCTGCTAACCATTGTGGGCCAGAGATGTAAGGTAAACCACGATTAAGAATTTCTTCCATCAACGGATTCCCTCGTGAGACAACATTGCCAATCACATAAATATCGGGATTAAGTGCGGTCTGTGCTGGATCAAAACCTTCAATCAGTTCTACGCCTTGAGCTTCTAATTGCGTACTCATAGGCGGATAAACATTAGCATCACAGCCTGTAACTTTATGCCCTGCTTGCTTCGCTAGGACTGCAATGCCGCCCATAAATGTGCCACAGATGCCTAATATGTGAATATGCATAGTCTTGTTCTATCCGGTTTTTTACTTGTTACGATGTTATGAGAACTTGATCGCTCATTATGATAAATTAGGTGCAAGCCATCTGTGCAGATATTCCTTATCCACACCACGACGTTTTGCCATCTCTATTAATTGATCTTCGCCTATTTTATCGACACTAAAGTATTTGGCATCCGCATGAGAAAAGTAGAAGCCAGAAACGGCTGCGCCGGGTTGCATGGCGAAGGACTCGGTTAGTTGCATGCCTATATCTTCCGCTTGTAACACCTTAAACATATCAGGCTTCACCGTATGATCTGGACAGGCTGGGTAACCTGGTGCTGGGCGTATGCCTTGATATTGCTCTTTGATGAGTTCTACCTTATTTAAATGCTCATCCGGAGCATAGCCCCAAAAGTCAAGACGCACACGCTCATGTAAATATTCGGCAAATGCTTCAGCTAATCTATCAGCCAAGGCTTTTAACATAATGCTACTGTAATCATCGTGAGCCGCTTCAAACTTCTGCACATGTTTCTCTATACCCAAGCCTGCCGTCACAGCAAATAATCCTATATAGTCTGCCGTGCCTTTAGGGGCAATAAAGTCGGCTAAACATTGATTGGGACGTGCGAGACCTTCAATCACTGGCTTTAGGGTTTGTTGGCGCATGCCATAGTAAGTAAAGGCAATCTGACTACGTGTGTCATCAGTATAGATTTCAATATCATCTTCATGCACGGTGTTGGCAGGTAGTATGGCAACTACGCCATTTGCGCTTAGCCAGCGTCCCTCAATGATTTTCTTGAGCATTGCCAGTGCTTCATTGTGTAACTTGGTGGCTGTGACACCAACCACGGCATCACTGAGAATCGCTGGATAAAAACCAGCTAGATCCCAAGTTTGGAAGAAAGGTGTCCAATCTATATATTGCGCTAGTATGCTTAAATCTACATTCTTAAGTTCACGACGTCCAAGAAATTTAGGTTTGATGGGCGCTGATTTCCCCTCAAATGATAGCTTGATCTTATTGGCTCGTGCTTGCGCTATGGTGATTAGTGGAATGCCTTTTTTGTTAGCATGCTGGGTACGCGCTAGCTCGTAATCATTCGCCACATCGGAGATATAAGCGTCTCTCTGTTCTGGTGTTAATAGTGATTGCATGACAGCGACTGAGCGTGAAGCATCTGCAACATAGATGACAGGCCCGTCATAAAATGGTGCAATTTTCACTGCGGTATGTGCTCGTGAGGTAGTCGCACCACCAATCAGTAAGGGCGTTTTTAAACCTTTGAAATATGGGTCGCGTTGCATCTCTCTAGCGATATGTGTCATTTCTTCTAGTGAGGGTGTAATTAATCCAGACAGACCAATAATGTCAGCTTTCTCTGCTTTAGCCATGGCTAAAATTTCAGCCGCCGGGACCATTACGCCCATATTGACAACTTCAAAGTTATTACATTGCAACACTACTGAAACAATGTTTTTACCAATGTCATGCACATCTCCTTTGACAGTGGCGATCACCATTTTACCTTTTGGTTTGGCTACGATCCCGGTGCGTTTTTCATCGGCGGCTTTTTCTGCCTCAATATATGGAATCAAATGCGCAACTGCTTGCTTCATGACCCTTGCTGACTTCACCACCTGTGGTAAAAACATTTTACCTTGACCAAATAAATCCCCAACCACATTCATGCCATCCATCAACGGCCCTTCGATTACATGAATAGGGCGACCACCACGGTCTGCAACTTTTTGCCTAGCTTCTTCGGTATCTTCAACAATAAACTCTGTAATGCCATGGACCATGGCATGACTGAGACGTTTTTCTACGGGTGTCGGTTCAGTTGCGGAACCTCGCCACTCTAAAGTTGCGGCAATTTTTTTACCACCAGCCACTAGGGTGCCTGCAATTTCAATCATGCGCTCTGTCGCATCTTCCCTTCGATTCAGTACCACATCTTCTACACGCTCTTTTAGTTCCGCGGGCAGGTCATCGTAAACACCCATCATGCCGGCGTTAACAATACCCATGGTCATCCCCGCTTTAATGGCATGGTACAAAAACACAGTATGAATAGCCTCACGTGCTGGGTCGTTACCTCTAAAGCTAAAGCTGACGTTGGATACGCCACCAGAAATTTTGGCATAGGGTAAATTCTCTTTAATCCAACGTGTTGCGTTAATAAAGTCTACCGCATAATTGTTGTGTTCTTCAATGCCAGTTGCAATAGCAAAGATATTGGGGTCAAAGATAATATCTTCCGGTGGAAAATCTAGGCGATCTACCAATAAGTTATAGGCACGCTGGCAAATCTCAGTTTTACGTTCAAAGGTATCAGCTTGGCCTTTTTCATCAAATGCCATCACAATGGTGGCAGCTCCAAAGCGCTTGCATAAAGTAGCCTGACGTAGAAACTCAGTTTCGCCTTCTTTCATTGAAATTGAATTGACAATCGCTTTGCCCTGAACGCATTTTAAGCCTGCCTCAATGACTGACCACTTACTAGAGTCGATCATAATCGGCACTCGCGCAATATCAGGTTCGGATGCAATTAAATTCAAGAAGTGCGTCATGGCTTTAGTGGCGTCCAACATGCCTTCATCCATGTTGATATCAATTACTTGCGCACCATTTTCAACTTGTTGACGTGCGACCGTGAGTGCTTCATCGTATTGCTCATTGATAATTAAACGTGCAAATGCTTTGGAACCAGTGACATTGGTTCGCTCACCTACATTGACAAATAAAGAGTTCTCATTAATGACAAATGGCTCTAAACCAGACAGTTTGAGAGTTATTGGCAAAGTCGGAACAATACGAGGGGACATATCTTTAATTTGATTGTAGATAGCATTGATATGAGCGGGCGTTGTACCGCAGCAGCCGCCAGCAATATTTAAGAATCCACTTTCAGCAAATTCTTTGATCAAGCTAGAAGTAATGTCCGGCGTTTCATCAAAACCAGTATCTGACATGGGGTTAGGTAGCCCTGCATTCGGATAGATGCAGACAAAAGTATCAGCGATTTTTGAGAGCTCTTCTACATAAGGGCGCATGAGCGTTGCACCTAAAGCACAATTTAAACCAATGGTGAGTGGTTTTGCATGACGCACGGAGTGCCAGAAGGCCGTGACAGTTTGTCCTGACAAAATACGCCCTGAAGCATCGGTTACCGTTCCAGAGAGCATGATTGGTAAGCGAAGCCCGCTTTCGGCAAAGAACGTGTCAATAGCGAATAAGGCGGCCTTGCAGTTTAAGGTGTCAAAAATGGTTTCTACCATTAAGATATCCGCGCCCCCAGCCACTAAGCCGCGCGCTTGATCTAAATAGGCTGCCACTAATTGGTCAAAACTGACATTACGTGCTGCTGGATCATTGACATCTGGAGAAATGGAGGCTGTTTTGGGTGTCGGGCCTAGGGCCCCAGCCACAAAGCGAGGCTTATCTGGCGTGCTGTATTTTACACAAGCCGCTTTGGCAAGTTTAGCAGCCTCAACGTTCATCTCGTATGCTAAGTACCCCATGTGATAATCGTCTTGCGCCACAGTGGTAGCGCCAAAGGTATTCGTTTCAATAATATCAGCGCCAGCTGCCAGATATTTTTCATGAATCTCTTGGATTACCTGTGGTTGTGTGAGCGTTAGCAACTCATTATTACCCTTGACAAACAATTCACGTTGACCTGTAGGTGCTGCAAGGTCGGCAAAACGAGTGCCACGGTAATCTACTTCGCTTAGTTTATATTGCTGAATCATTGTGCCCATGGCGCCATCTAATATTAAGATGTGTTGGGCTAATAAGTCGCGGAGAATTTTCTCGGTGGCAGAATGGATTTGCTGGGGCATGGGCTAACTTTGATTTAAATTTAATACAAGTACAAATTATAGCATTGGCATGAGTCGCCAACAGAGCGATGCATTCAAATGCATCGCGTTGAATTTATGCTTTATTGACTACCTGCTGTTCTAGTTGTACCAGTTTAGCTTCTAATAACTCTAATTTTTGACGCGTGTTTCTAAGGACTTCGGACTGCACATCAAACTCTTCTCTTGAAACAAGCTCCATTTTGGTGAGTACGCTCTTTAATAGTGCATCAAAGTTGTGCTCAGCATCTGCTAAGGGGGAGTGGCTGACCATCTCTCTGATTTTATTAGATATTTCATTTAATTTTATTGAATTAAGCATGATGTATTCCTTTATAGATGATGTAGTTTAGCAGTTTTAATGATTAACTACAAAAAACTAATATGGATATATTTATATTTATGTGATTGATTTTAAAAGGGTATTTAAGTTGGCACGCACCTTGCTTTATGTTAAATGCGAAATTTTATTTTTATTGTTTTTTTTGAGGAGTAAGCAACATGCGTAAATCACTATTATCTTTAGCAGTATTAGCTACACTTGCAGTACCTACATTAACTTTTGCTGATGAAGCTGCCGCGCCAGCAGCACCAGCTGCAGCAGCAGCCGCTGCACCAGTAAATCAGGTTACTTACAATGTGGGTCTATTTAGCCAATACATTTTCCGTGGTGTAACGCAAACTGGAAACAAGCCAGCCATTCAAGGCGGCGTTGATTATGCGAATCCAAATGGTTTCTACTTGGGCACATGGGGTTCAAATATCAGTTGGTTAGGCGACAGTGGAGCTTATACAAATGCCTCACTTGAGTGGGATCTTTATGGCGGTTATCGTGGGGCTATTCAAGATGTTTCTTATGATGTAGGTGTCTTACAGTATTACTACCCTGGAGACTTCCACTCCAACAGTGGTTTAGCTAAACGTGCTGAGACTACTGAAGTCTATGGCAGTCTTGCTTACAAATGGGTCACGGCTAAATTGTCTGTTGCTGTATCAGATGGTGTTTTTGGGAATGCAGATGCTTCTGGCACTTACTACGCGGATATTACAGCTAATTACCCTGTAACCGATACCATTACGGCTATTGCGCACGTCGGTCGTCAACAATATACCGGCTCTAATGCAGGGTTAAGTAACGATACCCTATACTCTTATACAGATTGGAAACTTGGAGTGAGCAAAGCATTTGCTGATGGAGTCTCTGTGGGCGCTTACTACACAGACACAGATGCAAAAGATGTTAATTACACTTCAGCAGGCCGTAAAATTGCTAACGCACAAGGTACTATTTACGTGCAAAAAACTTTCTAATCTTAGTTTTTTAAATGGGTTGAGTGCTTAGTGCGCTTAACCCGAAACCATCCTTATATACGGGAGAGCAACATGAAATTTGTATCTGCAATTATCAAGCCATTTAAGCTTGACGAAGTTAGGGAGGCACTGTCAAACATTGGCGTGCAGGGTATTACCGTAACTGAAGTAAAAGGTTTTGGCCGCCAAAAAGGCCACACAGAGTTATATCGTGGTGCTGAATACGTGGTTGATTTCTTACCTAAAGTAAAATTAGAAGTGGCTATCAAAGATGACTTGTTAGATCAAGTCGTTGATGCGATTGAAAAATCAGCATCCACTGGCAAAATTGGTGACGGCAAGATTTTTGTCTTTAACCTTGAACAAGTTTATCGCATCCGCACCGGTGAAACCGGCGTGGAAGCGCTATAAGGGGATTATGATGAAAAAAATACTTTCGATACTTGCCTTAGTCAGCGTTTTTGGCTTAGGTTTTACAGCGAATAGCTTTGCTGAAGATGCTACACCTACAGTGGATAAATCGGCAGTTGTTGCTCCTGCTGCCGTTGCACCAGAAGCCGCACCAGCTGCAGCAACAGTTGCTGCGCCAGTGTTGGTGCCTAACAAAGGCGATACCGCTTGGATGATTACTGCTACAGTATTAGTGCTGTTAATGTGTGTACCAGGTTTGGGGTTGTTTTACGGCGGTATGGTAAGACAGAAAAATATGCTGTCAGTGTTAATGCAGACATTTATGATTACGTGTGTTCTTGGTGTGTTGTGGGCTATTTATGGCTACAGTATTGCCTTTACGCAGGGAAGCACACCGTTCTTTGGTGGGCTGGATCGCTTGTTCCTAATGGGATTGACGCCAGACTCAACAGCAGCGACTTACAGCAAGGGTGTTGTGATTCCTGAATACATGTATATGGTATTCCAACTAACTTTCGCTGTTATTACCCCCGCATTGATTGTTGGTGCCTTTGCAGAACGTATGAAGTTCTCAGCAATGCTAGCGTTTATGGTTTTATGGTTCACTTTCTCTTACCTACCAATTGCACACATGGTTTGGTATTGGACAGGTCCTGATGCTTACACTTCTGCTGCTGCTGGCGATGCGGCTAATGCTTTGGCTGGGTTCTTGTTCCAAAAAGGTGCTTTAGACTTTGCCGGTGGTACGGTTGTTCATATTAATGCCGGTATTGCTGGGCTAGTAGGTGCCTTTGTTCTTGGCAAGCGCTTGGGCTTCGGTAAAGAATCAATGGCTCCACATAGCGTGACCTTAACAATGGTTGGTGCAGCTTTATTATGGGTTGGTTGGTTTGGTTTCAATGTAGGCTCTAACTTAGAGGCTAACGGTGCGGCGGGTCTAGTATTTGCTAATACCTTATTAGCTACATGTGCTGCAGCTTCTTCTTGGATGTTTGTTGAGTGGTTCTTTAAAGGCAAACCATCAATGTTAGGTGCAGCTTCAGGTGCAGTAGCAGGTCTTGTTGCAATTACCCCAGCATGTGGTTTTGTTGGCCCTATGGGTGGCATCGTGTTAGGTCTCTTAGTTTCACCACTATGTTTCTTCTTTGTAACTAAAGTAAAAACTATGTTTGGCTACGATGATTCACTTGATGTATTCGGTGTGCATTGTGTCGGTGGTATCTTCGGTGCTCTTGGAACTGGTGTGCTAGTTAACCCAGCATTAGGTGGTACAGGTGTTTATGACTATGTGGCTAACGCAGTAGCTCCTTACGACATGGTTGCACAGGTAACTAGCCAAGCATGGGCGGTAGGTACAACCCTAGTGTGGTCAGGTGTCGTAGCTTACATTGCTTACAAAGTTGTAGACATGGTTATCGGTCTGCGCGTTAGTGAAGAAGTAGAGCGTGAAGGGCTAGATACAACTGAGCATGGTGAACGTGCTTACCATAGCTAGTTTGATGATTACTTAAATTAAGGTAGTGAATAAAAAAGGACGCGCGAGCGTCCTTTTTTTATGGCATGAAAATTTTATTTCAAGTAGTCTTGCGTATGAACACAACTCACCACCCTATCAAATCGCGACCTATGATCTCCTTGCTTAGCGCACAATTCTTGTCAGCATTGGCGGACAATGCCTTGTTGTTTGCAGCAATTGCCTTATTGCAGGCGCAGCTCGCACCTAATTGGCAAATCCCACTACTACAAGAATTTTTTGTACTCGCTTACATTGTGTTAGCACCGTTTGTGGGCCCATTTGCGGATAGTTATCCTAAGGGCCGCGTCATGCTGATTGCTAATGCGATTAAATTGGTGGGTGCATCAGCCATGCTATTGGGGTTAAATCCACTGGTAAGCTACGGTCTGGTTGGCTTAGGGGCAGCAGCTTATTCCCCTGCCAAATATGGTATTTTAAGTGAGATGGTAAGTCGCGAACAGTTAGTCAAGGCGAATGCTTTCATGGAAGGCTCAACTATTGTGGCCATTTTGCTCGGAGCGGTCGTAGGTGGATTTTTGGCGAGCAAGCATTTATCAATTGCATTGATAGCTGTTTGCGGATGTTATTTTGTAGCGGCACTCATGAATTTACTCATTCCCAAACTACCAGCAATCAAACCAGTCGCAACCTTTGCGCCAATTGCGCTAGTGCAACACTTTAAGCAGGTACTCACCCTGCTGATTGTTCAGCGCGATGCGAGATTGGCATTATTTGGAGGCAGTGTGTTTTGGGGTGCTGGGGCAACTTTACGTTTGTTACTGGTGGCTTGGGTGCCGATAGCTTTACATAATAGTGATATCAGCATGCCAGCTAATCTGAGTGGCGTAGTGGCCATCGGCATTGCCATTGGTGCAGCGATGGCTGCTAAATTTGTAAGATTAAAGGACGTGGCCCGTGTGCTGCCAGTAGGGATCAGCATAGGTGCTCTCATCATCTTATTTGCGCACAGTACTCATCTTTATGTCGCTATTGGACTGTTGATTTTTATTGGCGCCGCTGGTGGCTTTTATGTTGTGCCGCTAAATGCGTTGTTACAACAGTGCGGTCATGCCACGGTTGGTGCTGGCAACGCAGTCGCGGTTCAAAACTTTTTTGAAAATTGTAGCATGCTAATTTTGGTTGGCTTTTATGTGTTGATGGAGAGAAACGGCTTACCAGTAGTGCGGGCGGCCACTATTTTTGGATGCGTGATCTTTGTGAGTATTGGTTTAATCGCTCGTGCCAGAATGCAGAAAACGTCATTCACATAGCGGGAGTTGTTATCTAATGAATATCATGATGTGTTTTTAATGAAGGGCGCCGTGTTGATTGTTGAGCTAATGGGTATTATTCTTAAATGTAATGCAAACGCGTTACTCAACCAACAAAAGGATAATTATCATGTGGACTACACCAGCTGCTACAGAAATGCGTTTTGGTTTTGAAGTTACAATGTACGTAATGAACAAGTAATTCATCCGTATGAAAAAAGGGTGCTCATTGAGCACCCTTTTTTTGGGTTATTTTTTATAAAAATATACGCCGAGCCTGTAGTTGCGTTGGCTCCCACTGCAGATGCTGGTAATAACCCAGCGCTTCTGTATTGCTAAGATCTACTAATAATTGAGCCCGCGATGCACCTTTATCCTTCGCCCAATCTAGCGCCCGTTGAAGCAGTTGTTTGCCTATGCCCTGACCACGGTAAGCTTCTTCCACCACCATGTCCTCTACCCAAGCTGATGGGGTGCCTTGTGCAGTAGAAATCACTAACTGTGCAGAGACCATGCCAATGACTTTGCCGTTGGTATTTTTGGCAACGCAGATGGTGCCTGTGTTTGGACTGTGTATCAGAAGTGCTAAGCCTTTTTCCTGTTTGCTTAAGTCAGGGTTAAAGTCTTGCTCGATATTAAACAATGTTGCTAGAAGGCTTACTAAGTTGGCAATATCTGTCGATTGCGCTTGAAAATAGCTTATCTGCTCCATGGTTAGTCCTCGCTTGTATCCTGATGGGGTAAGTCATAATGAATAATGGCTAGAAATTTAATGGGCATTTCTAGTTTAGTTTCAGGTCGATGCGGGATTTCACCGCGAAATGTCAGTGAATCACCTCTGCTTAACACGAACGTATCTTTACCAACTCTATATTCAAGCTTACCTTCCAGCATGTAAATAAACTCAGTACCAGGATGCTCAAAGGCAGGAAACTCCTCACACGAATCTTCTAAGGTGATTAGGAATGGTTCAAATGTTTTGCGTGGACCTTGGTCGTAAGCCAGTAAGTGGTAAGTATGGCCAACATGGGTGCCACGCCTGACCACTTCCATGCCTTCACCATTTTTTACCAATTGAGCGGCGCCCATAGGCAGGTTGTAGTTTTGAAAAAGCTTGGATAAGGTCACACCTAAGGCATTGGCTAATTGTTCTAGTGTTTCTAAGCTAGTCGCAGCCAAGCTGTTTTCAATCTTGCTCAACATCCCACGACTAATGCCCGCTTTCTCAGAGACTGCCGCTATGGTCAGATTATGTTGCAGCCTTAATTGGCGAATGGTAGTGCCTAGGTGTCGACCTAAGGATTTATTCTGAATATCCGCTTTGTTGATTTCGTTTTCTTGGTTACTTGCCATGGCCTGCCTTGTATACACTTTTTGTTAGCGTGCTAAGAGTAATAGTAGCAATTAAATCGCTTCCTAGCTTTCGTAAAGGTTTCACTAAGTTAATAATAGTTGATGTACACTAAAAAGTCATTTTTATTAGGCAGTAATATTTTAGGGTATATTTTATGCGGATGCTTAACATTGAATTTAACCGTCATTTTTAGAGGAGATCGTTGTGAGTGAGAGAATTGTAATGCGAACAGGTGAAGCTTTAGTTGCTGGTGGACCTCCAGGCACTGCGGCTGAGCCAGAAGTAATTATTGGTGAATTGGATGGTCCAGTGGGTACTGCAATTGCCACACTGACCGGAGACCAAGTAGCTGGCCATACCCGCGTTTTTGCTCTATTAAATACTGATATTCAGGTTAGGCCAGTGACATTAATGGTGAGTAAAGTGACCGTCAAGGACAGTAAATATACCAATATTCTAATGGGTACTGTTCAGGCGGCTATTGCGAATGGCGTATTGGATGCAGTGCGTGCTGGAGACATCCCCAAGGAGCGCGCTAATGATTTAGGGATTATTGTGTCAGTTTGGCTTAGCCCCTTGGCCGCCAAGGATGAAAAACTTGACCATAGAATATTGTTTGATATTCATCGCAAGGCCACTGCGATGGCTATTCATAAGGCAATGCACAATAAACCCGATATTGATTGGTTGTTGGATAACCAAGATAAAATCACCCATAAATATTTCCAGTTGGGGATAGATGGCAAGTTATAAGTTTTATCAATAATCAAAAAAGCACAGCTATGATCTGCCCCCCCCCAAATGTTGGACTTTTAATTTGGGTTGAAAGATAAGGACTGATTTCTGTATTCCATGGGACTCAGTCCTTTTAATTTTGTCTTAATCCTTTCGTGATTGTAATACCAAATATATTCTTTAAGCGCTTTGATGAAGGTCTTCACATCAGTGAATTTCTGAGGGTAAAAAAACTCTGATTTAAGCACGCCAAAGAAGCTTTCCATAGACGCGTTATCCAAGCAATTGCCTTTCCTCGACATGCTTTGCATTAACTCTCTAGGCTTCAGTACTTGCTGATACTGCCAGCCTTGATCAGAATGAATCAGAGGCTTTTGATCATCACTCAGCTTAGCGATTGCTTTGCTGAGCATGTTTCCCACTAGCGGATACTGTGGCCGACTAGTGACCTCATACGAAATGATTTCAGCGTTATATAAATCCAGGATTGGGGAGAGATAGACCTTTTCTCCTGAAACATTAAACTCAGTCACATCCGTGACCCACTTCTCATCGGGTGATTTGGCAACAAAGTACCGAGATAAATGATTAGGGGCTACTTTACCAACGTTGCCTTTGTAGGACTTGTCACTATCGACTTTAACTGGAGTTGCTGCATTAGCTTTTGCAGGGTCTTGTGGTTGAGATGAACACCTTGGCGCTTCAAAGCTAGACCGATACGGCGGTAGCCGTAGCGCCCTTTATGTTGATGGTAGACAGATGATATCAAATGCTTCTCATGGCTATAACCGTTGGGGCGAGCGTGCGATAGAAATAAGTACTGTTGGCTAACTGACTCACCGCCAATAAACGTGACAGCTCGTGCTTATCCCTTAATTCAGCAATTAGCGCGACTTGTGCTTTGCGGCTAATTTCTTTTGCTGAATCAAGGCCTCTAACTTTTTTAGGTAATCACGCTCAGCTCGAAGATTCAGAACCTCCTCAAGTAGCTCCTCTTGTGTCATGTCCTTAGGTGCTTTATCCACTTTATCTTTTGCTTGATTCATCACAGGCCTCTCAAGCTTGGATGATAACAGAGCTGATCCACCGCCTGCATCATAAAGCCGTTGCCACTTGAGAACTGTACTTACAGCTGGGATGTTGAATAAAGCCGTAATACGCATCAAAGACAAGTCATTGTCCCGCATTTGCTTAAGCACTTTTAACTTAAAATCTGCTGTGTAACTTTGTGAGTATTTGTCGAAATAACTTTGGCCGTGGATTTGATAACCGTTAACCCATTTGCGAACTGTGGATGGTATGACCCCATATTTATCACCTGTGGTCTTGAAGCCGAATCTTGAGGACTCATAATCTTTAACTACTTGTAGCTTGAACGACTTCGTATATTTAGACATGAAAAATGCACCTTAATCAGTTGGAGGTTGAGTCCAACTTTTGGGGTGCAGTTCATTAAGTCGCTGTGCTTTTTTTATGTCTACGCCCTATAGTGAAGCGCTCACTAATCAAATCTTCAGAAATCTTTCAGTGAACTCAACTTGTTCGAGCTGGTGCTAGTCTGATATGACTTCCATCCAAGCTCTATTTAAAAAGTACTAGTCTAATGGCATGCAATGTGCTTATGTTTAACTAAAGACAACGCGTATAAGTGCCTGCATCCTGATCGGACAAATGTTTCATATAAATTAAAAAAGTTTCATCAATTGATTGACAGTGGGTCGTTGGATGTGGCTAAATACCATTGTGATGTTTCATACAGATTAAAAAAGTTAATTAATAAAACATATATTGTTAGTTAGGTTCAAATTTAAAAATATTAGGGTCGTGGAGTGAATCAATGCCGTTAAGATTACTTAAATACGCAATCAAAAAAGAACATCCGGCTCCTCGATTTTTTAAATCGCATGCAAGCCCCAAAAAATCCTATGACGTAGTTATTATTGGTGGTGGCGGACATGGTTTAGCAGCTGCTTATTACTTGGCAAAAGATCATGGCATTAGTAATGTGGCCGTGTTAGAAAAAGGGTACATAGGTGGGGGTAATACCGGACGCAATACAACGATTGTGCGTTCCAATTATTTGACTCCAGAAGGGGTTAATTTTTATGATGCTAGCGTTAAGATTTACGAAGGTCTTTCCGAAGAGTTAGATCTCAATCTGTTCTATTCGACACGCGGTCACTTTACCCTTGCCCACACCGAATCTGCCATGCGCACGATGCGTTGGCGCGCCGAAGTTAATAAGCATGTTGGTGTTGAGAGTCGCGTGGTTGGCCCAGATGAAATAGCTAAAGCCTGTCCTCAACTCGATTTAAGTTGTAGTGGCCAAGCCCCAATTCTTGGTGCATTGTTTCATGCACCAGGATCGGTAGCACGTCATGACGGTGTGGCTTGGGGATATGCACGAGGAGCTGATCGTTTAGGCGCAGAGATTCATCAGAACACTGAAGTGCTGTCCATTGATGTTAAAAATGGCAAAGTCTGCGGGGTTAAAACCAATAAAGGCTATATAGAAACTAAACAAGTGTTATGTGCCGTGGCTGGGTTTACACCACGCATCACCGAAATGGTTGATCTAGAAACGCCTATCGTTATTCACCCATTACAGGCATGCGTCACTGAGCCAATGAAGCCTTGGTTAGATACTATTTTGGTTTCTGGGAGCCTTCATGTTTATGTTAGCCAATCATCACGTGGTGAGTTGGTCATGGGTTCTTCGCTTGATCCCTACGAAGTGCATTCCACACGATCTACATTAGACTTTGTTGAAGGCCTGACATCACACATGCTCGATATGTTTCCATTTTTATCAAATGTAAAAGTGGTTAGGCAATGGGCAGGTATGGCTGATATGACGCCAGACTTTGCGCCAATTATGGGTAAAACACCCATTGAAGGTTTCTATCTAGACGCAGGTTGGGGCACATGGGGCTTTAAAGCAACACCAATCAGTGGCAAAACCATGGCACAAACTATTGCTAATGATAGCGCCCCAGACCTAATACACTCATTCAGATTGTCACGTTTTGAAGATTACGAACTGACAGGTGAAAAAGGTGCGGCATCGGTTGGCCATTAGGCCAATGAAGCACACTTATTAATCAGAGGAAAATGCAATGAAACTGCTTACCTGTCCAATAAATGGAACTCGACCACTAAGCGAATTTATTTTTGGTGGTGAACATCGTGATGCTCCCGATCAAAGAACTTGTACCGATTCAGAATGGGCAGCATATGTGCATAACAGAAGTGGTGCGCCAGGGGATAAAAAAGAATGGTGGTATCACGGACCTAGCGGTACTTGGTTTATTGCGGAACGAAATACATTAAGCGATAAAGTATCGCGGACCTATTTGCTAAGTGCAAATAGCCATTTGGAAAAGGAGAAAGCCAAATGACTCTTCGCATCAACCAACAAACGGGTGAGTGGATAGATCGTAGCAAAAAAATTAAATTCACCTTCGAAGGTGTAGCGTATACAGCGTTTGAAGGGGATACCATCAGCAGTGCATTATGGGCTGCCGAACTAAGAGTATTGGGGCGTAGCTTTAAATATCACCGAGCACGAGGTGTGTTAAGTTTAGCAAATCATGATGTCAATATTTTGGTAACAGATGGCGTAGACACCAATATCCGTGCAGATGTTGTGTTAGTGAAAGATGGCATGACATTAACTGCAGTCAACACAATAGGTGGCGTTAAAAAAGATAAGAACAGTTATATCGATGCTATCTCACCATTATTGCCAGTAGGTTTTTACTACAAAGCTTTCCATACGCCACGTAAGTTATTTCCATTTTGGGAAAAAGTCATACGTAAAGCAGCAGGTTTAGGAATCGTTAACTTTAATTATCCGCGGATTCTTAAACGAAAACTCCATACCCATTGCGATGTGCTAGTGATTGGTGCTGGGCCAGCCGGCATGACGGCTGCATTTACGGCAGCTCAAGCAGGTTTAGAAGTCACGCTCGTGGACGAAAATCAGCAGCTAGGTGGAAGTCTAGGCTATGACCGAAGCGGCCATAGTGAAAGTACTGCCCAGCTTGATGACTTAAAATTAAAACTGTCAAAATGCAAAAACATCAGTGTATATGATGGCGCGTATGCAGCGGGGTACTACCCCGATCATTTGATTCCGATAGTCACAGCCCATGGCATTAGCAAGGTGCGCGCTAAAACCGTGATTGTGGCAAGCGGCGCATTTGAGCAACCACCTGTATTTAGAAACAACGATTTACCTGGCGTAATGATGGGCTCTGCTGCACAACGTTTAATTTATCGTTACGCAGTTAAGCCTTTTAACAATGGCGTTGTGTTTACAGCCAACGACTATGGCTATCGAGTCGCACTTGATTTATTAGCAGCAGGCGCCAAGGTAGTCGCTATCGTTGATTTACGAAGCAAAATCAGCTCAATGTCTTCCGAAGTAGCCAAGCACGGTGTCAGAATTTATACAGGTTATTGTGTGTATGAAGCCATGGCTACTGCAGACAAATCAGGTGTGCGGGGCGCGGTAATATGCGCGTACGATGAACAAGAGAACGTCGCAATAACCTCGAAAAAAATCACACTGGCTTGTGATGGTATCGCGATGAGTGCAGGTTGGGCCCCTGCAGGAGCTTTGTTGTATCAAGCTGGGACTGCTATGCAGTTTGATTATGGTGTGCAACAATTTGTGCCTAGTCGCTTACCAGATGGCATATTTGCCGCAGGTAAGGTGAATGGCATATTTGCGCTAGAGCAACGCATCAATGATGGCACACGTGCCGCTAATGCCGCTTTGCGCTATATGGGCATTTCAGCACCAGAAAATGCTTCTGAGAAGCATGAAGGAGCGTGCCCAAGTTATGCTTACCCAATGGTGCCACACTATAAAGGCAAAAACTTTGTCGATTTTGATGAAGATATACAAATTAAAGATTTCGTCAATGCGGCTAAAGAAGGTTTTGATAATATTGAGTTAATGAAACGCTTTACCACCGTAGGCATGGGTCCAAGTCAAGGTAAGCACTCAAATATGAATGCAATCCGCATTCTGGCTAAAATTCGCGATTTGCCAGTAGAGAAGATTGGTAGTACCACTTCTAGACCTTTCTTTCACCCCACACCAATCGGGCATTTAGGTGGTCGAGGTTTTCATTCACACCGTCTCACATCAATGCATCAATGGCACGAAGCGCAAGGCGCTGTATTCACAGATATTGGCGCATGGAAACGTGCGGCTTATTATCCAGCAGCAGGTCAAACTAAAGAAGAGGCTATTCAAGCTGAGGCCATGGCTGTAAGGAAAACAGCGGGCATTATTGATGGTAGTTCCTTCGGTAAGATTGAAGTGCATGGACCAGATGCCGCAGAATTTTTAGAGCGATTCTTCACGGGTATTTATGCAACACAAAAAATCGGTAGTTGTCGCTATGTGATGTTGCTGGATGAGTTGGGGGTGGTTGTTGACGACGGCATCGCAAGTCGCTTGGCAGAAGATTTATTTTATCTGTCGATTGGGACCTCCAATGCGGCAACCGTCTATCGTGAAATGCAACGCGTACAGCAGGTGTGGCAGTTGAACTTAGGTTTGGTCAATGTCACGGGTGCTTTTGGCGCAATTAATATTGCTGGTCCCAACGCACGTGAAATTTTATCAACCTTAACTGAGCTTGATCTTTCCTATGACTCTTTCCCAATTAGCAGTGTGCGCGAAAGTCAGGTGGCTGGGATTGAGGTTAGATTGATTCGAGTGGCATTTGTTTCTGCTAATGGATATGAGCTACATCTGCCTATGGCTCAACTGCCACTAGTTTGGGATGCATTGCTACGCGCTGGTAAAAAGTATGGCTTACGACCTTTTGGCAGTGATGCCCAGCGTTTATTGCGACTAGAAATGGGTCATGCCATGCCAGGAGTTGATACCGATGGTTTAACCAATCCATTCGAAATTGGCGCGGACTGGGCGTTAAAAATGAACAAGCGCTTCTTTATTGGCCAACGTAGTCTGCAAATTTTGCAAAAAAAACCGCTTAGAAAATGCTTGGTGGCCTTTGTTTTAAATAAAAATTTACAAGGTCAAATGCCTATGGATTGTAATTTGATTATTGAAGGCCGTGAAATTTTAGGACGAGTCACCAGCATTGCTTACAGCGATTTTATCGGCCGTTGTATTGGTTTGGCTTTTGTTACCCCAGCCAAAGCAGGCATTGGCGCACAGTTCAAAATTCGTACTGACAACGGTTCAGATGTGGCCGCGACAGTAGTCAAACCGCCATTCTTAAAGAATGAAATTGGAGCTTGATATGCAAATGCTAGCAGAAAAAAATGATCATCAATATCTCGTCGTCACTTCTCCAGTAGCGCCAGCGCTGACTAATACTAATGTGCAATGGGCAGAAGTAAATCAGATGCAAATAGCACAATCGTTTGTTAGCCATGACATTGAACAAGCAAGAAAAAAAGTGTTGGGAGTGACAGATGTCAGTTGTTTGCAGCGATATGGTTTCAAAGGGCCACAAGCTGCAAAGTGGGCAACTGAGCATGCGTTAACAATTCCTATTAAACCTAACACATGGACGCTTAGTAATTCTAATGCTTTGGTGTTGCGATTGGGTGGCAGTGAATTCTTGGTTGAAGATCAGTTTGAGGGTAAGACTAGTCAACAATTAGCCAGCGATACCCTACGGGTGCCTGGTGTTTATAAAGTACCTCGGGCAGATGCTGCTTTTATTTTAAGTGGTAGCGCCGTATTGAATTTGTTTTCAGAATTATGTGCGTTAGATCTACGCCCATCTGCACTATTGGAGAACGATTTGATAATGACGCAGGTGGCTGGTATATCTGCCACGGTATTACGACAAACAAGAAATGGGGAGATGCTCTACCGTATCTGGTGTGATGGTACCTATGGGGCTTGTATGTGGGAAGCACTAATGGAAATAGCGAATGAATTAGGTGGTGGAGCAGTTGGTATTGCTAGTTATCAGTTCTAAAACAGTAGCGGCTAAATGGTTGCAGAAAATATAAATTTCAGGGAGCGATAAATGAAAACCTTAGAGCAAGCAAAAAAGTTTTTAACTGACAATAATGTCAAATATGTGTTGGCTCAGTTTGTCGATATACATGGCGTGGCTAAAGTTAAATCTGTGCCTGCTGCCCATATCGGAAGCATATTAAAAGGGGGTGCCGGTTTCGCTGGTGGAGCTATTTGGGGTATGGGGATTGCCCCAAACGGACCAGATTACATGGCAGTGGGAGATGTATCGACATTAACTTTAATGCCTTGGCAGCCAGGGTATGCAAGGATTGTTTGTGATGGACATGTCGATGGTAAGCCCTATGGACACGACTCACGCGTGGTGCTTAAAACGCAAACCGAACGCCTAGCTAAAAATGGATGGATACTCTATACCGGGCTTGAGCCTGAATTTTCATTATTACGCAAAGACGAACACGGTGCCATCTATCCTCATGATGAAACCGACACCCTACCAAAGCCATGTTATGACTATAAAGGCATGTCCAAGCAGTCTGCCTTCTTAGAGCGTTTGTCTGAAACGCTTATCGCTGCAGGCTTAGATATTTATCAGATAGATCACGAGGATGCCAATGGCCAGTTTGAAGTTAACTATACCTACGCCGACTGTTTACGTAGTGCTGATGATTACCTGATGTTCAAAATGGCAGCCAGTTATATTGCGAATGAGCTAGGAATGATTTGCTCATTTATGCCAAAGCCTTTTGGTAACCGACCTGGCAATGGTATGCATATGCATATGTCGATAGGCGATGGCAAAAAAAGTCTATTCGAGGATGATAGCGATAAAACTGGTCACGGTTTGTCTAAATTAGCCTATCACTTTATGGGCGGTATTTTGGCGCATGCACCAGCCATCACTGCCTTAGCCTGCCCAACCATTAACTCCTATAAACGCTTGGTGGTCAGTCAGTCTGTTTCAGGATCTACTTGGGCTCCAGCCTATATTTCCTATGGTAATAATAATCGGTCTACCATGGTGCGTATACCCTATGGACGCTTAGAGCTGCGATTACCTGATGGGAGCTGCAACCCTTATTTAACTACTGCTGCTGTTATCGCGGCTGGGTTGGATGGTGTGCAGCGGGAACTCCATCCAGGTGCTGGCCATGCCAACAATTTATATGACCTATCACCAGCACAAATGCGTGAGCAAGGCATCGGCATTTTGCCGCAAAGCTTAGGTGAGGCCCTGGATCAATTAGAACGCAATCAGCTGATTCGAGACGCTTTGGGTGAGTCCCTATCTGAAGAATTTATCAAACTTAAACGTGCAGAATCTTTGGAGTTTCAGCGACATGTTTCGGATTGGGAAGTGAATCGATATGCTGAGTTTTTCTAAAAGCGTATTTAACAACTAATCGTTGCGATAAAAATTTAAAAAATTGTTAGGGGAAAGCCATGTGTGGAATTGTAGGACTACTTGTAAGAAATCCAAAAATGCGTGACTCAATTGGCGAGCTAATGCTACCAATGTTAATCGGCATGACCGAGCGTGGGCCAGATTCTGCGGGTTTGGCCATGTTCGGCGCACCAGTAGAAGCGGACCAAAGAAAGTTTAGCCTATACTCAGGAACTGCTGATTTCAATTGGAGCAAACTGGGTCATGATTTTGAAAAGCATCTAAGTATTCAAGCTAAGGTCGAGCCTAAGGCAAACCATGCTGTACTAACTACTAGTTTAGAGCCAGCAACAGTCAAGGTCTGGTTAAAAGAGCATTACCCGCAATTACACCTGTTATCTGTCGGCCAACTGATGGACATCTATAAAGACGTAGGTACGCCTGCCCAAGTGGCAGAGCGCTATGACTTTAAAAACTTTAAAGGTACACATTTAGTCGGACATACGCGTATGGCTACTGAGTCGGCGATTACGCCAGCCCATGCTCATCCGTTCACTGCAGGTGAAGACTGGTGTTTGGTCCATAACGGATCTTTATCTAATGCTAATAGTTTGCGTCGTAAGCTTGAATATCAAGGGATTGAATTTGAAACAGACAACGATACAGAAGCTGCTTGCCGTTACCTGCAATGGCGAATGCGTGAAGGCGATGATCTTGAAACGGCATTAAACAAAGGATTTGAAGAGCTTGATGGCTTTTACACTTTATTAATGGGTACGCGCAATCAGCTTGCTTTGGTGCGTGACCCATTCGGCTGTAAGCCAGCCATTGTTGCCGAACACGATGACTATGTGGCAATAGCTTCAGAATTCCGTTCTTTAGCGCATCTGCCAGATATTAAAAATGCAAAGGTGTTTGAACCTTCACCTATGGAGATGTATGTATGGAAAATCTAAAACTTGAACCAGTGACCTTTAATTTAGACATTAAACCATTGCGTGAAGTGAATCAATATCTTCATGGCGATGCTGATAAACTAAATGGTCAGGCCATCTTCATAGAAAATCCAAATGGAGCGCATAACATTGCAGTTGGTCTAAATGCTCAGATGGATGTGACAATTAAAGGCCACGCGGGTTACTACGCAGCAGGCATGAATCAACTGGCTAACATTACCATTGAAGGCAGCGCCGGTAGTGGTGTGGCTGAAAATATGATGTCTGGTGTAGTGCATGTCAAAGGTTTTGCCTCTAATGCGGCGGCGGCGACAGCCAATGGCGGTTTATTAATTATTGATGGCGATGCCGGTTTACGCACAGCGATTGCTATTAAAGGCGCTGATGTGGTGGTTGGCGGTTCAGTAGGAAGCTTCTCAGCATTTATGGCGCAAGCCGGTAACTTTGTGATTTTGGGAGATGCCGGTGAAGGCTTGGGTGACTCAATTTATGAGGCGAAGATATTTGTACGCGGCAAAGTAAAAAGCTTGGGCGCTGATTGTGAAAAGAAAACTACCAGTGCTGAAGATCGAAAAATATTAGCGGATTTGCTGATTAAGTCTGGTCATGCTGATGTGAGTCCAGATACCTTCCAGCAGTACGGATCAGCCCGCACCCTCTACCACTTCCATGTTGATAATGCAGGAGCATACTAAAATGAGCGAAGACAAAGCAAAAGATGCAGTGCATAAAACGCCACAAACAACGCCACGTTATTCAGCAACCTTTGATGAGTATACTAATTCAGAAATTAGACGCGCAGCGGCTACGGGTATCTACGATATTCGTGGTGCTGGGTCTAAACGTAAGTTGCCGCACTTTGATGATTTGTTATTTTTAGGTGCATCCGTCAGCCGTTATCCGTTAGAAGGCTATCGAGAAAAATGCGGGACTGATGTGATTTTGGGCACAAGGTTCGCTAAAAAACCTATTCACCTTAAGATTCCAGTTACCATTGCTGGCATGAGCTTTGGTTCATTATCGGGCCCCGCAAAAGAGGCATTGGGTCGCGGCGCAACCGCTGCTGGTACTAGCACCACGACGGGTGATGGTGGCATGACGCAAGAAGAACGTGGCCATTCAACTACCTTGGTCTATCAGTACTTGCCGTCGCGCTATGGTATGAATCCTGACGACCTACGCAAAGCAGATGCAATTGAACTCGTAATTGGCCAAGGGGCTAAACCGGGTGGTGGTGGTATGTTGTTAGGTCAGAAAATCACGGCACGTGTGGCGAAAATGCGTTGCTTGCCGGAAGGTATTGATCAACGTTCATCTTGCCGCCATCCAGACTGGACTGGACCTGATGATTTAGAAATTAAAATTGCTGAATTACGTGAAATTACTGATTGGGAAAAACCTATTTATGTCAAAATCGGTGCAACACGCCCTTACTTTGACGTGGCGCTTGCAGTGAAAGCAGGCGCTGACGTGGTGGTGTTAGATGGTATGCAAGGCGGTACTGCAGCGACACAAGAAGTGTTTATTGAGCATGTGGGTTTGCCGATTCTAGCGGCGATTCGCCCTGCGGTAAAAGCGCTACAAGATTTAGGGGTGTACCGCAACGGTAAAAACAGTGTGCAGTTAATCGTATCTGGTGGCATTCGTAATGGCGCTGATGTGGCTAAAGCCATTGCTTTAGGCGCAGATGCTGTAGCGATCGGCACTGCAGCATTGATTGCGCTAGGTGACAACGATCCACATCTAGAAGCCGAATATCAAAAACTAGGGACCACAGCAGGTGCATATGATGATTGGCATGAAGGCAAGGATCCAGCAGGCATTACTACTCAAGATCCTGAACTAATGAAGCGCTTAGATCCAATTAAAGCGGGTCATCGCTTAGCCAACTACCTTGCAGTCATGACCATGGAGGCGCAAGTAGTAGCCCGCGCCTGCGGCAAGTCTCATTTGCATAACCTTGAACCAGAAGATTTGGTTGCATTAACCATAGAAGCTTCAGCCATGGCACAAGTGCCGTTAGCTGGTACAAGCTGGATTCCAGGCGTGACCAAGTTTTAGATAAGAAGCTAGTTTTCTCGTTAAATGCATCCAATACATACAAGCATCTTTTTTCAAGAAGTCTGTATTGATTCACTTATTTACTACTAGGAAAAAATGACCAAGAATTTAGACAAATTGAAGCATGTTTTAATCTTTAGATTTTCTTCCACAGAAGGTCCAGGTTACTTGGAAACCTATCTAAATGAGCGCAAGGTTCAGTGGCAGTTGGTGCAGGTTGATGCTGGGCAGGCTGTCCCTGAGTTGAGTGCTGACATTGCTGCGATTGCGCTGATGGGAGGCCCGATGAGTGTTAACGATAAATTAAGTTGGATTGAACCCCTACTTAATCTTCTTAAGCAGGCGGTTGCTTCAGATGTTCCTGTCATTGGACATTGTCTAGGTGGTCAGTTACTAGCAAAATCACTGGGTGCCGAGATCACCGACAATACCTGCCCGGAAATTGGTTGGGGTGAGGTAAACGTAGGACCATCTGCCGTGGCTGAAGAGTGGTTTGGTGGCTTACAGAAGTTTGAGGTATTTCATTGGCACTATCAAACTTTTAGTATTCCTGCTGCGTCAGCATCGGTCATGTCGAGTCGCTTTTGCCATCATCAGGCTTTTGTTGTTAATGAGAGGCATATTGGGTTTCAGTGCCATATTGAAATGACTAGCAACATGGTGAGGCAATGGTGCGAGGATGCAGAAAAAAGTATAGGATTTTTGGGAGCTATCGCATCGGTACAAACAAAGAGTCAAATATTGCAAGATCTAGATTTTAAAATATCCCAATTAAATAACGTTGCTACTAATATTTATCAGCGGTGGCTTAGTAAAGCCAATCTTTAACGTTAACATTTTTAATGTGTTTGCGTAGTCAAATTGTAACTGTTCCACCCAAAACTAAGTTTATCTATACTTAATCTATTATTAAGTAAAATGTGCACCGTTTCTAGTTTGTTGCGAATGACCCTAAGTGCCCTTTGCTTTAACCAGCCGCAATCTATTTCCAGCCAAATGCGGTTTGCCTATACAATCAACTTGGTGCTAGGTAAAATGCTATCACGCACTTGCTTGCGTATGGGCTAGCCTCAACAATGATTAGGTTGCCATATTTACTATGCATTGGGAAATAGTATGCTGTTAATGATAGATAACTACGATTCATTCACCTATAACTTGGTCCAGTATTTGGCTGAGTTAGGGCAGGAAGTGCAGGTGTATCGTAATGATGAGATTGATTTAGCTAAGGTTGCAGCGCTAGAGCCTAAGCATATCGTCATATCCCCTGGCCCATGTACTCCAAATGAAGCTGGCATTAGTGTGCCTTTAATTAAAGCGTTTGCTGGAAAAATCCCTTTGCTAGGTGTATGCCTCGGTCACCAAAGTATAGGCCAGGCCTTTGGTGGAAATATTGTGCATGCCAAGCAACTAATGCACGGCAAAACGTCCCTGATTCATCATCATAATATTGGTGTGTTCCGAGATTTGCCTAATCCATTTACTGCTACTCGCTATCATTCATTAGTGATTGAAAAAGAGACCTTACCTGATTGCTTGGAAATTACAGCATGGACTGATGATGGTGAAATTATGGGTGTGCGTCATAGAACTTTGCGAGTTGAAGGCGTGCAGTTTCATCCTGAGTCGGTATTGACCGAACATGGGCATGCCTTATTAAATAATTTCTTGAAAGAGTAATCGGGTGTCTTACTCACAACTCCTTAATCAAGTGATCAATGGCGATGACTTAAGCCATGAATCTATGTTGGGTCTCATGCATCAGGTCATGTCGGGGGAGTTAACCCATGCTCAAATTGCAGCCCTAATCGTGGCATTGCGCATAAAAGGCGAGACGGTGGACGAAATTTCTGCCGCTGCCACAGTAATGCGCGAGCTATCAGCGAAAGTTAATGTTGCCGATAGAAATCACTTAATAGATACTTGTGGTACCGGTGGTGATGGCATACAAACCTTTAACGTATCCACCGCTTGTGCCTTTGTGGCAGCCGCAGCCGGTGCGAAGGTCGCTAAACACGGCGGCCGATCAGTGTCCTCTACATGTGGTAGTGCTGATGTACTTGAATCCTTAGGTGTCAATGTGCATCAAACAGCGGCGCAGGTAGCGCATTGCGTTGATACGATAGGCTTAGGTTTTATGTTTGCGCCTAATCATCATAGTGCTATGAAGCATTCGGCATCGGTACGTCGTGAACTAGGTGTGCGTACCCTATTTAACTTGCTTGGTCCGCTGACTAATCCAGCGAATGCCAATCGGCAACTGTTAGGGGTTTTTTCCTCCACCCTAACAGGTAAGCTAGCACGTGTAATGCAGAAACTAGGTAGTGAGCATGTGATGGTCGTGTGTGGTGCGGATGGGATGGATGAGCTTTCATTTTCTGGAGATAGTTTTGTAGCCGAACTTAACAATGGAGAGGTTAAAGAGTACATCATTAACCCACAACAGTTTGGTTTGGAGCTGCATGCACTGTCCACTATTCAGGTAAGAAATGCAGAGGAGTCTAAGGCGATGTTGCTGGGGGTGTTAACGGGCCAGTTGGGACCAGCAAGAGATATCGTTTTACTCAATGCAGGAGCTGCTATCTACGTAGCTGACTTGGTTCCCAATTTAGCACAGGGCATTGTCATCGCAGCGAGCATGTTGGATAGTGGCAATGCACTTCAGAAGTTAAATCAATTAATCACGATGACTAACGCATGAGCAGCCCATTAAAATGTTAACTAATGTTTTAATGTTACCGTTGATGTAGCGTCCATAATATCCATTACTTATAGATCAAAAATCATGTCAGATATACTCAATAAAATCATTGCCACTAAGGTGCAAGAAGTTGCGGCCGCAAAAATTATCAAGCCATTAGCGCAAATTAAGGCTGAAGCTGAGGCGGCGATAATCAATAATCCAGTACGTGATTTTGTGGCTAGCATATGCCAAAAGATCGCACAAAACCAATCAGCGGTGATCGCTGAAATTAAAAAAGCGAGCCCATCAAAAGGCGTAATTCGCGCTGATTTTAAACCAGCTGAAATTGCCAAAAGCTACGCTGATGGTGGCGCTGCATGTTTGTCAGTACTCACTGACGCCGAGTATTTTCAAGGATCGGTCGAGTACTTGAAGCAAGCCCGAGCTGCCTGTAGCCTACCAGTGTTGCGTAAAGACTTTATGATTGACATGTATCAAGTCTATGAAGCGCGTGCCATGGGTGCAGATTGTATTTTACTGATTGCAGCCGCCATTGATCTCACGAAAATGCGTGAGCTGGAGCAAGTGGCACATCAATTGGGTATGGCTGTATTGGTGGAAGTACATAACGGGGAAGAGCTCGATTTAGCACTTCAATTAAACACACCTTTACTAGGCATTAATAACCGTAACTTGCGTACCTTTGAGGTGACACTGGAGACTACCTTGCAACTACTAGCTAGTATTCCTCCGCATAAAATCGTAGTGACTGAATCAGGTATTTTTAGCGCGCATGATGTTGCGCTAATGCGTCAAAATAATGTACATACTTTTTTGGTCGGCGAGGCATTTATGCGTCAAGCTGAGCCGGGTATGGAATTAGCAAAAGTCTTTGCTTAAGACTTCAGAAAAAATAAGGAATTGATCATGAGCTATCCCTACACCCGCCCTCGTCGTATGCGTAAAGATGAATACACACGTCGATTAATGCGCGAGAATGTGCTGACCTGTAATGATTTAATCTATCCAGTATTTGTGTTGGATGGTGTTAACAGGCTAGAAGAAGTGGCTTCTATGCCTGGCGTTAAACGTCAAAGCATTGATCTTTTATTAAAAACAGCCGCTGAATGTGTGGCGCTGGGAATTCCAGCTATTGCTTTATTCCCGGTGGTGGATGCTCAATTTAAAAGTCTAGATGCAACAGAAGCCTATAACCCTGAAGGATTGGTCCAACGCGCGGTCATGGCACTGAAGGCTGATTTCCCAGAGTTGTGTGTGATTACTGATGTCGCTTTGGATCCCTATACCATTCATGGGCAAGACGGTCTCATTGATGACACTGGTTATGTGCTTAATGATGAAACCATTGAAGTGTTGGTTAAACAAGCGATTTCTCATGCTAATGCAGGAGCGGACATCGTGGCACCGTCAGACATGATGGATGGGCGTATTGGCCAAATCCGAGAGGCTTTAGAAAGTACACGCAATATCCATACTAAAATTTTGGCCTATTCCGCTAAATATGCTTCAGCATTTTATGGCCCATTTCGAGACGCGGTAGGCTCTGCGGCCAATCTAGGTAAGGGAAATAAATATACTTACCAAATGGATCCAGCTAATAGTGATGAAGCCATGCAAGAGGTGGCTCAGGACATCGATGAGGGAGCTGATATGGTGATGGTCAAACCAGGCATGCCCTATTTGGATATCGTCCGTAGGGTAAAAGATAAATTTGGTATACCGACTTTCGCTTATCAGGTGAGCGGTGAATATGCCATGCTTAAAGCTGCTGCACAAAATGGCTGGTTAGATGAAGAGGCTAGTGTCATGGAAAGTTTATTGGCATTTAAGCGTGCTGGCGCTGACGCTATTCTAACTTACTACGCAATGGATGCTGCACGTTGGCTACGTAGTGCTTAAATCATTACTTTAGTAAGGCAATCACGCCGTTAATGTCCAGGCGCTCCAGCGGATTGTCATCGGTAGAGCGTCGGTTAGCCACTCTGATATCGTCTACCATAAAAATACTTAAGTGAATTAATCCGCTATCTGTCTCTAGGGTAAGCTTGGGGACTACTTTGCGATGATCACCCTTTTTATCGCGCTTACTCTCTTGCATCACTCGGTAAGATTTCTCACCTGTTTCAAAGGGTATTTGCTGATTATGCAAAAAAATTTCCACGTCTTTAGCGCTATCGGTAAATAGGTGAATATTTGTTTCAGCCATCAAACCCGCAGTGCCATCTAGCACTGCACCCGTTAAATAGGGATTAAATTTTTCTAGTAACTGCATGGTATATAAGGACTTCTTTCGCAGTTCAAGCAAGTTAGCCTGATGTGTTTCGCCTAAAAATAGGGCATTGTGCAATTTTAGGGCTGCTTCAACTTCCGCATTAGAGGGTAGCATGCTATTTTCACCAGCACCTAATTGCCGCCCCGCTTTTTTTTTGGCATATGCGAAATCGGAAATGCCTTCTTCCGCCATCATGCGCGCAGCGGCTTGAGCAATCATACTTCGTGTCTGTTGTGCATTATCTTTAGCCATTACTTATTCATTATCGTGCCGCGCATATTGAACGAACTTCTGAGGTTGTAAGGTGCTAATCTATGGTTTAACAGGTTGTAATAGGCGTTGTGCTTGACCAAGCAAGGTATCTGCTCCGCCAGTCTCATTACTTGGCGCCTGACCAGAAACATCTGGGGGTGGCGTTTCATGATAGAAATATTCATAGACTGAATTTTCATCATTATCAGAACGCAAGCCTGTTGCGCGATTCACTTTAATGGCCATGACGCCGTCGGGGATTGGCATTTCAACCACAGGCTCGCCACGTAATGCGGTTGCCATATATTTCATCCAGATAGGCAGCGCCGCGGCAGCACCTGTTTCATTGCGCCCTAAGGTTTGCGGCTTATCAAATCCTATCCAAGCTACTGCCACTTGTTTCGGCGTATAACCGTTAAACCAGGCATCAATATGGTCGTTGGTCGTGCCAGTTTTACCCGCTAAATCAGAGCGTCCAAGTTCCAAAGCGCGTGTCGCAGTGCCGCGACGAACCACCTCTTGTAACATTGAATTCATGATAAAGGCATTACGTGCATCAATGACACGAGGCGCATCAGTACCAGCAATGATGGGCTTGGTTTGTGAAAGTACTTTACCGTCCTTATCAACAATTTTTTCGATTAAATTAGGTTGTATTAAATAACCACCATTGGCAAACACTGCGTAGGCTGTGGCCATTTTCCATGGAGTAGTTGAACCAGCACCCAGTGCCATGGTTAGATAAGCCGGATGGTCTTTAGCATCAAAGCCGAAACGAGTAATGTAATCTTGCGCGTAGTTGACACCTATGGATTGCAACACACGAATAGCTACTAAATTTACTGAGTGTGCCAAGGCTTGCCTTAGGCTGATGGGCCCTTCGAACGTATTTTCATAGTTCTGCGGTGACCATTCTTTACTGCCCGTTTGTGCTGCGGTGAGATTAAGCGGTGCATCTTCTACAATGCTTGCTGGCGTAAACCCTTTCTCTAAAGCGGCTGAGTAAATGAAGGGCTTAAAGCCTGACCCAGGTTGACGCCAAGCCTGAGTTACATGGTTGAATTTGTTGCGATTAAAATCAAAACCACCCACTAGAGCGCGAATGGCGCCATTGTTGGGATCGAGCGCAACCAAAGCAGCTTCAACTTGAGGCAGTTGCACAATGCGCCAGCTATCATTTTGTTTTAATACGCGAATGAGAGCCCCTATTTTTAATGTGCGCTTTGCGGGATCTTTTTCATACAAGGCTTTCTGAGCAAATTGAAGGCCATCACCAACGATTTCAATTTCCTCGCCACTTCTAATTTGGGCTCTAACTGCTTTAGGTGCTATGTTAGTAATAACCGCTGGCATAAAACCATTAAATTCCTCAGTTTCATCCAGCACATTTTCAATGGCAGTCTTTTGGTCGGCATCGCTTAACTCTGCAATATTTAACAGCTTTTCTGGACCGCGATAGCCGTGGCGTATATCGTAGTCGAGAACACCTTGTCTGATGGCGGCATTCGCAGCCTCTTGATTGGCTTTGCGTATGGTGGTGTACACCTTGATGCCGCTGTTATAAATGCCTTCTTGATACTGATCAAATAGGTTTGCACGCACAATTTCAGCTACATAATCAGCCGCCAAGTCTCGTGATTGTTTTGAGTCTTTAAAATGTAGCGTTTGTTTTAATGCAGCTTGATAGGCTTTGTCTTCGATAAATCCATAGAGATACATGTCATGCAGTACTTGTTTTTGCCTTGAGATTGCCCGTTTAGGATTAATAAATGGATTATAAGCGGATGGTGCCTTTGGCAAACCTGCCAATACTGCGGTTTCCGCAAGGCTTAGTTTGTCGAGAGGCTTTCCGTAATAGACCTGAGCAGCAGCAGCAAATCCATAGGCGCGCTGACCAAGATAAATTTGGTTGATGTAAAGCTCAAGAATTTTTTCTTTACTGAGGCTATGCTCTATTTTAATAGCGAGTAAGGCTTCATTAATTTTGCGTTTAAAATTACGGTCGCTTGATAAAAAGAAATTGCGTGCCACTTGCATGGTGATCGTGCTTGCCCCTTCTTTCGCTCCTCCGAGAAGGTTGGTAACTGCGGCGCGCATGACACCCTGAAAATCAACGCCATTATGTTGGTAGAAGCGGCGATCTTCAATAGCAATCACCGCATTCTTCATGTTTTTTGGCACATTTTCAATTTTGACATAGGCGCGATGTTCTTCGCCGAATTCGCTAATTAAATAACCATCTTCTGAATAAACCCGTAATGGAAGTTTAGGTTTGTAATCCGTTAACGTGTCGAGTGACGGTAGCGTAGGATAAATAAGCACTGTAGCAATACATACCAAAGCCACCACTGATAGGGCCCCGACAGTGATTGTCAGTAATAAGTAATGCCACCATTTAGTTGGATTCATGGGAATATGATTTCGCTATTAAAAATGAGTTTGACACATTATAAATGGCTATGACTGCCTATGCTAAGAGACGCAGAAATAAAACTAGAATTTTGATTTAATAGCAACTATATCATTATGGGCTAATGTTAATTGGCCTTAATATTGCCCGAAATTGCGTATTACTAACGATTAAAATCGGCAAAATCTGACAACATGTTAAGAATGTCATAAAATGCCTTATAGGAGAATGATTAACTTTTCGTTAGGTAACCTTTAAGATTGACAAACTTATAGCTAATCTAAATGCATTGTGCATTAAAAAAATTAAGGTAAATATAATTGAACAATATCTATTTTATTGGCCTAATGGGCGCTGGAAAGACGACGATTGGCCGTTTACTTGCCAAGCAAATGGGACTGAATTTTTATGATTCAGATTTTGAAATCGAACGTAAAACAGGCGTTAAAATTCCGTTAATCTTTGAGTTAGAAGGCGAGGATGGTTTCCGTAAGCGTGAAGCTGCTATCATCGAGGAGTTGAGCCAATTGCACCCGATTGTCATGGCCACCGGCGGTGGCGCAGTGTTAATGCCAGAGAATCAACGTTTTCTTAAGAGTAATGGCAAAGTGATTTACCTGCGCGCCAATGTTAATGATTTGTGGCACCGAACCCGCAATGATAAAACGCGTCCATTATTACAAGGTGGAAATCTGCGACAAAAGTTAGAGGAGTTGCACCATGAGCGTGATCCTATTTATACCAAGCTGGCAGATTTTATTGTAGATACAGGGGTGCAGTCAGCGGTTGAAATTACCAATGAAATTGAGCAGCTGCTCAATCAACAAAATCTAACGGCTAATTGTGTGCCAGTCAATCCACCACATCAATCAAACGCATCTTAAGAATATGAAAACACTTAAAGTAGAACTCGCTGGTAGAAGCTACCCCATCCATATCGGCCGCAATCTCTTGTCTGATGCAAGTTTAATTTTGCCATACCTTAAACGTAAACAGGTTGCCGTAGTAACCAATACTACAGTAGCCCCTCTTTATTTAGAGGAATTAACGCATAGTTTGGAGGCAGCTGGTGTCAAGGTGCTATCCATTATTTTACCTGATGGGGAATCTTACAAGCACACACAAACACTGAATGCTATTTATGATGCTTTGTTAGAAAATCGTTGTGAGCGCAATACTACCTTGATTGCTTTGGGTGGCGGTGTTATAGGTGATCTCACTGGGTATGCAGCTGCAACCTATTTGCGCGGTGTCCCTTTTATTCAAATCCCTACCACGTTGTTGTCGCAGGTGGATTCTTCAGTTGGCGGAAAAACAGGCATCAACCACCCGTTAGGTAAAAATATGATTGGGGCTTTTTATCAACCGCAGTTAGTGTTGGCTGACATCGATACATTAAAGACTTTACCTCCGCGAGAATTTTCAGCGGGGATGGCAGAAGTGATTAAATACGGACTCATGCGCGATACTGAATTTTTTGATTGGCTGGAACATAATCTTTCAGCGCTCATGTCACAAGATGAACAAGCATTAAGTTATGCTATTTACCGATCCTGCCAAAATAAGGCGGACTTGGTGGCACTAGACGAACGCGAGCAAGGTGACCGCGCACTCTTAAACTTAGGCCACACTTTTGGTCATGCTATCGAGAACGCAATGGGTTACGGTGTCTGGTTACATGGTGAGGCGGTGGCAGCGGGGACCATATTAGCAGCAGATCTATCTAGGCGATTAGGTTGGCTGACCGCAACTGACACAGCGCGAGTTACAGCTATTCTAAAAGCGGCTAATTTACCTATTGCCGCACCTAACCTAGGCGTGGAGCGCTACCTGGATTTAATGGGTCACGATAAAAAAGTTGAAGATGGAAAAATTAGATTAGTGTTGCAACAAGGCATTGGCAAAGCAGTGATCAGTAGCGATTATGCAGCGGATCAATTAAAAGATACCTTACTCACTACTTGCGATTAAAACCCTTGCCAAGCTAAGTACTGCGATAGACGGCCCTTATAATCAATTAAAGACTAAGTATTGTCCCAACTATGAAACCACTTGCTCCCTATGCAGCTCACCCCGATCAATCGCAGGGTCGTCAATTTGACGAGCCCTCCTCTAGCACGCGCAATGCTTTTCAGCGTGATCGTGATCGTATTGTTCACTCTACGGCATTTCGTCGTTTAGAATATAAAACACAGGTATTTGTGAATCATGAGGGCGACCTATTCCGAACTCGTTTAACCCATAGCTTGGAAGTGGCTCAGTTAGCACGCGGTATTGCACGCACCCTACACTTACATGAAGACCTTACCGAAGCCATCGCTTTGGCCCATGATCTTGGGCACACTCCTTTCGGTCATGCAGGGCAGGATGCGCTAAATAAATGTATGCATGACTTTGGTGGCTTTGAACATAATCTTCAGTCATTACGTGTGGTTGAAAAATTAGAGTTGCGTTACGCGGAATTTGACGGTTTAAATCTAAGCTTTGAAGTACGCGAAGGCATTCTCAAGCACTGTTCGATTAAAAATGCCAAATTGCTGGGTGAGGTTGGTCAGCGATTTATAGATAAAACTCAGCCAAGTTTGGAAGCGCAGTTGACTAACTACGCTGATGAGATTGCTTACAATAATCACGATATTGATGATGGTCTTCGCTCAGGCTTAATTACTATTGATCAATTATCTCAAGTCGAGTTGTTTGCACAAAACCTAGGTATTGTTAAAAGCAAATATCCCAAACTTGAGCAAAAGCGACTTATTCATGAAACAGTGCGCCGCATGATCAATACCCTAGTGGTTGATTTGTGTACCTATAGCGCCAACAATATAAAGCATCACCAACCTAAAAGTATTGGGGATATTCGTCAACTTCCAGAGCTAGTAGGCTTTAGTAGTGACATTGCCAAACAAAACCAAGAGCTCAAGCAATTCTTACGTAAAAATCTTTACCATCATTACAAAGTCAATCGTATGACTGCTAAGGCTGCCCGTATCGTAAATGAGCTGTTTACTGCGTTTTATAACAATGCAGGTTTGCTTCCTGATGAGTTTCAAGCCTATGCAGAAATAGACAAGGCACGGGCTGTAGCTGACTACATTGCAGGCATGACCGATCGTTTTGCTATCCGTGAGCATCGAAAGTTGTTTACGGTGGAAGAGTATTTGTAAGCGCTTCAAGATTTGAAAAGTGATATTAAGTTTTTACTATAGCTATGCAATAGCTGCTAAAGCTAAGCAATAAGCCAATTAACGATTGAATGTTGCAAAACTACAACAAATGTAATTAATTGTGACAAAAATACCAAATAATAGTTGTTTAGGGGGAATCGTTTGTGCATACTAGCCTCATCTTCTTGATGAAGTCATTCATTAAGGGAGTTGCAAAAATGTCTCATTGAGATACTTGTTAATAAAAACAAGATTTAGATGAGGTTATTTAGAAACAAAAATAGCAATTCAAACTTTGGAGATTTATATGAATAATCAAATTAAATTAGCAGTGGCAGCAGCTTTATTAGCAGCAGCTTCAAGCGCAAACGCTGGTATTTCAATTCCAGCTGGTGATTGGACTTTAGACATCGGTGGTGTTGTAAACGCGTTTTACACATCAACAAAAACATCAGGCTCACCTGCATCTTCTAATATCGGTACTGGCTTATTGCCAAACGTATTAGCTGTTTCAGGTACAACACGTCAAAATGACTTAGACGTTACTTTCGTTATTGCGATTGATCCAGGTGGCTACACAAACCGTAATTTAGGTACAGCTCTTAGTCAAGGTGCTCAAGAGAATCGTCAAGCATTCTTCACTTTCGGTGATAAATCATGGGGTACTGTTAAGATTGGTAAAGATCTAGGCATTTTTGCTTCAGACGCTATCTTAAACGACATGACATTATTGGGCGTAGGTAATGGCGCTCCAGGTCAAATTGGATCAACTTCTACAACTACACTAGGTGGTATCGGTGGTGGTTATATCTATGCTGACTGGAAAGAGCAAATTTCTTATACGACACCAAACATGAATGGTTTCCAAGCAACTGGTGGTATTACTCAAGCTTGGAATGAAACTGGTGCTACAGATTTATTGAATGGTACTGCTATTACTTCAGGCTTTTCAGCTAGCACTGGTGGTTCACAACCAGCATTCGAAGGTAAAGCTTCTTATGACTTCGCTGCTGATGCTGTAAAAGGTAAAGTATGGGTTTCTGGTTATACACAAAAGATTCAAAATGCTCTTAACTCTAACAGCGTTAATGTAGGTAGCCCAACAGCAACTGTAGGTGATATCGGTGTTAATCTTAACGCAGCTGGTTTCGGTGTAACTGCTTACTACTACGGTGGTACTGGTGTTGGTGCAACTGGTCTATTAGACGCTGGTTTATCTGCAAATGGTTCAAAACGTGATTCAAACGGTGGCTACGTTCAAGGTACTTATGTTCTTCCAACAGCAACTAAAATTGGTTTAGCATGGGGCGAAAGCAAACTTGATGCAGGTACTGGTGACGGTGCATTCACAGGTTACAAGAACGAGCGTTGGACAGTTGGTGCTTACCACCCACTTACAAAACACGTAAACTTAGTAGCTGAATACAACAATGATAAAGTAACAACTAACGGTACAACCTTAAAAACTGATACAGTTTCTTTAGGCGGTATCTTATTCTTCTAGTCTGACGCAGGGTTTACCCTGCTTTAGTTAGATTTATAATTAAAAACGGCATCTTAGGGTGCCGTTTTTTTATCCAT
>Ga0364887_10146_pt4 | contig 46912 bp, 26 predicted proteins | sample ExccelJu500001D4_4_FD_206924 | JGI IMG/M metagenome (GOLD analysis project Ga0364887, IMG submission 206924) | Enriched cells from Trout Bog Lake Hypolimnion, Wisconsin, USA - BchlTB.July23.5000.01.D4 | ecosystem: Environmental > Aquatic > Freshwater > Lake > Hypolimnion/Profundal zone | place...
GGTAAGAAAAGTATTTCGAGAAGCCGATAGCGCCACTGGCAATAACAAGAGGTGCCTGGATAGTAGTTTGCCAGATAAACAAAAAGGACATAAGCTTACCCAGCTTCATATCTCCATACAGCTTGCGAAGAAATACATAGCTGCCACCAGCCTCCGGCCATTTAGCACCCAGCTCAGACCATACCATACCATCCATATAGGCCAGCAGAGCACCCAGCAGCCATGCAAATATGCTGCCCGGCCCATGCATCAGCCCTACAATGATGGACATGGTAACAAACGGCCCAATACCTACCATATCTATCATATTGATAGCTGTGGCCTGGCCGAGGGAGAGGCCCCGCTCTAGTTTATGTTCTTGGGTGGTGGTTGACATGAATTGCTACACAAATTATAAAATTGACTGAAGATAGTTTCAAAAGATTAGTTCCCAATAGCCCACATCTACCCACCGGCCCAGTTTCCAGCCTACTTCTGAGAACAAGCCAATTTTTTTAAACCCAAAGTTTTCATGCAGTTTAATACTGGTTTCGTTGGGTTGTGCTATCCCGCCTATTACGGCATGAATATTCAAATCCCTGAGTTCATTTATTAACTTGCTATAAAGTATCCTGCCAATACCTTTGCCAATATGGGTAGGCTGAAGATAAACTGATGATTCAACAGAATTGCGATAGGCGGATCTTGGCTTCCATGGGCCTGCATAAGCATATCCGATAATCAGGCCATTTTCCTCAAATACCAACCACGGGAAGCGGATTTGAACATCGGTAATACGCCGTTGCATTTCATCAGGTGAAACAGGCGCCTCCTCAAAAGTAACAACTGTATTCAACACATAGTAATTGTAGATTTCAGCTATTGCAGCGGCATCTTTATATGTGGCATTCCGAATCATTTTTCTATTGCGTTATACAATCTTTTTTAAGCTAACCAGCAAAAGGTTAATCCTGCTGCTTGTTTTTCAGGCTCATATCCACGGTCTTCCATTTATCTCCAACACTGAAGAGGATAAGATAGTTACCTGCAGGGCGCTTAAGGGTAATATCATAGCGCATACCAACCGTTTTAAAATCTGTTTTATAGTCTGGTGTCTCATAATTTACCGCCCCATGACCCTCATACCACCACCATGTGCCTCCATGATTTAATACTACCATCAATGTGGTATCGTTGATTACGGTAACATGTGCGCCGTTATAATCAGCGTTCATATTGTACGATGCCACATCGTAAATTGTATTAGGTACAGCCCTGCCGGTATATATTTCGAGCATACCCTTAAAAATGCCTTCCGGTTGTGCGCCTATCATGGGCGCGCCATTCATGTTTTCCGGGTTATTTAACAAGAGCACTGTTTTATTGCCACAATCAGGGAAATTCCGCAAAAGCTGGTTATTAATAGCATCAGATTGGATCCAGTAAGTATTTACCTGTATAGTAAAATAGAGGTTAAAATCTACATAAACACAAAAAAGCCCGATGATGATGTATTTGTTTTTTACGTACTTAGCCACTATCATTGCCAGGAGAATATAGACAAAGGCATCGGTAAAATAGGTGTATCTGTCGTAGAATACCTCCAGCGAAGAATCGGGGAAAGGGAGCGGGGTAAGGAAGGCAACATTTATTAAAGCGAGAATAAAAAAAAGAAATATAGCCTTGCCGTAATTGCTAATGGTATTGAAACGGGAGATAAAATAAACAAAGTAATAAACAATTAACCCGTAAAATATAATAATTACAAAGCCAGATCCGCACATTGCATACACCTTATCCTTCACCTCAGCCGAAAAATAACGACCTAGTAAAACGATATGGAAAAAGTATTTCGGAAGCTTCGTTAAATAATCAAGAGGCCCCTGATTTATTTCAATTTTGTGCGGGGTGAGATGCTTGTATCTTGCGAAAAGAGCGAGGAAGTATACAAACAGCAACAAGATCTGACCAATAACAAAAAACAGAATTGTTTTTTTGAATATCTTTTTTCCGATGCCCAATACAAAATGGTAGTATAAGGCTATGGCTAAAACCAAAAGGGGTATGATATAGAAAACCTCTAAAGTAAATACTGATAACGCAAACAGCACTAATGAACCGACGATGTAACCGGGGCGTGGCTTGTGCTGGTATTTTTGCACCCAATATAAAATAAGCAGTATAAATAAGAAACACTGCAGGTAATGATAATAAGCCCGGCATACCAATATCTCTGAGATATGAGGGGCAACAATGAAAAGCAATGCGCCAGCTAAGGCAATGACTCTGCTGTTGCCAACCCCTGAATCAGACAGTATATTTTTGCTCAGCAGGAACAAAAGATATACATTCAGCGCGTGAATAGTGATATATAATAAGCCCCACATCCAGGGATTGAATCCCCATATTTTATAGAATATATAGTAATGAAGCGTGAGTACCTGATAAAAACTCTGATCCTGGGAATAAGTACGGTTGATGAAATCCCAAAAACCCTGGTGCTTCATATTGTAAAGAAACCCAACGCCATCTATCACCCAGCCCGCCCTGGCAGTAGCTATATAGATAACAAAAGTAAGCAACCAGAAAACCAGGAAGAACCATCTGGCACTGATACGGTTGATTACTGTTGTGGTTGAATTGTTCATTAATATTTATTTTCCCTTGTTTACAACAAAATTTATCAAAATTGATCACACCTTAGAGTCCAGTCTGTTTTTTTCCATTTATCGCCTGCCTGGTACAAAAGCAGGTATTGCCCTGCAGGATGCTTTAATGTCAGTTCATACCAATGTCCAGGATCTATCATATTCACTTTGTAGTATTCATTCTCATAGCTGAAAGCGCCCCTCATACCATACCACCACCAGGTAGCCCACTGATTCAGCGTTACGTGCAGCATACTGTCGTTGATCACCATTACGTGCGCACCATCACCGGGACCAGTCATATTATACGATACTACTTCATACACTGGGTTGGTTATCTGCTGCACATTTTCAAGATTATACATTTGCTTAAATGAAAAATGCAGAAATGGGCCTACCATGGGTACTCCATTCATATTGGCAGGTACATTAAGCAGCAGAATAATTTTATTATCGGCTGCTACGGGAAAGTCGCTGATCAGTTTATTAATTATATGGCTGGAATGCCTCCAGTCGTTATTCTCCTTTAAGGTGAAATAAATATTAATAAAGGCATACATTGTCCAGATGGTTATTGCCAGTTCTCTGAATTTAATTTGGACCAGGAAAAAGGTTGTTATTAGATAAATAAAGGGTAGCATAAAATAGGTATATCTGTCGAACTGAACAGTCTGGATATCCGGAAACCAGACCGGGCAAACCATTGCCATGGCAAAGAGCATCCAGGTAACCAGGAGTGTTGTGACTTTACCGCCCGGCTTGAAATATTTAAACCGGACCATGATGTAAATGCACAGAGCTGCAAATAACCCATAAACGAGTACTAATCCCTTTTTTGCAACTGCAAGATCATAGATGTGTTGCCGGAAATCCTGAGAGAAAAAACGGCCGAAAAAAACAATATGAAACAAATATAAAGGAGGCTTGCGCAAATATCCTGAGAGCGGCTGATTGGCCTCATCGCCCAGATCAGCTGCATAAGAACCTGCTGAAACACTGATTAACAGGATGTGTAACAACAGCATTATAATAACCGGAAGTAAAAAATACAGCAGTGATTTTTTGAAAACAGATTTGTTATATCCAAGCGCTACCCTGTAATACGCTATTAGTGTAAAAACAAATAAAGGCGTAAGGAAGTAGAATTCATCGGAGAGAACAGACAAGATGAACAGGATAGCTGAATACCAGGCGTACCTGGTCAACTGCGTAGTCTGGAACTTCTGTACCCACAGCAGTATACACAACAGGATAAGCATGGCCTGCAGATAATGGTAGGCTGCTTTCCAAAGCATAACCTCGGAAATATGCGGGCAAATACAGAACAGTATTACAGCACCTGCTGCGATAGTAATGCCATGCTTTGCACCTGAATCAGCGAACAATTTTGTGCACAATACAAACAGCAGTGTTGCATTGGCGGCCTGGAGTGATATAAACAGCATCAGCCACAACCAGACATTCATTCCGAACAAATGGTACAATAAATAATCAATACTCCGGGCAAACTGATAGCTGTTGCCCCTTGATTCTTTGGCATTGATAAAATCCAGGAATGAACCATGTATTACTTTCTGCAGGTGCTCTATGCTGTCGGATACCCAGCCACCATTCACCGCCGGAAGGTATAACAGGAACATCATCAGCCACAATGCTACAAATACATAAACCGGCTTCACACTGGCTTTGCCAGGCGAAAATGAAAATTTTGTGGGTGCAGCTGTATTCATTCTTCCGGCATTAATATTGCTGTTCATTTTTTTTCTTCATATTCACTGTTTTCCACTGATCTCCCTGCTGGAATAACAGTAAGTACTGATCGGCAGGGTGTTTCAGTTTTAAGTCAAACCAATGGCCCATGTCCTTCATTTCCAGCTTGTAATCTTCGTTTTCGTAACTGAAACCGCCATATTGCGCATACCACCACCATGTGCCCCACTGATTCAGGGTTACTGTAATTAAGCTGTCGTTGTGCACATATACATGTGCTCCATCTTCCCTGGTAATCATGTTGTAGGCAGCCACATCATACATTTTGCCTGAATAATCTTTATTGACAAATAATTTATACAGCATTTTGAACTGGCTTTCTTTTTCCGCTCCGATCATGGGTATACCATTATAACATTCGGGCAGGTTCAGAAGCAGGACAGTTTTATTTCCCGGGTTGGGAAAATCTTTAAGAAGGCGGTTATCAATATAGGTGGAATGTTTCCAGTACAGATTCAGTTTGATTGTAAAATACACATTGATCAAGCCATAAATTGCCAGTAAAATTGCGCCAACATACTTAACCGGGATGTAACTTACCAGTAAAGCCAGCAGCATATATACGAATGCATCGAGGAAATAGGTATACCGGTCATAATATAATAAAAGCATATCAGGGAATGCAAGGGGCAGCAGTATAGATACGCTGACAATAACCCAGGCAAAAAACAGGACACTGATTTTTCCCTTAATCTGCATGGTGTGGAATTTTGAAATGATATGCAGGCATACCAGCACAAAAATGTTGTAGAAAATGATGAGTCCGGCATTTGAGCCAACAGCGAGATAGACTATTCTGCGGGTTTCTAATGGAAAGAACCGGCCTAAAAACAGAACGTGAAAGAGATATCTTGGCGGTTTGCAAATATAGGTTGAAAATGGCTGCCAAATATTAGGGCCGAGATGAGCCATTTGCCCATTGTACACTGACCTCAATATGATAAGGTGTAAAGCAAACATCAATAGTTGCGGAACAACAAAATTGTATATTACCTTTTTAAAAACCTTTTTGTCATAGTTAAGAACATGGCGATAATAAAGAGTAAGTAACAAAACAAACCATGGCGTGAGGTAGAATATTTCGAGCGAATAGGTGGAAAAAAAATAGAGTATACCTGATATCCAGGCATATTTTTTCAGAGTAGTATGAAAGTAGCGCTGGGTAAATAATAATATTAGCAAGATAAGCAGAAAACCCTGAATGTAATGAAAGGCAGACTCCCAGACTAAAACCTCGGATATGTGCGGACAGATCGTATATAAGAGCATACCTGCAAAGGCGATATTCTTTCCGTTTTTTATGCCTGAATCTTCAAAAAGCCTGGAGCAGATTGTGAAAAAAAGAAAGCAATTCAGTGTATGCAGCGTTATCATGAGCAAATGCCAGGCATAGGGATTTGCATTGATTAATTTGTATATTAAGAAAGTAGTGAGCTGAGTAAACTGGTAAAGACTTGGGATTGTGGATTGAGTATTATTAACGTAATGCCAGAATTTAAGGTTCCTGATATTATTCAGCCAGCCGGCTGAATCCAGTACCCATCCTGCTTTTGCAGCAGGAAGGTAAATAATGCAGGTTAAGAGCCAGAGAATAATGAAAATCCCGAAATTATTATTTCGGAATATCATGGATAACTTTAATTTTTTTGTTGGACCGGGACTATGCAAGAATTAAAAAGATTATGTAACAAATATAGGCTAATTCTGGTCTGCACCTTTTATATTCCAGTCTACTTTATTCCACTTATCAGCAACGGTATATAAAATCAGGTATTCATTGGCCGGATGTTTCAAAACCAGGTCATACCAATGGCCCTGGTCGCGCATGATTACTTTATAATCTGCATTTTCATAATTGGTAGCTCCATATCCATAATAGAGCCACCATGTTCCCCACTGATTTAGTATTACCTTCATAGTGCTGTCATTGACCACATTTACATGAGCCCCGTCACCAGGGCTGCTCATATAAAATGCTTCTACATCATAAACCAGATTGGTGATCTTATCGGGCCTGATGGAATTATACATCATCCTGAACTCACCATCATCACGGGTGCCCACCATCTGCACACCAACAAGGCATTCGGGCAAGTTGAGCAGCAGTACTTTTTTTGTTGGGTCATTCGGGAATGTGGCCACCAGGTTATTAACAATATGGGCAGATTGCTGCCAGTAGGTATTGACTTTGTGAGTGAACCTTATGTTGACTAATGAGTATATGGAAACGATAATAAAAAATGCGGTGCGGTTGCAAAAGGAGCCGATAATTAAGGAGAGAAACATGAACAGAAATGCATCGAGCACATAAGTATAGCGGTCATAAATAACCACACCGGTATCCGGAAACCACAACGGAAGTATAAGCCCCAGTGAGCAGCCAACCCATGCAGCCAATAAAACAATTGTTAATGATTGTGCGCCCATCCGGCGGTACCTGGATATTAAGAACAGAACTGTTATAAGCAGCAGGCCATAGAACAGCCAGAGACCAGCAGCCGTTTCACTGAATTGATAGACCCTTGCCCTGATAATACCAGGAAAAAACCGGCCTAAAAACACAATGTGAAACAGGTATTTTAATGACTTGGATAAATTGATATTATTGACCTGAAGAGCAACGTTACCAACATGGGCAATACCAGAATGGTACCATATGCGCAATATGATGAGATGCAGCAGGAAAATAAGGACCTGAGGAATAGTAAAGTAAATGATAAGGTTTTTGACCGTCTTTTGCTCAACACCCGGAACTACTCTGTAAAAAAGAGCCAATGAGAAAACAAACAAAGGCGTAAGGTAAAAGACTTCGAGCGAGTAAGAGGAGAGAAAAAACACTATACCGCCCAACCATGCAAATTTTATTCGCTGTGTAATCAGGTAGTTCTGGGAGCAAATGAGCACAATCAGCATCAGCAGCAACCCAAGTAAATAATGAAAAGACGGCTCCCACACCACCACTTCTGAAATATAGGGAGAAACGCTAAACAGCATAGCGCCGGTAAATGCAGCAATATTTGCATTGTTGACATGCGCCCTGCTGAACAGCTTATTGAAGAAGGAATATAGCAGAAAGGCATTCAGCGCCTGCAGGGTAAGGTAGAGCAGGTGCCATAGCCAGGCATTTGCCCCGAACAACCTGTAGAAGCACCAGGTAACAGCCTGCGTAAACTGGTACAGGCTAGGTATGCCTGACCCCTTGCGGTTGATATAATCAATGAAATTATTGGCATTCAGAAATGTGACCCAGCCAGGGAAATCGCCTACCCTGCCGGCATTAGCTGCCGGCAGATAAAGAATAAACAGGACTACCCAATAAGCAGCAAACAAGAGCAGGTTGCTGCTCCTTAACTGTCGCTTACTGATATAATCGGGGCTTGCCGTCAAAATTTAATGCGGGTTAGTTGATGTAACAAAGATAGGCTGCCTTATTCAGGATTAATACTGGTCTATATTCTTCTTGTTCAGGTCCACCACTTTCCATTGGGCGCCGGTCTGGTACAGTAATAAATATTGATTTGCAGGATGCTTCAGTTTGAGCTCATACCAATGTCCCTCATCAATCATATTCACATCAAAGTCTTCCGCAACATAACTCTCGGCGCCCCACATACCATGCAGCCACCAGGTGCCCCATTGATTCAGTGTGACATGGATGGTACTGTCGTTGGCTATAATTACATGCGCACCATCGTCGGTTGAAATCATATTATAGGCGGCAACATCATAAATTATGTTGGTGTACCTGTGAGCGGTCAGCGCATTTTCCATTTTTTTAAAGCGGCCATCATGCTCCGCCGATATCATAGGCACACCATGGAGGTCGTCGGGCAGGTTGAGCAGCAGTACAATTTTATTGCCAGGATCGGGGAAGTCATTTATAAGGCGCTTTACTATATACGCAGATTGTTTCCAGTACATGTTTACTTTTATTGTCAGGCAAATATTTATCAAGGCGTAACCAGCAATCAAAGCCACCTTTAAGCCCTTAAAAGGTATGCAACTGATCAGCAGAACAATAAATAAAGCAGCAAAACCAAGTGAAGGGTATACATACCTGTCATAGGTTACCAGCATGGTATCGGCAAAAGCAACAGGGGATAGGAACAGAAAAATAATTATCAGGTAAACAGAGAGCAGCGCCAGAATTTTTACTTTCATTCCAACCTTCTTGAACCGTAAAGCAACGTACGCCCAGATGCACAATAACATGCTGTAAAAGCTGATAATGATCCCTCTTGCTTCGCAGATGGCATAGATCTTACTTCTCCAGTAACCAGGGAAATAACGGCCAAAGAAAAGCACATGGAACAGATATTTCAATGGTTTATCGAGGTAGTAGAAGACGGGCATCTTTTCCAGTTTGCCAAAATGGGAGATGTAGGTATGTTTTATAAGCTGCAGCAATACCAGATGGAAAATAAACAGCAGCAGCAGCGGGAGGAAGAAATACAGGAACGATTTCCCGATGATTTTGTTATCATACCCCAGCGCAATGGCGTAAAAGCAAATCAATACCAGTACAAACCAGGGAGTGAGGTAAAAAAACTCGTGTGAAAATAAGGAGTAAAAAAACAGGCAGGTGGTAATTACAGCATAGCCGGGCCTGGGGTTTTTAATGAATTTCTGAACATAGAGTAAGATGATGAAAATTATGGCAGTTGCCACCGAATGGTGATTAGATGCTTTCCATACCACTACTTCAGATGCATGAGGCGACACCAGGAACAAGATAACAGCCATAAATGAAACAGGCATGGCATTATCAACTCTGGAATCTGTAAGCAGCCTGCTGAAAAATTTATACAACAGGATTCCTATAAAGGAATGCATAGTGATATAAAACAGAAACCAGAGCCATAAGTTGGTTCCGAATAGCTTTATGAGAATATAAAAATTCAGAGAAGCTACCTGGTAAAGTGCTGTACCGCCTTTATTATTCAGAAAATCCAGGAAACTTATATTATTGATAGAATCAATGAGGTAGGGCATATCGCCTACAAGGCCGGCTTTTGCAGCCGGAAGGTAGAGTATAAAACTTATTGCCCAAAAGCAGGCAAATACCAGTAAATGGTTATTGAGATATTGGGGTATCCGGGCGTTGTATGAATTACTATTTTTCAACCTTGTCTATTCAGCAGTTCGAAATGAAGTAACAGATAATGGTAAAGATAATTATTTGCAACAGTAATGATTTTTATGCCCGAAAATCAGGAAAATCAGTTCGTCCCGGGGTTTTGCAGTTTTTCATTGACAAGATCGAGCCAAAACAGCTTACCATCGTTGTTCCAGTGTGTATCGCATGGCTGGTATAATACCTTTGATGATTTAAGAAAAGGTGAATAAACATCTATAATTTTCATTCTCAGTTTGGGATTGTTCTGAATAAGGGGTATTAGATTATTGTATCCCTGGTTCTGCATTATTGTAGCAGAATTGGGTATAGCCGATAAGTATACTTCTGAGAAACCAGCTGACTTATAATGGTCATAGATTGCATTGAAATTATTGACCAGCCGGGTAATGTCATCAGGCGTAAGTGGTATATAGGAACTCCCTGGATCGGTAAGCGAAACAGTTTCTTTAAGGAACAAAAAGTTCCTGTCTTTTGAAATGACCACGTCGCCGGATGCCCTGTTGAAAGCATAATAATTCAGTGCCGCTTTCGATTCAAAAAGGGGCATCATGAAGTTATAATTAAATAAGTTGCACTGAAGGTTCTGATTAATATATTTATTGAACAGGTCGTTGAGATGAAAACCTTGCAGAACTGAGGCATAAGTCATCTGGTTGAAGGAACCATATTTACCAAGAGCCAGCTTCTTCTTTTTTACCATGGAATCACATACCTCATCCAGCATTTGCAAACCTGAGAAATAGGGGCGCAGGTAACGCTCCGAAACCTCAATTAGGAGAATGTTCCTTTTTGTACTGTCCAGATGATAATTCATGCCATGATTACGATCAATCCAGTACAGTTTGTTTATCCCTGAAAAGACAGAATCAGGTACCTGATAAGTATAACTGTCGCCATGCAGATAAAGATTAATGTTGTGTGTAAGTGTATTGGCCGGCTTCTTAAAGATGATTTTTTCGCGGGGCGGATTAAAGCGCTTAACCATATCCAGATAACATAAGCTTACCAGGTCGCCATGGAGCATCTGGTATGACCCATACCAGGTATTGTTATCTCTGTGTTCAGCTACAAATTGCATGCAGGAACGCGATGTAGACATCCACAGGACAAGCAGGCCGAAAATGATGAAATAGAAACTTAAAAATCTTTTAACCATACAATGAATGTTAATTCCTCAGAGTTTTATTTACCAGGTCAACCCAAAGTTGCTTACCCATATTATTCCAATGTGTATCTCCGGGCAGGTAATAAATATCCTGGTTATTTTTGAATATTGAATAAATATCAATAACTGACGGGCTAAGGTGCGGGTCATTTTGAATCAATGGTATCAGATTATTATAGCCCTCAGGTTGCATAATAGTTATGGGGTTTGGAATAACAGACAGGTATACCTTGCTGAATCCGCTACTTTTATAATAATTATTCATTGCATTCAAATGGTGAATTATGTTGGATATTTCCTTTCCGGTTATCTTTGAAAACGAACTTTTAGGTCCGTAATCAACAGCTGTTTCCTTTAAAAATAGAAAATTCCCGTCATCTGAGATGATTGCATCCCCCGATGCCCTGCCAAATAAATAATAATTGATTGCCGCTTTAGTTTCAAATAGCGGCAACATAAAATTATAGGTAAAGAGATTGAACTCGAGATTCTGGTTAATGTATTTATTAAACAAAGTAATTGAAGAAAAATAATCCAGTATAGTATGGTCTTTGCTTGGCGCACTCCTTGTATTATTACTGCCATTTTCGCTGTCTTTCCCTTTTAAGGAATCATAAAAACATGCTATTACCTGATTATGATCCATAGTTTCCCTGATAAATCGTTCAGATATCTCTATAATAAGTGCATTCTTATTTGCAGTGTCTAAATGAAATGAATTTATGCCATAAAAATCTATTGAGTGAAAATCTGTTAGTGCATCAAAGTTTGATTTGTTCAAACCCCGGATGTAACTGTCTCCCAATAAATATAAATTGTATTTTGGCCGAATGAGGGAATGTGTAAACTCTTTTAAATTATTTTGAGGTTGGGTATTCAATTTACTGACGAAATCCAGATGCGATAATTCCAGAAGGTCGCCTTTAGTCAACTGAAATTCCCCCCACCAATTATTATTATCTTTTGCAACTTTGAAAAAAGACATCAATTTCCTGGATGTTGAACTATAAAGCAGTGCTACACCGAATACAATAAAAAAACAACTCAGAAATCTTTTTATCATAGTCTAGAACTGGAAGTAAATAAATTGATTTTCTTTAAACACGCCAAAGAAATAACAGATAATGACCATGCTGAACAGGTAAACCCAAAAGCGACTGTTGCTACTGATAGTATGCCTGGGCAGGTATTTTTCACGGAACAACATTATAAAAATAATGAGAATGGAAAATATAAACTCAACCGGGTTCAGTGTTATATAATTTGAACCGCCTCTGAATGAACAAATAGATTTAATGTATACCCAGGCGGCGTGAAGATTTTCTGCACGGAAAAATATCCACAGAAAGGTAACCACAATGAAATTGAACAAAATACCCAACAATTTGCGTACAGCGGAGCCACCCGAATTGATTTTCCAAACCAATATCAAAACAAATAAACCATGAAGCAACCCCCAGATAATAAAGGTCCAGTTGGCGCCATGCCACAACCCGCTGAGCAGGAATACTACCATTATATTCATGCGTCTTCTCCATTCTCCCTTTCTGTTTCCGCCTAGAGGGATATATAAATAGTCGCGAAACCAGGTAGAGAGTGAAATATGCCACCGGGTCCAGAATTCGCTGAGATTGCCGGATAAATAAGGTTGTTTGAAATTTTCCATTAAACGGATGTTCATCACTTTTGCAGCGCCCAAAGCAATATCTGAGTAGCCTGAAAAATCACAGTATATCTGGAATGAATAAAATACTGCACCGATAAACAGCGCAGCAGATGAAGTCTCGGCGGTATGCCCAAAGGTACGCTCCACGACCATTGCCAGCCTGTCGGCAATGACTACTTTCTTGAAAAAACCCCAACACATACGAGCCAGCCCTTCTTTTACATTATCCCAGTTATAGGGCCTGAACTCCTTCAGCTGTGGTATTACATTCTGCGGCCGCTCAATAGGGCCGGCCACCAATTGAGGATAGAACATTACATACAGGGCATAAACAACAAAATTCCTTTCGGCAGGTTGTTTTCTGCGATATACTTCAATAGTATAGCTCAGCGCCTGGAAGGTGTGAAATGATAGCCCTATGGGCAATGCCATTTTAAGCAAAGGCAGCTGAAGTGGTTTTCCGAAAAACAGAAAACCTGTATGAATATTGTCAATAAAAAAGTTGTAGTATTTGAACACAGCCAGCGTGCCAATATTGGCAATAATGCTGAGTACCAGCCAGAATTTCCGGTTGCTTCCTTCACTTTTTTCAATCTGTATACCAGCGAAATAATCAACAATTATCGTTCCCCCGAGAATCAGAATATACTCGGGTATAAAGGACATATAAAAATAGCAACTGGCTATAAGCAGCAACCATATGCGTCCTTTCTGGTTTTTTAGCCTGAAAAACCATAGTGTTACCACCATAAAGAAGACCAGGAACTGGAGAGAGATAAAAGTCATACTGGTTCAAAAATACTTTTATTATCTAAATCGGGAAAGTCTTCAGCGGATATACGTTAATATAATTAACCATGCACTGTAGTTAGGAAAGAAAGACCATCGTGTATCATACATGACAGGAATAAAAACGGTTGATGCATCCAATCCTTATTCTAATAATAAACAAACGCAAAGTTGTTGATTGTTTATATCTACTGTATCAGCACCCTGGCATTAAAACTGTTGTTTAAACCAGTAGCAGTGAGCAGATATAGACCAGGCGGAGTCTTCAAAGATATTTCAGTAAGTTTATTAGAAACTGTCTGGAATTCTGAGACCTTTTGACCAAGAATATTGGTTATAACAATCAGTACCGTTTCCTCCTCACCAGAAGAGAAATTAACTGTAAATCTTCCTGAATTGGGATTCGGGAAAACTGCCAGCTCCGGAGTGGAAGCTTGCATGGAAACATTTCCATTACCCAGGGCGCAATTGGCTATTGAATGAACAGTAACATTCATCGTAGCTGTTGCAGTTCCGCAGGCATTGGTTATTGTGTAGCTGATTTTGGTGGTACCGGCCGCAATGCCGGTTACAACACCGGTAGCTGATACCGAACCGGTAGCTGGCGCACTGCTGGTCCATACACCACCTGGCGCCGCATCTGTCATTGCATCGGTATAACCAACGCATACATTGGCAGAGCCTGTGATGGTGCCTGCAGAAGGTGCTGTGTTAACCGTTACAATGGTAGTAACGGAACATGTACCCACTGTATAAGTGATAATGGAAGTGCCGGATGAAACACCGGTAACCACGCCGGTAGCTGAAACTGTTGCAATAGTAGTGGTGCCGCTCGTCCAGGTTCCGCCGGTAGTCGCATCATGCAATGGAGTAGTTGATCCGGAACACAAAGTTCCGGTACCGGTAATTGGCAGTGTTCCGCAGGAAAGATTTCCAAAAATATATGCTCCGGCCAATGAGCCAAGTATAATGCCGGTACCTGTTGCTGAAGTATAAGGTGTTGCTGTATTTATAGTGGCTAATGAAGTGCCTAACCATGCTGTGCCATTGTATTCCTGGGTTACAAATGATGTGTTTGTGCCACCTATTATATCAGTAAGGTTATAAGTGGCTTTAGGTATCACCGTAGCAGGTCCGGCAGCTCCGGTATTGGTAATAGTCCAGTAATGATTAGCCATATTTGAGGTAGAGAGGCCGGAAGTGGCAACACTCGGGTGCAAACCATTGGTTGCTTTAAGACCAAGGCTACCTGCTGTACCTGCTGTGCTTAATGTAAGTTGCATTGGCGCATAATCCAGGTCTCCAACTTCATAATTAACCGTAGTGAGGCCTGTAATGCTTTTGATCAGAGTGCCATTGACATAACTTGTGGCTCCTGCACCAACAACATCAGTTGCAGCCCCGGGAACAGACATTGTAAAAGCACCCGTATTCAATATGCCGCTGGTAAACAGAAGTAAGCCTGTTGTAGAAGTTGTCTGAGATAGTGTAACACCTGTACTGTTGTTTATGGTAATAGTATCGGGCGATACGAGTGCTGCCGGAAGATAGGAACCGGTGACCTGAGCTACAGTGCCATTAAATACATAATTTGCGCTTGTACTGAAAGTTTTCACTCCTGTAGTTGTTATAGCACCATTGATACCGGCAGAATTTGCGACTTCAAGAGTTGCAGCATTGCTGACTGTGAAGATGCCTGTGCCATTGACCAGGTAAGCCGCTGGGCAAATCAGTGTTCCGTTCACGATTACTCCAAAGGTTCCGCTACCGGCAGAAGTACTGAAATTGCCATCCAGTTTAGCAGTACAACCTGCATCTACATAAATATTAGTACCTGACCATGATCCGGTGCTGGTATTGTCTGCCAGCATAGTACCGAGAGAAGCAGCTAACGCCAGATGTACAGTACTCGTAGTACCTGCGCCGGTACTGGTCATGGCGCATGGACCACTATAACTGCAGTTGCCGTAGATGTTATTGACAACCGCACTGCCGGCACCCGCCGATATAAAGGATCCACCGGTAATTACAAAATTACCAAAGGTATTCATGGCAAATGTGCCTCCTGCACCGTTCGATGTGAATGTGCCACCTGTTATGGTTGAATTGCCGAAGGTATTCATGGTAATACCGCCACCGCCACCGCAGGTGCCAGCTGTAATTAACGAATTGCCGTTTATGGTATCCTTCAAAGTACCACCACCACCGAAAGTACCGCCTGTCTGCAGGAAATTTCCGTTTATGGTCATTATAACGGTACTGGACGCATTTACAGAGCCTCCGGATATACTGAAATTGCCGGTATTTTTCAACCGAACAGTGGTACCAGCCCCGGTAGATTCAAAAGATCCACCACTTATGGAATCCAATCCGGATGTGGTTATATTAAATACAGAACTTGCACCGTTTGAGTTGATGGTACCAGATGACAAAAGAAAACCATTGTCTATATTGGCAGTCTGAGTTGTACTGGCTCCGCCCACAACAAAATTCCCGCCGTTTACAATAACACTGCCATGAATGTTAAGCACCACGACGCTTCCCGCGCCTGTGGACCCCACCGTTCCTCCAGTCGATATAAATAATGTATCGGGTGCAGATGCCGGCGCTCCAAGAGCCCAAACTATTCCAGCCGGGACCGTCATATTCAGAGTCACGGTCCAGGTGTCTCCCGGGGTTAAAAATGTCGTTGGTGAAGTTGATCCATTTGTCCAGTTACTCAGAGTATTGATATTTCCGGCTATACTTGTAGTCCATGCTGTTGCAAAACCATTTATAGCTAAAACCACCATCAAAATAGTAACAACCGATGTTTTAGTGATGAAAGAATAGGAAATTAAATTCTTAAGCACACGAGGATTTTTTTTGATCATAACAACAGATTTAGGAAGTATTGTGCATGAAGATACATTAATAATAAATAAGGAAAGAAAAATATGCAATTATTTTTAAGAATTGAAGAAGGCCAGTCAGGCCCTTGAATTTCTGTATAAAAGCCTCAGCATTGAAGGTAGCACAACCAGCAGCAGAGGCAATGCAATTATAAACCCCCCAATTACAGATATTGCAAGTGGCTGGTGCAACTGCGCCCCGGTGCCGATACCCAATGCAAGTGGCATTAGGGCAATGATAGCGCCCAGCGCAGTCATTAATTTAGGGCGCAGGCGGGTAGAGATGGAATAAATTATGGCTTCATCTACACCTTTTTCCAGAATAGAATCGCGGAACTGAAGGAAAGTGAAAATGGCATTCTCGCCTATTATACCCACAATCATTATAAGGCCGGTATAACTGCCTACATTCAGAGGAGTATGTGTAAGATACAAAGCAAGGTAACTGCCGGAAATACCTAATACAGCCAACAGCACAATCAATAATGCTATACGGAAATCGCGGAATAAAAAGAGTACGACACCAAATACCAGCAGACTGGAAGAAATAAGGATCATGAGCAGTTCGCGGAACGATTTTTGCTGGTCGGCAAACGAGCCCCCATACTCTATATGATAGCCTTGTGGCAGGGCTATTTTTGAACCGATTTCCTTTTGTAAATCTGCAATAACACTGCCCAGATCCCGTTTCTCCAGCCGGCCGGTTACTACACCCATCGACTGTATATTTTCTCTTTGTATTTCGGCATCACCCGAATCTATCACAACAGTTGCCAGGCTGTTAATAGGTGTCAGTTTGCCATTTGGTAAAAATACCTGCAATTGATGCAGGTTGGCAGCGCTCACCTGTCGGCTTCCTGGATAAACCATCCTGATATTGGATAGCTGTTCCTTCTCCAGTAAGGTACCAATTACGTTCCCTTCCAGCGAGTTCTGTAACTGGTATTGCAACCCTGCCGGTGAAATACCAAACTGGGTGAGGCGGGCGAAATCTGGAATAACCCGAACAGAAGGCCCTGCAATTACAATTCCATTAAAAACATCTGCAGTACCTTTAATTCCTGAAACAATATCTGCTACCTGCCCTGAAATCTGCTCCAATTTCTGCTGGTTATCTCCGAAAATCTTTACCTCTATAGGTTGCACAGAAGTCATCAGATCACCCAGCATATCCCCTATTACCTGCCCGAAATCGATGCGCAAAGCAGGTTGGGTAGATTCGATTTTTTTTCTGAGATCGCTGATTACTTCTTCTGTTTTTTTATCCCGGCTCTTTTTTAGCTGTATCAGGTAATCACCCCTGTTGGGCTCAGTGATAAAGAACCCCATCTGTGTGCCTGTTCTCCGCGAATAAGCTTCTACTTCGGGTGTGGCAACAATCAGTTTTTCCACCTGTCGCAATATTCTGTCTGTTTCCTCCAGTGATGTACCGGGTGGCGAACTGTAATCCAACACAATACTACCTTCATCCATTTCGGGAAGGAAACCAGTTTCCAGCCGGGGCAATACATAAACTATCGAAAAGATAAGCGAACCAACAATAATCAGACTGAGAACTGGCTTGCGGATAAAAAACGAAACCCAACGCTGACGTTTTACATCATGGCTTTTCTCAGCTTTCAGTGGCTTCTTCCGGTTACGGGAGAGGACGAGGTAAACAACAGGCAGGCCGATCCAGGTAACAAAAAAGGAACAGATAAGCGTAATGATCATGGTATTGGTCATTACCTTGAAATACGCGCCGGCAACACCACTCATCAGTACAAACGGAAGGAAGATAACTATAGTGCTTATCGATGATCCAACCATAGCAGGAAACAGGTACCTGATGGCTTTGGGAATCAAGGTTGCAGTCGGTTCTTCCGGGTGCTCTTCATGGGTGCGGTGTATCTGTTCCACTACCACAATCGCATCGTCAATTATCAGGCCGATTGCAGCTGCAATGGCGCCCAGAGTCATGATATTGAAAGTGTAACCAACAGTATGCAATACAATAAGTGTGAGGCAAAGGGTAACAGGAATAGTTATTAAAATAGTAGCGCTGGCTTTCAATGAACGAAGAAAGATCATGGCAACTATTATTGCCAGTGCCAGCCCTATCCATAAACTATCTGTAACGCTTTTCACCGAATCTTTTACAAAATCGGCCTGAACGTAATATGGCTTTATCGTTACATCCCCGGGCAATATCTGTTTCAGTTCTGCGACTTTCTTTTCTATCAGTTCAGACACATCAACCAGGTTGGAATTGGGTTGTTTGATAACCGCAACAAGAATGCCTTCCCTGCCATTTGCGTTGATTTTTACGTATTCATTGGCATCATGAACCTGCACCGTGGCAAAGTCCTTAAGGTAGATGATCCGCTTGCCATCATTGCGTACTATGGTGTTTCCTATATCTTCAGTGGTATGTACCTGAGCATCGGTAACCGAGAGGTACAGATATCGGTAATCAGACAGGTAGCCATTTGTTTTTATAAAATTGGTATTGGCAAGCGCTGAACTTATTGTATCTGGTGATATACAAATGGCTGTCATCTTTTGCCGGTCGAGGGTTACCCAGTATTCTTTTTGTTTGCCGCCTATAATCCTGATCTCAGCAATACCCTCTACCTGCGACAGAAATGGTTTTATGGTATAATTTGCAAGTTGCTTCAGTTCTATAGGCGATTTTGTACTACTCTCCAGAGTATACCCCATCACAGGTAATATAGATGGATTCATTTTCTCCACAGTGATATTTACATCTGGCGGGAGCGAATTTCTTATTTCGGCAATTTTAGATTCTATCCTCTGTTTATCCAGGTCTATATTGCCGTCCCAGTTCATGAATGCAGATATCTCACAACTCCCCCGGCTGGTAGTGCTGCGGATGGTTTTGAGATCAGGTACCTGCTTGATGGCGTTTTCCAAAGGCTTGGTAACTGTTACCATCATTTTATTCACCGGCTGCAAACCCGCATCTGCAATGATCTTTATTTTGGGAAAAGTGATCTCCGGAAACAAAGCCGTCTGCAGCCTGCTGTATGCAAACATGCCCCCCATAATGATCATTACGAGAACAACGGTCAGTGGCTGCTTGTAGGAAACGAAAAAGTTCTTCATTTGCTTTCTGAAATCTGATTTTTTTTGACAACAGTAATGTTATTGGTTATCCTTTATTCAGTTTCTTTTGTTCTGCTTTTATGATGTTTATCAGTTGAGTTTCACTCGGTAAGTTCACCAGTATTTTGATACAAATACTTTTTGCGCGGCAGATTTTTATCGGAATCCGAATTAGATATTATAAATTTATTTAACACGTATTGTTCAGACACTGTCTGAACAATTTGAGGATATGCCAGGTAAAATTGCTTGCAAAGATGGAGAGTGGTAAACGATAATCCTCTTAATCCTGAATGGCCAAGTCTTCCGGATATATTCTTATAAAGCTGTTCACCATATTCGGCCCTGTCGCTGCCATTCTGTTCATACTCAAAAAGATAGTGGCCGATGGCCCAGTTCCTCAGGGTTAGCGCAATATTGACTTGTTTTTGCGCCTGATTTTGAAAAAACAGTGTTGTTTGCAGTATCTCTGCAACCAATGATTCAATGGTCTGTTTTTTTGTCCGTTTCATCCTCTAATTTGTTACAATTCTCACCTTAGCGGTATCCGGCAATCCATAATTTCCGGTAATCAGTATTTTATCATCAGCTGTAAATACCGGCTCCAGAATTTCCACCCGTTCATTTGTCTCTATGCCTTTTTTTATGGATACTTTAACCGCTGTAACTGAATCGAGCATCTTCATTACCCAGAATTCACTTTGTACGTCATTGGTGAGTATTGCTGCTTTGGGCAAAGAGAGTGCCGATGCCTTATTGGTCTTTACTATACGCACTTTGGCAATCAGGTTCTCAGGTAGCTTATCAGCTTCCGGCACTTTAATCACTACGTTCAGTGTCTGTGTTGCAGCGTCTACACTCGGCATTGATTCTGTAACTCTGCCTTTCAGTTTTGTGCCATCGGGAAGGGTCAAGTCTACAGTGCCATTTGTATTCAGGTATTGTTTCAGTTCGTATGGCAGATTCAATATAAATGCAAAGCTGTTCTGATTGCTGATAATAGCAAGCTGCTCGCCGTCCTGAACATAATCTCCTGCCTGGTGATTGAGCTGGGTGATGTAGCCGGTAGCACTTGCCTTAATGTTATTTACTCCTGAGAACTTAAAAGATGGATCCAGTTTATTAACTGTATTATCAAGGCTCTGGGCTTCTTTGGTTTTGATAACAAACAACGTTTGCCCGCCCGATACAAATTTACCCGGTGCTGCATTTACCGACTGAATGTATCCGTTCACATTCGCCTTCACATAGTTCTTTTGCAGAAAGACGGCTGTGGCACTCAGGTCGGTATATTCGGTAAGTGCATCAGCGCTAATTCTGGTTACCGTTACTGGTGTACCTGTTTCAATTTTCTCATCATTTGTCTCTTTTTTCTCAGGCCCTTTGCAGGAAGGCAAACCCATAGCAATCAGGAGGAGGAAAAAAATTGTATTCTTGAATAAGTTTACCATGAGCTTCTGTTTATCGGTTCCAGTAGTTTAATTGGTTGATGATCTGCATGCGGCTAATGTTGTTCTGTGTGAGCAGGTTTTTTGCAGTAAGATAATTATTGATCGCAATCACAAAATCCGGAATCTTTGCATCGCCTTTCTCCAGCAGTTTGCCATTTACTTTAATCAGTGCATCTGAGTATTTTATCTGTTCATTGATGTCATTTATGAGCGATTCCGTACCCGCCAGTTGTTGTCGTAGCATGGCTATCTGCTGGCTGTATTGCCTGCCGAAAAAGTCTTTATAATTCTCATTGCTGTTTTCATTCAGCATTATTTTTTGGTGCAGCATCTGCCGCTGATGTCCGTCATAGATAGGCACATTCAGGTTAATACCTACTCCTAATCCAAAGTTTTTATAAGCCTGGTAGAGTAGGGTAGAACTGTAGCCTCCATTGGCAAAAGCGCTGAGCTTGGGCTTGTAACTGTAATCAACAATGCTACGCTCATTTTCGAGCTTCTGGTGGTTCGTTTTATACTGGTAGAAAAAAGCCGAGGCCGAAGTATCGGGCAATTGCTGCAAGGAAATGGCCGGTTCTTCCAGAATTCCGGCATTGGTATCGAAAATGCCACACAGGTAATTGAGCATCGAAAAATCATTCCGGTACTGAATCTGCACTTGTTTCATCAGTAATTCCTGTTGCTTCATGGTTACCAGAAAAGTAAGATAGTCTGTCTGCCTGTAGATGTTATTTTCCGTCAGTCTTTTAAGTATCGTTCCCTGATTTTTCAGCATCTGGTTTACCTCGGTATAAAAATTGAGCTGCTGCAGGTCGCCATATGCTGTAATGTATTGTGAGGTGATATTTCTTTTCAGGTCCTGCTCAGTTAGCTTTTGGGCATTCCTCACCGAATCGCTCAGAAAGTTAATTCCTTTGTATTGGGTATTCTGGTTTTTCTTACCCACAAATGTCTGGCTTACATTTATCATCTCGGTAAAGGTTGCCCCATTGGTTATTGCCTGGTCATAACCCCAGCCATTGACTACCGGCGAATAAGCGTTGTTGCTGATACCTGTTACCTGTGGCCTGAAAGTAGCGCTGAGCCGCTCACTGTCTATAACATTTGATTTTACCTGGTTCTGGTAATCCTTCAGCACCGGGCTATTGGTAAGCCCTTTACCAAGGTAATAGTCCAGATTTTTTGTCTGGCCCGATAAGTCATAACTATAGTGCAACAGCAGTATCAAAACTGTTATTTTACCGAAGGATGCTAGTATAAACCGGGTGACTTGAAAATTCATTGATACAAAGAAATAACTCAATTCTGAAGAAAAACAGAATTATGACTGATTGAAATTTAATTTGAACTCATGCCTCATTTCATAAAAGCTGTAAGTGATGCTATACCCTGCCATGTCGCAGATTTGTTTCACAATTGATAACCCCAACCCTGTGCCATCTGATGAATCAGCATCCCGGTAAAACCGTTTGAATAATTTTGTGCTGTCCAGCTTTCCCTTATCTGAAGTATTGGAAACTGTCAACAGAGTATCATTCAGGGTTATCTCAATTTCTCCATTCGGGCGGTTATACCTGATCGCATTATTTAAAAGATTGCTGATGATTATTTCTGCCAGTTGCTGATGAAACAGCTGTGCCACTGGCTCTATATGGAGCTTTATACTAAGATTCAGTGCCGATGCCATTTCTCCGAATTCTTCATATTTATCGGTTACAATTTTATCGAGGTTTATTTTTTCATTGAGCAAAAACTGCTTGTTTTCAACTTTTGTAAGTAATAATAGTGATTGGTGTAAGCGGGACAGGCGATGTACCGCCTTTTCAATATCGGTAATAAGCTGTGCGTTTTTCTCCAGTACGGCTTCATTCTGCATCAGTGTATCCAGTTTTGTGCGGATAATGGCCAGGGGTGTCTGCATTTCATGGGCAGCCTGTCCGGTAAAGTTTTTGAGCGAACCATAATCCTGCTGTATCCTGTCTACCATTTCATTGATACTCTGGTTCAGCAATGAAAATTCATCGATATCAGTACGCTCCAGTTTCAGTGTTTGCTGCTCAGAGAGGTGGTAATTCTTTACACTTTCAATTGTGGAATAAAAAGGTTTCCAAAGCCTCCTAATCACTATACGGTTGATGAGAAACCCGATGAGTAATATAATGCCGATCATTGCAATAGTAACACCGATTATTACCTGTAATAAGGCTTCGGTCTCATCTAGTGGAGTGCCAACTGTTACCTGGTAATATTTATCCCTTGCAAGCAGCGAAAATTTAATTTCCCTGTAATCTTCCTGTTCATTATTCTGTTTTAGTTTAACGGTAGTGAACTCAGTATTGACCTTTGCAACGGCCTGTTCATAGATCGTAAATTGATCTTTGGTCCTTACAATATCGGGCAGGGATTTATGTGTGTTTACATAGGCCAGTATTTCCTGTTGCTCGGCCTGCAGCCGTTCATCCAGTTCTCTGATCAATATGTAGTTCAGCAGGAAATAAAAAGTGCAGCTACCTATTATGAAGGTAAGTATTGTGGCTGTGATATTCAGCCTGCTGTATTTATCGAGCAGTTTCAACGCAGTGCAAATTTATAGCCCATTCCATATACACTTTGTATATAATCGCCCGCACCGGCAGCGAGTAATTTCTTTCGCAGGTTCTTGATATGGGCATAAATGAAGTCATAACTATCAGCCATGTCCATGTCATCACCCCACATATGCCCGGCAATCGTGTTTTTCGATAGTACCCTGTTTTTATTAATCACCAAATAAAGCAGCAGTTCAAATTCTTTTCGGGTGAGGATAACAGGTTGATTATTTACAGATACGGTATGTGCCTGCACATCAACAACAATTTCTTCAAAGGAGATCAGATTATTGCCCATCCCATTTTTACGCCTGATAATAGCGGCTATCCGCACACTTAATTCGGATAAGTGGAATGGCTTGGTGAGATAGTCGTCAGCGCCCAGGCTTAAACCCTTTATTTTATCGTCGAGCTCATTTTTGGCAGAGATAATAATTACTCCATCAGTTTTACCGGATTTCTTAAGTGACTGCAATAGTTGCAATCCGTTACCGCCCGGCAACATAATATCCAGTACTATGCAGTCATAGTCATAACTCTCTATTTTATCCTGTGCATCTCGGTAATTACTTGCCTGCTCACACAGGTATTGCTGCGAGGTGAGATACTCAACAATACTTTTATTCAGCGCTGGCTCATCCTCTACTATAAGGATCTTCATTGAGTAAATTTAATTATTATTTACCCACTTCCAATATCTGAAAAGTTCCCGGAACCATAGATGGTCTTTTCTGCCCTTCAGCTGTTGCTCCCAAATCTGCTGTTGGCAGATATATTTTATGTGTCTTTTCATCAAGGGCAATTGTACGTGCGCCCCTCTTGGTGGGGGCATTTTCCACTACAGTAAAGTCAAATCCCGGACTTTCGATTAATTTCCCTTCTTTTACCACAGTCAGCGTGCCATCACCGTTCGAGCTGAAAGCAGTCCTGGTTTCCTGGTCAAAAGCCACACCATCACAACCATCACCAATAGGCAGTTCTTTAACTACCTTGCCATTTTCGGCATTCATTATCACCATCAGTTTATTGCAGCCTGCAAACAATTTTTTGGTTTTGGTATCTATGGCCAGGCCGGTAGGTTCTTCGCCTTTCCCGGTCTTCCAGTGATTGGTAACAGTCCATGTTTTTGTATTAACAACTGCTATTTCACTTTTGTCTTCAATATTTATGTAGATTTTACCGGCCAGATCTGTTACTGCAGTTTCAGGTTTGCCACCAAGTGATATTGTTTTTACAACCTCATTATTTTTAGGATTAATAACACTCAGGTCTTTGCTTTTTCCGTTGCAAACAAGGATCATTTTAGTATACGGGTCATACATTATTGCATCAGGTTTTTCACCTGTTTTAATGTGTCCCGTGACTGCATTTGTTCTGATATCAAATACGCTGAGATCATTCGTTTTGCCATTGCTGGTAAAGCCTTTGTTGAACTCCGGAGCAAATGCAATACCATGCACACCATCGGTATTCAATATCACGCCAACTGAGTCGCCGGTATTTTTGTTCAGAATATTGACTTGTGTGCCATGGCTCACATAGATATTCTCATTTACCGGGCAGACAGTTAGATAATCCCAACCGCCGGAACTGGCGATATGAAATGTATGGAGTACATGATAACCCTGTGCATTTGCACACGTACAAAATGTAAATAAGGCAACTATTGCCGCTAAAGCAGAGCGATTAGATTTCATAAAGCAAATGTTGGCAATAATTCTGTAGGCTTTCTGAAGAAATTGCAAGCTATTGTTATTTAATGGTTACATTTCGAGGATACGCCTGGTATAATTTTGTTCATTTCTCATCCATCATATAAGATAAAGTTCCTGTGCCAATTACTTGGTCCCCCTTTAGGGGTTCAGGGGTGTACTTGGCCGCACATCAATCACCCTCACCTGTAGTCGGGTAGTGCCATTATATTCATTCTCATCCAGGTTATAAACCATATCAAAAGGCCCGTCCCTGACAATGTTGTATTTATCACCCATATTAAAACCAATACCCTCTATTATCGATCCGTTTTGCTGATGTGCCACTATCCGCAAATGGATGTCCTTAACCAGGTTCGATTTGCCCTGGTAGTCATATACCTGTCGGGTAAGGAATACAGGCTTCATATTGGCCGGGCCAAAAGGTTCAAACTGTTTCAGGATATTATTTAGCGCAGGTTTCACCAATGCCAGCGATATTTCGGCATCAATTTCAATTTCCGGTATTTCCTGTTCGGGGGTTATGGTTAAGGATACTATCTGTTCAAACCTGCTAATAAATTCCTCTACTTTATTCTCAGCCATCGTCATACCTGCTGCATAGAAGTGGCCACCATAATTATCGAGCAGATCGCGGCATTCGTGTATAGCTTCGTAGATATTAAAACCAGAAACTGAGCGTGCCGAACCAGTGGCCTTTCCATTTGCTGATGTGAGCATAATAGTAGGCCGGTAATAATGATCTATAAGTCGTGAAGCAACTATACCCACTACACCTTTGTGCCAGTGCGGCCTGTAAAGTACAGTTGATTTGCGGTGCCACATTTGTTCATCTTCAGCCATTATGGCCATGGCTTCATCGGTGGTGCTTTTATCAACTTCTTTGCGGTCGTCATTATCTGAGTGCAAGGCCGCTGCCAGAATCTGTATTTTTTCGGGGTCTGTTTCTATGAAAAATTCCACTGCCTTACGTGCGTCATCCATTCTGCCGGCAGCATTCACCCGCGGGCCTATCACAAATACCAAATCAGAAATAGACAAGGCTTTTTGTACACCACCCAGTTCCTTTAGCGTGGATATGGCCAGGCATGGCGATTCATTAATGCGCTTGATACCATAGAACGCAAGAATCCTGTTTTCGCCATCCATGGGTACTATATCGGCAGCTATACTTGTGGCTACAAGGTCAAGGTATTGGTAAACAGTTTCCATCGGTTGCTTCCAGTGGATAGCCAGGGCCGATGCCAGCTTAAAGCCAATACCGCAGCCGCTCAGTTCCTTAAACGGGTATTTACAGTCGTTTTGTTTGGGGTTCAGTATAGCGTAGGCAGGGGGTATATGTGCATCTGGCAGGTGATGGTCGCACACAATAACATCAATGCCCAAAGACTGCGCATAGGCTATCATCTCTACCGACTTAATGCCACAGTCAAGGGTTACCATAAGAGTATAACCATTACCGTGCGCGTAATCTATACCTTGCTTCGATATGCCATACCCTTCCTTATAGCGATGAGGGATATAGTAGGCCAGAGGGCCATCATAATTTTTCTTCAGAAAAGAATAAAACAATGCAACCGCAGTTGTGCCATCCACATCATAATCGCCATACACCATTATCCGCTCATGCCATTCCATAGCTTCGCAAATACGGTCTACAGCCCGCTTCATTCCTTTCATCAGGAAAGGGTCGTGCAGTTGCGACAATTCGGGCCTGAAGAAAAGCTTTGCTGTTTCATAGTCTTTCACACCGCGTAATGCCAGTATCCTGCATATTGCAGGTTGGATATTGAGGGCTGCTGAAAGTATGCTTACTGTTTCCTCATCAACAGGTTTCAGGGTCCATCTTTTTTCAGGCTTCATTACCGAAATCAAATTCTTGAAGGGCGTGGTGATAATCTTTAATCCATAAATCCAGCTTTTCACCAAATCCTGCCTCATTGCAGTTGGCGAAAAAATCGCCATCACCCATTATCTGCTCCAGCAGGTTATCCTGCACCTGTATGCATTTTATAGCAGTGTCGTAAGGAATATGGCTGAATGATACCATCTCATATACGGAGATAAATTGCTCGGGATATCGCTTACCAAGTTCCTTTTCTATTTTCTTCCTTTCCAGGAAGAGGGGTGAGGATACCTTATCGCGCATTTCAATAAAATTATTTAGTGCCAGGCTGGCCACGGCATCTCCGTTGGGTCTTCTTTTTGCCGCATACACTTCAAGAATGGTTTCCCAGTCTTCGCCATATTTGTCCATTAGAGAGCTGAGCACTGTGCAGTCTTCAAAGCCGGCATTCATTCCTTGTCCGTAAAAGGGAACAATGGCATGTGCGGCATCCCCTATCAGTGCGCTCTTGTCGAGGTGGTGCCATTTATTAATATGAGACGTAACCAGAGCCGCAGTAGGATTGGTAAAGAAATCATGTAGCAACCCCGGCATCAAAGCCTTGGCATCTGCAAATTGCTTATCAAAAAACTCAGTTACATCTGCTTCGGTTTTTAATTGCTCAAAAGATACAGGTCCTTCAAAGGGCATAAACAATGTGCAGGTAAACGTGCCATCGGTATTTGGTAATGCAATCAGCATATAATTGCCCCTTGGCCAAATGTGCAGGGCGTTCTTTTCCATCAGGAATTCACCATTTTTACCTGGCAATATGCACAATTCCTTATAGCCATATTCCAGGTAATGCTGGTCGCAGTTCACCCTCGTCAACCGGGTATAACTGTCTCTTAAAGACGAAAACGCTCCGTCGGCCCCAAACAGCAGGTCGGCATGAACTGCTTTTTGCGATTTATCAGGCAATTCAAAATAAATAGTATTTGCAGCTACATCAACATTAGTGCATCTGTGCTCAAAAAATATTTTCACACCATGCTGTTCTGCAAGGGTCATCAGTTTTTTATTCAGGTCGCCCCTGCTCACGGAGTAGATTGCCTCATTGTTTTTGCTGTAAGGCTGGAAACCGGTACTGCCATCTGCCTGGTGCAGGTACCGTCCATACATAGGTATGGCCAGGGCTTCCATTTCAGTTTTTAATCCTGCCAGCTCCAGGGCTTTCCAGCCCCGGTGGCTGGTGGCAAGGTTAATTGATTTACCTGCAGACATAGAAGCATTGCGCATATCCGGCCTGCGCTCAAACAGATCAACTTCATGGCCTCTTTTCTTCAGAATTATTGCGAGCAGAGAACCAACCAACCCAGCTCCTAAAATGGTAACTTTACGTGACATATTGAGTATATTGCTATTGAAATTTTAAGTAAATGGCACAAAGTGCATGTTGATTGCAAGGTAACAAATTCTGGGGGTAATGTGATAAGACCATGGTTGCAAATAATTAAATTATATTCTTAAAACATCTGATTTTATTCAGTTTACTAATACTTGTACCTTGTGGTTATTGCAGTTTTTATACTAATTTTACAACATGCAATTTGCCGACCTTGATCTGGAAAAAAGCTACACTTATGCCGATTATTTCAAATGGAAATTTGAGGAACGTGTAGAACTTATAAAAGGGAAAATTTTCAAAATGAGCCCGGCTCCTAACCGGTTTCATCAGGAGATAGCAGGAATTATTCATGTACGCTTGTGGCTTTTTCTTGAAAACAGACCATGCAAAGTATATGAAGCACCTTTTGATGTGCGCATACCCCGGAAGTCAAAAAGCGATAAGAACATTATTACGGTTCTGCAGCCGGATGTTTGTGTGATATGTGACCTTACTAAGTTAGACAACCAAGGTTGCCTGGGTGCACCGGAGATAGTAGTCGAAGTGCTAAGCCCCGGGAATAATGCAAAAGAACTGAAGAAAAAGTACGAAGTATATGAGGAAGCCGGAGTATTGGAATATTGGCTAGTGAGTCCGCAGGACCAGTGGATGCGGGTATATACGCTGGTAGAAGGTAAATTTAAGGAATCACCTTATTTTGTCGCCGGCGACATCGTAACATCTTCTGTTTTGCCTGGCTTTGAGCTGAACCTGACAGATTTGTTTAAAGACATTACACCCCAGTAATAGTCTGTGACTACAGATTTTCGCTACCTCTTGTTTATAAAGATCATTTTTGTTACGACTTTTGTAAAAAACCAATTGCTATGCCTGCCACATTTTACGAACATGAAATCAAAGCTGGTCTGAAAAACAAACGCAAGTTATCAGCGTTTATTGATGGCCTGGTTTCCAGGTATCTGAAGAATGTAAAGACTTCTGAGATTACTTATGTTTTCTGCGATGATAATTTTCTGCTGGAAATGAATCAGAATTTTCTCGACCACGACTCTTTTACCGATATAATTACTTTCGACCTCAGTGAATCAAAACAAGAGCTACAGGGAGAAATTTATATCAGCATAGAGCGGGTAAAAGAGAATGCGAAATTATATAAGACTACTTTTGCCGATGAATTGCACCGGGTGATATTTCATGGGGTACTGCATCTTTGCGGTTTTAAAGATAAAACGCCGAAAGACCAGAAGATCATGCGCGAAAATGAAGATTATTGCCTTGAACATTATAAAAACGAATCAGCCTGATGCAGATAGAAACACTTTACGAAGATGACGAACTGATTATTGTAAACAAACCCGCCGGATTGCTGGTTATCCCCGACAGGTTCAATCACGAACTGCCCAGCCTCAACCGTATTCTGGAAAGCAAAACCGGCCAGAAAATATGGGTGGTACACCGGCTCGATAAGGATACAAGCGGGGTTATCTGTTTTGCCAAAACCGAACAGGCACATCGTTATTTATCCATTTGTTTTCAGGAGCGGGATGTGAATAAATTTTATGCCGGGCTCGTAACCGGTATTGTTATTCCTCCCGACGGGCGCATAGAAAGCCCCATTGCCGAGCATCCTGCTGTGCATGGCAAAATGGTGGTGAACCGTAAAGGCAAAGTTGCGGTCACAGATTACCGGGTAGTAGAGCAATGGCCCTTATATTCATTAGTCCAGTTCCAGATTCATACAGGCCGCACTCACCAGATACGTGTACACATGGCGTCTATAGGCCACCCCATTGTTTGTGATGAACTCTATGGCGATGGCCAGCCGTTTATGCTCTCTAATATCAAGCGCAAATTCCGCCTCTCAGAAAAAGATGAGCAGGAGAAGCCTTTGCTGAGCAGGTTGGCACTCCATGCCTACAAGCTGGAGTTTGTAAAGGAAGATGGTACACCTGTAGTAGTTGAGGCCGAAATACCCAGGGATATAAGCGCCTGCATCAAACAACTGAACAAATGGACGAAGAGTAAGGTGAATGGAGATGAGGTATTATAATATCCAATTTGCCTGAGACTAAATAAGGGGGATACAAGGGATTAACCGGATACCTTTTTTGAATTGTTTGTTTCAATTGCTGAATCAAGCTGTGACTTTGCCATTTTTCAGAAGTTAAACATATCCTCTTTGTCTTTGATAGCCTGTACCAGCCGCTCTTCCGGAGTTTTAGCCAGCCATATTTGTAGTTATAGTTTTTTATATGGTCGGGGGTATCGGTCATAGTTTAGAACAGTTTGAAAGTATTGAGTTATAATTTTTTAGCCGGCTATTGATATACTTCCAATCAAGTGTATCAATTTCGGAAAGTTTTTTTAAATCTTCCAACTGCAGGTTAGTGAAGCTTTCAAAATGATTCCTGCAATATTGCGAAGTTATTTTTCTGTTTATCAAGGCATGCCTGCAAAGGCACGAGCGAAGCTCATCTGCGAATAATGCATTATTTAAAGACTATCAGTACTCGCCGCTGGTTTCATTAATCTCAGTTCCGGGAGGTGGTGGCTGGTGAACCAACGTATCTGCCGATACGCAATCTGTCCATCCTTTAGGTATCGGGAAAGTTTTTCTCGGGTCATATTTCTTACTGAGCACATCATCTTTCCATACCTTTTTCATGAACAGCGCCCATATCGGTAAGGCTGAAGCTGCACCCTGTCCCAGTTCTTCTCTTCTGAACCGGAATTCACGGTCGTTGCAGCCTACCCACACACCGGCAATCAGATCCGGGGAATACCCTATAAACCAGGCATCAGCCTGGTTACTTGTAGTACCTGTTTTGCCTGCAATATCACTCGTTATCTGGTATTTGCCCCTGAGTCGTGCTCCGGTACCAAAATTCACAACTCCACGCATCATATTCACCATTTTATAGGCCACCGTATCATTAATTATTTCCTTCTGCACAGGTGCAAATGTCTTCAGCACCGTACCATTTTTATCTTCAATCTTGGTAATATAGTAAGGCTGTGTATTTATTCCCTTGCCTGGAAACATACTGTAGGCTCCCAACATTTCAGTAAGCGAAATATCAGATACTCCCAAGGCCACCGCAGGCACCTTATCTATACGGCTGGTAATGCCGCACTTCTGCACAAAATCCACAAACGGGTCTATGCCCACCTGCCGCAATACATATAGCGCAGCATTGTTGATTGATTTGGCCAGTGCTTCCTTCATTGTTACATGCGGGTCGTAACTGGCGCCTTTATCGGCATTATAACCCGTCTTGGTCGGGAAATCCTGAGGCGTCGTCTCAATGGAGGAGCAGGGATCAAATCCATTATCTACTGCAAATGTGTAAAGTAGAGGCTTAATGGTCGATCCCACCTGCCGCTTGGCATTAATATTCACATGATCGAACTGGAAGTAATTATGATCTATTCCGCCCACCCAGGCTTTCACCTCGCCTGTAGCAGGGTCCATAGCCATAAATCCGGCTTGCAGAAACAGCTTCATATATTTCAGCGAGTCCATCGGGCTCATAACAGTATCCAGCGACCGTGTTTTGTTCCAGGCAAATACCTTCATTTTCACAGGCACCTTCATCTGCGCCAGTGCTTTAGCTTCGGTCATGTCCTGGTTCCTGAAGGCAAGGTAGCGGTCTGACCCCTTTATAGCTTGGTTAAGTATGGTTTGTATCGGGCCTTCTTTATTCCAAATGGTGCCATCTTTATACACTGGCTGACTCAAAAAGGTTTTCTGCCAGTTAGTGAGGTGTTCCTGCATGGCTTCCTCGGCATATCCCTGCATTTTTACATCCAGGGTTGTCCATATTTTCAGCCCGTCTTTATATATATCGTAAGGAGTGCCATCCGGTTTTTTCAGGTCTTTGATCATTTGTTTTACCTGCATTTCCACTATCATCCTGAAATAGGGTGCAATACCACCATGGTAATCGAGTTTATGATAATTCAGCGGTGTTTCCTTTGATTTTAAATCATTGGCCTTGGCTTCTGTAATGTAGCCATATTTGTACATCTGGTCCAGAACGGTATTCCTTCTTGCTTTTGATTGTTTGGGGTGACTGCGCGGATTATAAATGGAGTTGCCCTTCAGCATAGCTATAAGCGCAGCTGCCTGATCTACACTTACATTTTCAGGCAATACACTGTAGAAAGTAAGAGATGCGTTTTTTATGCCGAATACATTATCCCCGAAAGGAACCGTGTTCAGATATAGGTTAATGATTTCCAGCTTGGTAAGGTTCCTTTCCAACTTCACTGCCAGCACCCACTCCTTAAGCTTGACGAATGGCAGTACAAAAATATTGCTGCTCTTTCTCTTAAAGAGGTTCTTGGCAAGTTGCTGGGTGAGGGTAGATGAACCCCGTTTTTTATGTATTATGGCATAAAACGGGATGGCTACTGTGGCAATCGGATCTATTCCTGCATGGTCAAAAAAGCGCTCATCTTCGGCAGCCAGCAATGCATGTATCACATTCAGCGAAGTATCCCTGAATGAGCTGTTCGACCGGTCTGTAACAAAATACCTGCCCAGCGTGGTTCCATCTGCAGCCAGCACATCGGTGGAGAGGTCATTTTGCGGGTTTTCCAGTTCAGCAAGTGAAGGCATTTCACCCACCAAACCATGATCAATCGCCAGAATGAGCAAGGGGAAGATTACAAGAAAAGAAATAAATGTTACCCATAAAATACGGACAGCCTTATTTGCTTTCTTAGCCGGGTCTTTTTCTCCGGGTTTCCTGTTATTCTTATTTTCCTGTTTATTTCTCAAGAGTTGATATTTTTATGCGCCGGTTGAATTTAAATAGACATCCGGAAGCCTAAATTTCCACAAAAAGTGCAATTATTTATTGTTCCTCTACATAGTTTAACAAATATTCAGGATACCAGAATAATTGTTCACTCATATATGCTTTAAAAGTCAAAAAACTAAATCCGGTAATGGCAAAGTTAGTGCAATTTACCGCTTTCCACTGCCACAGTATTAGTATATATTGTTATCATTTGCAGGAAAGGAATTGCTCAAAATAGCATCTTATACACATCCTCTACCTTATTCACCGTCTTTATTTCAATTTTATAATTGGTCTTATGCAGTCCCTTTGCATTGGCTTTTGGAATGAAGATCACATCCATACCTAGTTTGTCGGCTTCGGCTATTCGCTGGTCTATGCGGTTCACGGCGCGTATCTCGCCGCTGAGACCAATCTCACCTACCAGGCAGATATTGGAAGGGAGAGCCTTATCTTCATAGGAGGATAGCAGTGCGCAAACAAGGGCAAGTTCTATTGATGGGTCTTCTATTTTCAGCCCGCCGGCAATATTTACAAATACATCTTTGGCCCCGAAATGAAAACCACCACGTTTCTCCAATACTGCCAGCAATAACTGAAGTCTGCGCAGGTCCAGGCCACTCACTGTGCGTTGAGGTGTGCCATATACTGCCTGTGTTACCAGCGCCTGTACCTCTATCATCAGTGGCCGGCTTGCTTCCATAGTAGCCGCGATAGCAACACCACTCAGCGGCTCATCGTGCTGAGATAATAATATTTCACTCGGGTTGCTTACTGCCCTCATGCCCTGAGTTACCATTTCATAGATGCCCAATTCAGAGGTGGAACCGAATCGGTTTTTCAAAGTCCGCAATATCCGGTAGGCATAATGCCTGTCGCCCTCGAACTGCAATACAGTGTCCACCATATGCTCCAATACTTTCGGCCCTGCTATCGATCCATCCTTTGTAATATGGCCTATAATGCAAACAGGAATATTTGTAGCCTTTGCAAAACGCTGCAGCTCGGCTGCGCACTCCCGCACTTGCGATACACTCCCTGCTGCCGATTCTACATAAGGCGATTCAAGCGTTTGTATAGAGTCTATAATGAGCAATTGAGGCCGCACTTTTTTCACTTCCTGAAAGAGCGTATTGGTATCGGTTGCTGTTAGCAGGTAAAGGTTATTATTCTTTACGCCTATACGGTCGGCACGGAGTTTTATCTGCTGGGCGCTTTCTTCTCCTGATACATATAGAGTTGTAATAGACCGCCAGTGCAACGCAAGTTGCAGGAACAATGTACTCTTGCCAATTCCCGGATCGCCCGCTATAAGTATCACAGAGCCAGGCACCATACCCCCGCCCAGCACGCGGTTCAGCTCACTGTCGGGCGCTATCATGCGGGCCTCATTGGTCTGCACTACTTCATCCAGCTTGTAGGCTTTTCGTTGCTGCTTGTTGTTATCGTCGTCCCAGCTCACGGCCTCTGGCTTCGTTTTATCATCACGCTGAACAACCTCTTCTACAAAAGAATTCCATGCACCGCACGATGGGCATTTGCCGGTCCACTTAGGTGTTTCATGTCCGCACTGCTGACAAAAAAAAGCTGATTTTATTTTAGCCATACCGCCAAAGGTAATACTAACCCCTGAACCCCTAAAGGGGAACCATGCATTTAGGTACTGTGGTATCTCTCATCTTCAGCTAACCATCTGGCTAAATTATTTTAGCGTGTGATAGAGTAAAGGAATCTGTGTAAAGGAAATTTTGCAAAAGCCCAATAAAGATTTGAAGTTGAAGTCTTATTCTCTTGTGAAGCCCCTTCAGGGGTTTGGGGTGAGGCTTAGTTTAAATAAAAAGAGCCGCTGGAGGAATCCGGCAGCTCTTACTTACTAACCCATTAAATTCACAACTTGACACAAATGTACAATTTGCAGCCGTAGTAAAAAAATGGTTTTGCAATCCTTGGCAATCACTTTTATAGATATAGTCAAAATAAATATTTAAATTATTGGCTAGTCTGATAATCAATGTATTTTCAGTAATAAATATATCGTATCTGAAGCTATTTGTCTATATAATTTAATTGTTACATTTAAATAAATTCTTTTCTGCCGACTAAATGATTTATATCAAAATATATAAATCGTTAAATTCATTGAATTCCCGCACCCGTTTTATCTGAGAAGTGGCGTAATTTGCACCCACAAATAATAGTTATGACCACTACTTTCATCCCGTTGCACAATAAAGACCGACAGTTTTTACCAGCTGATTTTAAAGTAACCGATTGGGATCATCTGCTCCCTTACTTTGGAGAACTCCTGAGCAGGGCCCTGAATAATAAAGAGCAGCTCGAAAAATGGTTGACTGATATCAGTGAGCTGGAGGCTGTGATCAGTGAAGATGCATGCTGGCGGCAGATCAATATGACCTGCGATACCACGAATAAAGAATGTGAAGATGCTTTTGCCTACTTCTGCATGGAGATTGAACCCAGGATGAAACCATTTGGTTTTGAAATCAATAAAAAGTTGCTTGCCTGCCCTTTCACATCTGAACTGGACAACAGCATTTATTTCCCTTACCTGCGCAGTGTGGATAATGCTGCCAAGCTCTACCGGGATGCAAATGTGCCATTGCAGGCCGATATGAACCTGCTGGCACAGCAGTATGGCGTTATATCAGGCGCTATGTCTGTAGATGTGGATGGAAAGGAATATACCATGCAGCAGGCAGCAAAATTTCTGCAGAATCCCGACAGGAGCCTGCGGGAAACTGTATTTTCAAAAATCGCAACACGCCGGCTGCAAGACAAGGATAGACTGAATGAACTATTTGATAAGTTGCTTGCATTGCGTCAGCAGGTAGCCCTGAATGCAGGCTTTGAAAATTACCGGGATTATAAATTCAGGGAGCTCGGCAGGTTTGATTATACAGTTGCCGATTGTTTTGCATTTCATGATGCGGTAAGGGAGCATATTGTACCATTACAGGCAAAATTGGTCAGGCACAGGCAGCATAGATTAGGCCTTGATGTTATGCGCCCCTGGGATGGTGATGCAGAACCGGTGGGTACCGAACCTCTTCATCCGTTTAAGGACGGACCGGAGTTGAGCGCCAAAGCCAGGGAGGTGTTCACACGCCTTAATCCATACTTCAGCGGCTGCCTGCAGACCATGGAACAGATGAAGAGGCTGGACCTGGAAAGCCGAAAGGGGAAAGCTCCCGGCGGCTATAACTGCCCGTTGGCCGAAACCGGTGTTCCCTTTATATTTATGAATGCCGCAGGCACAATGAGCGATGTAATCACCATGATGCACGAAGGTGGCCATGCGGTCCATTCTTTTCTCTCTCACGATCTCAGGTTGTCGGCTTTTAAGGAATACCCGATGGAAATAGCTGAACTGGCCAGCATGAGTATGGAATTGTTCTCTATGGAACATTGGGACGTATTCTTCAATGACGAAAAGGAATTGCAGCGGGCACAACTGGAAGAACTGGAACGTGCTATCTCCGTTTTGCCTTGGATAGCTACTATAGATAAATTCCAGCATTGGCTGTATACCAATCCTGGCCATACTGTGGCTGAACGTGAAAAGCAATGGCTGGTAATTCTCATAGAATTTTCAACCGGAATCACCGACTGGACTGGCTTTGAAGAATACCGCACCAATATGTGGCAGAAACAACTGCACCTGTTTGAAGTGCCTTTTTATTATATCGAGTATGGTATAGCCCAGCTGGGCGCACTGGCCATGTGGCGCCAATATCGGCTCAGTAAGGATCAGGCCTTAAGCAACTATATGAAGGCACTGAGCCTTGGCTATACCAAAACACTTAAAGAACTTTATACTACCGCAGGGATAAAATTCGATTTTTCTCCCGGTTACATAAAGGAGTTGGTCGATTTTATAACACCAGTTCTCGCGGAAAGGGGAGTGAACTAATATGGAGATAATATGGGCTGAATTAGAATAGCAATTTTTCGGGTTTCATTTTAAATAAAAGTCTGTTGCAGTTTTATTTGCAGCAGACTTTTATTTGCCAGTATATTCCGGATGCAGAAAATGGTATTATCTAAAAACCACCTCAAAAATACCCTTCACCTTTTACCCGCCACTTTAAATCCCTCCCTATCTTTATGTACTATTTTTTATATCATGCTAATTGCTAAATTTATTCCGGTAATATTTCTTGTTCTGTTTTTGTCTTCTGCCTTAAGGGCGCAGACAGACAAGCCCGGGGAAGGCCCTGTCAGTTTTGGTATTACCAGGCAGCTGGTTTCGGCACAACTATCAGAAACCCGGTACCTGAACATTTACCTGCCTCCGGGCTACAGTGAAAACGATACTGCAAAGTATCCGGTCATCTATTTGTTGGATGGCGGCACTGATGAAGATTTCTTTCACATTGCCGGTCTTATTCAGTTCAGCACATTCCCCTGGGTAGGCAGGCTGCCAGATTGCATATTGGTGGGCATAGTAAATGTAGACCGGAAGCGTGATTTTACATTCCCCACTACCATCAAAAGTGAGAAGGATAAATACCCAACTACCGGAGGCTCAGAAAAATTTATAGCGTTCCTCGAAAAAGAACTGAAGCCATGGATAAATGATTACTACAGAACCTCAGGCTCCAATATGATCATTGGTGAATCATTGGGAGGATTGCTTGCCGCAGTAATCCTGATCAGAAAACCCTGGTTATTCAATAACTATATAATAGTCAGCCCCAGTCTTTGGTGGGATGATGGCTCCTTGCTCAAGGTTAAAATGGCATTATCATCCTCTGTTCACGGGAAAAGTACCGGTATTTATATCGGCACCGGAAAAGAGGGTTTAGCCCCCGGCCCCGGAAATCATGTTATGGAGAAAGATGCGAAAATGCTGGCCGATAAAATCATTCGCGTTCACAATAATCACCTCAGGATTTTTACCGATTACCTGCCCCTCGAAAACCATGCTACCGTTATGCATCAGGCGGTATACAATGCTTTCAGGAAACTATATGCAAAAGGAAGGATGAAATAATTCAGATCGGTTCCCTGACTCATACAATTGAATTCTTAAAGTGGAATGCTTTTCCAGTCCTGATCAATTTTTATTAATTACATAAAAAAAGGGCTGAATTGTTTCAGCCCCTCTTTTACCTCAATAATCGTCTTTATCATTATTGTTCCACCACTACATGGTACACCATTGTTTCTGCACCCGATTGCACTGTGAGCAGATACATTCCGGGGGCAATATTATCTCCAAGTTGCACCATTTCGTCCACCTTTGCATTTACCGCATTTACCTCCCTGGTAAAGATGACCTGGCCAAGAATATTCCGTACATCAAGCATTATTTTCTGATTGCCATTTTCCAGGCTGCCCTTAATTTCAAACGAACCATGGTTAGGGTTAGGGAATATAGCCAGGCTGTTAAATCCTGTGCTGATTAAAGGTACACCTACTCCAATCACCTGCATAGTAACTGCAACACTGCCGGTAGTTCCGGCACAGCCGCCGCTGCTGGTAGCATTGCAGGCCACAATATCATTGTTGTTAAAGCTACTGTTGGTATAAGATGGCATAGTAGCGCCAGGCACTGCCACACCGTTCACAAGCCACTGATAGGTTGGCGCCGGGCCTCCCTTGGATACGCTTGCTTCAAGTGTCACTGACTCACCTGCAGATATCCTTAATCCCGGATATGCCGCTATGGTTACAACCGGAGTGCCAGGTGTATCCACTATCATATCTGCTGGCGCGCTGGTTGCGGTATTGGCCAGCCGGCAAAGATAATTGCTGGTCATTTTGCAGGTTATCACATCACCTGCCGATGGCAGATAACTGAAGGTTGGCCCGGTTCCCATTATCGTTGTTCCTTTCATCCATGTATATGATGGGGTAGAACCGCCATATAACGGTGTGGCTGTAAAGTCAACCGGATTACCCAGGCACACTTCAATTCCCGGGTTTGCTGATACGGTAATACCCGGCATCTCTTTTTCAAACACGGTAATCGCTGCACTTCCCGTTACGGTGAGCGGGGTTGCGCAGGCTGCGCTGCTGGTAAAGGTTACTCCCACTACATCGCCGTTGGCTGGAGTGTAACTGTAAGTCATTCCTGACCCGGTTAGGATTCCGTTCACGGTCCACTGATAGGCTGGCGTTGTTCCGCCATTTGTGCTTATTGCAGCAAATGTGGTTAAGGTACCATTGCATAAAGTATCGCCTGATCCTGTTGATATCAAAACTGAAGGTGTTACAACCGGAGTAATACTTATTGTTTCAGCGCCTGCCATTATGTTAGTACATGTAGTGCCCGGGTTTTCAGCCTGTATGGTATAGCTGCCGGCTCCTGTCTGCATACCAAAATTCAATACTGTACCGGTACCGGTCAGAGTGCCCAGTGCGCTGGTGCCATAATAAAGCGTATAGCTGATGCCGGGTGTTGATCCGGCAAGGCCTACTGCCACACCGGTGCCTCCGGCACAATAATTACCACCGCCGGTAAGTGTATAGGCGTCTGGTATAGGGTTAACCAGCACAACTGCCGTGCCGGGCATTGTACTGTGGCAGGAGGTAGCTCCGTCAGTGGCAATTACAGTATATGTGCCGCCACCTGTCTGCAGACCGAAATTCAACCCAAACCCGCTTCCCGCAACCGGTGATCCTATTAGTGTGGATCCGTTGTATAATGAATAAGTCACTCCGGTATTCGATCCGCTGAGGGCAACTGCCACGCCTGTTCCGCCACTGCAATAACTGCCGCCTCCCGATACAGGATATGGTGCCGGCAATGAAAGAGCTGTAACTGAGGTGCCGCTTGCCATAACTGCACTGCATCCCGTCGCTGCAACAGTAGCCGATACAGTGTACAAACCGGGAACCGTAATGACACCAAAATCAACAGGTAATCCGCTGCCGCCTATTGGGCTTCCGCTGGTAGCTCCGCCAATTAATAACTGATAAGTTGTGCCGGCTGCCGATCCGCTCAGGCCCACATGCACTCCTGCGCTGCCAGTGCAAAAACTGCCTCCGCCTATTACAGTATAAGCAGAAGGTGCCGGGTTGACAAATACGGATGCGGACCCTGCCATATTGCTGGTACAGCCGGTACCGGTATTTGTGGCTACAACATTATAGCTGCCTGCTAATATCTGGGCGCCAAGATCCAGACCCGCGCCGGTGCCTGATTCCGAAAGGCCTGTGGGGGTGCCCAGATGGTAGGCCTGGTAAGTTACACCTGTTTCTGAGCCTGTAAGCCCTATATGAGCCCCGGCACCACCACTGCAGAAGCCTCCGCCCCCGGTTACATTATATATTCCAGGAGCCGGATTTACATATACATTTACGCCACCCGACATATTGCTGGTGCATCCGGCAACGGCGTTGTGCGCCACTATGGTATAGGTGCCAACAACCGTCTGTGGCCCGTATGAAATCGTAGTGCCGGTACCTGCCATTGTAGCAATGAGTGTTGCTCCTCTGTATAGCTGGTAATTAACTCCCATATCCGAATTGTTCAGGTATACAATTACACCAGCCCCGCCTGCACAATAGCCTGCCGCGCTGCTTCCGCTTACTGTATACACCGATGGTATTGCTCCCATAGCTACCGTTGCGCTGCCGGTCATATAACTGGTGCAGCCGGTCGAACTGTTGGACGCAGTAACTATATAAGTTCCTGTAGTTGTTTGCATACCAAAATCCAGTTCCGAGCCGCTGCCGGGCAGCGGGCTGCCAAGGGTAATCCCGTCAACAGAAAGCTGATAGTTTATACCTGTTGCTGAGCCACTGATCTTAATGTCTGCTCCGGCCCCGCCCGTGCAATAGCTTCCGCCACCTGTAACCGTATATGTAGCAGGTAAGGGCAGGGTATTGATGGTAGCTGATCCGCCCATTGTTTGCATACAGGTTGTTGTCAGGTCAGTTGCCGATACAGTATAAATACCTGATGCGTTTTGCAATCCGAAATCAATAGCTGTGCCTGTTCCGAATTGAGGAACACCTGTAGCTGTTGCGCCGTTATACAACTGGTAAGTTACTCCCGAGGTTGATCCTCCCAATCCTATGTGCTGGCCGGCTCCGCCGGTGCAATAATTGCCGCCGCCTGTTACAGTGTAGCTGGCAGGCAATGGTATCGTAATAATCGCTGCTGCACCTGTCATAGTCTGCACACAACCGGTTACGGTTTTTGTTCCTTTAATTGTATAACTGCCTGCGGCTGTTTGAAGGCCAAAATTTATAGACGAGCCGGTTCCTGCAACTGGAGATCCGGTTGCACTGCTGCCAACATACAGTTGATAATTAACACCTGTTTCAGAGCCTCCAAGCATAACGGATAAACCGGCGCCGTCTGCACAATAACTCCCGCCTCCCGATACTATAAAGGTGTCGGGCAGCGGATTGGCAATAATTATTGCACTGCCGGTCATATTATTGGTGCAGGTAGTGGTGATGCTTGTAGCGGCTATTGTGTAATTACCCCCCGGTTGCAATCCGAAATTTAAAGGTGCACCGTTTCCGGCCATTGTTATTGCAGTGGCAATTCCTCCATTGTACAACGTGTAGTTAATTCCTGCATCCGACCAGCTAAGGAATACATTTATACCTGTGCCTCCTGCACAATAAGAGCCGCCACCGGTAATAGTATAAACTGCCGGTAAAGAAGAAACGCCAACGGTAGCTGAGCCGGCCATTCCTACCGAACATCCCGTTGAAATATTGGTTGCCATTATAGAATAGGATCCTGTTGATGTATAAGATCCTAAATCAAGCGGCGCACCGGTTCCGGCAACAGGGCTGCCCGATGTAGTAATTCCATTATAAAGTTGATATACTATTCCTGTTTCAGACCCGTTAAGGCCTATGAGTACACCTGCTGAACCAGGACAATAATTACCTCCGCCGGTTATAACATGTATAGCAGGTTGGCCCGATACTGATACAGTTGCAGTGCCAGGCATGCTGTTGCTGCAGCCGGTCAGGCCGCTTGTTGCCATTACGGTATAAGTGCCTGCCAGAAGCTGAAGGCCAAAATCAAGCGCATATCCGGTACCTGCAACGGGTGCTCCGGTAAGTGTCGCGCCATTATATAGCTGGTAAGTATTGCCGGCATCTGATCCGTCCAGCCCTATGTGCACACCTGTACCGCCCGCACAATAAAAGCTGCCGCCTCCGGTTACATTATGCAATGAGGGTAATGAATAGAAGCTGATTGTTGCAGTTCCGGTCATATTATTGGTGCATGATGCAGTAGGGTTGGTTGCAATTACCGAATACAATCCGGCAGTGGTCTGCGCCCCTAAATCAAGCGCTGCACCCGTTCCGGTAACTGCAGATCCAACAGGAGTAACTCCATTATATAATTGATAAGTGACCCCGGCATCCGAACCGCTCAGGCCCACATGCGCACCAGGTCCGGAGGGGCAGATATTTCCTCCGCCAGTTACGGTATATGCAGTTGGCAATGGTGTAATGCCTATGGTCTTGGTTAAGTTCATGACGCTGCTGCAGGTGGTTGTTGCATTTGTGGCCATAACAGTATAAACACCCGGAGCTGTCTGTAATCCGAAATCAATTTGTAATCCGCCTCCGCCCACTGCGGCTCCTGCGGCTGTAGTTCCGTTATACAACTGGTAATTGATACCTGTATTCGAGCTGGTCAGACCAATATGCTTACCAGCGCCACCACTGCAATAATTGCCGCCTCCTGTCATGTTATAGGCAGTAGGGGCTGCCGAAATTGTCACCGTAGCCGACCCTGGCATATTTACGGTACATGAACCCGTATTACTTGTAGCAGCCACAGTATAAACACCGCTGCCGGTCTGCAATCCGAAATCAATTCCTGAGCCGGTACCTGCCAATGGAGAACCGATATTTAAAGCGCCATTGCGCAATTGGTAATGGATGCCGGTATCTGTATTGATCAATCCTATATGCACTCCTGTGCCACCGGCACAATAATTACCCCCACCTGTAATCAGGTAGCCTGATGGCGGAATATTTACAGATACAGAAACACTTCCGCTCATTGTGCCCATACAACCGGTTGCTGTTACTGTTGCTGCAACCGTATAATTTCCTGCTGTTGACTGCGCGCCCAGATCAAGATAACTACCTGATCCATTGATCGTCGCGCCTGTCGGGGATCCCATATTGAATACCTGGTAGGTTACTCCGGTTGTTGATCCGCTGAGCTGCACATGGGGCGCTGCCGAACCTGTGCAATAACCACCTCCGCCGCTTACAGTAAATACAGCTGGCAATGCATTGACCACTATCGCAGCGCTGCCGGTCATATTGCCGGTACAGCCCGTAGATCCAACATTGCCGGTTATTGTGTAAGTACCGCCGGCAGTCTGCAATCCGAAATCTAGCGGTGCACCTGTACCGGAAGCTGATGAAATAAGGATGCCGCTGTTATATAAATTATAACTGGTTCCGATTACCGAACTGCCTAGGCCAATATGCAGCCCTGCAGCACCGGCGCAATAATTACCTCCGCCTGTTACGGCAAATGGCGTTGGCGCAGGATTAATGGTTACAACTCCATACCCAATCATACTGTCAGCGCATCCGGTTGCAACTGTTGTTGCAAGTACGGTATAAGTCCCCGCTGCAGGTACAAGACCTAAATCAATGGAAGTACCAATACCAGCTGTAGATGTTCCATAAGGTACGCCGCCGGTATATAATTTATAATTGGTACCGCTGGCCGAACCTGAAAGGCCGATATGCACACCGGTACCTCCTGCGCAGAAAGCACCCCCGCCTGTTACTGTCTGCAGAGCGGGTACAGGATTCAGTGATACGGTAGCGCTGCTGTTCATAACTGCGGAACATCCACTGATAAGATTAGTGGCAATAATATTATAAGTTCCGGCGCCTGTTGCCAATCCAAAGTCAATGGCCGGACCGGTTCCTGTATAGGGCAAACCGGTAGCTGTGCCATTAAGGTATAATTGGTAACTAACTCCGCTCTGACTGCCATTTAATCCCACACGCACGCCCGATGTCCCGGGGCAGTAATTTCCGCCTCCGGTTACATTATATAATGTAGGTAATGCAAGTGTTGAAACCGTTGTGCTACCGGTCATACCTGTCGAGCAGGATGTTCCCGGGTTTGCGGTAATTGTATAGGTTCCGGAAGCGGTAATAAGTCCGAAATCAAGGGCAGATCCTGTACCTGAATGTGTGCTGCCGGCTGGAACTCCGCCGAGGTAAAGCTGGTAACTCACTCCCGCATCCGAACCGCTTAATCCTATATGCACTCCGGCCCCGCCTGAACAATAATTGCCACCTCCGGTAACAGTATACACACCGGGCGTATTGGTTACTGTCATCGGGTTGGTACCCAGGCAACCAGATGGGGCAGTATAAGAAATTGTTGCCGCGCCTGTTGCCACACCACTTACTGCTCCTGTTCCCGAAACTACCGATGCTATTCCTGCATTGCTGCTGGTCCAGGCGCCTCCCGGCACAGATGTCGTCAATGTATTCAGTGATCCTGCACACATTCCGGTTACACCTGTTATTACCGGTGTCGAATAAGCCGTAACAGTTGTTGTAGCCGCAGAAGGGCAGGAGCTTATTCCGTTTACGCTTACAGAGACGGAGTAAGTGCCCGCAACCGCCGGAGGGTTGATGGTATTGGTGTTTGGGGTAACATTGTTGTACCCCGATGGGCCCGACCATGTATACGAACTTGCGCATGCCAGCGCCGGCGATGCTGTCAGTGTAAGGCCGCTTGGTAGGCATAACGGTGAGTTATAACTCAGGCTCAGGTTAGGAATAATCTGAACAGTATAATCAACTGAAGTGCCATAAGTCAGTGCATCGCACCCGGTCGACAATACCTGCGCCTGGTCTGCGACAACCCGCATGCGGTGCATGCCGGGAGTCGCTCCTGATGATATTGTTGGTATTGGTATACTGAATGAATAGGTAAATGGAAGCCCCGGAACCACAGCGGTATTGGTAGAATAGACTATCTCGCTGGATGAGAAAATGCCGTCATTGTTAAAGTCAATCCATACATACACATCATCACCATCAAAATTGCTGTTTACTGTGGCTGCATAACTGCTGCCTGCATATAATTTGATTGGTGTATAGCCGGTATGATCCAGGTTAATACCTGTACATAAAAGCGGCCCGGGATCACTGATCGATGTGCCGCATGTGCCGGCCATTGTAAATTCATTTACCCCGTCACCCAGCGAACATCCGTTGGTCGATGTGGGAAAACAATATGCTGCATTGGTGCGGCCTACATATATCGGGTTGGAAGTAGAAGTTAATCCGCTGTTTGCACAGGTAACAACGCATTGATACAAGGTTGGCCCTGTTTCTGATGTAGTATAATTGGCAGAAGTCAGCGGACTGCCAATGTTGGTCCAGGTACTGCCGCAAGCAGAACTCTGCCACTGAAAACTTATTCCTGTTTCTCCCGATGCACCCACAAGGCCAAGGTTAAATGTGGTAGCGCCGGTAACCATGCCGGCTGAGGTGGAGGAGGTTCCCGGATTAGGATAACCTGCACAGGGCACTATCGATGTAGTAGTGGTGTTTGATGCGCTCGGCGCACTGTTGCATGCCGAATCAACTGCTGTAATTGTCCAGTAATAGGTTACTCCTGAAGTTAAACTCGTTAAATCATAAGGGCTGGTAACTGTGGTTCCACCCGACGGATATCCCGGGGCAGGTATGGTCAGACCGGGGTCGGTATATACATTCAGCAGGTAGGTGTAAGTACTGTAAACACCACCTCCGGCTGCCGGAGCGCTCCATGAAACTGCTGGTATAATACTGGCAGATGGTAGCCCGAATGAAGTAAGTGTTGGCGCGTTGGGGCAGGTGGTAATGCTGTTCGATGATACTGACGTATTGAAAAAAGGCCCTCCGCCACAACCCGTATTATTATACGGAAACAAAGTCATAGTATAATTGGTATTGCCGGTAAGTGCCGTTGAAGTCGCAACAGGTGAAGTAGTTCCTGTTCCAACTATGGTGCCGTTTGAACCTACTGCTGTACCCACGGCTATAGACTGCCCGTTTGTCGGATTTCCCACCAATGGTCCGCTGCTCATTACCAGTATGTAGCCGGTGGGTGCTGTTCCCGGAGGTGTGAATGACACTGATGTACTGGTTGCAGTATTGGTGTAGGAAAGGCCTGTCGGAATCCCGGGTGCCGTGCAGGCCGGTAAGGTTACTGCTACCTGGAAATTATCTACCGACATTGTTTTTCCTGTGCCTGCTGTAAAACCATATACTGCGCCGAAATTCACCTGAACATTGTTGGTATAGGTAGCATCAGTTATTGTTGATCCCTGTTGTGTGGTAACACCGCTCGATGGGTCGGCAAATGCTGCTGCACCGTCATCACGCACATATAGCGACCACTGATTTGTTGCCGGGTTATAGGTGACCCTTACACTGTAATAATCTGTTTTTGGCATCGTGGTAGTGCCGGTTATAAGTGTAACATTGGTAAGCATACCCGCGCTGAACCTGATTAAATTCACACCACCGGTCGCGCCCGAGTTGAATACTACTCCATAGCCTGTGGGCGCGCCATTATATATATTCGCTGCAGCATTCCCGCAAAGATCTATTCCTCCCGAAATGGCACCCGATGTAGGAGTTGATGTGGTTACTGCAGTACTGGTCCTCATGTTAAACGTCCAGGTTACCAACCCGTAATTGGAGCTCAGTTGCCGGCTGAAAATCGTGTTTGGTGCCGAAAATGGTGCCAGGGGTGCCACAAATAAGCTCCTGTTGGCTGTACTTCCGCTGTTAATATTTGCCCGGTAGTTACTGCCGCTGACCAGTGTAGTGTTGATAGTACTTGTACCGCCCAACGTAAATTTATAAGTGGTTGGTGGTGTACCATATGCCGTTGCTGTGGTAAACGGTGTATAGTCAAAATTGTTGGTATAGACCACTGTAGGGGTCTGTGCTTTTACCAAAAGGGCGTTAAAGGCTGATAATAT
>Ga0364887_10162_pt1 | contig 46446 bp, 41 predicted proteins | sample ExccelJu500001D4_4_FD_206924 | JGI IMG/M metagenome (GOLD analysis project Ga0364887, IMG submission 206924) | Enriched cells from Trout Bog Lake Hypolimnion, Wisconsin, USA - BchlTB.July23.5000.01.D4 | ecosystem: Environmental > Aquatic > Freshwater > Lake > Hypolimnion/Profundal zone | place...
CATATACAAATAGCTCTTCAATTACAAAATCCCAGTAACGGAATAAGGGTGATTTCTCCAGAATATGTTCTACTTCCGTTTTAGTGTCTGCATTCACTGTAATCCAGGAGGTATGGCTTTCCATGCTTACCGCATAGCTGTCTATAATACCTTTATTGATCAGGTAATTGACATAGGTACGATGGGGTGGAACGAAAGACATAAAATCTTCGTCCATAAAAAATTTGATGATTGCCTGAAATTTTTTCATTGCGTCTCCTTCTTGTTTTAGTAAAACAATTTTCATGCTAGAATTTTCAGATGGCAAATTGTCAAATATACCCGGTTGACAAGATATGAAAACTATTGCATTATTAGTAATCGGGGGAGGGAGGGTGCCATATTTTTTGCTTTTAATAAATAAGGCACTCCCATAAAAGAGTGCCTTTCTACCCTGCTGCATAAAAAAATCTTATTTAAGACTGCGGCATTTATTAAAAGTTTAAACAGCTAAAAAAATATTTTCAGATTTATAGTTGCAGGCTGGCAATCCTGCCGCCGCCGCCTGCCAGGTATATTTTACTACCCTTTTCTGCTTTCTGTACTACATGAAAACTTTCGGTGGAGATCAGTTCCCAGTTTTTTCCACCATCCTTACTGATATCAACACCACTGGTACCGCAACTGATTAGATGTTGCTGGTCCAGGTAAATAACGCAGGACCGATAGCCATGGGGGGCTGTTTGCGGGCGGGTAAATACCGGTTTGCCGCTCAGGTCTACCAATATACAATTGCCGCTGCTGTCTTTATCACTGGAAAAATCTCCACCGGTAATCACTGCCTTCTTTTTAAATAAGGCTATACTATTGGCACCGGTGCTTTCTTTTCCCTGCTTCAGGGGCAATAAAATGGGCTGATCTTTCAGGTACAGGCTGGATTGCAATCCGCCTGACACATAATAGCCTGACTGGGCATTAATATTGGTTCCGCTGGCTGCGAAAAATGCTTCTCCTTTGGCCAGGGTGGGTGTTTGGGTATCAATGGCCCAATGATCTCCCGCATCATTCGTATAAGCCCTGAATAACTTGTTATTGATGGGGTCTCCAATTACTACGCCTTTTCTGCCCCTGAAATCCATGGCATCCAGGAACATGCCCTTCGTGCTGTCTTCAAATACTATTGCCCAGTTTTTACCACCATCCTTTGTTTTAAGAATAATGGCAGGCTCTGCAATAGCCATAATAATGGCGGTATTACTGTCATACGCTTTGATATCCCTGAAATCCCTTTTTTCAAAGCCCGGCACAGTTATCCATTGAATACTGGCACCCCCATTGGTGCTCCGGGCTACTTTACCAGTACTGCCACTGGCCCAGAATACCTGGTTGCTCACAACACTTAATCCACGCAGGGAGGCTTTTGTTCCGCTGGTGAGGATTTCTATTTTCTGTGCACTGCAATAAGACTGTAGACAAAGAATAAAGCAAAAGATTTTTATTAGACGCATAACTGTTCCATTTTTGCTGTTAAAACTAAATAAAAACCATTGTAAACTACATGAATATGATTCCTTACTGGATGGGCAGGACTGAACTTTTACTGGGGCCGGAAATGGTACAGCAGCTGATGCAGAAAAATGTACTGTTGGTTGGATTGGGAGGTGTGGGTGGTATTTGTGCTGAAATGATTGCCCGTGCGGGTATTGGTAAAATAACCATTGTGGATATGGATGTGGTGGACCTGAGCAATTGTAACCGGCAGGTGGCTGCCCTGCATTCCACAGCGGGTAAACCAAAGGTGGAAGTGATGCGCGAACGTTTACTGGATATCAATCCGCAGCTGGACCTTACGGCACTGAATATTTACCTGAAAGATGAGCTTACCATAAACCTGGTTGAATCAGGAGGGTTTGATTATGCAGTGGATTGTATTGATACTTTAACGCCGAAAGTGTTTTTTATCAAAGCCTGTCTGGACCGGAAGGTTCCGATAATCAGTTCTCTGGGGGCGGGAGGCAAAGTGGATCCTTCGCAGGTGAGGATAGCTGATATTTCAGCTACCAAAGAATGCAATCTGGCGCGTTATGTGCGGAAAAAACTGCACCAGCAGGGTATTTATACAGGGTTGGATGTGGTATACAGTGCGGAGAAAGTGGACCAGGAACGTATTGTAGTAACTGAAAAAGCATTCCCCAAAAAATCTATTATTGGTACCATTAGCTATATGCCGGCTATTTTTGGCTGTATGGCTGCCAGTGTGGTGATCCGGAATTTAATGGCAGCACCGTTACCGGATTAATACAGTAAAAAAGGCCGGATGGCCTGTTGCCAGTTGCCGGTATTTGTAATTTGGCGGATAGTTTTTTCGAAATCTGATAATGTATAATCGAATAAGGTTTCTGTTTCGGGGATGCCCAGTAATTTATCCAGGTGCTGGTTACCTGTTGGGTTGACCAGGGTGGGATAGGGCTTCCACTGAAAATCGCGTGGGAATAAATCATATAACTGCTTGATCAGCAATAATCCGATACTTACAGATGGAATCTGATAAGGTGCTGCCACTGAAATGGAGATACCCTGGCAATCTTCCTGCTGGTATTTACTTTCTGCAGGCGTGAATGTTATTGCCTGGGTCCTGATACCGGGCACTTTAAAATATTTGGCAAAAAGCTTTGGATTGAACCAGGGAGCACCTATGCGGCTAAAGGGAGTGGGTGTACCTCTGCCTTCACTGATATTGGTAGCTTCCAGTAAACCAAGGCCCGGATAGAGTAAGGCCGACTGAAAATTATTCATTGCCGGAGAAGTGGGAACGAACTGCAGCTGCCAGTCGGGCTGAAACATATTTCTCTTCCATCCATTACAGGTAATCACTTCTACGGAAGCTTCCAGTCCTTTGATTTCATTAAAATAGAGGGCCAGTTCTCCAAAAGTGCAACTATGCCTGAGCGGAATGGCCCATCTGCCAATAAAGGAAGTACAGTGCTGTTCATCCAGTACTGGGCCTTCTGCCAGTGCCAGATTTCCGGAAATAGGATTAGGTCTATCCAGAATTACCAGCTTTTTGCCATAGTGTCCGCAGGCTTCCAAAACATGGGTGAGGGTCCATAAATAGGTATAAAACCGGCAACCGATATCGGGTATATCGAATAAAACAAGGTCAATTCCTTTCAGGTCAGCTGCTGCGGGGGCCAATTTTTCGCTGTAAAGGCTGATAACGGGTAGTCCGGTCAAGTTATCCGTTCCATCTTTCATTTTAGCGCCATCTGCACCCCTGATATCCAGTCCATGTTCCGGGGAAAAGAGCCTGCAAATATTAAAACCTCCATCCAGCAGGGCTTTCCGGGAAGGAATATAGGTATTTGTGGTTGCTGCCTGGTTGGTAACCAGTGCAATCCGCTGTTTTTTCCAGTTGGGGTTAGATTGTAATAACAGATCAATACCAAAACTTGTCATAGGGCATCAAATGTAAAAAACTTATGTATTTGCTGTGTTGTATTTATTGTGGAAGGGCTGGAAAAGCAACTGCAGCTTTCAATTGTTCTACCACATTGAAAATAATGGGGCAGCGGCCATAATGCATAAAAACGGAAAATAATCTCCCGGTAAACTCCGGCAGGTGCAGTCCGGGGAATTCACGGCAGCCGGCAAAGCGGTGTTCATAGACTGAACATTTGTTTTCCTGTAAAAAAGGACAGGGGATGGTATTCATCAGCATCATGCCATGGGTACCTTTTTCCAGGTACTGGCTGTCAAATCCCGTTCTTGTCTGCTTTTTATGAGCAGCCAGATCATCTGCTTCCTGTTCGGTTACATTGATCATCAGGGTTTTACAGCAATTGCCACAAAGGGTACAGTCGATCTGCGCTTCCACTTCCCCATTTAATTCCTGCACAAGGCTGTCAACCCACTTACTGTCAGCCTGTTGCAGATAGGTTTTAAACCGGATATTTTCAGCTTCCTTAGTCAGGGCAAGCTGACTAATCTCGTCTAAACTGGTAATTAACATGTGCCGGCAAACCTACGGAAATCTGAGCCTGCATTATTTTCTTATCCACATTAGGTTGGAATTTGTAGAAAAAAGAAAGAAGTTTGGGACTTTGTGGGGGTTAGATTTGCGGGTTGAATGCATAAATAAAAAGATTTCCAACACTATGGCTGAGATAAAATTACAAGCGAATTATACGGAAGACGATATTAAAAGCCTTGACTGGAAAGAACATATCCGTTTAAGACCGGGTATGTATATTGGTAAATTAGGGGATGGTACGGCACCCGATGATGGGATTTATGTGCTGATTAAAGAGGTGATTGACAACTGTATTGATGAACATACCATGGGTTTTGGGCGGCATATTGATATTGAACTGAAAAATAAAACGGTAACTATCAGGGATTATGGCCGTGGAATTCCGCTGGGTAAAGTGGTGGATGTGGTAAGTAAGATTAATACCGGTGCCAAATACGACAGTAAAGCTTTTCAGAAAAGTGTGGGGTTGAATGGGGTGGGTACCAAGGCAGTGAATGCATTGAGCGGTTATTTTAAGGTTACCGCTTTTCGGGAGGGCAAAGAGAAAACAGCAGAGTTTGAACGCGGGGTATTGGTAAAAGAACATAAGGAACAAAAGACAACGGAAGAAAACGGAACAATTGTATCGTTTATTCCGGATGAAACGGTGTTCCGCAATTTTAATTACCGGCATGAATATATTGACAGCCAGTTATGGAATTACTGTTACCTGAATGCAGGGCTGGTGATTAATTTTAACAACAAACGCTATATCAGCAAAAATGGATTGCTGGACCTTTTACAGCATAAAACCAATGCCGATGAATTGCGTTACCCTATTATTCACCTTAAAGGGGAGGATATTGAACTGGCTTTGAGCCATAATAATGATTATGGCGAAGATATTTTTTCCTTTGTAAACGGGCAGTATACCACACAGGGTGGTACCCACCAGCAGGCATTTAGAGAGGGGTATGTAAAAGTGATACGGGATTTCTTTAAAAAAGATTATGATGCTTCGGATATCCGCACCAGCATTGTGGCAGCTGTTTCAGTGAGGGTGCAGGAACCGGTTTTTGAATCGCAGACTAAAACAAAATTGGGTTCCCAGTATGCATCGGAAGGTGGCCCTTCGATGAAGAAATTCCTGGAAGATTTCCTGGCGAAGGAACTGGATAATTACCTGCACCGCAACCCCAGTATTGCCGAGGCTTTAAAGAAACGTATTGAGCAGAGTGAAAGGGAAAGAAAAGAACTTGCCGGGATTAAAAAGCTGGCCAATGAAAGGGCCAAGAAAGCCAACCTGCATAATAAAAAATTGCGCGATTGCCGTATACACTTTAATGATGATCCGCCCAGTAAAACAAAGGCAGATTTTATTGAATTACAGAATAAATCCACCATTTTTATTACCGAAGGGGATAGTGCCAGCGGTTCTATTACCAAATCCAGAAGTGTGGAATCTCAGGCGGTATTCAGCTTAAGGGGTAAGCCTTTAAACTGTTTTGGGCTGACTAAAAAAGTGGTGTATGAAAATGAGGAATTTAACCTGCTGCAACATGCCTTGAATATTGAAGACGGTATGGATGGATTGCGGTATAATAATATTGTAATTGCAACAGATGCGGATGTGGACGGGATGCATATCCGGTTATTACTGATGACTTTTTTTCTGCAGTTTTTTCCTGACCTGGTAAAACGGGGTCATGTGTATATTCTGGAAACCCCCTTATTCCGGGTACGCAATAAACAGGAAACCATTTACTGTTATGATGAAACAGAAAAGCAGGCAGCCGTAAAAAAGTTAGGCAGCAAACCCGAGATTACCCGGTTTAAAGGATTGGGAGAAATCAGTCCGGAAGAATTTGGACGGTTTATTGGCAGGGATATCCGTTTACAGCCGGTGATACTGGAGCAGGGCGACCATATCCAGCATTTACTGGAATATTATATGGGCAAGAATACCCCGCAAAGGCAGGATTTTATTATTGATAACCTGCGGGTGGAGCTGGACCTTATTGAAGAACTGAATTAACCGATTGTTTACTATTATATACCGGAAATGACCAAATTAGATATTATACGAAAGTCAAAGTCCCTTTTCATGAAATGGCAGCTGCATCAACTGGTAAAACCATTTAATGGAATTATTCTGAATCTGCATTATATGGCAGAACTGAGTGCCTGGAGGGCTGCTACTAAGGTAAACGGGTATAACGACTGGTTTCAGAAAGACTGGAATTATGAAAGAAGGCTTACCCTGTATACCGAGATCAGTAAAGCAGAACAGTTAGACAGCCAGGCATTGGATTATTTTGAGTTTGGGGTATGCGGTGGGCATTCCTTTAAATGGTGGCTGGCACATAATACGCATCCAGCATCCGGATTTCATGGGTTTGATACATTTGAAGGGCTGCCTGAAGATTTTGGTCCATTTGCCAAAGGAACCATGGCTGTAGCATTAGAATCCCTGGATATACAAGATAGCCGGGCTCATTTTTATAAAGGCTTATTTCAGGATACCCTGAATCCTTTTTTATCAGGATATCAGGTGGGCAGAAAAAAACTGATCCATATGGATGCTGATATTTTCAGTGCCACTTTATTCTCTTTATCGCAATTATACCGTTTTCTCCGGCCGGGGGATATCATTATGTTTGATGAATTTGCAGTGCCCAAACATGAGTTTATGGCATTTAAAATATTTATGGACAGCTTTTATATTAAATATGAAGTTATTGCAGCTGCCAATAACTATTTGTTCCTGGCTATTAAGATTGTATAAGTGTTGAATTAAATTATTGAATTGTATGTTGCATATTGTATTTGAAACAGCCAATATTGAGGTACTGAAAAAAGCGATAGCGCTGGATGAAAGCCTACAGGGTGAAATCATTGAAATAAAAGATGATTTTGCGGTGGGACCATTAATTGATATTTATGATACGTATGGTTACCAGCAACGCAGGGACTGGTGGAAGGCGTTACTGGAATTTTCTCCCTATACCGAGCAGCTGGATATAGTGGATGATAAGTTAACCGTTTTTAACCTGTTGAAAACACTGGATGAAAATGAAGCAGAAACCGTTTGGATCTGGATGGGGCAGAATCAGCATGATGTATGCAGTTATTACTGGCTGATCAGTCAGTTAAATGAGTACCAGGGAAGGATACAGGTATTGTACCTGAATAACCTGCCTTTTATTAATGAAAAAGGGCTGATTTTTTATCCGCAGCATTTATATGAAATACTGCCCAAAGAATTCCTGAAAGCCAAAAAGCTGGCAAGGGTGGTTACCTTAAGTGAGTTTGAACTGGATCCGGATGAATGGAAAAAGACCTGTAATGAAAATGCATTGGTGCGGATACTGGAAGGCGGTAAAAAAATTGCCAGTAAGGAAGAAAGCTTTTATGATAAGGAAATATTGATTGCGGTAGGGGCTGAATTTCAAAAGTTAAATAAAATATTCAACCATCTGTATGGTAAATTAAAAGTGCAGACCGGTGATGTGTTCCTGGTATGGCGAATCCGTCAAATGGTAGAAGCTGGTGTACTGGAATCAAGGGGCGATTGGGCAAAGGGCTGGAAGGAAATGGAGTTTAAAACATTATAAAAATAGTTCCCTTAAGGGGATTGGGTATGGCAGAAAAAAAAGATTTATCTCAGGTAACAAGCAATGAAAGTGGCGTACAGGGGCAGTATAAAAACTGGTTTCTGGAATATGCTTCCTATGTAATATTAGAACGTGCAGTTCCGGCAATAGAAGACGGTTTAAAACCGGTACAAAGGCGTATCCTTCATTCCATGAAGGAAATGGATGACGGGCGTTATAATAAAGTGGCGAATATCATCGGGCAATCCATGCAGTACCATCCGCATGGGGATGCCAGTATCGGGGAAGCATTGGTGAACCTGGGACAGAAGGATTTGCTGATTGATACACAGGGAAACTGGGGTGATGTGCGGACAGGTGATGATGCCGCTGCACCACGTTATATTGAAGCCCGCTTATCCAAGTTTGCACTGGATGTGGCTTTTAATGCAAAAACCACCAATTGGCAATTGAGTTATGATGGCCGTAAAAATGAACCGGTAACCCTGCCCATGAAGTTTCCGCTTTTACTGGCACAGGGGGCAGACGGGATTGCGGTGGGACTATCTACCAAGATTCTCCCGCATAATTTTGTGGAACTTTGTCAGGCATCTATACAGTACCTGCGTGGAAAGAAATTTGAATTATTCCCTGATTTTCAGACAGCGGGTATGGTGGATGTGTCTAATTATAACGATGGCAAAAGAGGGGGTAAAATAAGGGTGCGCTGCCGGATTGAGGAACTGGATAAGAAAATGCTGGCGATACGGGATGTGCCTTATGGGGTAACGGTATCTCAGTTGTGTGACAGTATTACGAAAGCCAATGACGCCGGAAAAATCAAGATTAAAAAAGTAGTGGATGTAACTGCCAAGGAAGTGGAAGTGCAGGTGGAACTGGCGGCAGGAATTTCTCCGGATATTACCATTGATGCATTGTATGCTTTTACTGATTGTGAAGTAAGCATTTCACCTAATGCCTGTATTATTGAAAAGCAGCGGCCTAAGTTTGTAACGGCATCTGAACTGCTGACCACTTCAACCAATCTTACCAAAGAACTGCTGCAGAAAGAACTGGAAATAAAACTGCAGGAACTGCGTGATAAATGGCATTATACCTCCCTTGAAAAAATATTTTTTGAGGAAAAGATATATAAAGAGCTGGAAAAGAAATATGATACCTGGGATAAGGTATTGGTGGCAATTGAAAAAGCGTTTGTCCCATTCAGGAAATTGCTGAACCGGGATGTAACCAGGGATGATGTACTGAAGCTAACCGAAAAACCGGTACGCCGTATTTACAGGTTGGATATAGATGAATTGAATGCACAGATTAATAGTATAGAGGCAGAGATAAAGCAGGTGCAGTACGACCTGGAACACCTGACCGATTTTGCGGTTGCTTATTTTGATCATTTACTGAAGAAATATGGTAAAGGCAGGGAACGCAAAACAGAGATTAAGTTATTTGATACCATTAAAATTCAGCAGGTTGCTATTGCCAATACCAAACTTTATGTGAACCGGGAAGAAGGTTTTGTAGGTACTTCTTTGAAGAAAGATGAATTCCTGTTCGACTGTTCTGATATTGATGACATTATCATCTTTACCAAACGGGGAATAATGAAAGTAGTGAAAGTGGGAGATAAACATTTTATTGGCAAAGACATTATATATGTTGCCATTTTCAGGAAGAATGATGAACGTACTACGTATAATATGATGTATCTGGATGCGGCAACCGGGGCCAGTTATGCCAAACGTTTTAATGTAACCGGAATTACCAGGGATAAAGAATATGACCTTACCAAGGGAAGTGACAAAAGTAAAGTGCATTATTTTACTGCAAACCCGAATGGAGAAGCAGAAGTGGTAAAAATTGTTTTAAGTCCGAATTGTACTGCCAGGAACAAAGAGCTGGAATTTTATTTTGAAGAACTGGAAATTAAAGGCAGGAGCAGTATTGGGAATATAGTGACCAAATATCCGATTAAGTCCGTAAAGCTGAAAGAAGCTGGCAGGAGTACACTGGCCGGAAGAAAGATTTGGTTTGACGACCAGTTTGGACGGTTGAATACGGATGAAAAGGGTAAATACCTGGGGATGTTTGAAGATGAAAAGATTCTGATAGTGTATGCGGATGGGAACTATGAAATAACAGATACAGAACTGAACCAGCGTTTTGATGCAGATACCATATTACTGATCGGGAAATTTAAGCCTGAAAAAATACTGACTGCTGTTTATAAAGACAATGCCAAAAACCAGTTTAATGTTAAGCGGTTTAAAATTGAAACCACTACCTTAAAAACCAAGTATCTGTTTATAAAAGAAGGAGAGGGCAATACCTTACATTGTGTAACTACTGATGAAGAACCGGTGCTGGCTGTACATACCGGTAAAGGCGCACAAGTGCGGAGTGCCAAATTTAAAATTGCCAAAATGGTGGAAGTGATGGGATGGAAAGCCATTGGTGCCAAACTGATGGATTTCAGTAAAAATGTAACCATGGAATGGGAACCAAGGCCTAAAGACGATAATAACCAGCCTGAATTGTTTGAATAAGCGTTGGAACATTTGTTAAAATAATGCAGCTGCAGTACGTATGGCGGACGTGCAGATTCGGCCATTTGTTAAAATAGCAGGACGTAGATTGGACCTTGAATACAGGAATACTAAATAAATCGGACATTACGGCATAAAAAGATTAATTTTGCGGCATGACTAATGAGTTAATAGCAAAATTTGTAGAAGGAAATGTAATCCCTGCAACAAAATCTGTACAGATAGATTTTAAAAAAAGAGCTTCTATTAATGGTTTGATTGTTAGAAGTAATGATTATGATGACCTGAAATCTAAAAATTTCTGGCGTATTGTCCCGATAGCCCTGGTAGAAGATTGGAACAGTTCTAAAAATGTGAATATTGCTAAAATATTCAATGGTGCTGAGTTTACGAAACTGTCTGTTGTTATCAATAAATAGTTTCTTCATTGTATAGAAAATGCCCTGTGACCATAAGTCACAGGGCATTTTTATTGTAGGTTTCAGAACCCTAACATTTGTTAGCCTGCATCAATTATATTTGTTGTCTAAACTTGTTATATGAGCCAGAGAATTGTTTGTATAGTTTCAGCAGTACGTACACCCATTGGAAGTTTTGGGGGTGCTTTAAAAGATGTATCTGCCACGGAATTAGGGGCGGTAGCTATTAAAGCTGCCGTTGAGAAAGCTGGATTGAAACCCGAACAGGTAGAAGCAGTGTACATGGGAAATGTGATACAGGCCAATGTGGGACAGGCTCCTGCCCGTCAGGCTGCACAATATGCAGGGTTACCCCATCAGGTAACCTGTACCACAGTAAATAAGGTTTGTGCCAGTGGAATGAAAGCTGTGATGCAGGCTGCACAGGATATATTACTGGGGGATGCAGCAATTGTGGTGGCCGGAGGGATGGAAAGTATGAGCAATGTGCCTTTTTATGTTAGCAATATGCGTTGGGGTAATAAGTATGGGGACAGTAAGCTTACGGATGGATTATCCAGAGACGGACTGACGGATGTATATAATAATACTGCAATGGGGCATTTTGCAGAATTATGTGCCAAAACCTGTGAAATTTCCAGGGAAGAACAGGATGCTTTTGCGATAGAAAGTTATAAAAGAAGCCAGGCAGCCTGGGAAACCGGCAAATTTGATGCGGAAGTGGTGCCTGTACCCATCACCACTAAAAAGGGAACCAGCTATTTTACGAAAGACGAAGAACCCTATAATGTAAAATTTGAAAAAATTCCTGAATTAAAGCCTGCTTTTATTAAAGAGGGGACTGTAACGGCAGCCAATGCAAGTACCATGAATGACGGGGCTGCAGCACTTGTACTGATGAGCATGGAAAAAGCAAAGGAGCTGGGTTTGAAGCCCCTTGCACTGATCAGGGGTTATGCAGATGCAGAACAGGCACCTGAATGGTTTACCACCACACCCAGCCTGGCTATTCCCAAAGCAGTAGCCAAAGCCGGATTGAAGATGCAGGATATTGCATATGTAGAATTGAATGAAGCTTTTAGTGTGGTGGGAATAGCCAACAGCGAAAAATTGAAATTATATCCCAAACAGGTGAATGTTAATGGCGGTGCTGTTTCTATTGGCCATCCCCTGGGCTGCAGCGGAGCCCGGATACTGGTGACACTGATCAATGTATTAAAGCAAAATCAGGCCAGGTATGGAGCTGCCGGAATTTGCAATGGTGGAGGTGGTGCCAGTGCAATGGTTATTGAAAATATTGGATAAAAAGCTGGAAATGTTAAAAAAAAGAGATAAATGTTAATTATTTAAAAAAACAGGGTATCCGAACAACGGTTTTAACCATTTTTACATCTTAGGATGAATAAGATGGTTTTTTTATTTGAAAGAATCGATATAAATCCATTGATTACAGTCTTTAGTTTTTTATTATTGCAATAGAAGGTTCAATACAGGTAAACTGATTACTGCTATCAGCAGGAAAGTTGCCTGCACATTTTTATTAAATAAAATGTTATTACTTATGATGCGGAACAGAATGGCATATTTGGTATTGGTAATGTTTTTATTATGCGCGACACAACTAAAAGCACAATTGTACCTGGGTATTGAAGCCGGGGGCAATAAAAATTACCTGGTAACCAGCAATCAGTCCCAGGCATTTACGAATTATGATCCTGCAGCGGGATTTTCTATAGGGGTACCGCTTTTATATGAGCTAAATGAGTGGTTTGCCGTGCAGACTGAGTTGAACTATACACAGAAAAATTATCAAATTACCCGAACCGGGTCTTTTCAGGGTATATATCAGAAAAATACCAATTCTTACCTGGAATTACCAGTATTGGCGCATTTTAGTTTTGGAGAAGAACAGGTAAGAGGGTTTATTAATCTGGGCGGATATGCTGCATACTGGATGAGTGACCACCTGAAAGGATTGGAATCCAATGTTTTGAATACGGTGGATTCCTCAGCCGGGTCAAATACCCTCAGTGCAAATACAGGCAGTTACGGATATAGTTACAGTGAGACCTATCAGTTCAGTTCAGTAAAGGACAAAAGGATGGAGCTGGGTTGGATTGCTGGTGCAGGCATCAGTTATGAAACCATTTCCGGTCACCGTTTTTTTATTGAAGGGAGGTATACCAGTTCTGTAACCGATCAGCAAAAGAATTACCAGCTGAACCAGATACCCCGGTATAACAGTACCTGGGGAATTTCTATCGGCTGTTTGTTCCGGCTTAAGAAAAGTGATAATGTGTATCATTATGTCAATTATTAGAAACCATCTGATTCAACTTTATTTTATATAATTTAATCATTATGAAATTGAATTTCCGTAATAAAATCCTTTATTTTTTTACATTCATTACTATTTTTCTGGTGATCCTTACTACCAGTTCCTGCCGTAAAGATCTTCCGGTAGTGAATGCCGCTCAAAATTATCCAGGAGGAAGTTATCCGGATTTATTTGAAGCTTTCTGGAATGGAATGAACAGTAATTATGTATTCTGGGGTGTTGACAGCACCAACTGGGACAAAATGTACACGACCTATAAACCCCTTTTTGCTAAGCTGACTACTTTTGACAGTGCCAGTGAATCTACTGCAGAAAATTATTTCGCCGCAATGACGGCTGGTTTAATAGATTCTCATTATAACCTGACATTTGAATTAACCGGGAATTCATTTAGTCCGGCTACTTACCGAAGGGAGCTCATGAATCCGAATTATTTTACTGACAGTACATTCCCTTCTGCTGTGCTCGATTCTTTGATTCCCTATAAATATATCGATGCGTCCAGCCTGGTAATGGGAACTGATACTGTTTCCATGGAAGGAAGCGCAACTCCTTTTACAGCGGTAAGCGGGACCATCAATAACAGTATCTTATACCTTTATTTCAGCAGCTTTGCCCTATCACAGGCAGGTGCAAACACTTCACCGGTATTTAATTATTTCTTTAATATGGTACAGAACTTACCACCCTATATCCGGGGAATTGTAATTGACCTGCGGGGTAATGGCGGGGGAGAAGTGGCTGACCTTGATTTTGTAGTGGGACAAATGATTAAAACGCCTGTTACCTTTGGTTATACCCGAGCCAAGAATGGTACCGGCAGGTTGGATTATACACCCTGGGCACCAGCCATTGTAAAACCATGGTATGGCGGATCGGCCAATATCAAGGTTCCGATTGTAGCATTGGCAGACCATCTTTCTGCCAGTATGGCCGAATTAACCACAATGGCCATTAAAACATTACCCAATGGTAAATTTATTGGAACAAGAACCTGGGGAGCAAATGGTCCATTGGCCCCACAGGTTTATTTTAATGGCGGACAGTTTACCATTGGCACTTCTACTTTTGGCAGTACCGGATATTTATTTACCTATACTTCCTCCACGATGTTTAAATACCTGAACGGATCTGTATATGAAGGGGTGGGTGTGCCACCGGATATTTATGCCAGAGAAACAACGGCAGCTTATAAGAGTGGGGAAGACCTGGTGGTGGATGCCGCTATTAACTATATTAATTCCCAATAGGAATTACAAATAGAATAAAACAGAACAAAAACCCGGATAATTAGCATATCCGGGTTTTTATTCTAGATGGCCCATTCTATAATCTGATTGGCATATTCTTTTCTGTAGGGTGTCTGCACCCGGATATAATTATCTGTATAACCTTCCATCATACCATTTTTCTGCGCATCTTCAAATAGCACAGAACGGGTTTTCCCGGCATGTTGTTGTGTAAAATACTGGTTTTTCATGTAGGAGAGGTTACGAAGTGTTTTATTGCGTTCATGCCTTTTTTGCATGGGCACTATCCCTTTCATGGTAACTGCCAGCGTATCATCCCTTTCTGAATATGTAAATACATGCAGGTAACTGATGTCCAGAATATGCAGAAAGTCAAAGGTTTCTTTAAATTCGGCATCTGTTTCACCGGGGAAGCCTACAATCACATCCACACCGATAGCACAATCCGGAATCAGCTTTTTAATCAGGGCCACTTTTTCGGCATATAATTCCCGTTTATAACGCCTGCGCATCAGTCCGAGTATAGTATTACTTCCACTCTGTAAGGGTATATGAAAATGCGGCATGAATTTACTGCCTGCTGCTACAAATTCGATGATCTCATTCGTGAGCAGGTTAGGTTCGATAGAAGAAATCCGGTAGCGTTCTATTCCAGCTACCTGGTCAAGCTGCTGTATCAAACCGAAAAAGTCTTCTTCCTGTTTTTTATCCCCATCAGGGCCTTTACCAAAATCGCCCAGATTTACTCCAGTCAGTACAATTTCCTTAACACCGTTCTGTGCAAGCGTATTGGCATGTGCCACCACATTGGCAATACTATCGCTCCTGCTCTTCCCCCTTGCCATAGGGATTGTACAGAAACTGCAGTTATAATCACAACCATCCTGCACTTTTAAAAAAGTACGGGTACGGTCGTTTATTGAAAAAGAGGCTGTAAATCCGGATACATCTTCAATTTCGCAGCTGCAGATCTTTGTAGCATCCCCTTTTACCAGTTCTGCAATATGCGCACCGAGATTGAATTTTTCTGCGGCACCCAGTACCAGGTCAACCCCCGGAATTTCAGCAATTTCCTTTGGTTTTAGCTGGGCATAACAGCCTGTGATCACCACCAGGCTTTCCGGTGCTTTTCGTTGGATACGCCTTACGATTTGCCGGCATTCCTTATCTGCATTATCTGTTACTGAGCAGGTATTGATCACATAAACATCCGCCAGTTCCTCAAATGATTTTTTTTCGAAACCTTCCTGTTCCATCATTCGGCTGATAGTGGAAGTTTCTGAGAAATTTAATTTGCACCCTAAAGTATGAAAAGCTACGCTCCGCTGTTTTTGCATAAGTGGGCAAAGATATAAAAATACTTATCTTGCCCCCATGAAGCCATTGTTTATCTTCCTGTTTACTGGATTGCTGCTTGCCTGCCACCCCGGCAATCCAACACAAAACCAGGTATCCAACAAGCAAGAAACTGCCGCAGACGAAAGCGGGTTAAACCGCCATCCACAAAATATACATTATTCCAGGCATGCCAGGTGCAGGATGGAATGCAGGCATATCAATGAAACTGAAATCAGGCAGGTACTGGAAAACGGTACGGTCAATTACCGCAAAAGCGAACTGGAAGGAGATGCCTGCCATCAGAAATTTGCCGTGGAAGGAAATGTTCAGAATGATCATTTGAGAGTCATTTTTGCACCCTGCGGATCAACAGTTACTGTTGTTACCTGCATTGACCTGGACAGGGAATGGAGTTGTGATTGTCCCGGTGATAATCATTAGAATAATCAAGGATTATGAAACTGTTAAAAATGTAAAACAGGCTTTCCAAAAAATAAATTCATTCTTTAAAATCAAACATTAAAGGGGTTAATTCGTTATGTTTGCCCCACTCTTTATAAAACAAAAATCATGAACTTTAAAAAGATTAATAACCTGGTTGGATGGGTAGTACTGGTTTTAGCAAGCGCAGTGTATATATTAACTGCCGAAGCGGGTGGTAGTTTCTGGGATTGCGGTGAATTTGTAAGCTCTTGTTTTAAGCTCCAGATTCCACATCCGCCCGGAGCACCTCTCTTTGTGATGTTAGGCCGTTTTTTCATTATTTTATTTGGAGATAATCCATTAACTGCAGCCAAAGCTGTAAATGTGATGAGTGCATTGGCCAGTGGATTTACCATTTTGTTTTTATTCTGGACCACTACACATTTTGCACGGAGGATAGCAAAAGTGGGGGTTAATGATAGTATGACCACTGCACAGACCATTGGTATTATGGGTGCCGGTATAGTGGGTGCATTTGCTTATGCATTTTCAGATTCATTCTGGTACAGTGCCGTGGAAGGTGAAGTGTATGCGATGAGTTCTTTTTTCAGTGCCATTGTATTCTGGGCTATTTTAAAATGGGATAATAATGCAGATGAACCGGGATCAGACAGGTGGCTGGTGTTTATCTTTTTCCTGATTGGGTTATCTATTGGGGTGCATTTATTGTGTTTACTGAATATACCTGCCATTGTAATGGTGTATTATTTCAGAAAAAGAGACCATTTTGATTATAAAGCCATCCGCACCTGGTTTTTACGACTGGTAATTGCCGGAGGAGTATTAGGTTTTATTGCTGCTTTAATAGCAGCCAATGCGGAAGCCACAGACAGGGCTCCAATGGACAGTACTGTTTCCGGGTTAATCATTTTTGGAACACTGGTAGCTATCGGAATATTTTATCTGATTGAATATTTATCAAAAGATAAGAAAGACTATTATGGTGGTATCTATATCTTCTTTATTCTGGGTATTGTTATCCTTGGATTTGTTCAGGTGGTAGTAATTCAGTATTCTATCGGTTTTGCCGGTACATTCGACAGGATTTTTGTGAATAATCTGGGATTACCATTCTTCAGTGGCTTTACCTTTTTCTTTGTTTTGCTAGCAGTCCTGATTTATTTGGGATTGCGTTTTGCAGCCAAAAAATCATGGGCTTATTTAAGGCTGGGAATATGGTGTTTTACGTTTGTTCTGATTGGTTACAGTTCTTATTTAACCACTATGATCCGCAGCAATGCAGATCCTGCAGTGGACATGTATAATGTAGACAATCCGATCAGCCTGGTAGGTTACCTGGGGCGTGACCAGTATGGTGATTTCCCTTTATTATACGGTCAGAAATTTACTTCCCAGCCAGTTGATTACAAACAAGGTGATATTAAGTATCAGAAAGGCACTAAAAAATATATAGAAGCAGGAAGGGAAGGCCATTACCTCTATAATGCAGATGATAAAATGGTGTTCCCCCGTGTATGGGATGCGAGCAATGACCAGTATCATGCGGATTATTATGCCATGTTCTTTGAAATAAATAAAATGAAGGATGGTACATATGAACGTGCCCCCACTCAATTTGAAAATATCAGGTTCCTGGTACAATACCAGTTTTACTTTATGTATTTCCGTTATTTCGCCTGGAACTTTATAGGTAAACAGAATGACCTGCAAGGTGTATTTCTGGGTAATAACCGGGATGGTAACTGGATTACCGGAATTAAATTTATTGATGGTTTAATGTATGGCGATCAAAGTCAGCTTCCGGATAGCCTGAAAAATAATAAAGCGCGTAATACCTTGTTCGGATTACCATTTATATTGGGATTGATTGGCCTCTTTTACCATTATAAGAAACGCGGCGATGATACTATGTCCACCTTCCTCTTGTTCTTATATTCGGGAATTGCCATTATTGTTTACCTCAACCAGGCAGGTAACCAGCCACGTGAACGTGATTATGCCTATGTGGGCAGCTTCTATGCCTATGCCATCTGGATAGGGTTAGGTGTGATGCAGATAGCAGAATGGCTGAATAAGAAATTGTCGCAGGTGTCTGCCAATGCCATTGCCACAGCAGTTTGTTTACTGGCAGTACCGGTAATTATGGCCAACCAGGAATGGGATGATCATGACCGTAGCAAAAAAGTTCTGTCAAGAGACCTGGCGAAGGATTATCTCGAAAGCTGTGCACCCAATGCCATTCTCTTTACTTTTGGAGATAATGATACTTATCCATTATGGTATGCCCAGGAAGTTGAAGGAATCCGTAAAGATATCAGGGTAATAAATTACAGTCTGCTGGGGATTGACTGGTATATTAACCAACTGCGTTATAAAGTAAATGAAAGTGATGCCATTGATGTAATCTATACACCTGATCAGATTGAAGGCAGAAAAAGGGATTATATTGTATACAGTCCCAAACCAAATATCCCGGAAAACCGTTATTATGACCTGTATGATTTAATGAAAAATTATGTGGGCAGTGATGATCCGGATAAACTGGATAATTCGAGAGGGGAAGGGCTAAATTCATTCCCGGTTAAAAAGATCTCTGTTCCTGTTGATAAGGATTTTGTATTGAAAAACGGAACTGTAAATGCCAAAGACAGTGTGGTGAGTGAACTGCGTTTTGATATTGCTAAAAACGCATTGATGAAAAATGATATTGCAGTGCTGAATGTGATTGCCGCCAGTAAATGGAGCAGACCTATCTATTTTACAGCACCTTTTGGAGAAATAGGTTTTGGTAAATATTTACGTAAAGACGGATTAAGCTATCGACTGGTACCAGTTCAGGGAGATGATTATAATACCGACTGGATGTATGATAAAATGATGAATAAATTTGGTTTTGGCAATGCGGGAATCAAAGGCGTTTATTATGATGAAGAAAACCGCAGGCATCTGGAAACTATTCGTGAAGCTTACGGACAGTTAGGGGGTAACCTTGCTTCCAAAGGAAGAAAGGAAGAAGCACGCAAGATCCTTGAAAAAGCTGATGAAGGAATTTCTCAGGATAATTTCCCTTATGGAATGGTAAGCCGTAACAATACGCATAACAGAACATCCATGATGTTCCTGGATGCCTGTTACAGAGCTGAAGATTCAGTACTTGCTGCCAAAGTGGAAAACTCCATAAGGAAAGACCTGCAACAGCAGATTAAATATTATAATTCGCTGGATGGCCGTTTTGCAGAAGCGATGAGTGAAGAAAAACGTTCTGCAGAAGGGTATCTGAATATGGTGGGACAAATGGATTCTGTGTATAAAAAGAATCCTTTATTTCCTAAGCCCTATGTAAAGGACAGCGCCCAATAAATTATTTTGATAAAATTTTCCCAAAGCCGTTCTTTTTGGAACGGCTTTTTTTTGAACTTTAGTTTCCTGAATTTGTTGGTTATCAGGGAATATTATTTGATAATCCTTTATTAGCATAATTTTTATTAGTTTACAAATATGATCGGACATCGTTTTATACAATTTAAACCGGATGAAGCATCAGCAAGCAAGTTTGAACAGATGCTGGATATTTTTATGCAGTTGCTTACTTATACCAACGGGGATGCTTCAGAAGCCCTTAGCTGGATGAGTGAACTGGATAAACAGCATCGGTTTACCAATGAGGAATATGGGGTGGGTGATTTTATTGAAGACCTGAAAGAAAATGGCTATTTAGCTGAAAATCCTGTTTCAGGAGAAATCAATATTACAGGTAAATCAGAGCAGACCATCCGCAGGAGAAGCCTGGAAGAAATATTCGGAAAACTGCAAAAGACCAAACAGGGCAATCATCAGACTTATAAACCCGGACAGGGAGATGAGATTAATCCGGAAACAAGGCCCTTTCAGTTTGGGGATATGCTGGAACATATTGATTTTACAGAAAGTATCCGCAATGCCCAGATCAATCATGGGGTGGAAAGTTTTTCCATGCATGAGGATGATTTACAGATCAGGGAAACGGATTTCAAAACACAGACTTCCACTGTTTTGATGATTGATATTTCACATTCCATGATACTGTACGGGGAGGACCGTATTACTCCTGCCAAAAAAGTGGCCATGGCTCTCAGTGAACTGATTACCACCAAGTATCCAAAAGATACATTGGATATAGTGGTTTTTGGTAATGATGCCTGGACCATTGAAGTGAAGGAACTGCCTTATTTACAGGTAGGGCCTTACCATACCAATACGGTGGCTGGACTGGAGCTTGCCATGGATATTTTAAGAAAACGCAAGAATCCGAATAAGCAGATCTTTATGATTACAGATGGTAAACCCACCTGCCTGAAGATAGGAGGACGTTATTATAAAAACAGTTTTGGCCTGGACCGGAAAGTGGTAAACCGATGTATTAATTTAGCAGCACAATGCAAGAAACTGAAAATTCCCGTGACCACATTTATGATTGCGTCCGACCCTTATCTGCAGAATTTTGTGCAGGAATTTACAGAAACCAATCATGGAAAGGCTTTTTTTGCCAGCCTGGATACATTGGGCAGTTTTATATTTAAAGATTTTGAAAGCGGAAAACGTAAAACGGTATATTAAAAAAGACACAACAATAATACATGGATATTCTGAAGATCAAAACACTGGGGCAGTTAAAAGCAAATGGATATAAGCCTAAATCTATTAAAGATGAAGTTAGACAGAACCTGATTGAAAAAATACGTGCAAAGGAAAATCCCTTTACCGGGATTATCGGATATGAAGACAGTGTAATACCCGATACAGAAAGGGCATTATTATCCCGCCATAATATTTTATTCCTGGGTTTACGCGGACAGGCAAAAACAAGGATGGCCAGGCAAATGGTTGATTTACTGGATGAATATATCCCAATTGTATCGGGAAGTGAAGTAAATGACGATCCCCTGGCACCGATGAGTAAATATGCAAAGGATAAGATAGCGGAATATGCAGATGAAACACCGATACAATGGATACACCGGAGTGACCGGTATGGTGAAAAATTAGCCACACCAGATGTGAGTGTGGCAGACCTGATCGGGGATATTGACCCTATTAAAGCTGCTAACCTGAAATTAAGTTTTGCGGATGAGAAAGTGATCCATTATGGAATTATTCCCCGGAGTAACAGAGGCATTTTTGTGATCAATGAATTACCTGACCTGCAGGCCAGGATTCAGGTTTCTTTATTTAATATTTTGCAGGAAGGTGATATTCAGATCCGTGGATTCCGGTTAAGAATGCCCCTGGATATTTTATTTGTTTTTACAGCCAATCCGGAAGATTATACCAATCGTGGCAGCATAGTAACACCATTAAAAGACAGGATCGAAAGCCAGATCTTAACCCATTACCCAAGGACCATTGAAACCTCTCTGGCTATTACAGCCCAGGAAGCGAATCTGCCAGAAGAACAGAAAGAAAAGATTGATGTGAGTGACCTGGTGAAAAGACTGATAGAGCAAATTGCTTTTGAAGCACGTAATAATGAATATGTGGACAAGAAAAGTGGTGTGAGTGCAAGGCTTACTATTGCTGCATTGGAAAATGCAGTGAGCAGTGCTGAACGCAGGCTGATAATACATGGGGAGGCGCATACGCAGGTATGGATCAGTGATCTTTCCGGTGTAATTCCTGCCATTACGGGTAAAATTGAACTGGTATATGAAGGGGAACAGGAAGGCCCCTACCAGGTAGCGGTGAATTTGCTGGATAAATCAATCCGTACACAGTTTTTACAGTATTTCCCTAATCCGGAACAGGCAAAGCGCAGAAAGGTAACCGGTAAAAAATCTGCTGATGAAAAAGTGGAGGAAAATCCCTATAAATCCATTATCCGATGGTTTGATGCCGGTAATCACCTGGACCTGTTTACAGATATGACAGACGCGGATAAACTGCTGAGTTTATATAAAGTAGACGGATTACATTCCTTTGTAAAGAAACAATATCCTCAGGCTAAAAAAGAAGAAAATGCTTTACTGATGGAATTTGTGTTACATGGGCTTTCTGCCTATTCCCTGATCAGTAAAAAAATAATTGACGGAAAGATTGAGTTTAAGGACCTGATTGGAAGTATGATGAGTTCCGGTAGTATGAATTTTACAGATGATGATTTAAGTGAGGATGATTTTAAATAATATTCACTTCTCTTTCCAGCAGGATACCGAATTTCTTATGAACTGATTGAATAATAGCTTCACTCAGTTCATATATTTCCTTTCCGGTAGCATTGCCATAATTAACAAGCACCAGTGCCTGCAGCGGATTACAACCAGCATCTCCCTTACGGTAACCCTTCCATCCGCATTGTTCAATTAACCATCCTGCTGCAATTTTATAATTCATTTCATCTACTTTATAAGCTGCTATATCCGGGTATTGTTCCCAGATTACATGCCATCGGAATTTGGATACAACCGGATTTTTAAAGAAGCTGCCTGCATTACCTATTTTAGCGGGATCTGGTAGTTTGGCAGACCGGATGTTAATCACTGCCTGTGCAATAGCCTGAATACTGAGGTCTTTTACCTGCATTTTTTCCAGTTCCTTTTCAATAGCCCCGTAACTGATATTAAATTGAGGTGTTTTCCTTAGTTTATAGGTTACTGAAACAATAATGAACTGGTTTTTATACTTTCCTTTAAAAACACTTTCCCGATAGCCGAATGCACATTCCTCTTTAGAAAAATGATATAGTTTTTTTTCATAGATATGAAAAGCTTCGAGTTCATGAAAAACATCTTTGATTTCCACCCCGTAGGCACCTATATTCTGCATGGGGGAAGCACCCACATTTCCAGGAATAAGGCTCAGGTTTTCAAGGCCGGCATAATTTTCTGTCAGGCAGTGCTGCACAAATCCATGCCAGTTTTCTCCGGCTGCGGCTTTTACATAATAATAATCCGCATCTTCAGCCACCTGTTCAATTCCTTTTATTTCATTCTTTAAAACCAGCCCATCAATATCTTTTGTCAGTAATAAATTACTACCGCCTCCTAATACCAGTAAAGATGGATAGGAATACAGCGGAGAATTGGTCAGGATTTCTGACAGTTCATTCAGAGATGAAAATACTGCAAAAGCTTTGGCAGAAACATTGATGCCAAAACTGTTAAAGGGCTTCAGTGAAATGTTTTCCAGTATGCGCATATACAAAATAACTAAATATGGCTGATACAAAACAGGATGAAAACTCTAAACCGGATCCACATCAGGAATAATGGATACACTTCGGTAATTTTTACCTGAATGGATGATCACCACCTGCTGTTCTATTTCCTTTTTACATTGACGGATCAGGGCATTGTCTTTGGGCAGTTTGATCATGATTTCCCAAATATATTGGTTACGGATCCTATCTACTACCGGCTGAGCGGGTCCGTTGATGCATTTAGCAAAATTTGCTTTAAGTCCCTGCATCATAATATTGGCTGCTTCTTCAGCAATATGTTTTTCCTTATGTTTAAAAACCAGAATAATCAACCGGTAAAAAGGCGGGTACTGATAAGCTTTTCTTGTATGCAATTCAAATTCAAACAGCTTATTGTAATCATGTTCTTTTACAAATTGCAATACCGGATGATAGATATTACTTACCTGGATCATTACATTGCCTTTTTCATGTTTACGCCCTGCACGACCACTGACCTGTTCCATTAACTGGTAAGCACGTTCATTAACCCTGAAATCTGTAAAGTTCAGAATACCATCGGCATCAATAATCCCTACCAGGTTTACATGTTCAAAATCCAGTCCCTTTACCACCATCTGGGTACCCACCAGGATATCGATACGTTGTTGCTCAAACAGTTTAATCAGGTTATCATGGTCGTTTTTGCCTTTTACGGTATCAAAATCCATCCTTGCAATACGGGCATCCGGGAAATGCTCGTACAATAATTCTTCTATTTTTTCCGTACCAAAATTCTTCTGGGTAAAATGGTGGCTGCCGCAGGCTGCACAGGTATTGATGACCGGGTAATTGCTGCCACAGTAATGACAGGTTAAGAGGTGTTTGGATTTATGATAGGTAAGGGTAACATCGCAGTTTTTGCAATGTGGTATCCATCCGCAGGTATTACAGATCATATAAGGAGAATACCCCCTTCTGTTCTGGAAAACAATGACCTGTTTTTTCTGGAGAAGGGTTTTACCGATAGCCTGAATCAGCTGTGGGGATAAGGCCACTTTGCCCTTTTGTTCGGTGATAATATTCCTTACATCAATCAATTGTATATCTGGTAGTTCAATATTGCCATATCGTTCTTTTAAGGTAACCAAACCGTATTTTTTCAGTGAACAGTTATAATAGGTTTCGACAGAAGGGGTAGCGCTACCCAGTAAGGTTTTAGCCTGGAATTGCGATGCATAATAGATGGCAGCGTCCCGGGCATGGTAACGGGGGGCCGGTTCCTGCTGTTTATAGGAAGTATCATGTTCTTCATCTACAATTACCAAACCCAGGTTCTCAAAAGGCAGGAATAATGAAGACCGGGCACCCAGAATAGCTTTCAGTTCTCCGGTTTTTATTTTATTCCAGATTTCCACCCGTTCATTTGCATTGAATTTTGAATGATAAATACCAATATAACCCCCAAAATGCTTTTGCAGGCGGCGAATGGTCTGAGAAGTCAATGCAATTTCAGGAAGCATATACAGTACCTGCTTACCCTGTTTGATATAGCTTTCAATCAGTTTAATATAAATCTCTGTTTTGCCACTGGACGTTACACCATGCAGCAGGCATACATTTTTATCCAGAAAGCACTGTTCAATTTCCTGATATGCTGTATGCTGGGCAGGTGAAAATACATAATCAATCTGTACATCTTTAGGAAGTGAGGGAATTCTGTCAGCCGCCCTTTTCTCTGCAACCAGGATCTGTTTTTCAATCAGCCCTTTTAATTGTGCAATACTGGCATTTGCTTTTTTCAATAGAGCAACCTGTGTAACTTCCCCTTCAGTCCTGATCAGGTGCAGATAGGATAGCAGCAGTTCCATTTGTTTAGGTGCCTTCCCCCAATTATTCAGTAGTTCTGATAGTTTCTCCTCGTTATTGTATTGTTTGTGCAGGATAATATAAGTTTCTGTTTTTTGTTTATACTTCTCTTTAAGTTCTTCCCATACATAACATACCTTTTTGTCAATCAGTTTTTTGATAACCGGATATACATGATTAACATCCAGCAGCTGCTGTACTTCGCCCAGTCGCAGTTCTTTTTTTATCTCCAAAGCTTCTGCCACCAGGTATTCCTCATCATTGAGTCCACTGAAATCAATCCCGTATTCTTCATTCCAGATTAAGATACTTTCACCGGATAGTTTTAAATTGGCAGGTATGGCGGCTTGCATCACTTCTCCTTCGGAACACATATAATATTGGGAAACCCAATGCCATAGCTGCAATTGTTTATCATAGAGCAGGGGTGTTTCATCCAGAATATTTAATATTTCGCGGGGTTCAAAAGCCTGAGGTTTCTGATCATGAATATGTTTAATAATACCAGCATATTTTTTATTCCTTAATTGCACTTCTACCCGGATGCCTAAGCCTGCAGCAGATTGCAGGTGTTCCGGAATGGCCCAGGTATAGGTAACCGGAAGCGCTAATGGTATGATGATCTCGGCGTACAAAAGCATGGATTTGTTTCAAAAATAAATTAAGCCTGCGGATAATTGCGATATCTTTTTAAACCCTCTTCCATCAGCAGGTAAACCTTTTCTTTCAGTTGATTAACTTCTTTCATGGTATAGGAGCTAACATCAATTTCATCCAGATAAACGACCCTGTTTTTACCAGGGCTTAGGGAAAAAACACTTTTAAAATGCATTCTTTCCAGGGTATCGATCATTAAAATTGGTTTAATGGGTGTCTGAGATTCGATTGCAATCCGGAAAGCGCCGTCATAAAAATCCTTCAGCGGTTTTTCGGATTCATTAAAAGTGCCTTCCGGGAATAAAAAAATGGAAATTCCTTTTGCAATAGCGGCTTTCAGGGCCCTTACACTTTTAGCCCTTTGTTCTGCATTGCGGCGGTCCACCAATATCACGGCACTACGGTAGATCCATCCGAAAACAGGTATTTTCACCATTTCATATTTACCCAATACCCTAACCGGCTGATGGATGGCTAAAACTATGGGAGGGATATCCATATAAGAAATATGGTTGCCAACAAAAATATACTGACGGTTACGGTCGTGCGGGCTTTCATAGATTTCATGGTGTGTCATTCCGATTCCTGCATACCATAAGCGTGACCATAAAGAACAAAGTTTATAAATTTCATGCCCCCCTTTAATGCCAAAGAAAGAAGCGATCATTACAAAAGGGAATATCAGGAGCATTATTGCAACAAACAGTATTAAAGCATAAATGCTATATATAAAACGGAAGAAATTAATGGCAGTTTTCATACTGATAATTACAAAGTTTAAATGTAATTATCTTACCCGGATAAGTGATTGATTTTTTATAAATGAATTTGTAAATATTCAGATGGAAATGATAAATGCGGGGTGGCAGATTTTTCATAGATTCCATAGAATGTACTGCCGCTGCCGCTCATAGAAGCATAAAGAGCACCGGTTTGATAAAACTGTTCCTTTATATGCTGAAGGGCGGGATAAGCCTGTAATACAGGAGCTTCAAAATCATTGAACAGCAGGTTTTTCCATTCACTAACCGGCAAAGACACTATATCTGTTAATTGGCGTTCCGGGGTTGCAGGGTTTATATGTGCAAATGCCCAGGCAGTTGAAATATTGATACCCGGATTTACGATTACAAACCGGTAACCGGACAGATTAAGGTCCAGTTCCTTCATTTGTTCTCCCCTTGAAGTAGCAAAACAGGGTTTATTAAGAATAAAAAAAGGACAATCACTACCCAGTTGCAATGCATAATCCAGTAATTGTTGCTGTGATAAGCCCAGATTACCCAATTGATTGAACAATTGCAGGGCAAATGCACCATCTGCACTGCCTCCACCCAGCCCAGCCCCCATAGGAATTACTTTATGCAGGTGCATATTAAATTTTAATAATCCCGGGAAATCTTTTTTAAGGAGATGGTAAGCTTTAAAACATAAGTTATTACTGCTTTCTCCTTCGATGGGTAAACCCGAGGCTGTAAAACTAATTTCAGGTGTGTTTGCAATTGTTTGATCTGCCTTTATTATTTCCAGTGCATCTTTCAGTGGAAGTGGATAAAAAACAGTTTCCAGATCGTGGAATCCATCTGTTCTTTTACGGATGATATGTAATCCCAGGTTGACTTTACAGTTGGGGAAAATAACCATAAGTGTTAATGATTAATCCCTTGTTTTGCGTTTATTGATTTCGTCCCGGATAGCAATGGCCCGGATATAGTCCTCATGTTCCAGTACATCATTCAGCAAAGCCTGCAATTCTTCAATCGTCATACCGGAAAGATTATTTTCTGCCGGGGTGGAGGGATCTTCCACTCCAACGGCTTCCAGGTTTTTCTTTTTGCTTCCTGTAGCATCATCCATTAAAATACCAGCGCTTTCCAGAATGTTTTCATAGGTATAAATGGGGCACCCGAACCTTACTGCCAGGGCAAGGGCATCACTGGTCCGGCTATCAATATCTACGGTATCATGTTCAGAATAACAAACCAGCTTTGAATAAAAGATACCTTCCTGAAGGTCATTAATGATAATTTCCTGTAATTCCACATTAAAGGCCGACATAAAGTTTTTCATCAGGTCATGTGTCAGTGGGCGGCTGGGTTGCATTCTTTCCAGGGCAACTGCAATGGCCTGCGCTTCAAAGCCGCCAATGACAATTGGTAAACGGCGTAAACCATTTACCTCACCCAAAACAACTGCATAGGAATGCGTTTGGGTGATACTATGGGATAATGCAACTATTTCAAGTTCAATCTTCTTCATAACGTGCACGAAAATAAATCAAATTATCACATGAAGTATAAGCTGCATCATTCTGTGAGGTTCTTTCTTCAATTTTTTTTTATACTAAAGCAGGCAAACCGGGTTAATGGTGTTTTTTAGTTACATGTTTTGGTGTTTTAATCAGGTGGGTGGACCTTCCAATAATTTCTACAAGCGTACCGATTACCGTACCTAAAACGGCGGCTTTTTCCGTACTTTCCCAATCAAAGTTGCCGTAACTGTAAAAATTGATGATAGAAATGACCAGACCGGTGAACCCGCCGAGGGCTAATCCACCCCATACATAATTGAAGTTTCTCCAGAAAATGTATAAACTGAAAATGGCAATTAAGGTAAGCAGGTTCCAGTAAGTGAAGAGTTCCATACTGTTAGTTTGAGGGTGAAAGATATGCGTACCGTTATCCTTATAAAGTTACTGATTTTAGTATTGCAGCGGCTTAATTTTATGCACTTTTCAGAGTTCAGATTTAACTGTTATGGTTTGTATTCCAGTCCGTATTGAGATTGTATCAGCAGCTGGTAAATAGCTTCTGTAATGGCACCTGGTTTCCCGTTTCCAATCTGTTTGCCATCTATTGAAACAACTGGCAATACCTGTTTGGTAGTGCTGGTGATAAAAGCTTCCTTAGCCAGTTCTGTTTCCTGTAAACTGATATCCCGGATCATTACTTCAAATTTATTGTTTACCAGGCTTAAGACCTGTTTACGGGTAATACCCTGCAATATATTATGCTGTGGAGTAAGTATTGTATTGTTTTGAGTAATAAAAAAGATGTTGGCCCTGGGAGTTTCCGTTAAGATACCATTTTGATGATACAAAACATCATCTGCCTTGTTTTGAGCTATATAGGGTTGCAGCCAGATGGCCATCAGATAATCAGTTGTTTTAACAGCAGGAAGCTGTCTCAGATGGGGATAAGCCATTAAACGGATCCCTGTCTGGTCAAATGCATGATTCAGGTGTACTGCTTGTTGCGTAATTACCAGGTTGGGAGTACCAAGGGAATATCCATTTGCAGAATAGCCGCCAGTTAATGTTATTTTGATGCCCGAATCGGTGATCCGGTTCTTTTCCATGAGGCTGTATAAAACAGTTCGTAATTCTTCTTTTGATTTACCGGGATCTAAACGCATGGCAGCAGCAGATTGATAAAATCGTTCCAAATGATCTTCCAGGCATACAGGATGTCCGTTAAGGGTTTTAAAAAAATCAAATATTCCATACCCTCTTTGCAGTGCCAGGTCTGATACATGCAGCATTGCTTCTTCTGCGGGTACAAAGCGGTCATTTACGTAATAGTAAGTTTGGTTCAAGGGGCTTATTTTTAGTGTTTATTCAGCAATTGAGGTACAAATATAATCAGGTATGATACCACTGGCATTTATTTGCTGGTGTACATCATCCGCACTGGTATTACCTGATAAAACAAGGGCTGTTTTTACCCCAAATTTATTACCACCGAGTATATCAGTACCCAGGGTGTCACCCACCATTAAGATCTCATTTTTATGGAAGCTGCCGGATTTATTCAATTCATCAAATGCATACATAAACATCTGGGAATCCGGCTTGCCGAAATGGAGAAATTTCTTATGTAACATACTTTCCACCAGTTTGGCAATACCTCCGGTAGCAATCGCTACATCATTTTTAGAAACGGGATAAAATTTATCCGAATTAGCCACGATTACGGGAATGTTTTTGTGACGTAACAAATTGACTGTTTTGTTGATATCCCGGTTCCAGTCGAACCCCTCATCATCCAGAAAAACAAATGCACTGATTTCTTCCAGGTGTTGCAGGTCCACTTCCGATACGGGAATATGCTCCAGACCGGATTGCAGAATATAATGTGCTGAATTTTCTGTACCCAAATATGCAATTTTACCATCCAGAATTTTTTGCTGTAAAAAGTGTTTGGCCATCATTCCTGAGGTAATGATTTCTTCTACTTCAATACCAGTTAAACCAATTTTAGAAAAGCTTTCTGCCTGTTGTTCCTGACTGCGGCTGGCATCATTCGTCAGAACCCTTATTGCTGTATGGTGGGCCCTGAGATGTTCAATACTTTCCTGAGCACCATTGATCAGCCCCTTATAATTTTTCAATACCCCGTATGAATCCAGAAAAACGGCTTTAAAAGGAGTGGCAATTTCTAAAAAAGGTTGGATGTTTTGCATGGGTTTTGTTTTTCAGGGCTGATTTATTATGTCTATCAGAGGTTTAAAGCTTTTAGTATTTTTTCTGCATTAAAGTCTTTATCTATAGAAGGGAAATAAATCTCATAAGCTTCTTTCTGCAGTTTAGTGGCAAATATTTCGTGAAAAAAATGCCTGCCATCCTTAATTACATAATTCAATATAAAAAACCGGTAAGCTTCTTTCAGAAACAGTATTTCATTGGCAGTGAGCGGATAGTGAGCATGGTAGGATTGCAGGAAAAGCAGGAACCTGTCTTCCATCATTGGGCCTGTCAGATAACTGAATACGGTGCGGTCGCCAATATCAGAAACCACCCTGCTCAGGAAATAGAAATCCATCATGCGGGAACTAACCCGGAACCAGTCGTAATCCCATCTGGAGAATAGTTTAAAGGAAGAACTTACTGAGAAATTGCCAATATTCCAGTCAATAAACACCGGAATCTTATCAAATTCCATTGCCCCAAGTAAATCCCTGTTTTGGAGGAATAAACCACATTGTTTTTTGATTTCATTTTCATTGCCCCGGTGTTCAAACTTGCCATAATCTGTTTCTAAAATCCGCAACAGATGGTCAATATCCACTTTCAGGGTTTTAGAGGATTCCGGTAAGGTATTCCGGATATTGTGGCAGGCTTTATGAAACAGTGCCATCTGTTCACCCAGTTTAATGATCTGGTCTTCATCCAGTCGTCTGGGCAGCCTTTTTTTAATCTGTATAGGCCGGTAAAAAACCACCCAGGCATCCAGGATCTGGTTTTGAAACCGGTGTACATATAAGCTTTCTCCTTTTACCAGCGACCTTGCCAGAAAATTCTCAAAAGGGGCAGGCAGGTTATTGGACAATGCATTAATGATCGTATGATCTTCCACAAAATGCTCATATTTTCCAAAATAGGATAATTTGGCAACGATAAAACTATGGTCAGTAAAAGTTATCTGGTATACATGATTGGTTGAAACCCGGGCACTGATATCGTGTATCCTGATAATGGTTCGGGTATCATCATAAGCTCTCCAGGCTTCTCTGACTATGGCGGTAAAATCTATAAATGACATAACAAATAGAGCATCAAATAATTTCAAAATATCTTTTCAGTTCCCAGTCCGTTACTTTTTGAGCAAACTGGCGGCATTCCCATTCACGTGTCCTTGTAAAATGGTCTACAAATGGGACACCAAACAAAGCTTCAGCAATTGGCGAACCTTTCATCAACCTTGTGGCTTCTTCCAGGCTACCTGGCAGAGGAGTAGCCAGTTTGTTATCATATTCATTACCTGTTGTAGCTGAAATGTTAAGTGGCAATTGGTGTTGAATTCCATACAAACCCGAAGCCAGGCTTGCTGCAATAGATAAATAAGGATTAGCATCTGCACCCGGAACCCTTGTTTCCAATCTGGTTGCAGCAGGTACCTGGTTAATTACCCGAAGGGCAGTAGTCCTGTTTTCTATTCCCCAGCTAACTGTTGTTGCAGACCATGCACCTTTAATATAGCGTTTGTAACTATTAATGGTAGGAGCATACATAGGCATAATATGAGGAAGGCAATAGAGCTGGCCGGCAATATAGTGTTTCATTAGCTGGCTCAGGCCCTGAAGATCTGATTCATCATAAAAAAGGTTATTCCCCTTATTATCGAACAAGTTCTGATGAATATGGCCACTGCAACCGGGCAGGTTAGTATTCCATTTAGCCATAAAGCTGGCAATCAGTCCATGACGGTAGGCAATTTCCTTTACACCGGTTTTAAACAGTACTGCACGGTCGGCCGCTTCCAATACATCAGCATATTCAATACAGGCTTCATATACGCCATCACCTGTTTCGGTATGCAATCCTTCCAGCGGTACTTTAAATTTGCGCAACAGGTTAAATAAGTCGTTATAAAAATCCTGATGTTCTGAAGTTCTTAAAACAGAGTAACCAAACATACCCGGGGAAAGCGGGGCAGGGTTTATAAAATGTTTTTGATGCAGGGATTCAGGTGTTTCCCTGAAATTAAACCATTCAAATTCCTTTGCAAATAAAGCAGTGAAACCAGCCTCTGTTGCCTGCTGACGGATATTTTTCAATAAGGTGCGCGGACAGGCAGCTGCAGTTTTTTCGTCAGTACTAAAATCTGCCAGAAAAAAATCAGTATCCTCATTCCAGGGAATGTTACGATGCGTATTCAGGTCTATAGATGCAATTGCATCCGGATAACCGGTATGCCAGCCACTGATCTTACCGTTATCATAACAAACATCATTACTATCCCATCCAAATATTACATTACAGAAGCCTGCACCATGTTGCAGGGCTTTCAAAAATTTATCTTTATTAATAATTTTTCCTCTTAATATCCCATCAATATCTGTAATGGCAAAACGAACGCCCTCCTTAGCTGATTGTTGTATCAATTCTATCATTGCCTCCTTTTTCATACTGCAATATCTAAGATTTTAAAATAATGAAGTTAATTAAATTTAGTGACTGTGATTGAAGGGCAGTGTCAAACTAAAAAATCCCATTCAAATGAACGGGATTCTCTGGCGTATAGATTTTTGAGATTAGAGGCTTAGGCTGTTCCTTTTAACTGCTGAATGGCAGCTGTTAACTGAGGCACCACTTCAAAAGCATCTCCAATAATTCCATAGTCGGCCGCTTTGAAAAAAGGAGCTTCGGGATCTTTATTAATTACCACAATTACTTTACTTCTGTTTACACCTGCCAGGTGCTGAATAGCACCACTGATTCCGATAGCAATATAAAGGTTAGGTGCAATTTGTACCCCGGTTTGTCCAACATGTTCATGATGTGGCCTCCATCCTGTATCTGCCACCGGCCTGCTGCAGGCAGTTGCTGCATGTAAGGCTTTTGCCAGGTCTTCCACCATACCCCAGTTTTCAGGGCCTTTTAATCCACGTCCTGCACTCACCACTATTTCAGCTTCTGTCAGTGGTATTTCTCCACTCACTTTATGTACCGCTGATATTGTAATGGTAGGCGACGGTATGGCAATGTCTAATGCAGCTACTGAAGCTGCACCTTCTCCTGAATGAATTTTGATACTGTTCTGGTTCAGCGTAATGATTTTAACAGCAGAATCGATCCGCACATTCGCAAATGCTTTACCACTAAAAACTGCTTTTTTTACTATAAAGCCATTACTGGTATCCGGTATGGCAACTGCGCCGGTAACCATACCAGCTTTAAGAATGGCAGATACCCTGCCTGCAATGGCTTTACCGGAATGGCTTTGTGCAAATACCAATATTGTAGCTCCGGTCTTAACTGCAGTTTCGGCAATAATAGTAGCAAATACTGCAGCATCTATATGATTCAATGCATCATTGGCCAATTGGTGTACTTTAGTAACACCATATTTACCCAATGCTGCCAGATCGTCTTTTACAGTACCCAGCAATATTGCTTCTGCAGTAGTACCGGTTTGCGAGGCAATTGCTGCACCATAATTCAAAACTTCGTAAGAAGATTTTTTAATCTGGCCATCGGCCTGGTCTATGAATATTAAAACTGACATATACTATTCTTTTTACTCCGGAGGAGCGGTTTTATCGTTATTAATTTTCAGTATATTTAAAATGCTTTTGCCTCTTCATGTAACAGCCTTACCAGTTCTGCCACATTATCTGAAGCCACCAGTTTTACACCTGCTTTGGCAGGAGGAAGTTCAAAACTTACAATGGAAGTTAATTGTTCAACTGCAACAGGTTCTACAACTTTTAATGGTTTGGTTCGGGCTGCCATAATGCCACGCATATTTGGAATACGTTGTTCCGCCATTCCTTTCTGAGCACTGATAACCAGTGGCAGGCTTACTGTATCCACTTCTTCACCGCCCTCAATTTCGCGGGTAATACTTGCTAGGGTACCATTCAGTTCAAAATGGGTAGCCAGTGAAATGTAAGGTGCATGCACAATTTCTGAAAGGATTGCACCGATGCAGGAGCCGTTATAGTCAATGGTTTCTTTACCGGTGAAAATCAGGTCATATCCGCCTGCGTTTGCCACAGCAGCTATTTGAGCAGCTATATAATAACTGTCACTGCTATCTGTATTAACACGTATGGCTTCATCGCCACCCAATGCAAGGGCTTTTCGGATTATGGGTTCGGTATCTGCAGCCCCCACTGTAATTAAATGAATTACTGTTGCAGGGTCTTTTTCTTTCAATTCTAAAGCCCTAACCAGGGAATACCATTCATCGTACGGATTAATAATCCATTGAACCCCTGTTTCTTCAAAACGGGTGTTATTGTCTTTAAAAGCAATCTTAGAAGTAGTGTCAGGTGTTTTACTGATACAGACTAAAATTTTCATAGTTATATTTTATATCGTCAGAAAATTAGTTGTCTATGCAACTAATTACAAATATAGGGTTGTTTTTGAATTAACAAAAGTTATATAAAAATTAATTTAAGGAGCACCTTGCGCCGCTACTTTAGTATTTTTGCGTTATGGACAGAATTGCCAAAATCAGGGAATTTTTAGTAAAGCAGCCCGGTGATAATTTTTTAAGACATGCACTGGCACTGGAATACCTTAAAATAGGTCATGATACGGATGCCAGAGACCTGTTTCTGGAAATACTAACAGACAGCCCGGAATATATTGGTACTTATTATCACCTGGCCAAAACCCTGGAAAAACTGGGTATGCGTGAAGCCGCTATTGATTGGTATGAAAAAGGGATGGTTGCTGCCAAACTGGCCAAGGACCAGCATGCTTATAATGAACTGCAATCTGCCTATGAAGACCTGGTATATTAATTTTTTTTCCTTTTATTCAATTCCCGTTTTTTAGCCTTGCAGGAAGCTATTACTTGTTCCCAATTTTACTTGCCTTATTTTTGCGCCAAATTGATTTTATGGAGAAGGTAGAACTGATGTCTCCTGCCGGAAGTTTTGAAGCATTAATGGGTGCTATTCAAGGTGGTTGCGATTCTGTATATTTTGGCGTGGAGCAATTGAATATGCGTGCCCGTGCCACAATGAATTTCACAATTGAGGATTTGCCTGAGATAGCCCGTATATGCACTGAATATAAAATACGCAGCTATCTGACCCTGAATACCATTGTGTATGACCATGACCTGGCTTTAATGAAAAATGTTATTAATGCTGCAAAAATAGCGGGGATTACTGCTGTGATTGCATCAGACCAGGCAGTAATTGGGTATGCATTCAGCCAAAAAATGGAAGTACATATATCCACACAGTTAAATATCACTAATGTAGAGACCATCCGTTTTTACAGTGTTTTTGCAGATGTAATGGTCTTGTCGAGAGAATTAAGCCTTCGTCAAATGAAACATATTTGTGATACTGTGGCAAAGGAAGGTATAAAAGGACCATCCGGTAAACCTATTGAAATTGAAGTATTTGCACATGGGGCATTGTGTATGGCTGTATCCGGAAAATGTTATTTGAGCCTGCATACCCAGAATGCTTCAGCTAACCGCGGTGCCTGTATCCAGAACTGCAGGAGAAGTTATACTGTAATTGATAATGAAGATGGCCATCAGCTGGAAATTGACAATGAATATATCATGTCTCCCAAGGATCTCTGTACCATTGATTTTCTGGATGAATTAATTCAAACTGGTATTAAGGTATTGAAAATAGAGGGCAGGGGTAAATCGGCAGATTATGTAAAAACAGTGACTACATGTTACCGTGAAGCAATTGACAGTTATTATGCTGGAAATTATAATGCAGATAAAGTAGTTACCTGGATGCAAAGGCTGAGTGAAGTTTATAACCGGGGTTTTTGGGGAGGCTATTACCTGGGCAAGGAGTTAGGGGAATGGACCAATGCACCAGGATCAAAAGCCCTGAACCGAAAAATATACATAGGCAAAGGCAACCATTATTTTTCAAGGTCGGGTGTTGCGGAATTTCTTATTGAAGCTTATTCATTAAATATCGGTGATAAAATTGCCATCATTGGCCCAACAACAGGGGTGGTGGAAACCACTATAACTTCCCTGCATGTAAATGAAGAGGGGGCCAAAGAGGTTGCTAATAAAGGAGACTATTGTGCATTTCCTGTGGGCATACAGATCAGAAAATCGGATAAATTATATAAGATCGTTGAATCATCGGAGGAAGCAAAATGACAGTAACAGTAATACAGCAGCGGCAGAAATGTATTGGGTGTAATTATTGCGTGGAGCAGGCACCAGAACGCTGGCGGATGAGTAAAAAAGATGGTAAAAGTGTATTACTGGGGGCTGTGGACAAAAAAGGATTCTGGAGCGTTAAAGTCCCTTTTTCAGAAAAGGAAGCCAATGAAAACGCAGCAAAAGTTTGTCCGGTTCATATTATACAGGTGCGATAATTAAGCTAAGCGTTTCATCAGTTCATCGTCAATCTTTTTAAAAAGGTGGTAAGGCCGGTAGGTTCTCCATTCAATAATTTCCATCAGCTCTATATAATAATTCAGTTTTCTTCTTTTAAAGTCGTATTGGGTAGCTTCAGACATATTTAAAGCAACAATCCACCCATTTTCCTCACTTACTTCCTCATACCATTCCTGGTAATAGTCTTTATCGCCGCTGTGGAAATTGAGCACATTTTCTGTAATCAATATAAACTTATTGATCTTTTCCATAGCCAGTTTATCTATCAATTCCCTTTTCAGTTCCATGATATCATTTTCTATGGCATCATTCCATTCGCCCAGCATTTCAATGATAGCAAAATGCAGTTCATAATCCACATAAATGATTTTGAGGTACAATGTTCTGCTGCCAAAATCATCCCATTGTGGATGGATATAATAATTATAAACGGTTTGAGAAAATTCAAATTCACTGTATTCCCGACCAAAGAAAGGAGAACGTTTGTCCTCTTCTGAAACATAAATATGTCTCCAGTTATAAAAAGGTTCAATTAGGTGCATGCCCGTTTAATTTAACAGCGTCTTCCGTTTTTTTAACGGTTCCATATTTTAACAATAGGTTTTTAGCTTTTTCATATTCTTTAATCCCCAGCCTGTCCATGATCATTTTCACGCCCCGGTCTACCAGTTTTACATTGGTAAGCTGCATATTCACCATTTTATTATCTTCCACCCGACCCAATTGAATCATTACAGTCGTAGAAATCATATTTAAAACCAGTTTCTGAGCGGTACCACTTTTCATACGGGTACTACCGGTAACAAATTCCGGACCTACCACCACTTCAATCGGAAAATCAGCACATTGGCTTACCGGTGAATTTGGGTTACAGGCAATACTGCCGGTAATAATTCTTTTTTTACGGCATTGTTCCAGTGCCCCAATTACATAAGGAGTTGTGCCACTGGCAGCCAGTCCGATCACCACATCCTTATCATTTACAAAATGTTTCTGTAAATCTGCCCAGCCTTCTTCATGGCTGTCTTCCGCAAATTCAACAGCTTGTGTAATGGCTTTTTCACCACCGGCAATAATACCAATCACCAAACCATAAGGAACTCCATAAGTAGGGGGGCATTCGCTGGCATCCACAATACCCAGTCTTCCGCTTGTTCCGGCCCCTATATAGAATAATCTTCCCCCTGAAAGCATTTTATCACTGATTACAGCTGTTAATTTTTCAATTTGAGGAATGGCTTTTTCCACTGCCAGGGGAACTGTTTTATCTTCTGAATTGATATGAATTAATATTTCCGAAACGGACATAGTTTCTAAGTTCCTGTAATGTGAAGCCTGTTCTGTAATTTTTATAAATTCATTCATACGATTATTTATGATATTTCAGCAATCCGTCCATTGGTTTTTTTAATACATTCCCTAATTCCAGTTCATAAGAATGGCAAAGTTCTGCTAAAACATCTTTAAAACCATAAGCTACACTCCCAATAAATGAAATAGGGTGAGTCCAGCTTTCTTTATATTTATACAAATGGGTAAAGAAAAAATCATTAATACCATCCTCAATTATATTTTCAATCATATAATGCCCCCTGTTTTCAGCCAGAAAAATAGTAAAAGATGCCAGGTAGCGGTTTGCCAATGGCTTTTTATATACATTTTCTAAAATTTCCATGGTATTGGTGCTAAACCTATTATCAAAACGAGCCATTAAATCAGCATCAAAAGTATTATATAAGTAATACTGTACCACTTTTTTACCAAGGTAAGCTCCACTGCCTTCATCTCCCAGCACATAACCCAGTCCGGGACTGTTTTTCATTATTTTTTTACCGTTATAAAAGCAGGAATTGGAACCTGTACCCAGTATACAGGCAATTCCTTTTTCATTACCGCAAAGGGCCCTTGCTGCAGCAAGTAAATCGGTATTTACCTCAATTTTTGCAGTAGTAAACAGTTTTTTCAGAGCTGATTTAATGATTTTTACATTCAGTGGGTTGCTTAAACCGGTACCATAGAAAAAAACTGCTTCCGGAATACTGTTATGCAGCTTACCCATCAGTTCCTTTTGCAGGAGTTCCACAATTTGAGCTTCTTTTAAAAAGTAGGGGCTAATGCCCTGTGTGAGGATGGTTTTCTTTTTACCATTCTGAACCAGGCACCACTCACATTTGGTGGCACCGCTGTCTGCTATTAATTTAATTGACATATTCAGGTTATTTCACCATATAAATATTTGCATCTGATGATTGAACATTAATACAGATATTCGCATTTTACAGAATTAAGGTACAAAGAAGCAACAAATATGGGAACTAAAAAATTACAAGTTTGGTTACCGTTACTTTTTTCAGTAGTAATGGTATTGGGGATGATGATCGGATATGGGATTCGTGGAAATTCCAGGCATAACGATTTTTTTCAGGCAGATAAATCTACTACCCTCCAGGAAATGCTGGAACTGGTCAGGAATAAATACGTGGATAATGTTCCGGTTGACAGTCTGACTGAAGTAACTGCAGCCTCTTTTTTATCCCATTTAGACCCCCATTCTGTGTTTATACCTGCATCAGAATTCAGGGATGTGAATGATGAACTGATGGGCAATTTTCAGGGAATTGGGGTAGAATTTCAAATTTTTGATGATACAGTCAATGTGGTAAGGGTGATTGAAAAAGGTCCTTCAGATAAAGCAGGATTACAGGTTGGAGATAAGTTTATCAGAACCAATGATACATTACAGCTGGCAGGCAGAAAACTTAAAAGTGATGATATCCGGAAACAATTACGAGGGCCGGCAGGATCTTCTGTAAAAGTGACCGTTTTAAGGAATGGGGTATTGAAAAATTATGTGATACAGCGAGGCAATATCAGTATACCCTCTGTAGATGCCGGATATATGATTGATCCAAAGACAGGATATTTACGGATCAATAAATTCGGGGAAAGAACCTATGAAGAATTTATGCAGGAGATGGAGCATTTACAAAAATTAGGGATGCAAAGTCTGGTGCTTGATTTAAGGGGTAACGGAGGAGGATTGCTGAGTGAGGCTACTGCTATTGCAGATGAATTTTTAGACGGTGATAAATTAATAGTTTATACACAAGGCAATAAATCGCCCAGGGTGGAATTCCATTGTAAAAAAGACGGATTATTTGAAAAAGGAAAGCTGGTAGTATTGATTGATGAAACTTCAGCTTCAGCCAGTGAAGTGCTGACAGGGGCTTTGCAGGACTGGGACAGAGCTACTATCATTGGCAGGAGAAGTTTTGGAAAGGGATTGGTACAGCAGCAGTTTCAGCTGAGTGACGGCAGTGCGGTACGCCTTACCATTGCCCGTTATTATACTCCATTGGGCAGGAATATTCAGAAGCCTTATGATAAGGGCAAGGAAAAATATGAGGAAGAATTGATGAACCGGTACCATGACGGGGAGCTGATGAAGGCAGATTCTGCCAAACAGGGAGGGCCTTCCTTTAAAACACCTGCCGGGCATATTGTTTATGGAGGCGGAGGGATTATGCCGGATATCTTTGTTGCAGTAGATACTTCCCGCTTAAATAATGTGATGGCCAAATTGTATTATAAAAATACACTGAGCAGTTTTGTGTACCGATATTATATGCAGCATAAAGCCAGTTTTAAGGATGCTAAAACCTCTGCAGATATTCTTGCTGCTTTCAATCCCGCCAGTAATGTCTGGAATCAGTTTGCCGTTTATGCAGTTAAAGACAGTATACAGTTGGAGCATATTACTGACAAGGATAAAGCAGCAATCTGTTCTTCATTACAGGCCCTGATGGCCCGCCAGATATTAGGTACTGAAGGGTATCTGGAAGTCTTAAATAAAACAGATAAAACAGTGTTGAAGGCAGTGGCAACTTTGCAATAGCTGTTATCCTCATTTTTATTCAGAATTCTGCCTGTTATTGCAGCTTTTTAAAAAGCGGAATAACAGGCAGAATTGTTTATAAGTTTACAGGCTCATTCTTTTATGATATAAGTTATATTTCGGTTTTGTATTTTACCTTAATTTTATTGCTGATTACCTGTAAAACAGCAGGATTTCTATCTTATGAAAAATACTATATTAAATCTGAACTTCCTTATCAGGGCTGGTTTAAGTTTGTTTCTCCTCATTGCGTTAACTCCATATTGTTTCAGCCAGGCTTTTGTTGAAACTTATTATCTATACAATTGGCAGCCAACCCCAGGTGTTGAAGATGCCAGTTTTTATTCTCTTTCAAAAAATACAGACTCAGGATGGTACCGTACTGATTATTTTCTGAATGCCGGAAGAAACAGGATACAAATGACTGGGTTGTTTACCGATAAAGAAAATAAGGTGCATAATGGAACTTTCCGTTGGTATTATTATAACGGATCTGTTAAAGCTTTTGGAAAGTATGAAAATAATAAGAAAGAAGGCAACTGGCTGGGCTGGTATTCCAACGGAGCATTAATGGATTCAATCAATTATCGTAAAGGGGAGTATTATGGGGTGTCAAAATCCTGGTATAAGAATGGATTTATCAAAGATTCTGTAACCATGGATGAAGCAGGTGCCGGAACTTATATCGGATGGTTTGATAATGGAAACCCTTCTGAAGCAGGTAAATATAAAAATTTCAAAAAGCAGGGTAAATGGGTGTTTTACCATAAAAATGGAAACGTAAGCTCTTATGAATTATATGACAAGGATTCTCTGACGCAGTTTCAGTTATTTGATGAAAATGGGGTGCCGCAGGATGATTCCGCCATTATTGATAAACCAGCAAAGTTTGCAAATGGAGGAGAAAAAGGGTGGCACAAATATGTATCGGGAAGCCTTGTATTTCCAGGGGGATTTAATATTGTAAACAGCGACCATATTAATGTGGTTACTGAAGCCACAATTGGTGAAAATGGGAAAGTGGAAGATGCGGAAGTTATTATACCCTTTCATTATGCGTTTGATAAGGAAGCGTTGAGGGTATTTAATAATTCGCCTTTATGGGAGCCAGCTATGAATCACAACCGAAAAGTAAAATATACTTTTACATTCAGGGTAAGTTTTGCGATAGAATATCATTGATATTGCCAGTCAGGAATGAAACTTCTTTTGATTTAGGAATTGTTGCTAAATAATGAATATTACAGCAAAAAAAATTATCACCTGTTTAGGTAATGGCATCATTTTTGCTTTATTTATCATATATTAAGGTAAGTCCTTATTAAATCCATAACAAATCCAGGTTAATCCATAGATATTGTTATTTTTAGGAATGAATATAAGTATAGGTGGATAGTGTTGGGTTTTTATGGATAATTGCTCATAAAATCAATCCAATTATTAATACTAAAAATCCATCTATGCAAATTAACCAGAATCGTTTAATGCTTTTATGTTTTCTTTTAATGACAATAACTTCCTGTTTTAGCCAATTATCAGGTGCCCATATCCAAAAAGAGGAATTTACAATGATTAAAGCAGATCAACCAACCAATGAATGGTGTTTTGCTGCTTCAGTACAAATGGTTTTAAACTTTTATGGTGTTTCGATTGGGCAGAAAGAAATAGCGCAGCATATTTTTGGATTGGATGCCAATGGAAATATTAAAAAAAAGGATATTTCACAAAAGGAAATTCAACAGGTACTAAATGGATGGGTGATTGAAAGCAAGGGACGAAAATATAAAATCAGTTCAGCTTACTATTCAGGATTTAACCAAACTACTGCCACCAGTGCTTTGCAAAACAGGCATCCGGTTATTCTTACCGGATACAGTGGCACTCCTAACGGCCATGCCATGTTATTAACCGAACTTGGATTTGCAGAGGTTCAGGATAAAGCGATTTATAAAAGCACGCTAAAAAAAATATTTGAAATAGACCCTTATCCAGGAAATTTCAGTACAGTCAATGGTCTGGAGTTTTTAAATGAAAAAGCACTTGATTTTGTGAATAATGTAGAAAATACCTGGGTGGTGAACGGTAAATATTTGGATTAGCCTGGATTGGTTTAATTGCCTTTAAGTAAATGCCTTATTGAAAAGTAATAAGGGATAAAAAAATTGGCTAACCTTCCTTTTCTGGTTATTTTTAACTGATGAGGAAATTGGTTTGCACGATATGTTGCTTATGTGTAAGTCTGGTGCTGGCTGCCCAGGAAATAAAGGCCTATCAGGTAAAAGGAGCACCTTCCGAAGAAATTTATGATCTTTTTCCTGATAGCAAAGGGTTTATATGGTTAGGGCATTCATTAGGACTAAGCAGGTATGATGGTATTTCCTTTACAACATTTAATCACCCGGAAGCTACCAGTGCAGGTATCTCAGATATTCAGGAAGACAGGCAGGGAAAAATATGGTTCCATAATTTTGACGGGCAAATATTTTATATTGAAAATGATCAGGCCTATCTGTTGAAAGCATTTAAGTATAAGGAAGAATCTTATTTTCCAAGAATGATGATACTGGGAGATGAATTGGTCTGTTCATCAGAAAAAGGGCTATTTATCTGTAATACGCAAACCCTGGAATGCAGGTATATTTATCATAATAGTCAAAATACAAAAATCAGAACACTTGCTGTAGTAAAAGATGTTTTATATGAATATGACGGGGAACAATGGATCAGTTACAGCAAGGGAAAGGGTATCCAGGATTTGACCTTTAAAACTGAATTTGACATAGCGCTTGATAAAAGTTTTAACCTGCAACCATTAGTAAGTTCAGACACTATATATGCCAAATACAGAAGTAATTCAGTGTATAAATTTATTATCAGAAATAAACAGGTAATTCTGGTTAGTTCTTTAATGCAGAATAGTTTTCTGAATACACTATCTAATTCCGGAAAATCAATCTGGGTGCATACAAGGAATGAAAGTTATAGTCTTTACGGGCATTCAAGTATCAAAGGTCTTAATTTAACAGATTTCATTTTTGACCATGAGGGAAATACCTGGTACAGCAGTCTGGATAAAGGTTTATGGTTTCAGCCAAAATTTGTTTTTTGGGAATCAGGTTTCGTAAACAGAATATCCCAAAGTGATTTTATACGAAGCTTTGCTAATGTTAACAATACCCATATTTATGGAACACAAAGCGGATGCCTGATTATAAAAAAAGGCCAGGAAAATAAAAGTAATCTGGTATTAAAACTTCCCAAAGAGGCAGGATCAGTAGAAAATATGTTTGTCTTGCCAGATAGGAATATTTTAATAGCTCCTTCGTTAGGTCTTTATCTGTTAAACACAAAGACTGGCAAATTGAATTATCTTTCCAAAGTAGCCACTGTAAAAAGTATTGCTTATAAACATGATTCTTTATATATTGCTTATCCCAAATCATTGGGCGTAATTGGATTATCAGGGAAGTTCCTGGAAATGATTGATTACAACGAAAAGGAATTTTTGAATATTATCAGGCAAGAGTTTTTAGATGAAGTTTATTTAAAAACCAACCGTTGTTATGCTGTTTGTAATGATTCTGTGAACAATAAACTATTTGCCCTGTTTAAAGATGGCCTTTATCAGGTAAAAGGTACCCATTTTATTCCTGTGACATTTTATAATAATATCGGCAATGCATCACTTTTACTTATAAAGAATGGAAAATTAATTATTGGTGCACCTCATAATGGGATATTTATAGAAGATAATGGGAAAGAAACACATATAACTACAGAAAATGGACTGGCTTCTAACAGTATTTTAAAAATTAAACTAATAGATGGGGATTTGTTTATAACGGAAGCAGAACATCTGCAGGTATTGGATATTACAAAAGGGATAATCAAAGAAACATGGAGCCTTCCAATAGAAAAGTCGGGTTTAATATTTGATGTCTGGAAAGAAGAAGGGTCAATTTTTGCTGCTTCCAATAAAAGCTTATACACCAGTATTCAAAATAATATGAATATGGTAAGCAATCCTGTAACTTATTTGTTGTATGCTAAAACCAATAAAGGGTATATCCGGGAAAATGCTTTACTTCAATATTCTGACAATTCTCTTCAGTTTAAACTTGCATCCCCATCTTATTACGCTCCTGAAAATACATCATTTAAATATCGGTTAAAAGGTAATAATGATACTTCCTGGTTAGAAATAACAGCTTCTCAACCCATCATCTCTTTTTCAGCATTAAAACCTGGTAATTATATTTTTCAGGCAGTTGTTATTAATTTTCAACATAAAAAGGGAAATTTAATTGAATACCCTTTTCGTGTCTTATTGCCCTGGTGGCAGGAATGGTGGTTTATGCTGATTTGCCTGATGTTTTTTATAGGACTTGTTTTTTACTTTACTTACTTAAGATTGAGATACATCCGGAAAAAAAATTTACAGTTAATTGAATACCTGCAACTAAAAAATGAATTGAGAAAGAGCATGCTGGAAACTATCAAGGCTCAGATGAACCCTCATTTTATTTTCAATTCACTCAATGCCATTCAGAGTTTTGTATATACCAACGATAAAAAAAATGCAAGTAAATTTATTGGAAAATTCAGTGAGTTAGTACGGAATATATTAAATAACAGCAGCAAACAAACTGTAACCTTAACTAAAGAAATTGAAATGTTGGCTTTATACCTGGAATTGGAAAACCTGCGTTTTGAAGATAGCCTGGAGGTTAAATTTGCTGTAAATCAAAGGCTAGATACAGACAATATCAAAATACCGGCTATGTTAATTCAACCTTATGTGGAAAATGCAGTAGTGCATGGGTTATTTCATAAAAAAGGGTCCAAATATCTTTTTATTAAAATAGATAAAACGGAAGGGGAGTATCTGGAAATTATAATTGAAGATAATGGAATTGGCAGGACGAAAAGCCAGATGATTAACCAGCACCATAGGGGGCATGAAAGTTTTGCAAATGAGGCCAATGAAAAAAGAATAGATCTGCTGAATCAGTATTCGGGAAAAAAAATTATATTAGAAATTACGGACAAGACAGATGAGCTGGGAGTTGGAACAGGTACCATTGTCAAACTTTTGATACCTTTACAATTACAGGAATCATGAAAGTTATAATTATAGAAGACGAGAAAAAGGCTGCATCACTTTTAGAAAGTATGTTGCTGGACATTGACCCGGATATGGAAATAGCAGACAAATGCCATGATTTGCCTTCAGGGATCAAAAGCATCAGGAAAAATCAGCCAGAACTAGTTTTTCTGGATGTAAAACTACCCACATACAGCGGGTTGCAATTATTGGATTTTTTTAATGAGGAAGAGATTGATTTTGCAATCATATTTACCACTGCATCCAATCAGCATGCTGTTCAGGCTTTTGAAATGAGCGCTATTGATTACCTGCTGAAGCCCATTGATGAAGATAAATTAAAAGCAGCTGTACTTAAATATAAAATGCAGAATAAAACCAATTCTGCCAGGAATATAACGATACTGCAGGAAAACCTGCAAACAACAGAATTTAAAAAAATAATAGTTCCTGTGTCAGGTGGCTTTGAAATAATCAGGCTGTTGGATATTCTATATTTAAAAGCAGAAGGAAGTTATACTAAATTATATCTTATCAATGGTCTAAGTATTACACTCAGTAAGAACCTGAAATATTTTGACAGCGTTTTGGAAAGTAATCATCAATTTTTCAGAGTACACCGTAGTTATATAGCCAATATCCAAACGATTAAACGTATCATCAGAAAGGATGGATACTGTATAGTTATGGATGATGAAAGTCAGGTACCCATTATTCCTGAAAAAGTGGAAGAGCTGATTCAGCTGATTAACCAGTAAAATACAATCATTATCCTTATTTACGTTTGAAAACAGACAGAAATAAAGTGGGTTTACTGGTTGTTTCAAAAGCAGTAGGGTAGGTGTCTCCTGCCAGATTATAGCATACTACTAACTGATCATTTTCAAATTTATAAATAGCTTTAAAGTGCTTGCCTGCATTAACCCCTTCCCTTCCATAAATATCCATTTTATGCTTCTGGTAAGTAATAACCCCTTTATCTGTGCCATA
>Ga0364887_10164_pt1 | contig 46383 bp, 29 predicted proteins | sample ExccelJu500001D4_4_FD_206924 | JGI IMG/M metagenome (GOLD analysis project Ga0364887, IMG submission 206924) | Enriched cells from Trout Bog Lake Hypolimnion, Wisconsin, USA - BchlTB.July23.5000.01.D4 | ecosystem: Environmental > Aquatic > Freshwater > Lake > Hypolimnion/Profundal zone | place...
GTGAATCACAGTTCCCAGCTTATGATATTTCTCAGCGGAAGTCCCCGTCACTAAAAACACAGGTTTTAGAACCTCAACCTCTGAATTGTTCCGAAGGGCAACCACCTTTCCAATGACGATGATGATTGGTGTTGGATATTTCTGATCACTTTGGGCAAGTTCTTCCAGGGATGAGAAAAATTCCTGCTGATCGGGTAGCGATATATTATGAACCAGCATAACGGGCGTATCGGCTCTTTTGCCCTGTGCAATGGCCTTTTGAGCAATCATCCGGACATTGAAACCACCCATAAAGCAAACAAGGGTATCGGTTTCAGGAATCCTGACCGATTCCGAATGACCCGAAACAAACGCTACCGAAGATGAAATCCCCCGGTGAGTCAACGGGATTTTCGTATACGCAGCCACTGCAATACCTGCAGAAACGCCGGGTATCACATTTACTTCCACAAAATTCCGGTGCAAATATTCGAGCTCTTCACCCCCATGGGCGAAAACCATCGGATCACCACCCTTGAGCCGGACCACCCGTTTCCCGGCTTTGGCAGCATTAAACAATAACCGGTTTATCCGGTCCTGTCTGAAGCTATGGCAATCTTTCCGTTTCCCGACATAGAACTTTTCTGCACGATACCTCCCGGTGAAATTCTGATCGAGCAAATCATCATGAAAGATGATATCGGCCTTTTCAAGGGCTTTATCGCCACCAAGCGTCAGCAGATCAGCATTACCGGGACCAAAACCCACAAGAGTAACTTTCCCGAATTTACTCCGAATATCTCTTGGTCCGAAAAGTGCCTTTAATTCAGAATGTCCCGACCTGGCAACAATTGCAGAGTACCCGGCAAGGGGATCTTCCTCGATTGGCAATTGTTCCAATGAGATATAATCGGAGCTTAACAACAACTCATTCTGATCCCCTGAATCGAGTAAAGCAATCACTTCAAGACCATCCGGCAAGGGATAAGGTAAATCAATAGCTTGAAAAACGGCAACATCAGAATTTCCGATAAGTAATGCATTTAAAAGTCTATTCGGATCAAAAGCGAAAGGATCCGGATTGGAAATTTGATACTCCTCATCCGGGATTGAGCCTATCGGAATTAATTCATATTCCAGATTGGGGAATAACTCCAATAGATCCGTCACATGCCTGAGGGCAAGCGGATTATTTGGATAAACAACCTTCAATTTGGAGCATTTATCGGGCATTGAATGGTACTGACAAGTTAAATAATAATCTTTCCCTCCTGAATCAGGGAGGTAATTTGATTTCGTATGGCGACCGACTGGAAGGCATCCCTGCCATTTGTGCCCACTGAAATGGTAACATGACCTTCGTTGTGAATGGCCGGTGACACAAAATCGCACAGGAACGGGGAGTCACAAACACTCGTCAGAATCCCTAAACCTTCGGCATCAGCCTTGATTTGGGCATTCAGTTCGTGGTTACCCGTGCAGACATAAATGAGGAAAAATCCTTCGAGATCACTCTTTTCGTATTCCTTGGCAATAAAATTGAAAGGCAGTTTTCGGATCTCGTCCGTAAATTCAGGAGCAACAACGGTAACCTGCTGGTCTAAGATCCGGGCCATGATGGTGCCCTTATGGGTAGCCACCTTACCGCCGCCAATCAATAAGATTTTCTTATTGGTCACATTGATTGAAATTGGTAAAAACTGAAGGTCCTCGCGTTTCATTGGATAATAATTATTAAACAGGCACCACAATGTGGTTAAATTTCAATAACCCCCAGTGAAACCGGGAGTTTGAAATAGTATAAAGATTACAGCCCTGAAAGGGTTGATTATATATGGATTATCAAATATTCAACCCTCTCCGGGGTTGCAGTTAATCCGTATCATTTGCCCCCAATTTTCATTGGGGGTCATTTAAATTTAGCACCTTCGGAGCAATGGAAAAATGTTTATGAGTACTTTTTTAGAATTTAATAAAAAATAACCACCAAATCTCAGGAAGAAAAATCATCTCAATTCAAGGTTGCGGATTATTTTATCAATGCCAATCTTTGATCCTAATTATCAATATCTTCTAATAAATTTACTTAATCATGAAAGTTCTTTCCGGCAGTGGTTGCTTTAAGATATCCTTTTCGGATCACAAAATCGCCAAAATGCTCATCCTTTGTCCGGCTTTGAGAATAGTGTTGCAGTATGGGAGAGAGTGCCTCAATGATCTGATCTTCAGTCACCATCTCCTTATACAGTTTGTTCAGCCGCTCACCGGCAAAGCCTGCCCCTAAATAAAGATTATAAAGTCCAGGTGCCCTGCCAACCAATCCGATCTCTGCCAAAAAGGGTCTTCCACAACCGTTCGGACAACCGGTCATCCGAATACTGATGGGAACTTTAAGCAAATCATTGGCTTCAAGGATTTTGTCAATTTTATCAATTAAGGTGGGCAGATAACGTTCTGCTTCAGCAAATGCCAGTCCGCAATAGGGTAAGGCCGCACAGGCAATTGAATTCTGCCGGAGCATGGATATACCCGAGGCATTAATCACCTTGAATTTCTTTAATATCTTTTCAATCAGAGGTTTTTGTTCGTCAGAAACCTGTGCAATCACTACGTTCTGATTCCCCGTAAGAATAAACTTTCCCTGATGAACCATGGCGATTTCGCGCAAAGCCGTTTTGGCCAAATAACCATTGCGGTTAATAAGTTTGCCACCCTCTATAAATACGGTATAGTGCCACATTCCGTCACCACTTTTGATCCAGCCGTACCGATCACCCATCGTATCAAAGTGATATTCTTTGGTTGGCTCAAGATTTATCCCTTTGATCCGCTTTATTTCAGAACGGAAGAAATCGAGACCCAAACGGTCAATGGTATATTTTAGCCGGGCATTTTTACGGTCGGAGCGGTTCCCATGATCGCGCTGAAAAATAAGAATTGCCTCTGCAGCCTCCGCAACCAGCTCTTTGGGGACATATCCGACAACATCTGCTACCCGCGGATAGGTATCGGTATTCCCGAAGGTATAAGCCATTCCGCCACCCACAGTCACATTGTATCCTGTAAGCCGGCCATCTTCCACAATTGCGATAAATCCCAGATCGTTGGATAAGACATCCGTATCGTTGCGTGGAGGGATAGCCATGGCGATTTTAAATTTGCGTGGCAAATAGAGTTTCCCGTAGAGCGGCTCCTCCTCTTTTTCGCCACCTTCAATCAATTTACCGTCCAGCCAGATTTCGTGATAGGCATTCGACCGGGGAAGCAGATGCACCGAGATCCGCTTGGCATCTTCGGAAACTTCTGCATGAACGGGCGACTCAAACGGATTGGCTGAACACATCACATTCCGGTTCACATCGCCACAGGCAGCAATGGTATCGAACAACGATTTATTAATCCCCTGCATCGTCTTCTTCAGATTGCGCTTAAGCACGCCATGAAACTGAAAGGTCTGACGCGTGGTTAATTTCAATGTTTGATCACCATACTGATCGGATAAACTATCCAATGAGAGCCACTGCTCAGGAGTTGCAATTCCACCGGGAATCCGAACCCTGATCAGGAAAGAATAGAGCGGTTCAAGTTTCTGACGTTTTCGTTCCTCGTCCACATCGCGGTCCTGTTGCTGGTAGGTACCGTGAAACTTGATCAACACCTGATCGTCGGGCTGCATACCACCCGTCAATGGATCAATCAGGCTCTCCTTAATTGTTCCCCGTAAGTAGTTACTGTTATCCTTAATCACCTCAATTGGTGACGGGACTGGTATATCTTTGTGGTCTGACATTGTTTTTAAATGAATTGATTGAAATGGCGAAGTAACTAAAAATGATTCAGGAAAAATTCAGCGATTTTGAATTTTTCGGAATATTTGCCTTTAAAATAAACAAAATTATTTACTGTTGTGTATTTCTAATTATCTGAATTTGCCACATGTCACCCATAGCGACTTTGCGTGAAATATTAAAGAATAATCTTGCAAAGTCGCGAAGCCCCAAGGAGGTTTAAATACGACATTAAATTTTCGTAAATACTTATTTAATAGACATCCAGCTGCAAACGTTTTTCTTTCTGCATGTTCGTAACATATTCCTGCGCACTTTCGTTATTCAGGTCACCCTCCTGCTCAATAATTTTAACCAGGGCCTTCTGCACATCACCGGCCATTTTATTCATGTCACCGCAGATATAAAAGTGTGCCCCTTCCTGAAGCCACCGGAATAATTCCCGGGAATTCTCAATTAACCGATCCTGAACATACTCTTTTTTCGAGCCATCGCGCGAAAAAGCAACGTTCATTTTGGTTAATGCGCCTGATTTCAGGAAGTTTTGCCATTCAGCCTGATATAAAAACTCGGTCTCAAAGTTGCGGTTTCCAAAGAAAAGCCAGCTCTTCCCGCGCTTCTCCGACAATTCCCTGTGCTGAACAAATGCCCGGTACGGTGCAATTCCGGTCCCGGCGCCGATCATTACAATCGGAGTCTCTTCATTTTTAGGCAACCTGAAATTTGGGTTGGATTCGATAAAAATTGGAACATGCTCATTTTCGATAACCACTTCCGAAAGATAGGAGGAACATGCACCGCGTTTTGCCCTTCCGCTTTGTTCATAATTGACCACACTCACCGTAAGATGCAACTCTCCAGGACAAGCCAGAGGACTTGAAGATATTGAGTAGGAACGAGGCTGTATTGGTCTGAGCAGTTTTGACAATTCTGCAGAAGTTACTTTCGCCGGAAAATCCTGGAATAGATCAACAATATCACGACCGTATAAATATTCCTTAAATTTCGCGGAATTGTCAACCAGTTTCTTAAGCTTCGCATTCGGGGCAAAAGCCAAATACCTGTTGGCGACATCCGTGGTTATTTTGGAGAGCTCAAAATTCCGGCGAAGTGAATCGTAAAGGGTCGTCTGGACTCCGTTGATTTCCAACACTTCTTCGCCGTTCAGTCCGGTAACTTTAAGAACTTCGTTAATTAATTCCGGAGGATTTAATGGAATCACACCCGCTGAGTCACCCGGTTCATAGGTCAACCCCTGATCCTCCGTAGCAAGCTCCAGATGAAGTGTTTGTCGTTCACTCGGTTTGCCGTGAAGCGTTATTTTTTCGTATACCGGGGCTTTATACGGGTTTTTCTTCGTGTATTTAGGGGACTCTGTATTTATTTGTGTTGGCTTAGAAAGGTTTGTCGAAGCAGAACCCTGAGATCCGTTGGATAATTTGGCTCCAAAACTGATCAGAGTCGATTTAATCCACTCGTCAGCAGGTTGTTCAAAATCGAGGTCACAGGTCAGAACAGGAACCAGCCGTTTTGCCCCCAACTTCTCAAGCTGTTCATCAAAATCACGACCGGTTTTGCAGAACTGGAAATAGCTCGAATCGCCCAGTGCAAGTACAGCAAAATTGACCCCATCGAGTTTAGGTGCCCGTTTACCGTAAATAAAGCCATGCAACTCCTGGGCCGAAAATGGGGGAACCCCTTCGCCATGGGTGGAAACAATGACCAGCAGATTTTTCTCTGCCTGCAGGTCTCGGGTTCGGTAGGTCTCCATATTTTTCAGAACCACATTCAGCCCCTGCGCTTCAGCCAGGATTTTTGCTTTCTTTGCCAGCCTTTCACCATTCCCTGTGCGCGAACCATACAGGATAGTCAGCGCTGATTGAGCAGAAGAAGTGGCATTTTCAACCTGCTGACTTACCTGTTCTCCGTTACGTGCCGAAAATCCGGCCAGATAACCCGATACCCACACCTGTTGTTCTTTACTGAGAGATCCCGTTAGTTTTGTCAGCAGTTCGAGTTGTTCTGCCGACAGTGCGCCTGATATAGTTGTATTCACTTTAGATAAATTTTAAATTAAAATTGAAAATCTTGTCATTACGAAATAGTAAGAATAAAAATTCCCGGCATCATCAGGATGCTTTTTCAATGAGTACCTTCCAGAAGTAATCCTCCTGAACGGTGGATTTCACTTTGTGCCCCTCATTGCGTACCGATCCGGGAACATTTAGTATGGGCTGTCCGTCATCCAGCCATATTTCCAATAGATCGCCGGATTTGAGCGTTGAAAGTTCAATCTTGGTTTTCACAAAATTCAATGGACAGGGCACTCCCCTGAAATCCTTCACACGAATCCGCTTGTCATCGGTTGATTCCTCCGCCGTTAAAACATCAAGCTTCGGCTTTTTAAGATGATCAGATTGAGTCTTAAACTGTAAAGAATCGTCCATGCTTTCATAAAGTTTGATCATGGTATTTGCAAGATCAATTACCTCTACTTCCCGTCTTGAAAAATTAAAATCCGGTGATCCCCCGGCAATTTTTATTAAATCTTTAAACCTGGAACTAACCAATCCGTCATTGATAAATTTATCGATGAATAAATTAAATGTCTCGCCAGTGGTTCTTGGTTCAGCTCCTTTGGTTACCAGGAGCATTCTGGAGGAAGAAAAAACGATATCGTACAAAATCCGGTTGATTTCGGACTGGTTATTATTGCCAGCTAGCAGCTTGATAGATTTGTTGATAATATCCAAATCCACCTCAATCATATCGAACAGTCCTGCAGAGCATTCAGCAGTTCCTTTGTTCGAAACGGAAAATGGCTCATCACTTCCCCAATCATAATAATAATTTTTATCCTCGCTGAAATCAGGTATATTTTTGAATTTCTCAAGCAAAATTCGTGTGCTGTCTTTTCCAACCGCATCCAAATAATCTCGAAAGGAGTTATATTGACCCTTAACCTGGATATAATCTGCTAACAAAGCCTCGGTAAATTCCGGTAAATCCTTGGCACTTATGGTTCCGACGACCTCTCCTAATTTTGGATTCTCATGTTTGCTGGCTCCGACAAAGACATTATAGGCAGCATACATCCTCTCGTTACGGCCAACCTTTCCTGAAAATCCAATATCTGACCAGATTTGTTGTGCACAAGAGTTAGGACATCCTGAGATATTAATTTGAAGTTCACTTACCTTATCCAAATCCAATTTACTTTTTGCCAAAATATTCCGCAGCGCTGACGAGGCCCCTTTCGAAAGGCAGATCCCTAAGCGACATGTGTCTGCACCGGTGCAGGAAACCACATTATTGACGATGCCCGGGAAGGCAGTATTCAGGCCCAGATTGTGAATTAACTGATATAAATTTCCTAACCATGCTTCGGGGATATTGCGCATTTGCAATTGCTGGCGGGGAGTAAAACGCAATACATCCTCACCAAAAGCCCTGGCAAATACTGCAATTTGCAATAAGGTTTCACTGTTAGTATTGCCGTTGATAAAAGGAATGATAACGGCAAAAATTCCAGGTTGTTTTTGGGAGGATACATACCTGGTTTTCCATATTTTAAACTCAGATGAATCATCTTTAATTGCCTTAATTTCCGGATATTTAGATCCCAAAACAAGATTGCTTTGTGAATAGATGATATTTTCATTCGACTTTATTTCAAGGTAATAATTGAAGAATAATTCTTTGGCCCGTTCGACTCCTTCCTTATAAAAAATATACCGGAGTCGGGCTTTGTGCCTGTTTTTCCGGTTGCCATGATTGGAAAAGAACCGTTTGGCAGCCAGAGCGATATTGAATAATTCCTCTTCAGGTGTAAATTCGAACAACTCCCAGCCAAGTGTGGGATTCGAGGCGACTGAGCCACCCAAATACACTTTAAAACCCCGCTTCCCATCTTTAATTTTCGCAATAAATCCCAAATCATTAATCACCGCAAAGTCAGTATTGGCTTCACTGGCTGAAAAGGCAATCTTAAGTTTCCGGGGTAATGTAAACGAGTCTGGTTCCGAAATTAGCCAGGTAGTTAGATCAGCAGCATAGGGGAGTACATCAAAGACCCCGGATGCACTGATTCCACTGTTGATATCAACCATAATATTACGGACCGTATTTCCTCCCCCGCCTTTTGACGATAAGCCAACTTCCTGCAGTTCGGGTAAAATACTTTTGGCCTGGTCAATCGCTATATTATGGATCTGAATCTCCTGGCGGGTAGTTAAATGCAATAATTCTGATTGATGGGTTTGAGCTGTTAAGGCAAGCTGCAATAGTTGATCCGGACTAATATACCCACCGGTACAACGAATTCGCATCATATAGGTACCATTTCTACGCTGTTCGTAAATACCCATTGGAACACGGGTACCTTTGAATTTTACAGGTTCAATATTGCCGTTATTGAAATCGTCAATCAGTGTACCAAAATAGGCAATATCTTCGTTGTGAGTAGCTGGCAGTTTGTACATTTTATATCCATTGAAATTGAAACTATGCGTTGTTGCTTCATCCCACTGTCGATATAATATTATTTTTGTCTATAAATTTGATAACAGAACAGGATCAGTGGCAAAACTAACCCAAACTGATATTCTCTGCCATACCCTATATTCGGCATTTTGATACCTATTTTATGGTATAAAATCCTTGCAGGATTTTACTGTTTTCCCCAGTGATTGAAATATTATGTGAGTTTAGGATATAAGGATAGGAGAGACTGTTTAAAAATTTTATTTAAATCTTGTTTGTCCGCTGGGCATCAATTTTAAAAGGAAAACCAATCAAAGAAAAATCATTGTCCGTCAGTACATTAACAAAAAACCGTTGATTTCCTTCTCGAAATTTATTTTTCATGAAATAGCCACAGTTGAGAAATCACAACCGAAAATTCACCATGGCAATTAGTTGCGCTGATTTTCGATTCCATCTGACCTTTAAAAAACAAATTATTTACAGATGAATAATAATTTTCAATGGATATTAATCTCTGCGGAGAAATTTTAACCGGTTCTTATTTGATTAGGATGAATCTTAAAAAATTATTGCCTGTAAACAGTTCATGAAACATATAATATGTGAATGAATTACAAACCATTAAGATAGCCGGAGACAATTAATTTCTTCAGGATTTTACCGGCTGACGAGAGGTCAAAGACGGGGATAAAAACGATTTCACGGGGAAGTTCAAAGCGGGGTAGCAGGGAATCTATATTCCGTTTAAGATCCTGAAGCTGCACCGGGTTATAGGGCTCACCTTCAATAAACAGGGTTACTTTTTCACCAAGCATCACATCCGGCAAGCCTGCAATGAAAAACCGGAGGGGAATCAGGGAAAATAGTTTCTTCTCCACCTGTTCAGGAAAAATTTTGAGGCCACCTGAATTAATGACGCTATCTAAACGCCCGATCCATTCAAAATGAGTGTCGTCCTTAATGTCCACAATATCGTTGGTAACCAACAGTTCCGGGGTCAGGTGCGGAGCATTGATAACGAGGCAACTCCTTTCATCCACAGAAACCCTGACATTTTTCAGAACCTCATACAGCGGTGACTTATGTATCCCATTCACGGCACGGATCGCAATATGGGAACTTGTTTCGGTCATGGCATAGGTAGCGTACAGATTGGAAGAGACCTGCTGACACTGCATCTCCAGATCATAGGGAATTTCCCCTCCCCCGATGATAACTGCATCTACCGGCCGATCTTCGAGGGCAGTCAGTGAGTGAGCCAGTTGAAACGGGGTAATGGCTGCAAAATGAATCTTGTCCCAAAGCGCCGAAAACGGATCCGATGAAGGCTCAACGATAATCAGGTTCATCCCTGTCACGAATGCCCTCACAATCATCATTTTGCCTGCAATGTAACTCACCGGCAGACACAAAAGCGCATTAGTCCCTTCATCCAATCCAAAATATTCCGCAGTCATCAGGGCCGAATTAATCATCCGCTCCTTTGGTTGCTCAATTGTTTTGGGAATGCCCGTCGATCCCGAAGTGCGAACGATCACAAAATCATCCCCGGATACCCATTCCAGAATGAACCGGAAGATCTCACTTTCCCATCCGGAAATGTCCGGCCTGAGTAGCTGTTCACGGCTAAAAGCAATCAGCTCTTCGGCATCAAAGTGATGGCCGTTCAGCGTGATGGAGTTAGGAATTTTCATCGTAGCATCAGACTTAAATCCCAGCTTTTCCCTGGTTGGTAATAGAGTTTCCCCGCTGAAATTGTCAGTGGGGATTCAATGTTATTGCTGTAAATCTGTCCGGTTCCCAGCCCCTGAGGCATTGGATTGTTCAGGGTAAATGTCCATTGAGCAATGGCATTAAGCCCGATATTTCCTTCCAGGGCGGAGGTGATCCACCAACCTGATCCATACTTTTCTGCAAGCGATATCCACCCCTCACAAGCAGCAAAACCGCCAACCAGGCTGGGTTTCAGAATAATATATTGTGGCCGGATGGTTTTAATCAGCTCGTTCTTTTTCGCAAACGGGAAATTTCCAATCAGCTCTTCATCCAAAGCTACCGGGATTGGCGAGGTGCGGCACAGGGCGGTCATCTCTTCCGTCTGCCCCTGCCGGATCGGTTGTTCAATGGAGTGAATGGAAAATTCTGACAAACGGGATAATTTCTCCATCGCATTTTTGGGAGTAAATCCACCATTGGCATCAAGCCGGATCGTTATATCTGCCGGAGAGAACTGTTTCCGGATATTGTGGAGAATATCTGTTTCGGTTTCAAAGTCAAGCGCCCCGACCTTTAGTTTGATCGTGTCGAATCCCTGGCTGATTTTATTCCTGATTTGATTCTCCATGTATTCCCGGCTTCCCATCCAAACCAAACCATTGATCGGTATTCCAACAGTTCCCCCGGTAAAAGCTGAGGGGTAAATTATGTTTTGAGAATGGGTGTTGCAGGCCAGGTCGGCCATGGCAACTTCAAGCGCAAAAGCGATGGATGGGAATTCGTCAAGTTCAAGCAAATCAATGGGAATACCTGAATTTATCTCTCCGCAAACCTCATTCAGCTTTTGCAGGTAATCAGGTCGGTCATCAATACTTAAGCCAGGAATGACGGAGCACTCCCCAATACCGGTATAACTAATAAAATAGTCATGTAATAAAATGTACCACGTTTTTTTCTGGGCAAGCGTTCCCCGGGATGTAGTAGCAGGCTCCTTGAAATTTAATATATGATTGACTACACGTGCATTAAACATATCAAATCCGGATTAGTCCTCTGAAAAGTGGTTCATATTATTAATCCAATCCCAAAAGTAATTGAAAAAAACAGGGTTGAAAGTGAAAGATTCCTCAACTCGACATTTAGCGCCGAAGGAACCTTATTACGCAGAACCACCACCATATTGCGTATCAAAAAAGGGATGGAAAGAATAAAAAGAAACTGGTAAAGACCATGAAAAACGAGGCTCACATAAATTGATGCGGCAATTATTGCGAAAAGAATAAGAGCTGCATGATAAATCCGACCCCATTTGCCACCCATTTTCACCACCAGGGTATGCTTATGGGTCAGGATATCGGAGCGTTCATCCCGAAGGTTGTTTAAATTGAGGACTCCAGTACTGAGTAAACCCAATGATATTGCGGGTAAAAACACCTCCGGACGAAGAACCTGTCCGTGTAAAAAATAGGTTCCCACAACCGCCAAAAGACCGAAGAAAAGGAAAACAAATATATCCCCAAATCCGCTGTATCCATAGGGATTCTTTCCAACCGTATAGTTGATGGCAGCCCCAATGGCAGCAAGCCCAAGAATCAGATAAACCAGTATTAGAAACACATTTCCGTCAGGGAAACCTTTGATGATTAAGAGAATACCCGAGACAAGAGCAAGCAGTGAGACAATTACGATGCCCCAAACCATTTGACGCGGCGTAATTGCCCCTGTTGAGACCATTCGGTCCGGACCAATCCGTTCATGGTTATCGGTTCCCTTGGTAAAATCGCCATAATCGTTGGCCAGGTTGGAAAGTACCTGAAGCAGCAATGAAGTTAATGCCGCCAGAAGGAAAATATTCCAGCGGAAGACCCCATCTGCGGCGGCAAGGAAACTGCCCAGAATTGATCCGGAGAGTGCCAGCGGTAAGGTGCGCAAACGTGCGGCGTGAATCCAGGGTTTTAACATTTGAAATAATTCATTAAAAATATTTAAGACAATTAAATACCCTCAAATATATTTGGTAAAAGTATGTCTTCAAATTCAACCCATTCGGGGTTGTTGTTTTGCCTTTTTATTTTTTTTCCATGGGTTCCACCCACGGTCATTAATATTAAACCCTCGAGGGTTTTTCGGTGAAATTTTACCGATTAGGGGAATCTTGGAAACTTTTTAAAGTCAGGTTTGCGCTTTTCGAGGTAGGCCTTCTTCCCTTCCTGTGCCTCTTCGGTCATATAGTAAAGAAGTGTTGCATTGCCTGCAAGCTCCTGAATACCTGCCTGACCGTCCAGATCAGCATTCAATCCAACTTTGATCATCCGCAGTGCCAGCGGACTGTGCTGCATCATTTTCATACACCATGCAACAGTGGTATCCTCAAGCTGATCGAATGGCACAACTTTGTTAACAAGTCCCATATCGAGCGCCTCCTGAGCAGAGTATTGTTCACAAAGGAACCAGATTTCGCGGGCTTTCTTCTGGCCGACGATCCGTGCTAGGTAGGAGGAGCCGAATCCTGCATCAAAACTTCCCACCCGAGGGCCTGTCTGACCAAAAATAGCATTTTCAGAAGCAATTGAAAGATCACATACGATATGAAGTACATGACCCCCTCCGATTGCAAATCCGTTTACCATGGCGATAACCGGCTTGGGGATTGAGCGAATGAGCTTCTGGAGATCAAGAACGTTTAGTCGTGGTACTCCATCCTTTCCGATGTATCCGCCTGAACTCTTCACATTCTGGTCTCCGCCGCTGCAAAATGCCTTATCCCCTTCACCGGTAAGAATGACGGTGAAAATATCGGGATTCTCGCGACAAATTACCATCGCCTCAATCATCTCCTTGACCGTATCCGGGGTAAAGGCATTCCGGTAACGGGGACGGTTTATGGTGATTTTGGCAATCCCTTCAAAATACTCAAATCTGATCTCTTCAAACGCTTTAATGGTACTCCAGGTTCTATCGCTCATAGCAATTTAATTTGGTTATAATAATCTTTAAACACTGCGGTATTGACGGCTGAATCTGTCACAATTTCAAGAATATAAGGGTGGTCTGCCGGCTCAAGAAACCAATCCAGCAAACCGGGCATTTCCTCCGCAGACCTGCAAACAGCATGGCTTGCACCAAATGCTTCCGCCAGAAACTTAATATTTACATGATGGGGTGTTTCGAGGAAATCACGGGAAGGAATCAAACCATCACCCGTATTAATAAGACTGAATATGTTCCCCCCACCATTGTTGATTACCACAATTTTAAAATTCCCGGCAAGATAATTATTCCACAAACCATTGGAGTCATAGATAAAGGATATATCACCTGTAATCAGAAATGTAGGTTTTTGGGAGGCTACCGCATAACCGGCAGCAGTTGAAATGCAACCATCGATACCGGATGTTCCCCTGTTACAATGATAATGAATATCACTTCGGCCCGGGAAAAGCTGGGAGTACCGAATTGGGGTACTGTTGGCCAGGTGGAGGTTGGAATCGGCCGGAAGACACCTCAATACAGTATCGAAAACGACTAAATCAGAAAAAGGAAACGTACGAAGGATTTCGCCGTGTTTTCTTCTCAGATTTACCTCCTTTTCAAAAAACAGATCCCTGTATTTGGAATCAATGTTCATCCCATTTTCGGTCAGCACTCTCAGCAAAGCCTCCGGAGATGCGATAACCGAGCGGGTCAGTCCCTGGAAAGTATCAACATAGGAAACAGATGTCTGAATATGCCAGTGTTCTGCAGGAGGATGCTGGCGCAAATATTTTTTCAGCTGACCGGAAACGACTGAGTGTCCAACTGTAACGAGCAAGTCGGGCTGAAATGAAGCAGCTTCTGCCGCAGTAAGCGATACAAAAAACCGCTCCGGTGCGGCAATAATATGGTCGTCACAAAGGTTTGAGATGTTTTCAGCCAGGATTACAATAGCCGGATCATTCAATAACAGCGGAAGGACTTCGAACATCCCCTCATTTCTCACATCAGCCCCTAAGATAACCAACTTCCTGTCACTGCGATTCCAGCGACCCTGAAGCTGTGCAAATTCCCCGGCAGCAACTCCTAATGTTGGGTTTGAAGTCCGGATGAATTGCAAATCACTGCCCGGTTCAGGAAGTGGGGTGTAGAGTGGTTCGCGGAGCGGGATGTTCAGGTGAACCGGACCCTTTGGTTCCTGAGTAGCCGAGTTCAGGGCCTCGTTTACAGATCGGTTAAAGAACCACAGGTCCGAATCTATTGCCGTCTCTGTCGGCATTTCATAGCTTTGCTTAATATAATTCCGGTAAATTTCTCGTTGGCGGATGGTTTGTCCGTCACCCTGATCAATCCATTCTCCGGGCCGATCGGCTGTCATCACAATTAGCGGAACATTCTGGTAAAAGGCTTCGGCAATCGCCGGAGCAAAATTGAGGGCAGCTGTCCCCGAGGTACAAATTAATCCAACCGGTTCCCCGGACTGCAACGCAAGACCCAGTGCAAAATAGGCAGCTGACCTTTCATCGGTAATGCTCAGGCATTTCATTCGGCCATGACCGGTAAAGGAGAATATCAGCGGTGCATTCCGTGACCCGGGCGAAATGACCACATTGCGCATACCATGCCGGTAGCAAATCTCCGGAAGATCGCTAATTCCCTGTTTTGGAGAATTCATAGGACTTTAGACTTTTTTTCACACTCGTAACAAAGGTTGATAGGGTCATGATTTTTTGGGTCGTTTCGTCCCATTCGCGTCTGGCTACAGAACCTTTTGTGATTCCGGCGCCTCCAAACAGGGCAAATCCCTCCTTTACGACCTTCATACAACGCAAATTTACGAAAAGCGCCGTTTTATCCTCAAGATTCACTGGTCCTAAAAATCCTGAATAGTATTCCCGGTTATGCTTTTCTACACTTAATAACAAATTTTTAGCTTCCGTTTTAGGCAAGCCACCAACAGAGGGGGTTGGCTGAAGGGCATCGACAAACTCACCCAATACGGGTTTGATCAATGAAGCATCAAAATCAAACTGAGTTCTCAGATGAACAAGATTTGCAGCCCGGTAACTATCGGGTCCGCTTTTCTCAAAAGCGGTCACGCCAAAAGTCCGGAGAACAGTCTCAATGTAACCGGTAACAATTTCCTGTTCGTCAAGCTCCTTTGCCTTCCAGACCACTTCAGATAATGAACTGTTTCCCATAACCTGGGTGCCTGCGATCGAAGTTGTTTTGGCGAGATCACCTTCGACCAGAAGCAGGGGTTCCGGGGAGGCACCCATCCAGCATCCAACACCGGGAATCCGGAGCAGGTATACAAAAGCACCCGGGTAAGACTGACAAAGCGAGTCGAAAAGTGGAACAAGATCAACTCCTTCACTACAACGGTCTACTCTGATTCGGGACAGGACCACTTTGTTAATTAGACCTTCAGAAATTGTCTGTTTTATGGCCTCAACCTGTGCCGTAAATTCGGCCAGGGTTGCCTGATGAATAGCATGCGGAGTAGTCTCTTTTTCAGGTTCAGGAAAATATTTCTGCAGCAATTCAATAATTTCCTCAACCGGACAATTTCCGCTATGAATATAATCCGGCTCAAGAAGAATGGACGAGCAGGATTCATTAGGATCAAACGGTGCGATCACAAACCCCTTTGCTTCGGTTAGATCGTTCGATGATATTAATCTGCGTGGTGCTCTCTTGTACTGAATAAGGGTGGTGATTGTCGATTCTCCCGGCATCTGGTAGGCAACACAGGGAATGTCTTTCTCAAGGCAAACCTGAAGCAGTTTATTGCAAAATTTTATATTTTGAATTTCAATATTATCTGAGACAATCATTTTTGTCGATTACATGAATATTTACTAAACAAACCCAATCGCGCTATTGTTTTTTGGGCACAACCATTACAGTGACCCGTCCAATCATGATCATGCGGTTGGTTTCGTCCACAATCTCTACATTCCATACATGGGTCCGCTCACCCTTATGAACAATTATGGCAGTGGCAATTACAAAACCGGAATTTGCGCTCCCAACATGGTTTCCATTAACCTCAATGCCGACAACAGCTGATTTGGAAAGGTCCACCAGTAAAGCTGACCCTGCACTCGCCACAGTCTCGGCGAGTGCCAATGATGCTCCGCCATGCAATATTTTGAACGGCTGAATGGTTCTGGCATCGACGGGCATCTTCGCAACAACCTCCCCAACTTTAGCTGAAACAAACTCAATCCCGAGATTGTCAATAAGCGTGTTTTTACATAAAGCATTTAACTCAACCATATTAGGTGATCCATCCATTTCCATAGAATTTTTCAAGAAGGATAAACGATAACACGAATTAGCGTGCAAAATTAGTTTAAAAGTAAGGATTTCCAAGTCAAAAGTAAACTTCTGTACCAAAGCTCTTTTCAATGTAAGTTCAGGTTCACCACAATGAGAATAGGATTATAGTCGCCCATCCTTAATGTTTACTTAATGCAAACTAGTTGTAATTGTCAACTAATTTAGATTCTTTTGCATCAAAATTTAGTATAATAAATGGGAACAGGCATACCGCTTGGATATATGTTAGCACGCAGCCGCCGTATTTTCAAACACCAAATGGCTGCAGAATTCAGGAATAAGGAGATTGACCTCTCATTCGAACAATTTGTGATCCTGAAACTCTTGAATTCCAATGCTGAATTTATTCAGCAGGATCTGGCTGACCGGTTACAAAAAGACAAATCAATCATCGTTCGTCATATTAATTGCCTGTTGGATCATCAATTTGTGGTCAGGATTACCAATAAAGAGGATAAGCGAAAAAAAAATCTTGCTTTGACTCACAACGGGATTGAAATCCTGAACAGAATGAATGAATTGGCTGTTGATGTATCGAATAAATTACTTTCAGGAGTAACCGAGCATGAACTTGAAATATTTAAGTATGTATTGACTAAGATTCAGGATAATGGCGATACAGATGAAGAAATGTACAATTGCGGGAACAAAGAGAAATAAAGCGGAAGAAGAGAAATATATAGAAGCAAATAGGAATAAGAGAAATACCTTGAATCTTATAGATACGACAGAAAAAAAAACAATAAAACAAATAATAGATACAATGATAATGAAGAATCAAATCAGGAGTTTTATAATCATTTTGGCATCACTGATCACGGTTTCGTGTTCCGAACAGCCAAAAGGAGGGCAACCTGGAAGCGCCGGAAAAGTGAAGGAATATCCTGTTATAGCGGTAAAAACGCAATCCACCCGACTTTTTAAGGATTATCCCACTAAACTTCAGGGTCAGCAGACGGTTGAAATCAGACCGAAAATTACCGGATATATAGAGAAGATAATGGTTGATGAAGGTGCCTTTGTAAAGAGGGGACAGATTTTATTTCGACTTAATGCCGATGATATTCAGGCCACTGTGAGGTCTGCCGAAGCGATGGTTAAGGTGGCAGAGGCGGATGTAAAAGTTGCCCAGGTCAATGTCGAAAAGACCCGTCCATTGGTCGAAAAAAATATCATCAGCAAGTTTGATCTGGAGTCATTTGAATCGACACAACGATCAAAGGAAGCCCAACTCGCCCAGGCCAATGCGAATCTTGAAAATGCCAAAGCAAACCTGCAGTATACCATAATTACCAGTCCTGCAGAAGGAACCATCGGGAATTTTCCTTTCAGGGTGGGAAGCCTTGTTAGCAGTACAACCTCAGAACCTTTGACAACGGTCTCCAATACCACAAATATGTATGCCTATTTTTCGTTTAACGAGAAAGAATTTCTAACCCTGACAAAAGGGCTGGAAGGAAAAAATCAGCAGGAGAAATTCAGTAAGCTGCCTCCGGTTTCGCTGGTTCTTGCGGATAATTCGGTATATGCTGAACCTGGTCGTATTGAGACTGCCAGCGGATTGATCAACTCACAAACAGGAGCCGTAAATGTGCGGGCAAGTTTCCCCAACGGCGAAGGCATCTTAAGAAGCGGAGGAAGCGGTACGGTTCGGATTCCACAGCTGATTGATTCAGTAATCATTATACCCCAGAAAACTTCCTATGAACTTCAGGGCAAACACTTCGTTTTTGTGGTTGGCGCCGGGAATAAGGTCAAGAATACTGAAATCGAAGTATTGGAGGGAAATCTGAAAGACTCTTACGTAGTCACCGGTGGCCTGAATGTTGGCGACCAGGTCGTACTTGAGGGAATCGCATCGTTACGTAACGATACCGAGATCAAACCGAAACTATCGGAAATCGGGAATCTCTCAGAAAATATGACTCCTGAAAAACCGGTTAAAAATTTAAATTAGGAATCATGTTCAGAAGATTTATTGAACGGCCGATTCTTTCGGCTGTAATATCCATTATTATTGTCATTCTGGGGGTTCTAGGGTTAGTCACCCTTCCGATCGAGCAATACCCTGACATAGCGCCTCCCACAATCAGAGTAACAGCCTCATACACAGGTGCTAATGCAGAAACCGTACTGAAAAGTGTGGTGATTCCGCTTGAAGAACAGATTAATGGGGTCGAAAACATGACCTATATGACTTCGACAGCCAGCAATGACGGTTCCGCGACGATTGAAGTCTTCTTTAAACAGGGGATTAATGCCGACATGGCTGCGGTGAATGTACAAAACCGGGTGGCCCGTGCCACAAGTTTGCTTCCCGCTGAGGTGACCCGGGCCGGAGTTATCACGGCAAAGCGCCAAAACAGCATGTTGCTCGTTTTTTCACTCCGCAGTGAAAACGGGGAATTCGATGAGACATTCCTCCAAAACTACAGTAAGATCAATCTTCTGCCACAAATTCAACGGGTAAACGGCGTTGGGGAGGCGATGGTTTTTGGAATGAAAGACTACTCCATGCGGGTCTGGCTAAAACCTGATGTGATGACCTCCTTTGGGTTGATGCCGTCGGATGTTATAGCCGCATTGAATGAACAAAGTCTCGAGGCTGCTCCCGGTCGTCTTGGAGCATTGAATGAACAGTCTTTTGAATACGTCCTAAAATACAAAGGGAGACTCACCCAACCCGCAGAATTCGAAAATATCGTCATAAAAGCCGATAAAAACGGCAACATTCTGAGATTAAAGGATGTTGCGCGTATTGAACTGGGAGCCATGGATTATTCGATTGCGACTACCGCAATGGGCAAACCCGGCATTGCAATGGCTGTCTTTCAGGCGGCAGGATCAAATGCCCGGGATGTGATCATCAATGCTAAAAAAGTATTGGAAGAATCATCAAAGACTTTCCCTCCGGGTATTAAATACCAGATTCTGGTCGATGCAAATGACTTCCTCGACAGCTCGATCGAAAAGGTTCTTCATACCCTGCTTGAAGCATTTGTCCTCGTATTTATTGTCGTTTTTGTATTTCTTCAAAATTTCAGGGCTACACTGATACCGGCGATTTCCGTACCGGTTTCGATTATCGGAACGTTCTTCTTCCTGAATCTGTTTGGTTTTACCATCAACTTACTGACCCTTTTTGCACTCGTGCTTGCCATTGGCATTGTGGTGGATGATGCCATTGTGGTGGTGGAGGCTGTCCACGCCAAACTCGATCAGGGGGCAAAGAATGCCCGTGAAGCGGCCGTGTCAGCGATGAGCGAGATTTCGTCGGCAATCATAGCGATCACCCTGGTTATGGCAGCGGTATTTGTGCCGGTAACCTTTATGAAAGGGACCACTGGCGTGTTTTACCGGCAGTTTGGGATAACCCTGGCTGTTGCGATCGTGATCTCTGCAATTAATGCACTGACGCTTAGTCCTGCACTTTGTGCCATCTTCCTGAAACCACATTCCCAAAGTTCGCTTCATAAAAAAGGGGTTATGCAGCGGTTCTATACGATTTTCAACAGTGTTTTCAGCACGATGACAACCCGTTACAAAAAGACCACCAACCTGTTAATCTCACACAGGTGGGCCGCAGGGGTGATTATTCTCCTTTTCTCGGGTGGATTATGGTACCTGATGGAAACCACTCCGACCGGATTTGTGCCAACCGAAGATACCGGTCGTATGTTTATTGATATCAGCCTTCCTCCGGCCACTGCCATGGAGCGTACTAAAAAAGTGGTTGAGCTGGTCGAGGGAATCGTGAAAAATATTCCTGAGGTTGAAGCAAGGACAGCTATTGTTGGTAACTCACTGATCAGCGGCAGGGGAAGTTCTTACGGAATGTTGATCTGCAGTCTTATCCCTTTTGATCAGCGAAAGGAGAAAGGTCAGGATATCAATACCATCATCGGGAAGCTATATATGCTCACTTCCAAAATAAAAGATGCCAAAATCATTATCTTCACACCCCCCATGGTCCCGGGATTCAGTATCTCAGGCGGATTTGAGTTAAAATTGGAAGATAAAACAGGGGGAGACATCAAACAGTTTGAACAAATTTCACGGCAGTTTCTCGGTGCACTGAATCAGCGCCCTGAAATTCAATATGCCATGACCTCTTTCAATTCGAATTTTCCGCAATACCAGGTAGATGTCAATCCGGCAAGATGCAAACAATCCGGTATTACGGTAAGTTCTGTTTTATCGGCCCTGCAGGGTTATGTCGGCGGATTCTATGCCTCTGATTTTAACCGGTTTGGAAAACAGTATCGTGTTATGGTTCAGGCAGAACCAAATTTCCGTGGAAATCCCCAGGATATGGACAATATTTTTGTCATGACTTCAACCGGTGAGATGGCGCCTATTACTGAATTTATCACGCTAAAAAGGGTTTTCGGTCCGGAAAACATTACCCGATTTAACCTTTACACCTCAATCGCGGTTAACGGAGCACCAAATTTCGGGTACAGCAGCGGGGATGCCATTAAAGCAGCTAAAGAGGTAGCTGCTCAGACCTTGCCAATCGGATATGGTTATGAATTTTCAGGATTAACCCGTGAAGAGACTTATTCAGGTGCCCAATCAATAATGATCTTTATCCTGAGTGTGATCTTCGTATTCTTCCTTTTGGCTGCCCAGTATGAAAGTTTTGTCCTGCCATTCTCGATCATCTTTTCACTTCCGATCGGAATCTCAGGAGCCTATATTTTTGCAAAAATAATGGGGGTTGAAAACAATATTTATCTCCAGATCTCGCTGATTATGTTGATCGGATTGCTCGCCAAGAACGCGATCCTGATTGTTGAATTTGCACTGCAGCGGCGTCACCGCGGAATGTCGATAGTTCAGGCGGCTATCGAAGGGGCAACTGCCCGTTTGAGACCAATTCTGATGACTTCGTTTGCCTTTATTTTCGGACTGATTCCACTGGTTATTGGTGGAGGTGTGGGAGCCAAGGGAAATCGTTCGATAGGTGTTGGCTCCGTCGGAGGGATGTTTATCGGAACCATGATCGGGATCCTGGTTATCCCAACCATGTTCGTGATTTTCCAGACCCTCCAGGAAAAAATAAAGAAACCGGAAAGTCCCGAAGTTTCAGGGTTAGATGACATGGAAGAATAATTTACCCGATTTATCAGAAAAGTTTAAAATGAAAAAAACTATAAAGAATATTATCCTGCTTACCGGAATCCTGGTGGCGTTCTGGTCATGCACCATTCCTCAACATTTTCATCGAGAAAATATCGATACTTCAGGACTTTACGGAAGCTATGCGACAGCTGATTCCGCTACTTTAGCTGAAAAACCCTGGCATGAGATTTTTGCAGACTCTCATCTTCAGCAACTTATCCAGGAAGGATTGAAAAACAATCCGGATCTTCAACTGGCAATCCAAAAGGTTACCGAAGCCGACGCCTATTTTAGGCAAAGCAGGGCATCGCTTTCGCCCGATTTGTCGGCATTGGCCAATGGTTCATATACCCGGAATCCCACAACGCTTTATCCTGTTGGTCCGTTTAATGTGGGCGCTTATCAGCTTGGTGCAGAAGCAAGCTGGGAAATTGATATCTGGGGAAAGCTGCGCAGCTCAAAAAGGGCGGCATATGCAACCCTTCTGGCCAGCGATGCAGGTAAAAAGGCGATACAAATACGCTTAATTTCAGACATTTCCATAGCATATTATGCCCTGATCGGATTAGATGCAAAACTGATAATTACCCGTGAGACTGTTAAAAACGATGTTGAACAGGTTGAAACCATGAAAATACTGAAGGAGAGTGGGAAAGTAACCGGTGCAGCGATCGTTCAAACCGAAGCGAACCGGTATGCAGCCGAGGTAACCATCCCCGATCTGGAACAGCAAATCAGGGAAACCGAAGCGGTAATATGTCTGTTGATAGGACGCGGACCCGGAACTGTCGATCGGGGTAAAATTGAGGAACAGACCTTGCCAACGGTATTAAAGACCGGAGTTCCGGCCCGACTACTGGATAACCGGCCAGATGTTTTGCAGGCTGAATATGGGGTTATGGCAGCCTATGAAACAACAAACAGTGCCCGTGCCAGCTTTTATCCGGCACTTACACTAACCGGTTCTGTTGGATTTGTAGCTACTGATCTCAACCATTTCTTTGATCCGGGGACTTTTGCCGCTAATATTGTCGGCGGACTTATTCAGCCTCTTTTTAACAAAAGAATCAATGCGACCCGCCTTAAAGTGGCGAAGGCTCAGCAGGAGGAAGCGCTGATCAGCTTCAGGAACACCCTGTTAAAAGCTGGTCAGGAGGTTTATAATGCCTTAGGCTCCTACGATTGGTCAGTTCAGAAAATTGCACTGCGTAAATTACAGATCGAATCGCTTGTAAAATCTGTGGATTACACAAAGCAATTACTAACCTATGGTTCAGCAAATTACACCGAGGTTCTCACTGCGCAGACAAGTCTCCTATCGGCACAACTGAGTAGTATCAATGACCGGTTACAGCAGCTAAATGCAATCGTCACCTTTTACCGGGCAGTTGGCGGAGGCCTTAAATAAAAGCGAAGTAAATTTATACTGAGGAGGAGATTAACCGGAAAGTTGATCTCCTCCTTATATTTTGGTACAGTCCGGTTGCATTTAAATTGCAAACTCCGGATTTTGAAATAATAGTTGGTTTTAATATTATCTCTCCTTTTTCAATTTTATTGATGAATTATCATTAGTTTTGATCTTATCCAACTGATTAAGAACTTATACCTCGTCTTACTAACCTAATTCCGGACTGCTAAAAAGAGCAACCAATTATAAAAACTCAGAACTTAATGCAAATTTGGTTCCTTAAGTGAACCAGATCATCCAGCAGCCACCGAATGAAAAAAACTTTTGCATATGGAGGAAGAACGTTGGAAATATGGTGATGGCATTATCACTGATGGCCTTTGGGATTGGAATCTAATTACGAATCAGGTATTTTATTCAAAGCAGTGGAAAGAGATGCTTGGGTTCGCTGATTCTGAAATCGGAGAATCTTCCGAAGAATGGATTACCCACATCCATCCTGAAGAGCGGCAGAAAACCATCTTACTTTTGGAAAATCATCTCAGCGGGGCGACTGATTCTTTTACCTCCGAACACCGTATGTGTTGTAAGGACGGGAGTTATAAGTGGGTTTTGTCTGAAGGAAGAATAGTATCATACGACATTGCCGGGAAGCCAGTTCGGATGGCCGGAATCCAAAAGGATATTACCAAACTTAAAAATACAGAGTTTATCCTAGTGGAAAGAGTGAAAGAACTGAATTGCCACAACAGGATATCTGAGATTATGAACAATTCAAATCATGCAGTTGATGAAGTGCTTGACATGATTGTTCTCATAATTCCTGATAGCTGGCAGTTTCCCAGTATTGCCCAGGCAGCGGTTACAGTGTACGACAAAATATTTAAAACAGCCGGTTTTCAACCAAGTAAAATCACTTTATTTCAAGAGATAAAAGTCAATGATAAGTTTATCGGCAAGGTTGAAGTCAGCTATCCTGAAAACAGTCATTTTCCAACGACCCCGGTTTTCCTGCCCGAAGAATCGGCATTACTGTTTTCAATTGCGGTAAGAGTTGGCAATTTCATCGAAAAAAGCGAAAAGATTTTTGCTCTGCAGAAGAGCGAGGAGAAGTACCGGAATATCATTGAAAACATCAATGAGGTCATCTTTGAAATAGATGGTCAGGGTATTGTCACCTTCATCAGTTCACCGGTTATGAAAATATTCGGGTATTCCGCAGACGAAATCATGGGTGAAAATTTCATCCAATTTGTCGGGGATAACGGTCAGCTACTTTTGAAAAGATTGAATGAACTCAGCGAACAGATCGAATTAAGAAATGAATATCAGATCATTACAAAAACTTGTGAAGCCCGGTGGATACAGATGTCTACCAGGGCAATATTCTCTGGTGGAATCTTTAAAGGGGGTACCGGTACAATTATCGATATTACCCAAAGAAAACGAACAGAAATAGAGCTCCAAAAGAGTGAATCACTTTACCGGTCAGTCCTCAATGCATCACCAGATGCAATAACCATTGCAAATCCCGATGGAATTATCCTATATTCCTCACCCCGGATTTTGGAAATGTTTAGGTATACCGATACAAATGCAATAATTAACAGGCCGATATTTGACTTTATAGACAAATCTGACCATGACAAGGCAAGATCTAATATTGAAAAGCTTTTCCAGAGAACTCTTTTGAGTGCGGAAGAATATATTGGAATCCGGTCGGATGGCAGCTTGTTTTACATTGAAGTAAATTCTGAGATTATACGGGATCCGGAGGGAAATCCAACAAGCATGCTTTTTGTAACCCGGGACATTTCTGAACGTAAACGGGTAGAAATAAAGCTGAAGAAAAGTGAAGAGAAATACAAATATATCTTTGATAATGCGATAGAAGGAATCTATAGGACATCTGTAGAAGGGAAGGGTATATTGGCTAATCCTGCACTGGCAAAAATGCTTGGATATGATTCGGCCGATGAGTATCTGAGAGATATGAATGATTCTGCTCATCAGGTTTGGTACAATGCGGAACAACGTTCAGATTATATTGCCCTGCTTGAAAAATACAGTATTATACAAGGATATGAATGCCAATTGAAACGAAAAGACGGTACTCCGATTTGGGTATCGCTTAATTCAAAAATTGGACAGGATGAAAATGGGCATAAAAAGATTTTAGAAGGATTTGTAGAGGAAATCGATGAACGAAAATTGGCGCTGGAGAAAATAGAGAAATTAAACCGGCTATATTCTCTGATCAGTCATGTAAGTCAGGCCATCGTTCACATCCGGGATAAGTCGCAGCTCGTGAATGAAGTTTGTCGCATTGCCATAGAATTTGGAAATTTCAGAATGGCCTGGATCGGCATAATTGATGAAAAGACTAAAATTGTTAAGCCAGTTGCAAAAGCTGGTTTTGAGGAGGGGTATCTTTCGGTTATCAGTCAAATTTCGGTGAGCGACACTCCGGAAGGAAGAGGGCCAACTGGAGCGGCCATCCGGAATTGCGATCATTATGTTTGTGACAATATTGAAACAGATCCTATGGTAGCTCCCTGGAGAAGCGAGGCACTAAAACGGGGTTACCGCTCTTCCATAGCACTTCCTCTTACTCAAATGGGGAGAAGTTTGGGAGCCTTTACCTTATACTCCTGCCAACCCAATTTCTTTGATCAGGAAGAAGTCCGGTTACTCGATGAATTTGTCAATGAAATCAGCTTTGCGTTCGAAAGCATTGATTCTGAGAACAAAAGGCAGAAAGCTGAAAAACAGCTCGGGAAACTTTACCGTGCGGTTGAACAAAGCCCCGTAAGTATCGTAATTGCCGATCTGGATGGTAATATTGAATATGCAAATCCAAAAGCAAGCTTAACAACCGGCTATACCTTCGATGAACTGATCGGAAAAAATCCAAGAGTTCTTAAATCTGGCGAAACCCCTGATATTGAATATCAAAAACTATGGGAAGATATCACCTCAGGAAAGGAGTGGCACGGGATATTTCATAACAGGCGGAAAAACGGAGAACTCTATTGGGAATCCTCATTAATTTCGCCAATTACGGACCATAACGGTAAAACAACCCATTTTCTGGCTATAAAAGAGGACATTACAGAACAAAAACTGGCTGAGCAGGAGATTCTAAAATTCCGGACTATTGCAGATCAGGCAAATTACGGATCCACCATTACTTCGTTGGAAGGAAATATCCTTTACATAAATGATACATTCGCCCGGATGCACGGTTATGATATTGACGAACTCCTGGGAAAGAACCTGGTCATCTTCCATAATAATCAACAATTAACTCTGGTCAATGAACTTATAAATCAGTTGATAATAACCGGAAGTTTTTCCACCCAGGAGGTTTGGCATACCCGAAGAGATGGAACGGTATTTCCTACACTGATGAACGCTTTAATAATATATGATGCTAAAAAAGTTCCGCAATTCTTATCTGCCACTGCTATTGAAATCAGTGAACTTAAACAAAAGGAGATGGAATTGCATAGAAGTGAGAATGAACTAAATAAAGCACAGGAAATTGCCAGCATGGGCAGTTGGGAACACAATTTGATAACAGGCGAACTTGTGGGCTCAAAAAACTATTACAAAATGTTAGGATTGGAATATGATGAGGCTGGTGTAAACATATATGATTATTTCCTTAGTATCGTTCATCCTGATGATCTCCCATTAATCGATTTTTTGCAGAATCATCACTTTGTAGAGAATGAAATGCAAGTTGTTGATATTCGCATTAAGCTTCCGGGAGAAGGAATAAGGTGGCTCCAAAACAATGTTTTGCCGATGTTTCAGAATGGTTGTTTGGTAGCGCTAAGAGGAGTAAATATTGATATCACTGAGAAAAAAAAGACGTTAGAAGACCTTATCACGGCAAAAGATAGGGCCGAGGAGAGCGACAAACTGAAAACTGCATTTTTGAATAATATATCACACGAGATAAGAACTCCCTTTAACGCCATTCTTGGGTTCCTGTCTATGTTTCAATTCGACGATCTGACAACAGAAGAACGAAATGAATATACCGGAATGATCAATCAAAGTGCTGAAAGATTAATGAATACGATAAATGATATTGTTGAAATATCTCAAATTCAGTCCGGACAAACCAAGCTTGCCTTAAGCACTGTTAATATTAAAAGTATTGTTCTGGATCTGGAATCACGTTTCAGACATGAAAGTGAATTTAAAGGCCTTGAATTCAACATTATTATGAATTTAGACCAGTCGACAACCAACTTATTTACTGATCCCCATAAACTGACATCAATTCTTTCGCATCTGTTGGGAAATGCGATAAAATTCACAAAATCAGGAAGAATTGATTTAACAATTCAAACTAAAGGAGTTGTAATGGAGTTTTGCGTTAAAGACACCGGCATTGGTATTGCCAAGAATAAGCAACAATTTATTTTTGAGCATTTCAGGCAGGCCGACAGCTCAAATACCCGCCAATTTGAGGGTTCGGGCCTGGGGCTGACGATAGCTAAGGCTTATGCTGAGATGCTGAATGGGAAAATCTGGGTTGATAGCCAGGAGGGCGAAGGTTCCTCATTTCATTTGGCGGTTCCATCCTATGAAATACCGAAGACGGAAGCGTTGGTTCAAAATATTGGTAAAATGGATAAAGCGGAAGAGCGGGCCGGAAAGCTCAAAATATTAATCGCTGAAGATGATGAAGGCTCTGCAATATTCATCTCAATTTTGATAAAATCGTTTGGCAAAGAGATTATCAAGGTCAGAACCGGAACAGAAGCAGTTGAAACCTGCCGTAATAATCCGGATATTGATTTAATTCTGATGGATATCCAGATGCCGGAAATGGACGGATACGAAGCCACCCGACAAATCAGGAAGTTTAACTCAGAAGTGGTAATTTTAGCTCAAACAGCCTATGCCTTTTCGGGTGATGATGAAAAGACAGTAGCATCCGGATGTAATGATTGCATTACAAAACCCATAAAAAAAGAGCAATTAATAGCTCTTATTCAGAAGTACTTTCACAAAAATGATCTTTAAAGCCGGAGAAATAAATTAGTCCACTAAACCGGCTGAATTAAGTTTTACCAAATACTATCAAGGAGACAATGCCATGAAAATTCCAATAACCAAAACTGACCGGGATTAACAGGGAAATGCTCCGTAATCCTTTTTGTCCGGATATAAATACCAGCCAAAATGTTAAAGAGAATGATCAAAGTACAAGATTGGGGTTACCCATAGGTAACGAAGTTATCTGGATACCCGGCGTAAATTTAGCAGTGAAAAGAGAGGCAGGGGAATAATCATCTTTGTGGATTAACCTGCCACTAAAACAAATAAACCAGTTATACATTTAATTATCAATAACATACATAAATATTCATCCCTATTGCATTCTTTTTTTTTAAATTATTCTGGCACAGAATTTGATTCAATTACTAATAAATTTAAACCGAAAATATTAATACCTTAATACTAATGAATCATGAAAACTAAAATTATTTATTTGACCCTCTTTCTGGCAGGAATTCTTTTGGGGAGTTGTAACAAATCAGCAACAAGTACATCCGCAATCGTACCGACAGTGTCCCTCAAATCGGCACTCACACAGGGAGTTCAGAATCTCAACACGGCCGTGAATACGATTACTGCTTCAACCGGATATCAGGTGGTGACCGGTTCAGCCGATTTGACCACTAAAGACCTTGTGATAAGCCCATTGGATACAGTTGCCCATAGTATTTTATTGGCAAATATAGCTGGCGTATATGATTATAAGGCCACTAAATCCAGAATAGGGAAGTTATCCATCATAACCCGCTACTTTAATAAGACTGCCGATAGTACGCTTATGGTCGTTCGTTTGCCGGAATCAAAAGTAGAAAATTCACGTACACTCCTTAAATATTCACCAAGCGATACGTTGCTTGTCAATGATTATGTAATTACACTCACCGATTATGATTACACGTACAGATTACGTGGAGGATATGATTATCGCATGGCTTCCTCGACTGCAATAAAGGGTGTTGCTGCAGGGACTTATAAGATTCAATCCTCTCATAATAAGACAACTAATTCTCATTTTTCGGCTGAATATGATTTCCCCAATGGATACATAACCAAGATCACCTATGCTCCGGGCGATACAGCCGTTTCTGACTATTCAATTTCAGATGGGAAAAACATCCTTTACGAAGAAAATTACACTTCGATCCGCAGTGATTCATTGCAGCAACGAAGAGAGACAAATTATTCTCTGACGATCGGCAATGTTGAGATTGTAAGACAGCTGGGCAAGGGAAAAAGCAGTTTGGATAGCGCAAAGGTTTATGTCGGTGGTGTTCTGGAAACTAAGGCAAAAGTCTCCGTTGTAAATAACACGACAGGCACTGTTGACAATACGGTTACCAGCAAAAAGCGTGATTTATTAATTACCTTTGATGATGGAACCACTGCAACAATATCCTCGCTTGCCAGTACAGCCATACCCACTATAAGTTCCATGTTCACATCTTTACACCAGGCTAATTTTGCAACTGGTATTGTCGACTGGATTGCCTGGGAAATATATTATACCAAGCATTAAAACTTGTAAATTAAAGTCAAAAGCAAAAATGAATTTCAGCCTGGAAAACTGATTATTTCCTATCAGGCATAAGCAGGTCAGAAAAAAAGAGGCTTTCTCAATTAACAGGGAAAGTCTCTTTTTGGTATTAATCATGCTGATAAAAGATGGGTAGATTAATTTATTGATCTGAATATCAGTTGCTTAAATTTATGAGTATACCATTTATCAATCAGTTCTTTGAAGTCCATATAATCCTTCCGGGCAATTACCGGATTAACTATCTCTATTTTTCGAATCACCTCAACCAGGTTTTCTGTTTGCTTCAGGCGAATAACGACATGGCCAATTCCAGGTTTGACTATCTCGATATTTACCGGATTAATAAGCTCGCACTTTGCCGGTAATTTAAAGGTATAATGGTAGGACTCATTTACAGACGTGCCCAGATAAAGCGCTGAATTTCTTGTAATTGACATAGAAACCAAATGAAAAGAGGAAATCCCTGAAGTACTCTCTTTCAGATCCAGGAATCTAAAGCCTCCCCGCTTAACCAGTTGATCCTTTTTGTCTGCCTTAAAAGAAATATTTGCCTGATTAGCAGTCAATTTCCCAACAGAACCTATAAAATCAGTTAAAAACGGTGGACATTTTCCCTGATTCCGGACAATCTCAAAATATGGATTAAACCTATCTGAAAATTGTCCGGTTATTTCTCCCACCAGCTTATTGTCGGGACTAATTGTAAGATTGCCTTCGATTTTGATTAAACCTGTGGGAGGGGGGATGACTGGAGTTAACTGGACGGCCTGATCCAAATTGAGAATTCGGACCGGGAAAATACCCAAATCTGAATTTCCGGAATTAAGTCTGTCAGCAGTCAGTAGTATCATTTCGCCGTTTGGATCAGTTAGTTTCACAATTGGCTCCGCAGCCAGCAAAAAAGGGAGCTGCTCCCCTGCCAAATCCGTAGGAATATTCAGACATACTTCTGATTTCCAGCATTTTGACCTGAAAAGAGAATTTAGCAAGAAAGCTTTTTCCAGAACTGTGCCGGAATTGGATTGCCAAACAGCTTCAGGAGGCCTTGCCTCAAATGCGACCAACGGAGAAGGAATATGCAGCGTTTTAAGTTCAGATACCACAATTTCCTGAATTTTCATGGCTTTCTCCTGTATACTCTTTTTGTCTTTTGTGGCACTTTCAACATATTCTTTGATAGCTACATTATTTATACCAAGAGCTAGTGGTTTTAAAACCGCCTTAATAACTGCAGATATGTCCTCCTGGGTGGTAAAAAGCAATGTTGGAATATCGCCACAAACCAAGGCGCTCCTGTTCTCCTTGCTCCGTTGGGGAAGATCCTGGAAGTTCCAGGTATAGGTATCAAAATCCTTTCCTTGATCAATTGTAGGTTCTGATGTTAAGTTAAGCAGTTTGTAATGAAGCTTCATTTTCGAAGGAACCTTGACAACAATGGCAAGATTTTCGATAGGGCAATCAGCCTGAAGCTCTTCCATGCCCATCAAAAAAGGGATTTTACTACCGGCTGAGGTTATTTTATATGAACAATTAATTACGGCATTTCGTTCAAGACCTGTATGGGTAATAACCATCTCCCGAAGGTGGCTGTATGCTTTTGAATCCTGGCAAAAAGCCGGCAGTACTTCATTGTACCCATTTTCAGGCGTTTTAATGATTTGATTCCCGGAATTTGTGGTATATGCCTCATTAACAACAAGTTTTTGAAATTCCGGATTATAGGTGATTCTCGTCTCACCATATAAACTTTGAAAAGATCTGTAGGTAATTAACCTCTGCTTTTTCTCGACAGAATGAATGATGCTTCCATCCTGATCCAGAACATAAGTCCTGGTCAGATTCAGATAAACAGCATCGGCATCAGGATAACTCTTTTCCTGGCGGGTATTGCAGGAAAACAACATGAAAAATGATATTCCCCAGACAAACTGCTTGATTTTCATAGATTTAAGATTACAAAGTTAAAATAACCGGGTTTTCTGAAATTGTTTTCTGCATTCTCACCGCAACTCTAAAAGATGGCCAATCCTCAGGGGTATAAATTCGTTTGTAGTATTCAGCCCTTTCGTTAAGCTTAAGTTGAGTTCCATCCAATGAATAGGAGGCTTCAAAGCTCGCTCCTATTCCGGTGGATTTCTCAATTTTAGGGGTCCACGATAATTTATAACCTGAAGGGATGATTGTTTTGTCGGTAATCTCGATACTTCTGGAACATGTGTCATGGAAAGGGAAATGACGGATATCCGCCTTCACGTCGATAAACAGGTTCCGCATAGCCCCCGAAAAAATGCCGGATGCAGCCAGTGGCGTAAACAGGATTTCAGATTCTGTAACAGTAGCATAATCAGGTATTTCATAACTTATTCTTAAATCTATTGGCCCGGCCATGTAGTTATAAGGATCGTCACCATAGGTGCTTTTCAGAATTTTAGCCTGAGGTGTGATTTTTAACAATTCGTTCTCCAGGTTACTTTTCCAGTTTGCCTTATAGGATCCTGTGAACATCCGACGGAGGCTTGCATCTGATTGGCCTTCTGCAATAATCGATATTTCGCCGGTGAGAGTTCCCTCCCTGGTTAGCTGGGAACTGGCATTTATTTTAACAAAGTGATTTTTTGGTGAAGAGACAGGTGTTTCCAACAGATCGGAACCGTCAGGAATTCCGGGAAGGTAATTTTGTTGCTGTTCGGCACTTGACCATAACTCCCGGACAAAGGGAACCCAGGTCGGATCAAGCAGATGCAGCTTTCCGTCTGAAAGCTTTACCACAACAACCGAATGGTTAAACTGGTCTGCCGGAATCCGGTCAATGCGCGAACCGGCCATCGTCATCGAAGGATATGCCTTGAATCCGGCGGACCGGAGCATGGTGACCAGCATTCCTGCTTTGTCTTTGCAAACGCCACACCGGTCCAGAAAATCCGTACTTCCCCGATGAAGGGTATATCCCTCCCCTTTCCCCATTGAAAGGCCCAGATATCTAAGTTCATCTGCAACCCAATGAGTGAGTTTCCCGACTGAATCGATTTCAGAAACTGAACCTCTGAGGATCTCTTTAACTTTTTGATCAATTTCCGGAGTCGATTTAAAGCTTCCATACGCTTCATTTACACTATAAAACCATTTCGATTTGGCCTGCCAGTCAGGGGCAGTGGATATCAATAGTTTAGGTGCAACATCGGACAAGGCAACCATGTTGGGTTCGGAAGCAAAAGGTTTAATATCAGAAAGTGAAAATGTAAAAAGCGAATTTTCAGCCTTTTTTTCTTTTCGGATATTCAGTTTCCCATTATAAACCTGGAAGTTCACAACCTTTGAATTAGGTATTGCCACCTGGTACACTTTTAACAATAAGGGGGCATCTGACCAAAATGGAACAATGTCATAAAAATGACCTCTCATCGGTGGAATATATTTATCATCCTCTCTTTGAGTGTCTAGCAAAGCATACGCAAACCCCTTTTTACTCAAAAAGACTTCAAACGAATCTCCTGGTTCAAGCCTTCCAATCTCAGTCATTTTTTGTCGTGACCCCCAAAGGATCGTACCGGCTGGTGCGGGGTAATCTATTTCATCAAGTGTATTGAGCTCTTTTGTATACCCATTCTTATAATAAACAATAATCTTACGGATTTCAACGGAAGCTGTCAACGGATCATAGTCTGATTTAAAAACTCTGAAATGCTTCCCTCCTCCGGGAGTCAGAATCATAACCATTTGATGTTCCAGATAATAGCTTAGTCCACTCTCCATCATTCTTACTCGCGTACTGTCAAATAGCGTAACATATTCAGCACCCGGATATTTCTTAGTCAATCCTGTAAAAGAATTCAGGTTGCTGATCGGATTGGCTGATGTCAGAGGAATAATTCCAAGCCCAATCCAAAACATGAATAGGAACCGTGTCATAGTAAAAAGTTTAGAAGTAAATTAAAAGTTGGGTTGTCAATTCTATATTTTCAAAAAGATTTCAAGAATTTTAAGATTATCAATAGCTAAAAAAGGCCGGTGTAAATTACGACCGACCTTTTTATGTATTTAACGGACTAACCCGTCTGTAATTCGAAAATCTACTTTCTTAACCGCTTACCGGCCAATTCAGGCTGGTAAACAGAGAGTAAATTATTTAACCTTTTAGAGATATCTTCGCTCAATTCCTTCTCTCCGTAATGCTCTGAAAGGTTGCTCAACTGTTGCATGATATAAAACGAACGTTGCAGCTCATCCTGAACCAATGCCCGGAAACGTGGCTCCAGGGTAAAATAGTATTTCAACTCCTCCTCGCAATTTCGGGCCATCACTTTGGCAACTTCATTGGCCTTTTTTGTAGCTGCGGGGAAGGTATTCACCTCCAGGGATAAACTGTCCAAAGTGGTATTTTTCACCAGATTGTGGCCTGCCCTGTAATACGATTCAACCATCAGCAGGTTAAAGTAATTATAGGTCACTTTTGAGTTTGGAACCAATTCGTTGCAACGATCCAGAACAGCAATGGCGGAATCTCGTTTCCCCTGGTCAAGCAATCCATCAGCCAATCTGACGAAGCTATTCCGCACATTCATCGACATGCGAATATTGTTCTCATCCAGGTAAACCTTGGGATCGTTCATATTGCCCCATTTGAACTTATTGATGATATTATTATACATCACATCGGTACGAATGCCTCCGATTTGGCCGCTGACGGTGGGAGGTGTTTTAATTGGAACTAGACGATAGGCAAATCCTTCTACCTGAAAATAATCCTGTAAATTCAGGTATTTTTCCCGACCGACGGTTATGGCAAAATAGATTGGTCTTTTCCAGTTATTGTTGGCAATTATATCCAGAATCATCAGTTCATCCTTAGTGACATAATTCCCGGTTAGCTTTATCTCCATCTGGGGAACAATCTTGTCTGCTTCTTTAGGGTCTATAACATTGTTGGCCAAAACTGCAGCCTTGTCAACCGGATAAAACAACTGTTTGGATGGGATAAAAGATGCATTTTCAGCCTGCTCCAGCTTTGTCCCCGGGTCATCAGAGCGGACAAAATCCATAGCCTCCTTAAGATTTACCGGTCGTTTGATCTGATCGAGCACATAAATGACATCACGGGTTCCCTGCAAATACTGGTTGTGTTCAAATTTGATGGGAAGCGGATCAGATTCATAGGCCTTTCGTTTCATCTGATCAACGTACCAGTCAGTCTGAAAGTAACTTAAGTTACAAACCCGCACATCTGTCCGGACCCCTTCAACCATCTGGGCATACCATAACGGGAATGTATCGTTATCTCCATTTGTAAAAATTATCGCATTTGGTGCACACGATTCCAGGTAGTCACGACCGAAATCTCGGGCAGTAAAACGGCCTGAACGATCGTGGTCATCCCAGTTCTGATTGGCCATCAGACATGGCACTGCAATAAGGGAAAGGGCGGTTGCCGCAATAGCGCTGGTTTTGGCAGGCGACACCTTCATTAAAAGCTGATATAACGAGAGGACTCCAAGTCCAATCCAGATGGCAAATGCATAGAAGGATCCGACATAGGCATAATCCCGTTCACGGGGCTGAAGCGGTTCCTGATTCAGGTAAATAATAATAGCCATACCTGTCATGACAAACAGGCAAACCAAGACCCAGAAATCCTGTTTTCCCTTTGGTCCGGAATTGAACTGAAAAAACAAACCAAGTAATCCGAGAATTAAGGGGAGCATGTAATACTTGTTCTTTCCCTTATTTTCGGCGAGCGCTTTGGGAAGGTGGTTCTGATCGCCCAGCCGGATTGAATCAAGGAAATTAAACCCTGTGATCCAGTTCCCATTCAGGATATCGCCATAACCCTGGTTATCATTTTGGCGTCCGGAAAAATTCCACATAAAATACCGCCAGTACATCCAGTTTATCTGGTAAGAGAAGAAAAAGCTGAGGTTTTCCATGAACGTAGGCTTCATGATCCGTTGCGACTCCCCTTCCCTGTTGGTTACCTGAATTGGTGTCCCTTTAATATTTGCCCAGTTCTGGTACTCTTTTACATGATCGGGAGTAGAACTAAACATCCTGGGGAAGAAAGTCATGAACCGGCTGTCATAATTTGCTGCCTGCTTGTAATCAGCAATTTCATATTTTCCGTTGCGTTCAACATAGTTTGCACTACCCTTTGAGTAAGGATTCTCTGTATTTAGAGGTGCATTATAGTACTGACCGTAAATTATAGGCTTTGCACCATATTGTTCACGGTTCAGATACGTAAGTAACGAGAACGGGTTATCCGGACTGTTCTGGTTCATAGGAGGGTTAGCCACTGAACGAATCACGATTACCGCATACGAGGAATAACCAATCAGCATAACAGTAAAGCCAAGTATTATTGTATTAGCCAATGCTTTCTTCTTTTGGATGGTATATCTTATTCCCCAAACTATCAGACCGCTGAGCAGCAACATATAGATAATCGTGCCGGTGTTGTAAGGAGCACCAATTCCATTCACAAAAAGAAGTTCAAACCATTGAGCAAGGATGACCACCCCGGGAATAAAGCCGAAAAAAACAAATCCTACCAGAGCCATTGAAAGCACCAATGCAATAGTAATACCAATGGGAGTTGCCGGATATTTTTTGAAATAATAAACCAGTACAACTGCAGGAATAGCTAATAGATTCAGAAGATGAACACCTATTGAGAGTCCTATCACATAACATATTAAAATAATCCAGCGATTTGCAAATTTCTCATCTGCTTCGTTTTCCCATTTCAGGATACACCAAAACACAAAGGCAGTAAATACCGATGAAGTTCCGAAAACCACACCTTCGACAGCTGAAAACCAGGCAGTATCAGAGAAAGTATAAGCCAATGCCCCAACAGCTCCGGCACCTAAAATTGCAATCATTTGCGGCAACGAAGGGTCAGAATCCTTTTCTCCCATTATTTTACGGGCCAAATGGGTGATGGTCCAAAAGAGGAACAAGACAGTGAAGGCACTCGCAAGGGCTGACATGATATTCGCCATGACTGCCACATGTAACGTATCACTGGCAAACAAGGTAAATATATGTCCCATAAGCATGAAGAAAGGTGCGCCCGGTGGATGCCCAACCTGAAGACTAAAGGCATTTGTAATAAATTCGGGACAATCCCAGAAACTGGCAGTTGGTTCGATTGTACTCAGGTAAACGATTGCTGCGACAAGAAATATAACCCATCCCACAATGATATTATAAAACTTATACCCTTTTGTCTTCATATCAATTTAGTGTATATAATATTTTATGGCACGCCATTATCTGCTGTAATGAACAGAATCACAAAATTCAAGCGAAGATATTAATAATCTTTATAACCCAACAATCAAAAGGCTTACAATGTCACAAATTAATTTCTTAGGTGATATAACCCATGATTCAATGTAAATGATCAGTTGTGTTAAAAGAAAAAATCCCAAGGTTTATCTCAGGATTTTTTGGTTAAGTTCATTGGGTTTCCCCCGAAAACTTCTATTTAGGGCTGGGTATTTTAGGATTATCGCCAGCAGCATGTCTGGGACAGGATTTCATGATACTGTCATTTTTCATGCAATTCTCCTTTTTCTCACCGGGTCCTTTGCACAGGCTGCCGGGAGGTGGACAACATATCCCTTCGTGGGCTCCATGACCACAACCTTTCATCATCATCTCCTGTTTACAACAAGGATGACCGGACTTATGACCATTTGTCTCGATGCAGATAACTCCAATAAACAGAATAAAACCCACAACGATAAAGAACCAGGAAACAAAGGCAAAAAATTTGCCAAGCTCTTCTTTCCTGGTTTTTGCCAGCAACAGTGTGCCGGCAAGGATTGCTATTAACGAGATAGGTAATAAATGCATTATTTCAGGTATTAAGATCGACTACTCTTTTAACGGTTTTCGTCATCCCCGACAATCATAAATTCATTACGACAATGAGTTCTAAATCAAGACAAATATATATTAAATTTTCTTTTTGGGTTCAATACCAAAAGTGAACCCTGCCTTGACCCGTTCAATCAATTCCGGCAGGATATCCTGATAATCACCGACAATCCCAAAATCCGCGTTATTGAAGATACCTGCCTTTGGATTATGGTTAATAGCGATCACTTTCCCTGATTCTTTCATACCCGCAATGTGCTGAATAGCACCGGAGATTCCAACGGCAATGTACACCTTAGGACGAACCGTTTTCCCGGTTTGACCTACCTGTCTGGCATATTCAGTGACACCTTCATCAACGACAGGGCGGCTGCACGCCCATTCAGCATTAACGCCCTGGTCTTTCAAAGCCTCTGCCAATGCCTTGATCAGCCCTAAGCTATCGTTGGTGGTACCCCTTCCTCCCGAAACAATAATGTCGGCCTCGAAAAGATTTTGCAATCCTCCGCCGCCTCTCACAGTTTTTATGATCTCGACCACAAAATCTTTTTCATCCAGCACTGGTTTGAAACCAGAAATAATACCTTCCCTTCCCTCAACACGTTTGGGAACTTCAAAGGTGCCAGCCCTTGCGGTGGAAACCTGAGGACATACAAATCCAAGAATCGTGGCAAGTTTACTCTCTCCATAGGTAGGGCGTCGTGATTCAAGAATTGGGGTAATAATAACTTTTTGCTTCCTGTCAATATACTCTCCGATTTCCAGCCCGGTGCAGTCGGCTGTAACTCCGCTGCTGGTTCTCATCCCTATTCTGGGAGCCAATTCTCTTCCTGAAGTGGTCGCGGCAAACAGGGCAATCTCAGGATTCCTCTCCTTAATGACCTGGGCAAAGATTGATGCAAACGGAAGAACCAGATACTCCTCAAGCCGGTCATTTTCAACACAGATTACCTCATCAGAACCATGTTCAATCAGCGTCTGGGCCAAGGACCGGATATTTTTCCCGATCATCAGGGACATTACCTTAGTACCATTACCTAACTGGGTTGCCAGGTTTCGCGCAGGAGTTAATAATTCAAGAGAGGGCCTCGCAATATTCCCGTTGGTTATTTCAGCCCAGGTAATAATACCACCTGCTCCGTTTCTAAAGTCCTTTTCGGGAAAGTCGGGACGTTCACTCTCTTTTTTAGCAGCGGTCTCCTTCTTCTCTAAAATATTACCCCCTTTTTTAAGGTTCGCGATTAAACTATCGACCAATGACACTTCATTATGTCCTTCCGACAGGATTATCGGGGGTCTTTCACTGACCATATTCACTACTTTTGCCACAATCGTAGGTGATCCACTAATTCCAATTTTTTCGGTTCCCAAACCAATATCGTCAATTCCAAAAGTGGTAATCTTCAGGTTTCGGGCTTTAATCGCCCCACTCAACGATGGTTTACGCGGAGGTATTCCGGTTGGCGTTAATGAAATTACACAAGGCATAGGTAATTTCATCATTTGATATCCCCCTTCGATAATCCTTTTTGCAATTACGCTGCTGGCCCCTTCTGATTTTACGCTTTCAACAAAAGTGGCCTGGGGAATTCCCATATTTTCGGCAACCTGTGAAGGTACGTGTGCCGTATCACCATCACTGGTTTGCCGGCCGGCTAAAATAATGAAAGGATTCTTCGAATCCCTGGTAAAACCCAGATGTTTAAGCATTGTAGAGATAGCCAAACCGGTAGCATAGGTGTCACTTCCTCCAAGTTTACGGTCAGATAAAAGGTAAGCCTCGTCATAACCCATCGAGATTGCTGTTCTTAAGGAGGTCTCAAACGAACCCGGCCCCATCGAGCAAACGATCAGCCGGGCATCAGGATGTTGTTTCCTGAGCTGCAATCCCGCCTCAATTCCGAATTGGCAATCTATATTAATGATTGATTTAGCTTTTGTCCGGTCCATCAATCCATCCTCGCCCATTCTCATTTCGCTCGGGACTGGAACCTGCTTTATTAAACTTATGATCGTTAATGCCATTATTACCTAATCTTTAAATTGTTACATGTTTTGAAAATCCGGTCCATTGCCACCGTTTGGTACTGCCCAGGTAATACCAAGTCCCGGGGATTTGATGTCACAAGTTCTGCAATGCATACAATTTTCAGCATGAATTCTAATCTCCTTCTCTCCTGCTTTATTTGTGTGAAGTTCATAGACTTCAGATGAGCAGTAGAATTGCTCCGGTGCCCCATATTGATCAATATTAACCGCCTTATATTTTTCGGAGTCATTGATCCGGACATGGACCACCTGTTGTTCATCGTGGTAGACCCCCGAATAGTAAACATCCGTTACTTTATCAAAGGTCAGCACTTTATCGAATTCCAGTTTCCCCTTAAATCGTTCTTTAAAAGGTTTCTTCTTAAATTCTTTAAGCTTTAATGTTGTCTTATAGTCCGGGATGGATCTCAGCCGACCAAAGAAGCCTGCTCCACCGGTGATTAACTGGGTCCCAAAATGAAATCCGCCGGCGATAAGTCCTTTTTCAAAACCTTGCCTGAAATTACGGACTTTGAACATTTCTTTATGAATAAAACCGCTTTTTACCAGGGTTTCATATTGCTTAAGGCTATTTTCGGAAGTATCCTTGTTAAATAAGGCATCGGCAATAGTTTGTGCTGCCAGCATTCCAGATTTGACCGAGAGATGTATCCCCTTCAGGGTGGGCATTGCCACTAGTCCGGCACCATCGCCTACAATCAAGGCATTATCCACATATAATTTAGGAATAGCATAATAACCTCCTTCGGGAAGTGTCTTGGCGCCATACTCAACCAATTTGCCCCCCTTTAAAATTTTAGAAACAAATGAAGTTGTTTTCCACACCTGCATGGCATCATGCACATCGAAAGTGGGGTCCTTATAATCCAGCCCTACAACAATTCCAACGGCAACCTTGTTATCGTTCAACCCATAAATGAAGCCTCCGCCGAATTCATCAGGCTGAAGCGGATAACCGAGGGTATGATATATCTCGCCCGGCTCAATATTCCCCTGCGGGACAGACCATAATTCCTTACAGCCCAAAGAATAAACCTGTTCATTTCGTCCATCTGAGAGATTAAACTTTTTAATCAGCATTTTGGTCAGAGGTCCCCTTGGCCCTTCAGCGAATACGGTAACCTTAGCCTCGATCCGTGTACCTGGCTGAAAATTCTCCAGTTGATTTCCTTGATGGTCCAAACCGGTATCCTTGGTTTTGGCACCAATCACTTTCCCATCTTTATACAGTATCTCATCTACTGCAAAACCGGTATATATTTCAACTCCCTTCTCCTGTGCTTTTATGGCTAAATACTTACATAACTGGCCCAATGAGGCAGTATAATAACCCTTGTTACTCATATAGGGAACGTGAAACGGCAGTTTTATATGACCATGTTCCCCTAATAAAACCATGCTGTCCTTAATCACTTTGGCATTGAAAGGAATTTCTGAAAACGTCACATCAGGCAACAATTCTTTAAAAACTTCCGGTTTAACAACCGCGCCTGAGAGTATATGACTTCCGATGGAACTACCTTTATCGATAAGCAAAATCCGGTCATTAAGCCCTTTTTGTTTTAACCTGTCCGCTAAATGAATGGCAGTAGCTAAACCAGATGGTCCACCGCCAATTATTAGCACATCTGTTGATACAGTATCAACATTATCCATATAAATACCTCCTTTAATCGTTTTGGTGAGTGGTAAGAAACATTTTTTCTATTTAAGCCAGCCTTAAAAATCCGGTTTGGGAGTTTCCTAAGGTTATGTAAACATACAAAATAGTTGCTTGCTAGTCAGGAAAATTTATAAAAATGTTAATTTAATTTTTGTGGTATTATTGAAACTGCTTTCTGAGAGAACCTTTGCAACTCGTTTAAAGTTTTCATTTTCGAGAATTTTTCAAACCTGTTCATTGGACAGTATTTTAAAAAGAATTAATAAACTATGCCGTACAAATATCATAACAGATTGATTTATTTGTTATTCCAAGAGCAAAGATTATCTCAAAAGGAAAGATGGTTTTAGTTAAGTATTCCAGAAGATCGATACTGATTTAATTCCGTTTATCAGAAATAGTAAGGGGTTGAAGATTATAGTGCCATATAATTGGTGACGGATGGAAAACCACGGAGAAACGGGGCTATTTCAAGTCGCTTTTTGCCGGCAAGCTGCAAATCATTGATGTGTAAAAATCCGTCACCACATGCGATTTTGAGGTAAGTTTTATTGTCACTTAAGATCTCCCCCGGACGGCAATTATGACGCACGTTTTCAACCGTAGCTTTGAAGATCTTTACCCCTGATACTGATCCATTGACCACAAAACTGGTCCAGGCTGCCGGGTACGGGCTTAATCCCCTGACCAGGTTATTAATTGCTGCGGCAGGTTTGTGCCAGTCGATTTTGCAGGTTTCCTTGAAGATCTTAGGGGCATGCAGACGATCCGGATCTATTATTAGTGTAGATTGAGGAAGTGGTTTAACCTGTCCGCCGGCCAGGGCATTGATTGTTTTGATCACCAGATTTGCCCCGATGACCATCAATTTATCGTGAAGATCTCCAAGGGTCTCCTCCGGTCCGATCTGAACTTCCTCCTGAAAAAGTATATTCCCGGTATCGATCTCCTGTTTTAAAAGAAAGGTAGTTACTCCGGTTGTGAGATCGCCGTTGATAATTGCCCAGTTCAGAGGGGCAGCTCCCCGATAGCGTGGAAGCAATGACCCATGAAGATTAAAGGTCCCAAGCGGGGCCATTCTCCAAACAACCTCGGGAAGCATTCTGAATGCCACGATAATCTGAAGATCCGCATCTAAAGATTTTAATTCTTGCAGAAAGGTTTCATCTTTGAGCTTTTCCGGCTGAAGAACGGGTAATCCACAACTTTCAGCATACTTTTTGACGTCCGATTGATGCAATAGCAGTCCTCGGCCTGATGGCTTATCCGGGGCTGTGACGACACCCACTACATTATACCCATTTTCAACAAGCGCCTTCAGACTCGTGACCGCAAATTCAGGAGTTCCCATGAATACAATTCGCAGCTGTTTCCCGTTCATCTGTTTAGAATTTGTGAATTTTGCCGATAACCATTTCCCGGATTGTTTATCTCAGGTTTGTATTCCCTTTTGTTGCTTTCGGGAAATACGGACAATTCTGACAACCGTTACCGCAACAATAACCACGCCTGATCAGGAAGCTTTCGGTCATTATCCGATACCCGTCTTTCGATAAAATATAGTCAACCCCTTCTACCTGCTCACTGGCATAATCACTTCTATATTCAATATTATCAGCCATATACAAGATATTGAAAATTACAAAGAATGTCCCATCCGGTCACGTTTCGTTTTCATATAAACTTCGTTATACGGATTTGATTTGATCACGATGGGAATTGACTCCACCACTTTTAACCCGTACCCCTCAAGCCCAACCCGTTTCACAGGATTATTGGTGAGAAGTCGCATTCTCCGGACTCCCAGACTGCACAGGATTTGAGCGCCCACGCCATAGTCTCGTTCGTCGGGATCAAAACCAAGATGAATATTCGCGTCAACAGTGTCAATTCCTTGTTCCTGAAGCTTATAGGCTTTAATTTTATTCATCAGGCCAATGCCTCTGCCTTCCTGCTGAATATACACAATTACCCCTTTCCCTTGTTTGTCAATAAGTTCCATGGCTTTATGAAGCTGATCACCGCACTCGCACCGTAATGATCCAAAAATATCACCCGTTGCACATGAAGAGTGAACCCTTACCAGAACTTCCTCGTCAGGCTCCCATTCTCCTTTAATCAGTGCGATATGTTCTACCCCGTTTGACTTCTGAAGAAATGGAATTAATCTGAATTTTCCGTATGCTGTAGGCAGTTGTACCTCTTCACCTCTTTCAATAAGACTCTCTTTATCGATTTTATACGCAATCAGATCTTCAATGGAAACCAACTTAAGATCAAATTTCCTGGCAATTTTATATAGTTCAGGAAGTCTGGCCATTGAACCATCAGGGTTCATGATCTCAACCAGTACCCCTGCAGGTTCAAGACCGGCAAGACGAGCCAGATCAACAGCTGCTTCGGTGTGTCCTGCCCTGCGGAGAACACCGCGGCTCCTGGCACGCAAAGGAAAAATATGACCCGGACGTCCCAGTTCATTTGGCTTGGTTGCCGGATCGGCAAGTTTACGGATCGTAACTGCCCGGTCGTGGGCAGAAATACCGGTGGAAACATTCTCCCCAACTGCATCGACAGATACGGTAAATGGGGTTTCGTGGAGTGAGGTATTGGTCCCAACCATCATGCCAAGATCCAGTTCTTCACAGCGCTCCTCAGTGATTGGGACACAGATCAGTCCCCGCCCTTCAGTAACCATAAAATTGACCATTTCAGGGGTGATTTTTTCGGCAGCAGCTATAAAATCACCTTCATTTTCACGGTCCTCGTCGTCGACTACGATGATTAATTTTCCATTGCGGAGATCTTCCACAGCCTCTTCAATGGTATTCAGTTTAATGCCGTTCATTCTAAAATTTATTAAGCTATTTGTCTTGTTTCTCCTCCCCCTTTTTCTCCGGGCGTTTGAAAATTTTCCTGAAGAATTCGGAATAGGTATTTATATTAAACACAACAGAATCATTGGCTGCTTTGTAAGTTAAAAACGCTCCGGCTGGAAGGAAAATAAAAGTTGCCAACCAGACGCCCTCCCAGACAGAAGTTACACCTTCACGGGAGAATTTTTCACCTGTAGTTGTAATGATCCAGTAGAAAATAAACAGTATTACTGAGATTACCAGGGGCATTCCCAATCCTCCCTTCCGGATGATTGCGCCAAGAGGAGCCCCTATAAACAGAAAAACCAAGCATGCAATCGCAAAAGTGTATTTTTTGTGCCACTCTATCCCAAACCGGTTCAGATTTCTGTTTGTTGCGACAAGCATTTCCTCAGCTTGCTGAATAGTCCTCGCATTATTGCGGGCATTATTAAGCGCGGTATTTAAAGCTCCGGATCTGATGGGGAAGGAGGCTTTCGCCATTACAGAATCGATGTTGACATATTGCACCATTTTAAGCAACTTAGGTGCCGAAGTATCCTTCCGCGCCAACCTGACAACATTTATGGATAAAGGGGATAAATAGGTAAGTGTCAATGCATGATCTATTCTTCTCTTTTCCAGAGTCTTGCTAATTGAGTCGACGAAATAAACGATCTGGGCATTATTAAGTGCCCTGTTTTGGTTCTTAAATATACTCTCATCTTTGCGTTCAAGTTCCATCCCCTGTAAAACTGTAAAAATAGATTGCTTGGTAAATTTATCCGTCCTGGCAGGGTATGTCAATTTTCTCCGGTCATTCGGTTGCATTTCAGAATGAGTCTGACCGGAATACAGATTTAGAATCATGTATTTTTTATCCTTGGTGATCTTCATGGTTCCTGAATCGGCAACAGTGACGGTAACATTTCCCTTTTCCTCGGTATGATCATAAATCATGATATCATAAAGCATTTCCCCGTTAGGTGATTTTTTACCAACCTTAATAGAGTAATTATCAATATCATTTGAAAAAACTCCCTCTTTAACAATGATCTCCGGACGTAGCTGCCGGATACTTGACATAAGCGCTATGAGTTTTTTATAGGATACGGGGATCACCTGATTATAGAAGTAAAAAGAGCCGATACTAAGCAAAATACTAAGTACGATAACAGGTTTCATGATCCTGTAAAGGGAGATCCCTGCCGCTTTCATAGCCAGCAATTCGTTGTTTTCCCCAAGGTCTCCAAAAGTCATTATTGATGCCAGTAACATCGCCAAAGGGAGCGCATTGGTCATCAACATGGCCATAGTGTAAACAATGAATTCCAATATAACACTGAAATCCAATCCTTTGCCAACAAGCTCATCGAGATAGACCCATAAAAACTGCATAAGCAGTACGAAAAGGGAAATAACTAATGTGACAAAAAAGGGCCCTATAAAACTTTTAACAATATACAGATGTAGTCGCTTCATGCAATGGGTTTCTGAAACGAACGCAAAGTTACATCTTTTTTGGAATTTGGGGGTATCTTAAATCTAGGAGCCAATCATATGTTTCAATTTGGCAACCTGAGAAATCCAAAGATTACTCGCATCAACTGCATCCACATCTTCAATATTGTCGGTGACAATCAACGCAACATCGCCAGTCAATTCATCCTGAATGATATTGAATCCAAATTCGCTGGAAGTTTCCCCGTCCAGCCATCGAAAGTTAATCATAACATTAGGTATCATTGTAAGAATTTCAGCCTGTTGTTCTGTCTCTCCCCAGAAAAAAGTAAATATTTTCCCATCAACTTTCACATTATCGGCAAACCATTCTGCCAGTCCGGATGGTGTACTAATCCGGCTGAACAACACTGCAGGTGATGTTTTAAGGAAGAATTCTAATCGGATCTCTTTCACTCTTGAATATCTTAATTAATATTTAAAAATCTATGTTGAATTCCAGACCAACCGAGACATAACATTAAAAATCGTTATTACTCTGCTATTGTGGCTATCATTGCAATTCATTGAGACATGGTCACTTCACTTGAAATCACCATTAAATCACAAATGTAAGTTTATTCTGTTCTACAGGTGCAAAATAGTTAATTATTTATAAATTTCAATACTTTATCCTGGCCTGAAGATCAAAAATTAAAAAAATAAGGGAAGGGGTTGCCATAAATCAGAAAGGTATTATCTTTGCACCCTCAAACGATAAAAAGGGTATCGTCTTACGACGGATTTTCGGATAGTTTCCGGGGTTTAGAGTAAAGAAGGGATCAGGTTGTTAAGGATTTTGAAATAAATGGCGAGGTAGCTCAGTTGGTTAGAGCGCATGATTCATAATCATGAGGTCACCGGATCATCCCCGGTTCTCGCTACGACAGAAAGTGTTGATTATCAAGGGTAAAATCAAAAATATTTTGATTTTACCCTCTTTTTTTGTCTAAAAATGTTGCCTGTGCAGACATAAAATGTACATTGCTGTACGAAATGTTTGT
>Ga0364887_10167_pt1 | contig 45779 bp, 35 predicted proteins | sample ExccelJu500001D4_4_FD_206924 | JGI IMG/M metagenome (GOLD analysis project Ga0364887, IMG submission 206924) | Enriched cells from Trout Bog Lake Hypolimnion, Wisconsin, USA - BchlTB.July23.5000.01.D4 | ecosystem: Environmental > Aquatic > Freshwater > Lake > Hypolimnion/Profundal zone | place...
AGCCTACCACAACACCGGGAAGTGTTCCTAAGTCTGACCTTTTTGTCAAACTGGTGGTTGACCGCAAAAACCTCTACAAAGGGGATCATGCGATGGCAACGATTAAAATCTACTCAAAGGTCAACCTCAATGGTTTTGAGGATATTACCTTACCCAGCTTTGAAGGATTCTGGTCTCAGGATGTCGCTTTGCCGCAGCAGATTTCGCTTCAGAGGGAATCGTTCAACGGAGAAATTTACAATGTCGGGACTTTAAAGAAAACATTGTTATTCCCCCAGCAAACCGGGACGATTACCATTGATAAAGTCAAAATTGATTGCATCGTTCAACAACGGGTGAAACAGGCAAAAAGCTTCTTCGACGATTTCTTTGATAATTTTGCCAATGTGAAAGTCACAGTAACCAGTGATCCTGTCATCGTTACCGTTAATCCTTTGCCTGCGGGTCCCGCTGATTTTTCCGGCGCCGTCGGACGGTTCGACCTTCGTTCTTCAATCACCTCAACCAATGTGAAGGAGAACGACGCCATAACGCTGCGGATAGATGTAAACGGTAACGGGAATATCAAATTGATTAATGCCCCAAAACTTAAGCTCCCTGCTGATTTTGAGGTTTATGACCCTAAAACCCAAAGTAATTATGCAGCAACTGCCGAAGGTCTAAACGGGAATATTTCATTCGAATACCTTTTCCTTCCAAGGTTTGCCGGAGATTATACGATTCCGCCCGTAAATTTCGTTTATTTTGATCCGGTTGCCGGAAGATACTCCACAAAATCGTCCCAGGAATTCAAAATTCACGTTGCCAAGGGGGATGGAACTCCGACTAAAGGCGTCATGAGCTCTGTTGCCAAAGAAGATGTGAAATTCCTTGGCAAGGATATACGGTTCATAAAACAGGGGAATGTTGAATTAAAGCCCAAGGGGGAAATATTCTTTGGAAGCATTGGTTTCTACATGATCTATCTTGCCGGAATTCTAGGATTGCTGATTCTATACCTCCTGTATCAAAAACAAATCCGCGAAAACGCCAACGTGGCCCGGGTTAAAAACAAAAAAGCAAGTAAAGTCGCTCTGAGACGTTTAAAGGAGGCCAATTTGCATTTAAGGAACGGAGCCACAGAAAAATTCTATGAGGCTGTTACACGTGCTTTCTGGGGATATCTGAGTGATAAAATGACGATTCCATTTGCCGAATTGAATAAAGACAGGGCTTCCGCCGGATTGGCAAGTCACAAAGCCTCAGAAACTGTAATCAACCGTTTTATCCAAATCATCGATACCTGCGAATATGCACGATTTGCTCCTGGCGAAGCCAATAACCGAATGGTTGAGATTTATGAAGAGGCTTGTGATGTGATGGGTCAAATGGAAAAAGAGATCAACTGATTTAAACAGTGAAAAATGAACATCGAAATGAAAACCTTTATCAGAAAATATAGTTTATTACTGCTGATTGTTGTCTCCTGCCTGAACTCAAAGGGGCAATCCGGAGCAATGGCAGATTCGGTTTCGGCTGGAAATCAGCTTTATAATACCGCCAAATATCAGGAAGCGATTCGCAAATACCAAAGCGTAGTGAGTCAGGGCTTTGAATCAGCTGAATTGTATTTCAATCTTGGGAATGCCTTTTATAAATCGGGGAATGCAACCTATGCTATCCTGAATTATGAAAGAGCGAAAAAACTGGCTCCAAACGATGAAGATATTCGCTACAATCTCGATCTTGCTCATACACAGATTATTGACAATGTGGTTTCCTTGCCTGAACCGGGATTTCTCCGCTGGTGGAAACAATTGATCAACTCACAGTCTATCAGTTCCTGGGGAACAATGAGTATCATCACTTTTTTCACCTTTCTCTCCCTTTTTGGGTTATTCCTCTTATCCCGGTCATTCCGGATTAAACGGCTAGCCTTTTGGGTTTCCATTGCAGCTATTTCTATCTCTGCGATCACATTTTCGATTGGTTCTCACCTGACTTCGAAATTAATCAACCATAATACGGCAGTCATTACTGATCGCAGTGTCAGGGTTAAGTCATCGCCAAGTGAGACCGGAACTGAATTATTTATCGTTCATGAAGGGGTAACCGTGCAGCTGACCGATAAACTGGGCGAATGGGTAAATGTCAGCCTCCCCGACGGCAATAAAGGGTGGGTTAAGGAGAGCTCGATGGTGCGGATATAAATGAAAAATGAAGGAATGAAATAATGAAGGAATGAAATTTAACTACTCCTTCATTCTTAATTTCTGAATTCTTAATTCTTAATTCCTTCATTTCCTATGAAACTCATTGACCTGAGCCATTCGCTTCGTAAGGACTCCCCTGTTTTCCCGGGCGATGAGCCAGTGCAGCTGGATCAGGTCAGAACAATTGAAGAAGACAGATTTACCAATTTCAGGTTGTCAGCTGAAATGCATGTCGGTACTCACATCGATGGGCCACTCCATAAAATTGCTTTTACTCCATTTATTTCTACAATTGCTTTAGATCATTTTATAGGGAAAGGGGTATTCATCGATGTAAGAGGTGAAACAAAGATTGAATTCAGGGAAGCATTCCATGAAATTATTTCTCCGGAAAGTATAGTCTTATTCTATTCAGGTCTGGATCAAAACATTGATAATCCCGAATATTTCCTGACATATCCTGATATCAGTGAGGAACTTGCACTGTTCCTGGTGGCACAGCGGGTAAAAATAATCGGACTGGACTGGGCATCACCGGATCACCACCCCTACCCTATCCATGAGATTCTGCTGAAAAACAATATTCTGATTCTGGAAAATCTTACAAACCTGGGGCAGCTATTGAATGAAACGAACTTTGAGGTTTATGCTTTCCCCCTAAAAATAGAAGCAGACAGTTCCCCGGTAAGAGCGGTAGCCCGGGTGATTAAGTGCTAAAAGTAAACGGGTGGCAGTCCATAACCTGAATATTCACCCGTTCACTACTCAAAAAAATTAATTCAAGTTTAACGTTATTTCCCTAATACCCGGTTCATTTCAGCATACCCTTTCATATAAATAAGATTTTCGGAATATCCATCTGCTTCGAATCCGCCCAGATTCTTAACCCTGTTCCAATCATGAAGGGCTCCGTTTCTATCCCCGGTTTCAAAAAGTGCTATCCCCCTTAAGGCTAACAACGATCTATCATAGGGGAACAGAACAACACCTTTGTTAAAATATTTCAATGCTTTTTTAGGGTTTTGCTGCATAAACAACATATCTGCTCCATGTGAATAGTATTTCTTACCCAAATCAATAAAACTTTGATGTGAATCCTCCAGCCTGAATACAAGAGAGATTTCTTTTTCCATAGCGACAGGGGTTCTGTTATTATTACCAGGCTTCCACATCCCGTTGGTAGTCATCAATGCTTCGGTTACTTCGTCATCAATCTCCTTTGAAACACTGTTAACGATCTCAATGTTTGACACTTCCCCATTGGTAGTGACAATAAACTTCACAACTTCAGTACCCTGCAGCAACTCCTTTACGGCAACTGCCGGATAGGTCACTTTTTTTCCAAGATAGTTTTCGATTGTGGGAAATTTCCCTTCCAACAAAATGGGAACAGTGCTATTAATTCCTGTAAATTTTGGCGGTTCACAGGTGGTCTCCTCCATGGACTTTTGATTTTGCCCAAATGCTATGACAGCACTGATCATAAACATGAATAAAATAATTTTTCTTTTCATGGCTCTAATTTTTTAATGTTGAAACTCAAATGCTTTAACCCGAATCCAAAAAAAACATCCTCCTTTCTCTATTGTAAATTTCGGCCAAAAGTCATGGTCAGACATAGCAATTTCGTTATCTAAGTAATTAAATTCCATGGAACTTGTTTAGATAACGAAGTCCCGGTTTTCAATATCGATTCCTGAATTTAAATTTCATGAAAAGGGCTTTCGATAATGTCAAACGTGTTGATGGGAACTGAAAACTCACCGAATCTGATTTAGGGTGTTCCGGTAGTTAGTTATTATGGCAACGAGTTGATTTTATTTTTGGTAAGCATTCAATCCCATTTTCCCCAGCAACGCCTGAAACCGGGGTTCGTTACGCAGATTATTTAACTCTGGCATTGCGTTTATACCAGGAAGACCCGGGACTCTCCATACGTAAGCTTTTTCGAGCCAGTCCAACGCTTTCTCTTTTTCTCCGATTTCGCAATAATACACAGCTACTGCTTGCCAACTCCCTTTATCGTCATATTTTATGGAGTATTCAATTACCCATTTTTCCAATCCTTTCCTTCCATATTTATCGTAAACCACTTTTAGGGTATCCGTAAATGGTCTTTCATCCGAAGTCAATTGAAAAGCTTTTTGTAAAGATTCAACTGCTTTTAGCTCCTGATCCGTTTTTCTGTAAAAATCCCATAAGTACCAGTAAACCGAAGGGTAATCAGGATACAGCTCAATAACTTTTTTGTATTCTACCAATGCATCATCAAATTTCCCATCTTCTTCCAGAAATTTGGCTTTCCCTAAAATCAGGTATTGAGAAACCGGATTAAGTTCTACGGCTTTAAAGCAGTGGAAACGAGCTAATTCCCTTTGGCGGAGCGTCTTCATCAAACCGCCATAGTATCTGTGAGCCTCACAAGAATTCGGATTCAACTCGATGGCATATTCCAGTTTTTTTCGGGCCTCTTCCCATTTCCATTCATGCAAGTATAAAATTTCACCAAGTATTGCATGAGCTTCAGCGATACTGTTATCCAGCTCGATCGCCTTTAAAACATTTTCTTTTGCCAGTAGATAGCCTTCCGGGCTAGGGTAATATTGAGTTCTGGTAATGGTTAAATATACATCTGCCAGGCCGACATAGGCTTCGGCATATTCCGGATCAGCAGCAATGGCATTTTTAAATGGGGTAATATATCTATTTATTCGTTCATCTCTATAACTTCTCCTATCCAGCAAATAACACCCCATCACATACCAGTAATGGGCTTCCATATTTTTGGTAGCTACCTTTTCTATTTGTTCCTTCTCTTTTTTAGAAATAACAGATTGCAAATTTGTTGCCACCTGGCTTGCGATGTCGCTTTGTAACTGAAAAATGTCGGAGAGCTTTCTGGGGTATTTTTCAGACCAGACGATTTGATTTTTTGTAATATCGGTAAGTTGTGCCATTACCAAAACCTGTTCGCCTGATTTTTGTACACTTCCGGAAAGAAAAAACCGGACTTTTAGTTTGCCTGCCATTTTTCTGAGATCGATCCTTTCATCTCTCAATCCTTCTACAGGGCTGTTAATTACCTTTATTTCACTGATTTGAATAAGATTATATAAAATATTCCGGGTTACTCCCTCCGCAAAATATTTATTTTCAACTTCACTGCTAAGACTTATAAAAGGGAGTACCGCAATTGATTTATCCGCACTTTTTAGCCTGGTGTAAGTTCCTGAATCTGTATTTTTAAAAACTGTGATATTTAAAAGAAGGGCAAGGCCAATGACGATCAGAAGTCCAATCCCGGAATAAATATATATCTGCCTGCCCGACCCATTCCAAACTGATTTTTTTACATTTTTTGGGGCAGGTACCGGTTTGGCTGCTTCAGGTTCTGAACCTTCTAAAAGGTCATTGTCTTCCGGTTCTGTATCTCTTTTTTTTAAAACTTCACCGGGTGGATAGCCAAAATATTCATGGAAAGTGGTGTTAAAATAAGCGGGGCTGCCGAATCCAACCTTGTATGCAACTTCAGAGGCAGTTATATCTTCCTGTTGAAGTATTTCCATGGCCCGTTGCAAACGTACCTCACGAATAAACTGAGTGGTTGATTTTCCGGAGATAGCCAATAACCGGTGGTAGATTGCCGAGCGTGACATCCCTGTTGCGTGTGCTAATTCATCGACTGCAAAATGCTCATTTTCGAGATTAGCAAGAATAATCCCGGTAAGCCTGTTGATAAAACCCTGATCTGAGGAAGAAACCCCACTCATTTGGCGTTTTTATTCAAATATACGAAAAAATGGGTAATAATCTGGCCTTTACGCCAAAAGATATCCAAGGAATTCTTCAGAAAATCAGAAAAGAGGATTAAAAAAACAGCAGCGACTAGGCAATGCCTTATCGCTGCTGTTTTTTTACACAATACCTTATTTTACAATTACTTGCCAAGATAATCAATGATCCGGTCACTCCTCTCTGAAGTGCTAAGTTTAAAGTGAGCGGATGAATATTCAGGGTTTGATCATTCATCCGCTCACTATTTTGACAAGCTATTTACCAAGATAATCAATTATCCAGTCACCGACTGCAGAAGTGCTCATTGCTTTTGATTTATCATCGCACAGGTCTTCTGTTACAGCGCCGGCCACAATTGAAGCTTCCACTGCTTTTCTGATCATGGCCCCCTCTTCCATCAATGAGAAGGCATATTCGAACATCATGGCAGCAGAAAGGATGGTGGCACATGGGTTGGCGATATTCAACCCTGCTGCCTGAGGATAAGAGCCATGGATTGGTTCAAATACTGAGGTATGAATGCCGATGGAAGCGGATGGAAGAAGACCCATTGAGCCCGAGATCACACTGGCTTCATCGGTAAGGATATCACCAAACATATTTTCGGTAACCATCACATCAAATTTCTTTGGCCACTGAATGATCTGCATTGCGGCATTGTCCACGAACATATAGTCAACAGCCACTTCAGGGAATTGGGGTTCCATCTCTTTGGCAATCTGACGCCACAGACGCGAAGTTGCCAGAACGTTTGCCTTATCAACTACAGTAAGTCTCTTACTCCGTTTCATTGCAAACTGGAAACCAAGTTCCAGGATACGTTCAACTTCCTCACGGGTATACACGCACGAATCAAAGGCGGTATTTCCGTTTTCAGAACGACCCTGCGGCTGACCAAAATAGATCCCGCCGGTCAGTTCGCGGATTGCCACAAAATCAACCCCCTGGATCCGCTCAAGTTTTAAAGGTGATTTATCCAGGAGTGATTCAAAGATAATTACCGGACGGATATTGGCATACAAACCAAGTTTTTTGCGCATCGACAGTAAGCCCTGTTCCGGACGAACTTTGGCCGAAGGATCATTATCAAACCGCGGATGACCAATCGCCCCGAAAAGGACTGCATCAGAGTTCATGCAAAGGTTATGAGTTTCATCCGGATATGGATTGCCGGTCTGATCGATCGCCACAGCGCCAACCAATGCCGTCTTGGTTAACAGTTCGTGGCCAAATTTCTGACAAATTACTTTGGTGACGCGTAGCGCCTGTTCCATGATTTCAGGCCCGATTCCATCACCGGGCAAAACTGCAATGTTAAGCTTCATTCGTTGATTGATATATGATTTAAAACTATTATGTTATATTAAAACCTTATTTAATCATTATTTACCTTAGTAGAATTAATCCAAATCATGAAAACAACCTTATTTTCTGATTTCGTTTAATTTTCTACTCTTAACATTAAATCACCAACTGACTCAGGATAAACAGGGAAATAAGGTTTAAATATCAGGAAATTTGTATTCTGCTAAGGTTAAAAAAGGAATAAGGTTATTAAATTAATGTAAAAAGGATTACTCAAACTGAATAGGATCATTTCGCTGCTAAAATAGCTGATTCTCATTTTCGATGATGTTCAACATTTTCATCGTTGCCTTGATAGCGGCGGCTGTCTGGTCGGGATCGAGGCCACGTGTCTTGAATTCGCGTCCCATATCCCAGGTAATGAGGGTCTCTACCAGGGCGTCAGTTTTACCGCCGGGAGGTATGGTCACCACATAATCGACGAGTGCCGGAAATTGCTTGTTCTGTTTATGGTAGATCTGTTTAAGGGCATTCATAAAAGCGTCATACTGTCCATCACCAGAGGCAGCCTCTTCGAAAAACAGGCCATCCACTTCAATGGCCACCGTCGCCATTGGACGAAGCCCCAGTGAATGAACGATCGCATAATTCCGCAGCCTGATCTTCTCGTTTACAGCCTCATTCTTCAAAACATCAGAAAGGATATACGGAAGGTCGTCCGATGTTACGGACTCTTTCATATCGGCCAGCTCGATCACTTTATTGGTTACCCTGACCAGATCTTCGGGATCAAGGCGGATTCCCATATCTTCCAGGTTCTTGGCAATATTTGCCTTGCCTGAAGTCTTTCCGAGTGCATATTTCCTGATCCTTCCAAAACGCTCGGGAAGTAAATCGTTATAGTAAAGATTATCCTTATTATCGCCGTCAGCATGGATGCCGCTGCATTGGGTGAAGACATTCTCACCAATGATGGGTTTATTTCCGGAAATCCGGATTCCAGAGAAGTTCTCAACAATCCGGCTTATCAGACTTAGTTTCCTCTCATTGATGGAATTGGGAAGCCTGAGCTGGTCGTTAAGCAATGCGATAACACTCGAAAGCGGGGCATTACCGGCACGCTCACCCAACCCGTTAACCGTCGTATGAACCGTCTTTATTCCTGCCCGGATCGCTGCATCAACATTGGCAACCGCGAGGTCGTAATCGTTATGGGCATGAAAATCAAACTGAAGATCAGGAAATTTGCGAATCATCGAAGAACAAAATTCAAAAGTCTCCAAAGGATTTAAAATGCCCAGGGTATCAGGCAACATAATGCGCCCGATCTTCTCCTTACGAAGCCCCTCCAGCATAAAATCGACATATTCGGGTGAATTGCGCATCCCGTTCGACCAGTCCTCGAGGTAAATATTCACCCTGATCCCCATGCTTTCTGCCAGTTGAAGCGAGCCTCTGATACCGGAAAGATGTTCCTCCGGGGTTTTCTTAAGCTGTTGGGTGACATGACGCAATGAACCTTTGGCGAGAAGATTCATCACCTTTCCACCGGCATTTGAGATCCATTCGAGTGATTTGGTACCGTCCACAAAACCGAGGATCTCAATACGATCAAGAAAACCGGCCTCTTTAGCCCAATCGAGTACTTTTTTTGCGCCTCTCAATTCACCTTCGGAAACACGAGCAGATGCTACTTCTAAAAAATCAATCCGAATCTCTTCGAGAAGGATCTTTGCAATATTTAGCTTTTCCAGTTCGGAAAAGGAGACTCCTGAGGTTTGTTCACCATCTCTCAGGGTGGTATCCATTATATAAATCATATGCTCTTTGTTAATTTCCAAGGTCGACCCTGTGAGTGATTATGCCTGTTCAAATGCGATGATCTCTTCTTTTAAGCTCAACAGAAAATCGATGTCATCATAGCCCTTAAGCAGGCACTCTTTTTTATAGGCATTAATATCAAACTTAACACTAACTCCGGTCTTCAGATTACTGATTGTTTGCGATTCGAGATCAACTTCAAACCGGGCTGAAGGATCAGTCTCAACAGTTTCAAATATTCCGGTAAGAAAATCATCGGAAACCTGAACCGGTAATAATCCGCAGTTCAACACGTTACTCTTGAAGATATCCGCGAAGAAACTGGATACGACAACCCTGAACCCGGCATCATAGATCGCCCAGGCAGCATGCTCGCGGCTGGAGCCACTTCCAAAGTTCTTTCCGCCCACCAAAATCTGACCCGAAAAGCGGGGATTGTTCATCACGAATTCGGGGTTTGGTGTACCATCCTTTTTGTACCGCCAGTCTCTGAAAAGGTTATCTCCAAATCCTTTCCGCTCAACTGCTTTAAGAAACCTTGCGGGGATGATCTGGTCGGTGTCCACATTCTCGATAGGAAGCGGAACCACGGTGCTGACCAGTTTCTGGAATTTTTCTATAGACATTACTTCTAAATTTGAAAATCGTTATTAATCAAAACTCTCTTGGATCGGAGACGACTCCGGATACTGCAGCTGCGGCAACCATGAGTGGGCTTGCCAGCATCGTACGGGCTCCCGGTCCCTGACGTCCTTCAAAGTTCCTGTTCGATGTGGAAACAGCATATTTACCTTCAGGAATCTTGTCTTCGTTCATGGCCAGACAGGCAGAGCAACCCGGCTGACGCAAGGCAAATCCTGCGGCTTCCAGAATCTCAACCAAACCCTCTTCCCTGATTTGCTGCTCAACTTTCTTAGAGCCGGGAACAATCCAGGCAGTTACAGAATCTGCTTTATGTTTTCCTTTTACGAAATTTGCAAAAAGTCTGAAATCCTCAATCCTTCCGTTGGTGCAACTTCCGATGAAAACATAATCCACTTTTTTCCCCTTGATCTTGTCGCCAGGGTTAAGACCCATATATTCCAACGACTTATTAAAGGTAATCAGATCAGATCCGGTGAGATTTTTGCCGGTAGGAATTGTACCGCTTACACCAATTCCCATTCCGGGATTTGTCCCGTAAGTGATCATCGGTTCAATATCCGCTGCATCAAAGTGGTATTCTGCATCAAAAACGGCATTTTCATCCGATTTCAACTGGTTCCATTGGCTCAGCTTTTGATCCCACTCTTCCCCCTTAGGAGCAAATTCTCTCCCTTTAACATAGGCATAAGTTACCTCATCGGGTGCAATCATACCACCGCGGGCACCACATTCGATACTCATATTGCAGAGTGTCATGCGACCTTCCATGGTGAGACTGCGGATGGCAGAACCGGCAAATTCAACGAAATGCCCTGTACCACCAGAGGTTGAAATCTGAGCAATCACGTAAAGAGCAATATCTTTTGCGGTAACATCCTCGCCCAATTGCCCGTCGACAGAGATCCGCATTTTTTTTGGTTTAGGCTGAAGAATACACTGACTGGCAAAAACCATCTCCACCTCGCTGGTTCCGATTCCGAAAGCAATAGAGCCAAAAGCTCCATGGGTAGAGGTGTGGCTATCGCCGCAAACAATGGTCATTCCAGGCTGGGTAATCCCTAACTCAGGACCAATGATGTGGACGATACCATGATATTTGTGATCCAGTCCGTACAATTCAATCCCGTTATCAGCACAATTTTCCTTGAGCGCCTCAACCTGAAGACGCGAAAGTTCTTCTTTGATCGGAAGATGCTGCTCAATGGTAGGCACATTATGATCCGGAGTAGCAATGGTATTTTTTGGCCGGAGAACTTTCATCCCCCGGTTTTTCAAACCTAAGAAAGCGACAGGGCTGGTAACTTCATGAATAAAATGCCTGTCAATATACAATACATCGGGTCCGTCCTTCACCTGTTTAACAACATGTGCGTCCCAGATTTTATCAAAAAGCGTTTTTGGTTCCAAAATGATAATTATTAAGATTACTGAATATTACAATTTTAAATTGGCTATTGTTCATTTAGCTGCAGCCTTTTCTGCATTGCCAATTTTATTAATTGCATCAATAAATGCCTCCACAGAGGCGGTAATGATATCGGTGTTTGCACCAAAACCATTGTAAATATTTTCATCGTATTCAACCTGCATATGAACCTTGCCGATATCATCGCTCCCCTTATTGATAGCCTGGATCAGGAATTCCTGAAGAGTTACCTTACGGTGAATAATGCTTTTTACGGCTGTGATGGCTGCATCAACCGGACCATTCCCGGATTCGGTGGCAGAAAATTTCTCACCTGCAATATCGAGTCTGACTGTTGCCATCGGAACAAGGTTCTTCCCGGTAACGACCTGGAGAAAGTCAAGTTTGATGCGACGTTCGCCCTGACCGCCACGTTCGCCGACCAACACCAAAAGGTCATCTTCCTTGATATCCTTCTTTTTATCGGCTAAGAGCAGGAACTCCTCATATACTTCGTCCAGCTTTTCCTTTTCAAGTGTAATCCCAAGCAGATCAAGACGATGCTTCAATGCCGCACGACCACTTCTGGCAGTTAAAACGATAGAAGATTCACTGATACCCACTTCCACCGGATCAATGATTTCGTAATTCTCACGGTTCTTCAGCACACCATCCTGATGGATTCCGCTGGAGTGAGAGAAGGCATTGCGACCAACAATTGCTTTGTTCGCCTGAACCGGCATATTCATCAGACTTGAAACCAGACGGCTGGTCTTATAAATATTTTTAGCATTAATATTGGTATGCAGATCAAGTTCCTTATGTGAACGCATGATCATGACCACCTCTTCAAGAGCTGTGTTTCCGGCACGTTCGCCGATTCCGTTAATGGTAACTTCAATCTGACGTGCACCGTTCATAACCCCTGCGATTGAATTGGCTGTAGCCATTCCCAAATCGTTGTGGCAGTGTGTTGAGATGATTGCCTTGTCAATATTTGAGACATTTTCCCTCAGAAACCTGATTTTTGCACCATAATCACTTGGTAAACAATACCCTGTAGTATCCGGGATATTCACCACGGTTGCACCGGCCTTGATCACCGCTTCGATCACCCTTGCCAGGTAGACATTGTCGGAACGACCGGCGTCTTCAGCGTAAAATTCAACATCTTCCACATATTTCTTGGCATACTTCACCGCTGCTACTGCTCTTGCCAGGATCTCCTCCGGGTTTGAATTCAGTTTGTACTGGATATGATACGGAGAAGTTCCGATACCGGTATGGATGCGACCCCGTTTCGCATATTTCAGCGATTCGGCAGCTACATCTATATCTTTTTCAACTGCACGGGTAAGCGCGCAAATCACCGGCCAGGTTACTGCCTTGGAGATTTCAACCACTGACTTAAAGTCACCGGGACTTGAGATGGGAAATCCGGCTTCAATAACATCAACACCCAACTGCTCTAAAACTTTTGCAACTTCGACCTTTTCGATAGTATTCAACTGGCATCCGGGCACCTGTTCGCCGTCCCGCAATGTTGTATCGAAAATATATACGCGATTATCCATAATTCTAAGTTTTTTTAATTGTTCTCGGGGCGCAATTTACGCACCGTTGCACCTGCACGCCACATTTCTGATTCACGCAGTTCCGTAAGTTCAACTTCCAGTTTCTCACGATAATCGTCCTTGCTGTTTGAATCAATTGACCGTTGTGCTTCATTTCCGGCAGCAACCTCTTTGTACAACTCTTCAAAAACAGGTTTGCTTGCATCACGGAATTTCTTCCACCAGTCAAGTGCTCCGCGTTGTGCGGTGGTAGAACAGTTGGCATACATCCAGTCCATACCGTTTTCAGCCACTAACGGCATCAAACTCTGGGTCAGTTCTTCCACGGTTTCATTGAAAGCTTCAGATGGTGAATGTCCGTTGCTCCGTAATACTTCATACTGAGCTGCAAAGATCCCCTGAATGGCACCCATCAGCGTTCCGCGTTCACCAGTCAGGTCAGAGAATACCTCACGTTTAAAGTCAGTCTCGAAGAGATAACCCGATCCAACGCCGATTCCCAAAGCCACAACGCGTTCGAATGCGCGTCCAGTTGCATCCTGAAAGATTGCATAACTTGAGTTCAGGCCGCGTCCCTGAAGAAACATTCTGCGAAGACTGGTGCCTGATCCCTTTGGAGCTACCAGGATGACATCTACGTCAGCAGGAGGGATAATCCCTGTTCTTTCCTTATAGGTGATTCCAAATCCATGGGAAAAATAAAGTGCTTTTCCTGTGGTCAAATGTTTTTTGATGGTAGGCCAAAGGGTAATCTGCCCGGCATCTGAAAGAAGATACTGAATGATCGTCCCGCGCTGACAAGCCTCTTCTATTTCGAAAAGTGTCTGTCCAGGAACCCAACCATCAGCTATGGCTTTATCCCAAGTTTTGGAACCTTTGCGCTGACCGATAATGACATTAAATCCGTTGTCTTTTAAATTCAATGATTGACCCGGACCCTGAACTCCATAACCGACGATTGCAATGGTCTCATTTTTTAATACATCCTGAGCTTTTGCCAATGGAAATTCTTCACGTGTAACTACGTTTTCTTCTGTTCCGCCAAAATTAATTTTTGCCATTTTGAAATTTTTGTTTAATTTACAAATCCCTGTGATTCACTATTTATAATGATTTTAATGCTTTTTTTAATTCCAGTTTTTCGAAAAGTGCATCACGCTCCTTAAGAAACTCTGATAATTTCTCGATTGGAGAACGGGTAATTGCCACCCTGCCCGACCGTATAAACTGCAACACACCAAACGGAGCAAGCCCTTCAAAGAGTTCCTGAGTTTCTTCCTTATGACCGGTCTTTTCGATTACCGTATATTCGTGGGTAATCTCGAGTATCCGTGCATTATGCTGCCTGATCAGTTTTTCGATCTGGTCACTCTCCATCAAGGCTAAGGTTGGAACCTTGTACAGGGCAATCTCCTGAAAAATCATCTCATCGTTGGTATAATAAAACGATTTAAGCACTTCGATCTGTTTGTCGATCTGCTTGACAATATTAACCACTTTTTCTTTCTCCTCATTGACAACAATGGTAAATTTACTGATTCCCTTCAGAGCGGATTCAGAAACTGTCAGACTTTCGATATTGACCTTCCGCCGGGTGAAAATGATGGTGATCCGGTTCAGCAAACCGATATGGTTTTCGCTGTAGGCTGTGATAATATATTCCTGTTTCATCTTTTTAAATTTTTAATTTCTCCTGATTAGAATACTACTTCAGTTCATCTGAACTGAGTATAATTTCAGAAACTGATTTTCCTGCCGGAACCATTGGAAAGATATTGTCCTCTTTCTCAATCATCACCTCTAAAAGGTATGGGCCATCATGGTCAAGCATTTTCTTCATCTCAACAGCTAGTTCATTTCGGTGATGAACCACGTGACCCGGGATACCGTATGCATCTGCAACTTTAACAAAATCGGGGCTCAGGATTTCGGTAAATGAATACCGTTTTTCAAAGAAGAGTTCCTGCCATTGTCTTACCATTCCCAGGAAATGGTTATTCAGTACGACAATTTTTACCGCAAGATTCTCCTGTGCGATTGTTCCCAACTCCTGAATAGTCATCTGCATTCCACCATCACCGGTAAAGACCACAACCTGGCGCTCAGGGGCCCCAAACTTTGCACCCATTGCAGCAGGCAAACCAAAACCCATGGTCCCTAAACCCCCGGATGTCACCCAACTTCGAGATGCCTCAAATTTCGAATAACGGGCGGCGGCCATTTGGTTCTGACCCACATCGGTAATGACGACTGCACTATTATCTGTGAGATCTGACACCATCCGAACTACTTCAGCCATGGTTAGTCCGGGTTTCTTTGGAGCCAGATCATTATTTATAACCTTCAGTTTTTCAATATCCTCAGCAGCCTTAAACTCCGCCAGCCACTCGGAATGCTTATTTTCATTTACGAGTGTAGAGAGTAACCGGAGGGTATGTTTTGCATCTCCGATCAAGGCAACATCCGTCTTAATGTTTTTATCGATCTCTGCCGGATCAATTTCAATATGTATAATTTTTGCCTGTTTGGCGTACGTTTTGGTACTTCCGGTAACCCGGTCATCAAACCGCATTCCGACTGCAATCAATACATCGCATTCGTTGGTCTTGATGTTAGGTCCGTAATTTCCATGCATGCCCAACATTCCCATATTCAGGGCATGGTCAGTGGGTATTGCACCCAGACCAAGCAAAGTCCCGGCAGCAGGTATTCCGGTTTTCTCAAGGAAGCTGATCAGTTCCTTTTCGCCTCCAGACAATATTACACCCTGACCATAAAGCAGAAATGGCTTCTGTGCACTATTAATTAAATCGGATGCTTTCTTTAGCAGCAATTTATCAGCCGGATGTTCAGGAACATAAGAGCGGATCCTGCTGCATTTCGCATAGGAATAATTTAATTTTGCAAATTGGGCATCCTTGGTTATATCGAGCACAACAGGTCCTGGGCGTCCACTTAATGCGATATAAAATGCCCGCGCAAGAGCCTCCGGAATCTCCTCGGCACAGGTAATCTGGTAATTCCATTTGGTTACCGGCATCGTGATACCGATTACATCAGATTCCTGAAAGGCATCGGTTCCCAATAAACCCGAAACCACCTGCCCGGTTATGCAAACCAAAGGGGTTGAATCAATCAGTGCGTCGGCAATTCCTGTAATCAGATTTGTTGCACCAGGTCCGGAGGTTGCCACGCAAACACCAACCTTGCCTGAAACCCGGGCATAGCCCTGTGCGGCATGGACAGCACCCTGTTCGTGACGGGTTAACACATGTCTGAGGATATGCCGGTAATCGTAAAGGGCATCATATACTGGCATTATTGCACCACCCGGATAGCCAAAGATGGTATCAACACCTTCGGCGATCAAAGATCGGATAACAGCTTCAGAACCCGTTATTTCAATCGACTCCTGGTCTAATACTTGGTCGTTTGTTAAAGATGTCATAAGTCAAAAAATTAAATTAGTCAATAATTCTTACTGCTCCTTTATCTGCAGAGGCAACCAGGCTAGCATACGCTTTTAAAGCCTTACTGATTACTCTGTTTCTCTTAGCCGGTTGATAGGCCATTTTCCCGCGTGCTTCCTGCCCCTTTTTTCGGATCTCCAGTTCCTGATCTGAAATGATCAGTTCAATCCTTCGCTGGGGAATATCTATCTCGATTAAATCTCCATTCTCAACCAGAGCAATTTCACCTCCGGCAGCAGCTTCTGGCGAGACATGCCCTATGGACAGTCCTGAAGTACCTCCGGAAAAACGTCCGTCAGTTAATAATGCGCATACCTTATCCAGCTTTGATGCTTTTAGGTAGGAGGTGGGGTAAAGCATCTCCTGCATGCCTGGTCCTCCTTTAGGCCCTTCGTACCGGATAATTACTACTTCTCCTGCCTTAACTTCACGTTTGAGAATTCCTTCACAGGCATCGTCCTGTGATTCAAATACCCGGGCAACACCCTTAAAACTGAAAACAGAAGGATCCACACCCGCGGTTTTTACAATACAACCCTGGCGGGCAATATTTCCGTAAAGAATTGCAAGGCCACCTTCTGTAGTATAGGCATGTGCAATATCCCGGATACAACCTTTCTGCCGATCAGTATCCAATTCGGGATAATAGGTATTCTGGGAACCTAGTATGAGGTTGCGACCTAAATTCCCCGGAGCAGATGCATACAAATGGCGGGCATCCATATCCGCGGTTGAACGCAGGATGTCCCAGGCATTAATGGCCTGACCAAGTGTTGATTCAGTTACCCGCGAAACGGAAGTATTTAATAATCCTCCACGTTCGAGCTCACCCAGAATACCCATGATACCACCGGCACGGTTTACATCCTGAATGTGGTAATGTGAACTTGGGGAAACCTTACAAATACAGGGGACCTTCCGGGAAAGGGCATCAATATCCTGCATGGTAAAATCAACGCCGGCCTCATGGGCTACTGCGAGCAAGTGCAGAACCGTATTGGTTGATCCTCCCATGGCAATGTCGAGTGTCATCGCATTCATAAAAGCTGCTTTTGAAGCAATATTCCGCGGCAACACCCGTTCATTTCCATTTTTATAATAATCCCAGGTGATCTCCACCAATCTTTTGGCAGCCTTCTCAAACAATTTTTTCCGGTTCAGATGGGTTGCCACCACCGTTCCGTTCCCCGGAAGGGAGAGTCCCAACGCCTCAGTCAGACAATTCATTGAATTAGCCGTAAACATGCCGGAACATGAACCACAGGTCGGACAGGCATCCTGCTCCACTTTCGAGAGTAAACTATCCCCTACAGTCGGATCTGCAGCCATGACCATCGCGTCTACCAGGTCGTATTTTTTCCCTTCAACCACGCCAGCCTCCATCGGTCCTCCGGATACGAAGATGCAGGGAATATTTAGCCTCATGGCAGCCATCAGCATGCCCGGGGTAATTTTATCGCAATTCGAGATACAGATCATCGCATCCGCCTTATGACCATTGATCATATATTCAACACTATCGGCGATCAGGTCTCGGGAAGGAAGTGAATACAACATTCCGTCGTGTCCCATGGCTATTCCGTCATCAATAGCGATGGTATTAAATTCAGCCGCAAAGCATCCCTCATCTTCAATTAGTTTTTTGACCATCTGTCCAATTTCATGAAGATGTGCATGGCCGGGAACAAATTGGGTAAACGAATTGACAACAGCAATTAAAGGCTTGCCAAACTGCTCCTCTTTCATCCCATTGGCTCTCCATAAACTTCTTGCACCGGCCATCCGGCGTCCGCGCGTTGTAGTTTCGCTTCTCAGTTCAAACTTCATATTTCAAGTTCTTAAAATTTCATTTTAAAAAAAAGCCTTTCTCATTTCGAGAAAGGCTTTCATATGTCTTAGCATACAAATAGATCACCTTCCTCTGTCGACATCGACGAGAATAAGAATGACCACGAGTAGGAGACTATGTGAGAAAATATTTTTCATTTCGATTCAAATGCAAAAGTAACCAATTAACAACTGAACTCTTATTTTTGTTCTCACCGAATAATAACGATGAGCCCTGTCAAATAAACCTCGGGGCAAAACTACAAATAAAATTATTAAATCAAAATAAAATTGTAAGCATTTTGAGATTTTTTAATGCAATTCGCAATTTATTTTACCGATTTACTAATATTTAACGTAAATGAATCAGATATAGGAGGTTATTGCATACTCTCCGGGAAAAATAGAACTAGATCTGAACCCGAAAATAGAACTGCTAATAAATTTTTTAACACCCCGAAAAGTCCTGTAGAAGGGTTCTTTAGCGAATTGACAAAAGAATTAATTAGAAATAGAACAATTATTCAATCTTAAGTGTTTAAGATTATCACTAATAACCTAATAAGGGTTTCGACAGCAGATTTGATTAATTAAAGCTGTATATTAAAGTCTCAAATTTTAGCAAATGGCTCACATCGAAACAAGGCCATTACGGAAGGAAGCTTATTGAATATTAGTTTGAATTAAATTTAATCTTAATTGACCATGAAGAAAATTATTATTTTAGGCATTACTTTATCTCTTTATCTGGTATCGTCTGGTCAGTCAACTTTGCCTGCCAATAAAACTGTAGATGCCAGTGACACTTATTTTGGGGTAATTTATAAAGACCCCTACCGATGGCTGGAATCGATTGAGAAACCGGAAGTGGAAACCTGGTTTAAACAACAGGCGGAGTATACCAATTCCATTCTTAATAAACTAAATGGAAGAGATGAGCTGATTGCTGAATGGAAAAAGCTCGACAAAGCTCAACCTCCAAGAATAGGATCAATCATCCATGAAAACGGCAGGATCTTTTATCGTAAAACCATGCCAGGGGAAAATGTAGGGAAGCTTTATTTGAGAGAGGGACTAAACGGTAAAGAATCGCTCTTATTTGACCCCAAAGCCTACATAAAGGGCAAAACCTTGACACTGGAATCTGCGATACCCAGCTATGATGGTAAAAAGATCGCAATAGGATATTCCGAACAGGGGGCGGAGGTATCAACTATAAAGGTCATGGATGTAGCTACTAAAAAGTTCCTTAATGACTCAATCTATCCTACTGCAGGAGTGATGAATTGGACATTTGACAACAAGGGATTCTTCTATATGTGGATAAAGTCAGCGGACAATAAGGATCCTGAGTCCAGGTTGAATTCAAAAACGAAACTTCATTACGTGGGAAGTGCAACAAGCAATGACGCCGATTTTTTCAGTAATGGAAGTTATCCTGAATTAAATATTGCCCCGAGTGTCTATCCTTATGTATTCTTAAGCGAAGACTCTAAGAATTACCTTTTCTCGGGAGTCGGAAGCGTTCAGCCCGAACTGGTACAATATTATGTGCCGATTGAACAACTTGGCGCTAAAAAAATTCAATGGAAGCCGTTATGCACAGCTTCGGATATGCTGGTACGCGGATTCAATGCCATTGGGGATGACGTTTTTGCAATTACTCATAAAAACGCAAAAAACTATAAATTGGTCTCTACCAACCTCCATAATCCTGACTGGTCAAAAGCCATCACGATTGCTGCCGAGAAACCGGATCAGACCCTGGAATATTTCATCAATTCAAAAGATTACCTGTTAATCGTTCATAGCGATGGGATTAACAACCATTTGACAAAATATAACCTGAAAACTAAAGTCACAACCAGCGTGAAGCTTCCCTATTCTGGTACGATCGGGTTGTACTGTATAAATACCAAAACAAATCATTGTAATCTCGGAATTACCTCCTGGAACAAACCATATACCGAATTCAATTATGATGCTGCCACGGATGCCCTTACACCCAGCAGTTTCAATAAACCCGCTGTTTATCCGGCTGAATATAAAGATCTTATAGTTCAGGAAGTTGAGGTAAAAGGGCATGACGGAGCAATGATTCCTCTTTCCATTATTTTCAGTAAAGGGATTCAAATGAACGGGAAGAATGTCTGTCTGCTTGACGGTTATGGTGCATATGGCTATAGTGCAGTACCGTATTTTAGTGCCCGTGAAAATGCGCTGGCGGTGAAAGGTGTTGTAATCGCAATACCGCACATACGCGGCGGCAGCGAAAAAGGGGAAGAATGGTACAAGGCCGGATACAAAACGACCAAACCCAATACCTGGAAAGATTTTATAAGCTGTGCAGAATACCTGATTGCAAAAGGATATACCTCACCGCAAAAACTCGCGGGCACAGGAACCAGTGCAGGTGGAATACTAATATCCAGATCTATCACTGAACGCCCTGATTTATTCGCAGCGGCAATATGTAATGTGGGATGCGCGAATGCCATGAGAATGGAATTTGGAGCAAATGGTCCAGTCAATATCCCGGAATTTGGCACCGTAAAAGACAGTATCGAATGTAAGGCATTATATGAAATGGACGGAGTTCAGCATGTCATTAAAGGGGTAAAATATCCTGCCGTGATCTGCGTAGGCGGATGGAACGATCCGCGCGTAGTTGCCTGGGAACCCGGAAAATTTGCAGCAGCATTGCAAAATGCTTCATCCTCAGGAAAACCGGTACTTATGAAGGTAAACTATGACAATGGTCATTTCACTGAGGACAAGAATGTAACCTTTGCCAATTTCGCCGATCAGTTTGCTTTTGCGATGTGGCAATGCGGACATCCCGACTTTCAGCCAAAAAAATAGAAGTCTTAATAATTAGAAAATCATGCCGCGTAAAATAAAATATTATTAATAGTAAAATTATTTTATCTGAAGAGAATAAATACAACTCACTTTTTATATCTTTGTTTAATCTTTATGGCCTGATCAATATATTGTTCTAAGGAACTATTCAGGCAGGATAATTCAGAAGTAATTGTTTCAAATGATATTGATATTTAATAATTACTAATAATCAGTAAATTAACACCTAAAAATGTTTATCCGATTTTTAAACCTTAAAAGAAAACAGTATGAAAACAGCAGCAAATCGTTTTTTAATTGCAATTACGTTTATTACTTTTATATTGTATGGCTGTTCCAAAACCACTGAAATTAGCAGTTCGGGAACCCTGCAATCTGGAACAATAACCACCACCGGATCACATGTTTATGGTCTTTTACCAATGACCCCCGATCAGTATGCAAATGTGCCTCTTTTCTCAAAAGAAGCCTTTCAATCTAAATTAGGAGAGAAGGCAGTAACGGTAGCTCCCCCAAAGTATACCATTCTATCTCCTCCTGTCAGAGATCAGGGGCAAATAGGCTCCTGCACAGCCTTTTGTGGCGCCGAAACGTGTGAAATCCTGCAGTTTTACAAAAGCGGGAGTGCCGGAACGTCATGGCTTAATCTTAGCCCGGCATTTGTTTACTATTGTGAACGTGTTTTGATTCTAAAACAAAAAATAACTGCCGATAATGGCGCGTATATGGTCGATATACCTCAGGCGTTGCATGCCTATGGCGATTGCCCGGAAGGAGATTATCCCTACCCAAGCGGCGACAAATCGACAGCCTATAAAACTGCCCCCTCAAGTATAGCCGTTTCAGACGCTATACCTAATGAAACCGGACCTACTTATGCCATGGTAGCGCAGGGTGATGTTGCGAGCGCCAAACTCCTTATAGCAAATAATACACCGGTTATGATGGGATTTAATGTTTATGATACCTCAGCATATACCCTTTTTGAAGGTTTGAATACGAATAAATACGTGTATAATCCACTTACCAGTTCAGGTGCTCTTGTATCAGGGGCCAAATTATTAGGAGGTCATGCAACTCCCTTGGTTGGCTATGACGATAACTATCTTGGATCAGGGATAGGCGCCTTCTTAGTCGAAAATTCGTGGGGAACTTCCTGGGGAAATAACGGATACTTTTATATCCCATATTCTGTTTTTCAAAGTACCAAAATTGTCCCTACAGGTAATTTATACTATGCAACGTTACATTAAAATACTCGAATAAGAAACACTTTGAAATATACTTTTTGAATTTATTAAGGGCTCCTGAAAAGGAGCTTTTAATTTAATTGCTTTTTTGACGCAGAACATCAACATTCCGGTCTGTCTGTTTTTTCAATGAATACAATTCATCGATGAAAGATTCTATCGTGTGTCCGGCCACAGCCTGGGTGCCCTCAAAATTATTCGTAATTACTGCAAAAATAACTTTCTTTCCAGATAAATTGGTGAAGATTCCTGCCAGACTTCTGACACGGGTCATGGATCCGGTTTTTGCCTGCAGATTATTTTCAAGTCTTGTCTCTTTGAAGGCAAATTGCAAAGTTCCGCTTTTCCCCGCCACCGGAAGAGAATTAAAAAAAACATCCCGGTTGGGACCAAGATACATGTCACGGAGAACCTCGGCCAAAGTCCGGGGGCAAACGCCATTCGAACGGGAAAGTCCGCTTCCGTCAGTCGGATAAAAACCTCCCGTAAAGATCTTTTTTTCTGTCCAGAACACGTTCAATGCATTCACACTCTCCTGCAAATCAGTCGAACCTTTTCGTACACGACCAATCTCGCGAAGTAAATGTTCAGCAAAAAGATTAATGCTTTCATGATTCAGCGGAACAATTAGCTCCCTCAACTGTGGTGAGCTCTTTTCGGCAATTAGTTTAAAATAGGAGCCAGTTGATTTATTGGAACACCAAATCTTCCCTGAAATCGTAATTCCATATTTTTTTAGCACGTCAACTAATTGATCCGCTGCGATTCGGGGAGGATCCGGTAATGCTGCCTTAACTACAAAATCAGAATTCCCAATTGGAATTGTCCCTTCAACCAATTGCGAAAAAGAACCCGGGGCCCCATAAACTACTGAAAGGTCATGTTTGTCCGTTGATGACAAAACCTTATTGGTCAAATCCACACCCATTGCCGGCTCCATACGCCTGATCTTAACCGGCTTACCCGCTTCATCTTCAGATGAAAAATGAATTCTGTAATTATTGTCCAAATAGGAAAGTGCTGAAACTCCTGCTCCGTAATAGTTACCAATATCTTCCCATACCCAACCTCCCGGAACAGAAGATCCTTGCATTTGAGACAAATCCACAACCAGATCTCCTTGAATATTCTTAATCCCACTCCTTAAAACAGCCTCTGCCCAGGACTCAAAGGTCCCCTTGTAATACTCAGAAAAATATTCGGAATAGAATGCCGGATCACAGCCACCTTTAAGGATTAAATCTCCCTCGAGCGAACCGCTTTTCGAATTAATTTTTCCCGAGTATCCTATTTGGGTATGAAATTGGAACCCGGGGCCCAGGATCTCCAGTGCTGCAGCTGTGGTCATCAATTTCATCACGGATGCCGGGACAAGACTGACTTGCGGTGTTTCATAAATAACCGCTCCACTCTCTGCATCTATTGCATATGCAGATAATCCTGCATTTTTCAGGGAATGACCTTTAAACATTGACTCCGACTGTGCAAAGACAGCCTGGGTGAAAATAAATCCCCAAATAAGAATTATAAATGGCTTCATTTAAAAGTATTAAATTTGTTTAACTCAAATTATGCATACCGGATTTGATTTTTTCCATCCGCCTATTGCATTGTATTCCTGCACATTATTCAGCATAGCCATAAACAAAGGATTCCTAAAGCCTGAATATTCGATTTGTAATTTCATGTGAAATTAACATTAAGCAATGAAGTAGCGAATTAAAACAAAAAAAGGTTTTTTGAATAAGGGTATATTTCAAAGTAACTGTCTCATTGGTATAAAGGAAATCTCAAATATTGAAGCCATGAAAACACTTAATTTTCAATCCGTAAGCAGCGCGTTAACATTGTCGACCATAATACTGATCATTATGGGATTTTACAGTGCATCACTTGCATCACCGGCTGTTCCAAAATCGAATCAGCCAGACACTTTGACCTATGTACAATATAAAGGTTCGGTTATCGATCAGGACACGAGAACACCTCTTGCCTTTGCTTCATTATCACTGGAAGGAACCAATATTGCCACAGTCACCAATAGCGACGGAGAGTTCTCGCTGAAAGTTCCCAAAAACCTGATTGAGGGGAAAGTTGCCATTTCCTATATTGGATATAAGAATAAAAGTGTAAATCTGTCCCAGTTTAAGCAGGAGAAAACTAAAATTGAACTGGAATTACTGGTCATTGCCATAAATGAAATCAGGGTATTTCCTAAAGATCCGGAGTTGCTGATCCGTGCAGTCATGAATAAGCGGGCTGAAAATTATTTCAAGGACCCTACCTCTATGACCGCATTTTACCGTGAAACGATTAAAAAGAGAAAAACCTATGTTTCATTATCTGAAGCCGTAGTAGAAATATCCAAACAGCCGTATATATCTGACAAATCAGACCTGGTTCAAATTTATAAAGCCAGAAAGAGCACCGATTATTCCAGACTGGATACGCTGGCTTTTAAACTCCAGGGAGGCCCCTATACCAACTTGTATGAAGATATTATGAAAAATCCGGAAATGGTATTTACCGATGATATGCTGGGTAACTATGAATTTAAAATCGAGAATATTTCGAAGATAAATGACCGGTTAATGTATGTACTTTCATTTAAGCAGCGACCTTCTGCTTCCCAGCCTCTTTATTTTGGCAAGCTGTATATCGATACCGAAAGTCTGGCCATTACCAGTGCCACCTTCAACCTCAATGTCACAGATAAAGTAATGTCATCCGAAATGTTTATTAAAAAGAAACCTCTTAGTGCAAAGGTTTATCCGACAATGGCAACTTATCGCATCGATTATCGTGAAAAAGGGGACAAATGGTACTATAGTTATTCAAGGGGTCAGATCACATTCAAAATTGAATGGAACAAGCGGCTATTTAATACAATCTATGAGTCTACCATTGAAATGGCAGTAACCGATTGGGAAAAGAGGGGAAGTAAACAGGTAAAAGAGGGAGAATACATTAAACCAAATGTAGTTATGGCCGACAAGATTTCGGGGTTTGCTGATCGTGCATTCTGGGGAGAATACAACGTCATTGAACCCGAGAAACCAATTGAATCGGCTATCAGAAAAATTCAGAAAAAACTTGAACACAACAAATTATAGCGCCATATCTACTTGACATTCAACCTATAATCATATAATTAAAATACTGAAAATAAGGCCTCCGGATCGCATCGGGGGTTTTTATTTGTTTTAATTTTCAACCTGTTTTATTCTCAAATTCACAGAATCCTGCACGACTGAAAATTTAACCTCTTCTTAACAGTAACCCGATTATTTTTGCTCAGATCAAGCGATGATTGATTATCTTTGTCCGGTTTAATGATTTTTGATCTATTTTATGTAAATCACTGTCAACCTGACAGCAATATTAATGTTTAATCGAATAAATACACAAAAACAATGTTAATCGACAAAGTAATCGGAAGAGAAATTCTTGACTCACGCGGGAATCCTACCGTTGAGGTTGAAGTCACCCTGGAAAGTGGAATTATGGGGCGTGCTGCTGTACCATCCGGAGCATCTACGGGCGAAAACGAAGCTATTGAACTACGTGATGGAGATAAAAAACGGTACCTTGGTAAAGGTGTTCTTAAAGCTGTAGAAAACGTCAACACAATTATTGCCGAAGAAGTAGTTGGGATGAGTGCTTTGAATCAGGTTGCTTTGGATAAGAAACTGATTGACCTTGACGGCACCAAAACCAAATCAAACCTTGGCGCAAATGCAATTCTGGGAGTTTCACTGGCTGTTGCAAAGGCAGCTGCTGCTTACCTCGATATGCCTCTTTACCGTTATATTGGCGGTGTAAATGCAAAAACATTACCTGTTCCAATGATGAACATTATCAATGGTGGATCTCACTCTGATGCCCCGATCGCATTTCAGGAATTTATGATCCGCCCGATCGGCGCAACATCATTCCGCGAAGGACTTCGTATGGGAGCTGAAGTTTTCCACAATCTTAAGAAAGTTCTTCATGATCGTAACCTCAGCACAGCTGTTGGTGACGAAGGTGGATTTGCCCCAAAGCTCGACGGAACTGAAGATGCCTTAAACAGTATCATCGAAGCTATCGTTAAGGCAGGTTACAAACCAGGCCGTGCAGAAGATGGCGGAGATGTATCGATAGGTCTCGATTGTGCCGCTTCTGAATTCTATCAGGATGGCATTTACAATTATGCCAAATTCGAAGGTGCTAATGGAGCAAAAAGGACCCGTGAAGAGCAGGTTGACTTTTTGGCCAGCCTTGTAGCCAACTACCCTATTGACTCTATCGAAGACGGTTGCTCCGAAGGCGACTGGGATGGCTGGGTTATGCTGACCAAAAAAATCGGGGATAAAATTCAACTTGTCGGAGATGACAACTTCGTGACTAACATTGAATACCTGAAAAAAGGGATCGAACTGGGCGCCTGCAACTCCATCCTTATAAAGGTTAACCAGATTGGTACACTAACCGAAACACTTGACGCTATCGAAATGGCTCACCGTGCAGGTTATACCAGTGTTACCTCACACCGTTCAGGTGAAACGGAAGATTCAACAATTGCTGATATTGCAGTTGCTACCAACAGCGGACAAATCAAGACCGGTTCATTAAGCCGCTCAGACCGTATGGCCAAATACAACCAGTTGCTTCGGATCGAAGAGGAATTGGGCGAGAGCGCAATTTATGGCTATAAAAAAGTCAAGAAAGGATAATTATCCTCTTAAAATAACAAAGAAAGGTGCTCCAAACGGGCACCTTTCTTTGTTATCCTATATTTAGAAACCTTTTTGAAAATCCCGTGAGGGATCCTTCTGACGGATGGGTAGAAACAAGGCTAAAGATCAATATTTCGTGCCATACGGTACGAAACCTCCTGAATAATTCATATTTTACCCATATTCAATGCCTATGACACAATCTTCCAACGTTGGAATGGCAGGATTAAATTTAAAAGAACAAGTAATTACTCTCTTTGCTGGACTATCTGTTATCCACCTTTTCCGGATTAAGATCGTGGTTGATCATCCGGTATTCAGCCATTGCAACAAACCTGGTCTCAGGTTTGCCGTAATTGCAATAAGGATCAATACTGATTCCTCCACGTGGGGTGAACTTTCCCCAAACTTCAATATATCTCGGTTCCATTAACCGAATCAGATCTTTCATAATCAGATTCACGCAATCCTCATGAAATCCACCATGGTTACGAAAACTGAAAAGATAAAGTTTAAGACTTTTGCTTTCTACCATTTTCACATCAGGAATATAACTGATATAGACAGTCGCAAAGTCGGGCTGACCGGTAATTGGACATAAAGAAGTAAATTCCGGACAACTGAATTTCACCCAGTAATCGTTTTCGGAATTCCGGTTTTCGAAAGTTTCCAATATATTCGGATTGAAACTGAATTCATAGGTTGTAGACTTTCCTAAACTCTTTAAATCATCCATTTTCCTTTGATTTTAAATAGTTTAATAATCCTCTTTGCCGTAATTTGCAGGAAGGGCAGGTTCCGCATCCATCCCCGGGAATTCCATGATAACAGGTTATCGTCTGAAACCTGACCAGATCAAAAACGCCAAGTTCATCGGCCAATTTCCAGATCTCCGATTTGTCGAGCCACATCAGCGGGGTATGGATCCGGTATTCAAAATCCATCGAGAGATTAAGCGTTTGATTCAGTGAGACAATAAATTCGTTCCTGCAATCGGGATATCCGCTGAAGTCAGCCTGACCAACGCCAGTGATCAGATTGTCGATTGAATTTGCCTTCGCAAAAATAGCTGCATAAGTGAGGAAGAGCATATTTCGTCCTTCGACCAACGTATTTGGCGGGCGATGATCGGGCTGATCCGTTTCGACATCCATTTTGGAATCGGTTAACGAATTATGAGACACAGAACTAAGAAGGTCCAGATTGAAAATATTCAGCGGAACATCTGCCAGTTCTGCAATCTGTTTTGCAGCCGTCAGCTCAGATACGTGTCGCTGTCCATAATTAAAAGCAATTGCGGTTACGGAATCAAAATGGTTCTTTGCCCAAAAAAGGCAGGTGGTTGAATCCTGTCCACCGGAATAGATCACTAATGCTTTTGACATTTCAGACTTGTTTTTTACGTGGTGTTCAAGCACACGGAGTTTGACCTCTGTTTAAGCGGCAAAGGTAATAACAAATCGTGTAAATCAAATGTCATTATGGACGATGGGCCATGTCCTATTTTCGGCTATCTTTGAATATTGGGATTTTTAAAAGGGACATAGGTAGAAACAAATAGAAATAAGACAATGGATCAGAATTTTGCAGAGTTAATTGCGGTATCAAGGCGTTATGGAAGTGATAAAAGCTTTGTAATCGCTGGTGGTGGAAACACTTCCTATAAGGACGATAATTTCATTTGGATCAAAGCCAGCGGAGCAGCACTTGAGACCATTGACGAAAACGGGTTTGTTTGCCTGTCGCGCGAAAAACTCAAAATTGTCTCCTCAAAAATATATAGTCAGGATGCCGCCCTGCGTGAGGCAGAAGTGAAAGCTGATCTCGCATACGCCATTGTTTCTGCCGGAAACAACCGGCCATCCGTTGAAACATCAATGCATGAAATAATCAATTATCCGTTTGTGGTTCACACCCATCCGACCCTGGTAAATGCGGTGATGTGTTCAAATAACGCAGCAAGTTCTTGTCTTGAACTCTTCGGGGAGCATTCTCTTTTTATACCTTACACCGATCCGGGGTATATCCTTTTTAAAAAGGTAGAAACTGAAATAGCCGCTTTTACAGCAAAATTCAACCAGGCGCCGAAGATCATTTTCCTCGAAAACCATGGAGTATTTGTTGCAGCCGATACAATTCCCGAGATCAATGAATTGTATGGTTCAATCATGGAAAAAATTAATCAAGGAGTCAGGGAAGAAATGCCGGAGACTGAGCAAAAACCCTTTGCAACTGTAATCACCGGACAAATCGGACAGCTAAACTCCGGATTCGAAGGATTTACAGCCGTTGCAAGAGAAAGCAATTTGATCCGCTGTTTTGCGAAAGACTCTGCCACCTTCATGAAGGCTAATACGGCTTTCACTCCGGATGATATCGTTTATTGCAAGGCATATTACCTGTTCCTGCCAGTCTGCAGCAGTGATCAGGAGCAAATCGATTCGGCCAGGGAATTAATCTCCATTTATCTGAATACCAATGGATATCTTCCTAAAGTTCTGGTCCTTGAAGGGAAAGGGGTTATTACGGTTGAAGAAAACCTTAAGTCGGCGCTAAATGTGCTGGAAGTATATTCCAATATCCTCAAAATCAGCTTTTTATCGAACAATTTTGGGGGACCTAAATTTATGAATAAAGCCCAGATCGAATTTATTGACAACTGGGAGGTAGAAAATTACCGTCGTAAAATGGCAAAATCTTAAAAACAAAACGATGCATTTACTGGATATTGACCTTATGCACCCACGCGATCAGATTGTACTGATCATCGGAAGAATCTACCGCAACGGAATGACCACCACTTCAGGTGGAAATATCTCTATCATTGATGACCAGGATGATATCTGGATCACCCCTTCGGGAATTGACAAAGGTTCTTTAGGCCCTGATGATATCAATTGCATCAAGGCTGACGGAACAATCCTGGGAAAACATAAGCCCTCCTCGGAATTCCCGTTTCACCGCGCAATCTATAAAATTCGTCCCGATCTAAAGGCAATTATCCACGCCCATCCTCCTGCACTGGTTTCATTCAGCATTGCACATGTCATACCTGACACCAATGTGATTCCACAGGCTAAATATGTCTGTGGACCAATAGGATATGCGCCATATGCGATTCCGGGAAGCGAAGAGCTGGGCGAAAAAATTGCGGATGTGTTTGCCCGTAATTACAATGCAGTTATCATGGAAAACCATGGGACTGTAGTTGGTGGAACGGATATGAAAGATGTTTACCAGCGTTTCGAAACTCTGGAATTTTGCGCCAAAACCATCATCAATGCCAAAACAATCGGGATGGTCAATTCGCTCAAAGATGAGCAGATTGAAGCTTTCGAAGCCCAGATTCCAAGACTTTTACCTGAAATGGAGCAGGTCACACATCCATCCGACGAACGTGCCTGCCGGGAGGAAATCACCCGCATTGTCCGCCGCGCCTGTGACCAGGGACTGATGATCAGCTCATATGGAACGGTTTCAGTCCGCTGGCGGGGCAATGATTTCATGATTACACCGACCAATGTCCTCAGATGGAACATCATGCTTGAAGATATCGTTCAGATCAAAGACGGGAAACGGGAACCCGGGAAGATACCAAGCAGGGCTACCTGGTTGCATCAGGAGATTTACCGGCGGAACCCCGGTATCAACTCGATCATTCTGACACAATCACCTTACCTGATGGCATTTGGTGTTACCGGACATAAATTTGATGTGCGGACAATTCCCGAAAGCTGGATCTTTCTTCAGGATGTCCCCAACGTTCCCTTCGGTAGTCATTTCAAAGGTGTGGATACCATTCTCGACCTGATCTCCAAAAATACCCCAGCGGTCATTGTTGAAAACGATTCCATCCTGATTACCGGGGATAAGCTGTTACAGACCTTTGACCGTCTGGAGGTTGCGGAATTCAGTGCCAAATCACTCACCATGGGCGTCCCGATCGGAGAACTTAAACCCATCGGGGACGAAGAGATCGAAGCGCTAAGAAAGAAATTTCTGAGCTGAACGTATTTTATTTTCAGGAATTATGTCAGCAGTTGTTAACTAAAACAATAATCCTGTTATATTCGTTATTAAAATTAAAACGGCTAAAATCAATACGATATGTGTTATGCGAGAATTTTGACATCAATCCTTATTGCATTGGTGTTTTATGCCTGTCAGACAGGTCCCAGACAAGGAGAGGTCACAAAAATTGATGCTTCAAACATCGATAAATACTGTTTACAGCATGATGTGGAGGTCACAAAAGATGGATTGCTCCTTAAAAATCCATTGTCTTCAATAACTTCTCAATTTAATGTTCGGGATTTTGAACTGACCGCAAAACTTAAAACCACTGAGGGTGCCGAGGGGATCCTTATCTTTGATGCAACAGATGCGGCAAGTACTGCCGATGGATATGAAGTGAAGATCAACAACAGCGATTACCGGATTGGAAAACTCCAAAAAACAGGCAGCCTGTCCAGAATCCGGAATAATTTTGTCAGGACCGCTACAGACAATCAATGGTTTACCCTTGGAGTTAACGTAGTAGCAAATCACATTAAGGTATTAGTCAACGGCAAAACAGTCTGTGAATACGATGAGCCGGGCAATGTGGAACGTGCAGCTGATATTTCAGGAAGAGTGCTGCGTGAGGGACGCGTAGTAATCAGAAGATCCAATGGGAAGGGGGAATTATTACTTGTGGAAATGGCCATAAAACCACTTAAGGTTGAACAATCAGGGCAAAATAATCCGGCATCAACTGACAGTCTCACGAAAATAGTGGATCGTCTGAATGATCAGGAATTCCCGCTGATCGACTTTCATACTCACCTGAAAGGGGGGCTGACCATGGATCAGGCTTATACCCATGCACATCAGATCGGATGCAATTATGGTGTTGCAGCAAACTGCGGATTGAAATTCCCGGTTACCAATGATTCCACGTTAAATGCCTACTTTAATAACATCAGTAAAGAGCCCGTTTTCAAGGCGATGCAATGCGAAGGGCGTGAATGGGTGACCCTTTTCTCACCCCAAGCGGTCGCCCGTTTCGACTATATTTTCACCGATGCAATGACCTGGACAGACCTGCAAGGGCATCGCATGAGGCTATGGATTCCGGAAGAGACATTCATTGAAAACGACCAAAAATTCATGGATATGCTGGTCGGTAAAATCGAAGCGATTCTTAGCCAGGAACCCGTTGATATCCATGCAAATCCTACATATCTTCCGGCGAAACTGGCTCCTGATTACGACCGGCTCTGGACCCCTGATCGGATGGATCGGGTGATTAAAGTTCTAAAAGATAATGATGTTGCCCTGGAGATCAATGCACGATTTAAAATCCCGAGTATCGCCTTTATTCAGCGTGCCAAAGCAGCAGGGGTTAAATTCTCATTCGGAACAAATAATGGTTCAAATAATGATCTGGGAAGATTGGAATATTGCCTGAAGGCGATCAAAGAGGCAGGCTTAACGGGAGCTGATATGTTTATTCCCCGGCCGGCAAATGAGAAAAAGGTGATGAACTCAGGATTGCCGTCAAAAATCACGGGTTAATTCTGTCAACGTAACATCGTCAACGTTATAATCATTAATCATGGAAACCTGATTATCGGAGAAAGCCCCGAATAAAATTATCTCATTAGATTCACCCAAAATCCCGGAAATGTTTGACAAGCAAATTTATATTACACGAAGAAACAGGCTACGCGAAAAAGTGGGCAGTGGAGTTGTATTGATTCCGGGAAATTCGGAATCACCAATGAATTATACCGATAATTCTTATCATTTCAGGCAGGACAGTACTTTTCTTTACCTCTTCGGCCTCGATATACCTGGATTATTTGGAATAATTGATGCAGATTCAGGAAACGATACCATTTATGGTAACGACATCACGATGGAAGAAATCATCTGGATGGGAACAAAACCATCGGTTAAGGATTTAGCTGCATCTGTCGGAGTCGCAAATACTTTGCCATTTAAAGAACTTTTCAACTTAGCTTCACAGTTAACGGATAGAAGGGTTCATTTTCTTCCTTCCTATCGGGCTGAAAACAAACTGCTACTTCAGGAGATTACCGGAATTCAGGCATCTTTACTTACCACTCATACCTCAACGGAACTGATCCGGACCATGGTGGAGATGAGATCAGTCAAGGATCGCCATGAAATTGCCGAGATTGAAAAGGCTTGTGAAACAGGTTATAAAATGCATGTAACTGCCATGAGAATGGCAAAACCGGGAGTGATGGAGCAGGAAATTGCGGGCACCATTGAGGGGATTGCATTGGCAGGTGGCTGCGGAACTTCTTTCCCTACCATTTTGACTCAAAACGGACAAACCCTGCATAACCATGATCACTCCTCTAAACTTGAAAAAGGGAGGTTGATGATTGTGGATGCCGGAGCTGAATCAAATATGCATTATGCCTCCGATTTTACCCGGACGTTCCCAGTTGGCGGTCAGTTCACCCAAAAACAGCTTGACATTTATAACATTGTGCTTAAGGCGAATAATACGACCACAACTCTGATCAAACCCGGTGAAACCTATTTAAGTATTCATCTTAAAGCTGCTGAAGTTATCACTTCGGGATTAAAAGAGCTGGGTTTAATGAAGGGGGACGTTCAAGAAGCTGTTACCAACGGGGCTCACGCACTGTTCTTTCCTCATGGATTGGGCCATATGATGGGTCTGGATGTTCATGATATGGAAAATTATGGACAAATCCATGTAGGCTATGACGATGAAATTCGCCCAATTAACCAGTTTGGAACTGCTTACCTAAGGTTTGGTCGAAGACTGCAAAAAGATTTTGTAATCACCAATGAACCGGGAATATATTTTATCCCCGCCTTGATTGAACAATGGGAAAAAGAAAAAATTAATCACTCATTTATAAACTTCAGTAAAGTTAATGAGTACCTCAATTTTGGAGGAATCAGACTTGAAGACGATATCCTGGTCACTGAAACAGGGTCCAGAATTTTAGGCAAAAGGATTCCCATTACCCCAGAGGAGATTGGATTAATTTAATTATTGATCCTGGAAATTGATTCAAGTAATTGACAATGAATGATGTTCAATATTATTACGAATTGATTATCTGAGATATAGAAAAATATAAGTGCGACATTAAATCATTCCACTAATTTATACCTTCAGGTTTCGGAAACACCGAAGGTATTTTATTACCTAATCATTCTGCTTTTCCCCTCAATATAGGTAGTAAATTTCACGCCATCCTGTGAGATTTCAAATTTTGTATCAACAGTCATATCTTCCAACGCGCTATAAGTCAAGCGATAAACAGGAACATTCTGAATCTTTTCACTTGTTAAAATGATAGCCTTATCGGAATAGGAAACCGAATAATTAATGACATGCCCTTCGTTGTCAAAATAGATCGCTTTCGCCGGATTTCCGGAATAGTCAGGATAAATAATCATCAAATCATCATGAACGACTTTAGGCTGATTTCCCGCAGCAGGATATTCAGAGTGGCTCTTACGAATAAGAATCTTCTGATCAAGATCTGTTTTAAAACTGAAGGTTCCGCCACCAATTCCAGGTTGTCCACTCCCCTCACCTGCCCAGTCTCCGATTAGCCGGTTCCATTTATTCCAGGTTGAATCTTGCCTGGCAAAAGAGGTCATTAATAATCCTAAAAAGATGGCCGTAAAAAAGATTTTTCTGTTCATAAAAACGGAGATATTTGGTTTTTTAAATAAATGTAACGATGATCGCCGACAGCCCATTTAAAAATTACTCGAATCTGGACTAATACAGAATCGTTCTTAACTTGGATTAAAACAAATTCATAATTTTGTAAATCTAAAATACTTACCAAAATGAAGAACAAATCATTATTATTTATCTTATTCTTGTCTTCAATGACAATCGGACTATTTATGGCGTGCAGCAATATTACACAAAAAAAGGAGGCTCCTGCAATTAATCTTGCAGATATGGATACATCAGTGGATCCGGGTCACGATTTCGATGCCTATGCAAACGGAGGATGGAAAAAACTAAATCCATTGCCTGCAGATCGCTCCCGTTTTGGGTCCTTTGATAAACTGGCAGAATTAGCTGAAAAACAACTAAATGGATTGGTTAAGGAAACAGCATCGCAGAAAAACGAAAAAGGGACAATAGCAGACAAAACGGCTACCCTCTTTAATCTAGGGATGGATTCCATTAAGATAAAACTACAAGGAATCAAGCCATTGGAACCTTATTTTCAGGAAATTGAAAAAATAAAAACCATGGATGATGTTGAAATTGAGATTGCTAAATTTCATATGTATGGTTTTTCACCATTATTCGGATTTTATGGCTCGACCGATGCAAAAAACAGTTCCATGGTGATTGCTCAGTTGACACAGGGTGGAATCGGAATGCCTGATCGCGATTATTATATTAACGATGATCCACGCTCCAAAGATTTGAGGACAAAATATGTGGTATACATCGAAAAACTCCACAAACTGCTGGGTGACGATGAAGCATCTGCAAAAAAATCGGCACAGACGATCATGAGTCTTGAGACCCGCCTTGCTAAAGCTTCAATGACACGGCTTGAACAACGTGATCCAAATAAAACATATAATAAAATGACCACCAAGGAGTTAGTCAATCTTTCTCCTTCATTCAACTGGAACCGTTATTTTGTTTCCCAGGGTGTTGGCGATCCGGGTCAAATTAATCTGAGCCAGCCGTTATTTATTAAGGAAGTAAGTGCAGTCATCAAAGAAGTACCGGTTGAAGACTGGAAAGTTTACCTGCGCTGGAATCTGATCAACAGCACAGCATCCTATCTTTCGGATGATTTCGTCAATGCGAAATTTGATTTCTTCGGAAGAGCAATGTCGGGTGTTGAAAAGATGAGACCGCGGTGGAAAAGGGTGCTTGGAGTGACGAGCGGAGCCCTCAGCGAAGCAATTGGTCAACTTTATGTAGCGAAATACTTCCCTGCAGAAGCGAAGGAGAGAATGGTTAAATTAGTTGAGAACTTGCGCGTTGCACTCGGAGAACGGATCAAAAATCTGGAATGGATGGGTCCGGAAACCAAATTAAAGGCACTCGAAAAATTACATGCGATCAATGTAAAAATAGGATATCCGGATAAATGGAGAGACTATTCAGGACTTGAAATTGCTGACGATTCTTACGTTCTGAATGTGATCCGTTCAAACCAATTTGAAACGGCATTTAACTACTCCAAAATCAATAAACCTGTAGATAAAACCCAATGGTTTATGTCTCCCCAGACCGTGAATGCCTATTATGCCCCCGATATGAATGAAATCGTTTTCCCGGCTGCCATCCTTCAACCACCATTCTTTTTCCTGCATGGTGACGATGCGGTGAATTATGGTGCGATCGGCGTAGTTATCGGACACGAGCTCACGCACGGATTTGATGATCAGGGACGAAAATATGACAAAGTCGGTAACCTCACCGAATGGTGGACTCCTGAGGATTCCAAATTATTCGATGAAAAAACCAAAGTACTGGCTGACCAGTACAGTAGTTTTATCGTACTCGATTCAATTCATGCTGATGGTAAATTGAGTTTAGGGGAGAACATCGCCGATTTCGGAGGCTTAAATATTTCACACCAGGCGTTTAAACTGGCCAGTCAAGAAACCAATTCGATTGACGGATTTACACCAGACCAACGCTTTTACCTCGCTTACGCTCATGTTTGGGCAGATAATATCCGGGATAAAGAGATTTTGCGTCGCACCAAGGAAGATCCCCATTCTCTGGGAAAATACCGGGTGATTGGTCCATTAAGAAATATACCTGAATTTTATGCAGCCTTTAATATTAAGCCAGGGCAACCGATGTACCTCGACGAGGCTAAACGGGCTAAAATATGGTAATCCTTAATTAAAATTTTAAAGGCCGGATCGTAAAATCCGGCCTTTTTTTATTCCGGGATTTGTTGTTTCGGCAGGCAGAGAAACAACAAAAATCAACATGATTGTTACCATATTGGATCGAATCCCAATAATTGGAAATAATTCAAACCATTTTAACAAGAATTTGAAATAATTTTACGATCTTTAAGTTCTGAATTTAATTTAAACAAAATCAGCTAAAGTCATGCTCGAAAACCTGAAACATCAGGTCTACAAGGCCAGTTTAAAACTCGTAGAACAAGGTCTTGTCATTTATACCTGGGGGAATGTCAGCACCATTGACCGGGAAAGTGGTCTTGTGGTGATCAAGCCATCCGGGGTCTCCTACGAGGAGATGATTCCTGCAGATATGGTCGTGATGGATCTGAACGGAAAAATCGTGGAAGGAACACTTAAGCCATCAACAGATACCGATACCCACCTTGAATTATATAAAAATTTTCCTCATATCGGGGCAATCCTTCATTCCCATTCCGAATATGCAACTTGCTGGGCTCAGGCAGGAAGAGGTATTCCTCCGCTCGGCATCACTCATGCCAACTTTTTCAATGGAGAGATTCCTTGTACATTACCGCTGACAATTGAACAAGTAGAAAATAATCTGGAGTTGGAAACCGGGAAAATGATCGTGAATACCTTCCGATCACGCAATCTTGATCCAATGCGGATTCCCGGTGTCCTTGTTTACGGTCACGGACCATTCTGCTGGGGAAAGGATGTAAGCAGCGCTTTCGATCATACAGTGGTTATCGAAAAGGTGGCCCGGATGGCTTACCGAACTTTGGCGTTGAATAATGTTAGTCCTGTAGAGAAAATACTGCTCGATCACCATTTTTTCAGTTAGACAAAAGAGGGAAAAGAGAGAAGTCGTTTAATGAGGGTGATATCAATCCAAACTTTTTTGATCTGAAGATCTTGGAAATTATCAATTAACAATCGGTCCAACAACTATTTCTTTGTAATAAAACCGAAGAAATGCATCTTCAAAGATGATCTTTGGGACATGGAAATTCCCTCTTTTTTTAAGGTGATTGCACATTAATGTAATTTCCGGTAATGTCTTAATTTATTGTATTTTTATAAACATCGTATCCATACCTGATAATCAGGATGGTTACCACAATCAGGAAAAAAATCCGGATAAAGCCGTTCCCTCTTTTAAGGGCCATCCTGCTGCCGGTGATACTTCCGGCAATATTGAAGAATGCCATCAAAACGGCAATACCAATGATATAGTTTCCCTGCCGGATGAAAACAATAAGTGCAGAGATATTGGTCATGCAATTGACAATTTTCGCATAGGCAGATGCCTGAACAAATTCAAATCCCAGGATCAATACAAAAGCCAGCACGAAAAAACTTCCTGTTCCGGGGCCAAAAAAGCCGTCATAGAACCCAATTATCAAGCCAATTACCACTCCCAGCGCCATCTGCGGTGAATCAGGCAATTGTTTGGTGGCCACTTTGCCCAGGTCTTTCCGGATAAACGTGTAAATTGCAATGGCAATTAAAATGATCAGGATAATCGGTTTTAACGTAGCCGGGTTGATGATGCTCACAATTTTGGCACCACAATAGGAAGCTGCGAAGGAGGCGATAGAAACAATAATCAATAGTTTAAAATTAAACCGGATGCGCCGGGCATATTGAACCGCAGCCATTGAGGTACCCGAAAGCGCAGCTATTTTATTGGTTCCGAAAAGGGTGGGCAAGGAGGTATTTGGCAGGGTTACGAGTAAAGCCGGAATCTGAATCAGCCCGCCTCCGCCTACCACGGCATCAATAAACCCTGCAATATATGCCAAAGCCGATAAGATCAATAATGTCAGCAAGTTATATTCGGAGAATAAGCCTTGAATATCCATCAGCAGGTTTTGTTTTAATTTCGGTCGGCAATTATTACTAAAAAATATCGGTAACATCTGCAATATCAAGCAGCTGTGCCTTGTTGCAAATCGTGATCCGGCGCCCCTGGGTACGAATAAGATTCTCCTCCTTGAAATCATGCAAAATTCGAACAAGAGTTGCGACAGCTGTTCCTACCATATTTGCAAAGTCGGCCCTCGTGAGCACGATCTGAACCTCATTGTTTTCATCCACATCATCTTTGAATTTCTCCTGAAGGATCAACAGAGTGAGCGCAACCCTCTCCCTTACCGTTTTCTGGGTTATTGTAGCGATAAAATTGACCAGTACTCCAAACTCATGACTAAGGTTTTTCATGAGCATTTTCGATAGTTCATCATATTGGTCCAATAGCTTAACCAGTTTATCTCTGGAAAGAAATCCAATGGTCCCATCGGTTAATGAAGCCGCAGAATCGGGATATACCTCTTCGCTTAAGAAAGCAGCATAACCCAGTAACTCTCCTTCACTGCAAACATAAATAATCTGTTCCTTGCCGCCATTCAGAGATTTGTATTTCTTGACCTTCCCTTTTTTAATAAAATAGATTCCGGAAGGATAGGTCCCCTCGGTAAATATGTTCTGCCCTTTCTTTAACTGTTTGACAATCATTTGACCCAGAAACTCCTCCCGGATGGATTCAGGCAGGCTTGAAAATGCGGTACTGCTTTTAAAAGTGAACCTTTCAGCTACGTGATCAGACTGGATTGCCATATCAATTTTTATATTGAGCAAATTTATCAAAAAATTGACAAAAATCAACTTTTTGATTGACCTGGGTGCTTATTTAAAAGCTCTGAATTGTCTAATCTTGCAGTGTATAACCTTTTGGATATAATACATTGATTTTTAGCGTAAAGATTGTATGGGATCAGCTCAATTAATAGGTTTGATGACACTCACTTTATCATTGGGTATTGTGGGATTAATAATCCTCAAGGAAAGATTCAGGCCCTTTTTGGCCTTATTGATTGTATTGATTAATTCGGTCTTATCCTCATTTTCAGCTTTGATGTCATTCACCTCGGGCCCGCAGACAGGTGTACTCAACCTGCCTCATCTGGCCGGAGATATCGGCATTAGAATTGACAGCCTTTCAGCCTGGTTTATATTGATTATCAATTTTACCTCCATTATGGGAGTTCTCTACGGAACCGGGTATTTGAAATCCTACCGCCATCTGAAGGTTAATCAGGAGTTGCACTGGGTGTTTTATATCTTGTTTCACGCGTCCATGTTGTGGGTTTGCATGTTTGAACACGGTATTGCATTTCTGGTTGTATGGGAATTAATGTCGTTATCCTCTATGATGCTGGTCATCTTTGAATCTCATAATAAATCAGTTTTAAAGGCAGGCATTAATTATATGATACAGATGCATTTAAGTGTTGTATTGCTGACACTTGGCTTTGTCTTTCTGTATGTTAATACCGGGACCTTCAATTTTTCAGGTTTGGCCCTGCTCCCTTTAGGTCCTCATTGGGTATGGATTTTTATTTTGCTTTTTGCAGGGTTTGCCATCAAGGCAGGGTTTATCCCTTTTCATACCTGGTTGCCCCAGGCCCATCCGGCTGCTCCTTCCCATATTTCGGGGGTCATGTCGGGTGTAATTGTCAAATTAGGGATCTATGGTATTTTCAGGATAATTATGTATCTGAGAACCGATTGGCTGATTTTTGGGGAAGCAATCCTGGCTTTGTCTGTGGTTACTGCCATATACGGAATAGCTAATGCCGCACTCCGGACCGATTTCAAGCAGATGCTTGCCTATTGCACCATAGAAAATGTCGGGATTATCGGAATTGGCCTGGGAATTGGCCTGATAGGCATCGGGAATAACAATCAATTGATGGTCATGCTTGGATTTTGCGGTGCATTGTTGCATACGTTTAACCACTCTTTATTCAAGTCGTTACTCTTTTTTGGTGCGGGAAGTATTTATCAGCAAACCCATACACGAAATATTGACCGGTTAGGGGGACTGATTAAAAAGATGCCCATTACTGCCGGATTGTTCCTGATCGGGGCACTTGCAATTGGGGGGATTCCTCCGTTTAACGGATTTGTTTCCGAGTTTATCATTTACACTGGGTTGTTTAAGGGATTAATTGGTTTCCAGGGAATCCCACAAGCTATTCTGCTTATTTTGTCAATTACCGGTCTTGTGATTATCGGGGGGATGTCATTGGCTACATTTACCAAGACATTTGGAGTTATTTTTCTGGGGACACCGCGCGAAGAGCTCCCGCATGAACCGCGTGAAACCTCCCATATCATGCTCTTACCACAATTTCTCATCGTCGGGGTGATGTTGTCAGTAGCGTTCATACCCCAGTTTTATTTTTCCTATGCCGCAAAAGTTGTATCATCTTCATTCGCAACAGCATGCAATGGTATCCCGGTTTCTTATACTCAGGTTACCGATACTGTCACCAACATTGGAAGGATTGCTTTGATTTTTATTCTTTTAATCGTTGTGGTTTACAGCATTCGCCGGTTGTTGGTCCGCAAAAGGCCATCGGTTACATATGAAACCTGGGGTTGCGGTTATTTGGCGCCTGTTAAAAAGGCCCAATACACCAGCAAATCGTTCAACCGTTCTTTTGGTTTATTGTTTAATTTTATTGTCAAGGAAAGAAAGTCGATTGAAAAAATTCCGAAGGCAAAAATTTATCCGGTACCGGTCAGTTTTTCGACAAGCTACGTCGATATCCTGGATAATTATATCGTTTCCCCGTTGGCTAAAAGGCTCACATTTGCCTTAAATTATTTTCAGTTTATCCAGAACGGGCGTATTCAGTCCTATGTGCTTTACGGACTGTTTTTTATAATTTTGGTTTTTCTTGGAACAGCATTCAGTTTTATCTATTGATTTAGTTCATGGAAAAGATAATCATTGAAGTATTTAATCTGATAGCAATACTTGCCTTAGGGGTGATCCCTTTCCTGAAAACCAGGGGGAGAGGATATCTTGCGTTGGTAGTTATTTCACTTCAGGTTATTCTCATTTCCATTCTCGCTTTTTCGCTTTTTGCAAATGGTCCGGTTGAATACTCCTACTCAGGATCATTCATAACCGGGTTGATCCCTGTCCGGATCGACTATTTGTCCGCCTGGTTCATCCTGATTATCAGTTTCACATTCCTGACCGGCGTTTGGTATGGCGTTCCGTATATGCAGAAATATATGGATCAATCGGAAAATTTAGCGCTTCATGCCGGTGCTTTTATCGTACTCTACACTTCCCTGATTGATATCTGCCTGATACAGAATAGTCTTGTATTGCTGGTTATTTGGGAGATTATGGCTCTGGCCTCGTTCGTATTAATAATCTTTGAGCATTATAAGAGTGCAACGTTGAAAGCGGGAATTAACTTTCTGATTCAGTCACACGTTAGCATACTTTTTCTGACAGTTGCATTTATGTGGGTTAAGGTCAAGACCGGATCATTCGACTTTAACGCAATCACTCAATTTACCTCGGCTCAACCCATCATGGTCGGTGTGGCACTTTTTCTCTTTTTCTTTTCAGGTTTTGCCATTAAGGCCGGTTTTGTGCCGTTTCATACCTGGCTTCCACTGGCTCATCCGGCGGCACCCGCCCATATCTCCGGAATCATGTCGGGGGTGATAATAAAAATCGGGATTTATGGCCTGCTCCGGATACTGATGCTGATAAAAACCGATATGGTTTCAATCGGCTTTTTTATCCTGTTTATTTCACTGATTACTGGATTATATGGAGTAATGTTGGCTATTGTACAGCATAATCTCAAGAAATTACTGGCCTATCACAGTATTGAGAATATCGGGATCATTGGGATCGGAATCGGATTGGGATGTCTTGGAATGGGATACAATAATCACCTTTTGGTTATAGCCGGCTTTGGCGGCGCTTTGCTTCATGTGCTGAACCATTCCCTCTTTAAGTCGCTGCTGTTTTATAGTTCAGGAAACGTCTATCAGGCCCGTCACACCATGAGTATCGAATTATTGGGGGGCCTGATCAAGAAATTGCCCCATACCGGGTACCTCTTTTTAATCGGATCATTAGCTATTTGCGGTTTGCCGCCGTTTAATGGATTTATATCGGAGTTCTTCCTTTACAACGGATTGTTTCATGGGCTGGTATCGAGTAATTTCATGTTCATCCTATTCCTTTTGTTTGCCATCCTGGGATTGGTGATGATCGGAGGGCTTGCACTTATCTGTTTCACCAAGGCCTTTGGCATTGCATTTTTGGGTACTCAACGCTCTGAACTGCAGGATGATGGCGATATTGAAAAACCACAGCGAATCTTGCCGATGTACGGGATTGGCTTGTTTATTATGATTATCGGATTATTTCCCTTTTTGTTTACTCCCTCTCTTTTAAAAGTGATTACGCTCTACCTGCCTGGTTTAGATATGCAGGCTCAATGGCAGTTTGGGGATATGCTTGGTCAGTTAACGAAGGTAGGCTGGTATTCTCTTGGATTCCTGGCGCTGATTATGGTTATCTATTTCCTGAAGCGACTGCTATCCGGAAAAAGAGTTGTCATCCTTTACGAGACCTGGGGTTGCGCCTTTTCAGGAGCAACCCCAAAGATGCAATACACCGCCTCTTCATTTATCCGCTCTTACCGAAAACTGGCTGCACCGATTCTCTCAATAAAAAAAGAGAAGCACGAGGCTGACGGTCTTTATCCTCATGAAATTATGCAGCAAACTCATGCTCATGATAAAATTGAGACCTGGCTGATCGATAAGCCATTATTGGCAATCCGAAAACTGTTGAATTCTTTTGTATTTCTGCAGAATGGCAATATTCAGGCTTATATACTTTATGGATTTGTTTTTGTGGGATTAGCCCTGCTTCTCCCTTCTGTTATCGAAAAACTAATGGTTTTAATTAACTTCTTAAATCAAATATAAGATGGTCAGCTTATTACTAATAATTATAATGAGTTTGTTTTTTTCCGGATTCATTATTCGGACCAAGAGCATCTTATCGGGGAGAAAGGGTCCAGGGCTCTTTCAGCCGATGCTGGATATTTTCAGGTTGTGGAAGAAAGGTTCTGTGGTTAGCCAAACGACAAGTTTTATTTTCCAGATTGCACCGAGCGCCTACTTTGCCTCGGTAATAATGGCTATTTTGATGATTCCGCATGGGAATAATCCCGGATTGATCTCATTTGACGGCGATTTTATCCTATTTGCCTATGTTCTGGCATTCGGAAAATTCCTCATGATTATTTCTGCCCTGGATACCGGAAGCAGTTTCGAAGGGATGGGGGCGAGCCGCGAGGCACTTTTTTCGATGCTCGTGGAGCCTGCTTTCTTTATTTTACTTGGATCATTCGCGCTGTTTACCGGACAAAGTTCTTTCCATCAGATATTCAGCACGTTACATTATGGTTCGCAAATCTCCTATTTGCTTGGGGGACTCGCTTCGTTTGTTTTAGTAATGATCGCCATGATCGAAAACAGCCGTATGCCGCTCGACGATCCCAAAACACATCTGGAACTTACAATGGTTCATGAAGTGATGATCCTGGACAACAGTGGATTTGATCTTGGTCTGATCATGTATACCACCAACCTGAAGTTTGCCATGTACGGTGCAATTATTTCAAATTTTTTTATCGGAATGTTTCCCTATGAAATATCGATACCGATGTTCTTTATCATTCAGATTGGATTTGCTATTGCTGTCGGGATCATCGAATCGTTTATGGCAAGGTTCAGAATGGGTCATAATCCGCAATTCGTTTTTATTCTGACTTCAGTATCGCTTTTGATATTTTTTGGGGTGTTGCTGGTATTGGGAAAATTCGTATAAACTACTAGTTATATGACAGATATACTTTTAATTGCATTAGCCATGTCGCTGCTTTACATCAGTATCGCAAACCGGCTTTTTACGTACCTGAATATTCTGGTCTTTCAGGGCTTTATCCTTTTTGGGGTTACCTTTCTGACTCTCACAAAGATTAGTACGATTAACCTGTTGCTGATTATGCTTGAAACGATTGTTTTCAAGGCTGTCGCTGTCCCCTGGTTTATAAATTATGTCATTAAGCATAATGGGATAACCCGGGAGGCTGAGCCCTATCTTCCCAATTTTGTGTCACTGATCATCGTGACCTTTATTACGGTGGCAACCATTATCCTTTCCAGTTCAATTAAGGATCCCAATCTTGACAAGACCTTTTTTGTCGTGGCCTTATCCACGATCTTTACCGGTCTTTACCTGATTGTGACCCGGAAAAAGATCATTACCCACGTAATCGGCTATATTATCATCGAGAACGGGGTTTTTGTCTTGTCACTCGCAGTTGGAAATGAGATGCCGATGCTGGTTAACCTCGGAATTATGCTCGATATTTTTGCCAGCGTCCTTATTTTGGGGGTTTTCTTTAATCGGATTGGCGATTTACTAAAAGATCCTGATATTGACCATTTACGTAACCTTAAAGACTAAATATGATCGGGATATTTTTAACAGGAGCTTTTATCATCAGCGGGTTGCTATTTTTCAACCGGAATATATTTGTCAATTACGCATTGCTGGTGATATTCATTGCCTTTTTTAGTGTGTTTGGCTTTTTTGAATTCAATCATATCAACGTTACAGAGCTGGATTTTTTTAAACCGGATGCCTTAGGAATACTTTTACTGACTGTACTTTGTGTTATTTCCATCCCGGTGATTTTTCATGGATACCGCTATATCGAAAAACACAATGTTGACGAGACACCCAAATCGCGGGGGCTATTCTTTGGGGCTATGGTTTTGCTCATCAGCGCCTGCAGCGTGGTTTATTTATCGGGACATATCGCTGTCACCTGGATTTTTATCGAAATTACCACCCTGAGTGCCTCAGCCCTGATTTACCATCACCGAAATCTCCGTGCCCTCGAAGGTGTCTGGAAATATGTGTTCATTTGTGCCATCAGCATCACCTTCGTGTATATTGGAATTCTGTTTCTGAGTTTATCGCTCAAGGATGCGGGTATCGAAGATATGTCTTTCGATTCACTCTATGCCAATGCGGATAAACTAAATCCATTCTGGTTGAAATTGGCCTTCCTCTTT
>Ga0364887_10170_pt1 | contig 45636 bp, 39 predicted proteins | sample ExccelJu500001D4_4_FD_206924 | JGI IMG/M metagenome (GOLD analysis project Ga0364887, IMG submission 206924) | Enriched cells from Trout Bog Lake Hypolimnion, Wisconsin, USA - BchlTB.July23.5000.01.D4 | ecosystem: Environmental > Aquatic > Freshwater > Lake > Hypolimnion/Profundal zone | place...
CAAACCGTTACTTGGGGTTTTGAGTTTTTATAAGAAATCCGTTTTAGCCGGCAGGGTGTAATTCCATATACTCCTCCCCTGATATTACGGGATTCAGACTGATGGTTTCATCGTCCGTAAATAACCTGGAACGGATTATAAACCTTAACCCAAGCGGTATTTCCAGTGAAAAGCTTGATCCCCGGCCGGGTGATATATCAAGGGTAAGCTGAGTATGCTGCCAGTATTCAAACTGGTCGCGGCCCATAAAAAAGCCGCAGCCGTCAACATCACCCAAATAAACATCGTTGGCGCCGACTTTAAATTCTCCTTTTTCGAAACACATCGGCTGCGAACCATCACAACAGCCCCCGCTTTGATGAAACATCAGCGGGCCGTGGCCTTCGCGCAGTTTTGCAATAATTTTCGCCGCTTCGGGCGTTGTTAAAACTCTTTTTGCAGCTTCCATCTTTAAAAAAATTAAAAAAGCATCATAGCCATAAATCTATGATGCTTAAACTTAAACCCAACAATTACTATTAAAAAAATCCTAACTTTTTCTTGTCGTACGAGATGAGCATGTTTTTATTCTGACGGTAGTGATTAAGCATCATTTTATGGGTTTCGCGACCAAAACCTGATTTTTTGTAACCGCCAAATGGTGCATGTGCCGGATAAGCATGGTAACAATTCACCCAAACACGACCTGCCTGAATAGCCCTTGGCAACTGGTAAAGTTCATGGGCGTCCCTTGTCCAAAGCCCTGCACCTAAACCATACAGCGAATCATTAGCAATTTCAATCGCTTCCTCTGCTGATTTAAAGGTGGTAACACAAACAACAGGGCCAAATATTTCTTCCTGGAACACACGCATCTTATTGTTCCCCTTTAAAATGGTTGGCTGAATGTAGTAACCTTCAGTTAAACCATCCAGGTATTTCTTAGCGCCACCCGTTAATACTTCGGCACCTTCCTCTTTACCAATTTCGATGTAGGAAAGTATTTTTTCGTATTGGTCCTGTGAAGCCTGGGCACCCATCATCGTAGTCGGGTCTAAAGGGTTACCCATCTTGATTTTCTCAACACGTTCAATTACCCTTGCAATAAAGCGGTCATAAATAGATTCATGCACCAGCAAACGGGATGGACAGGTACAAACTTCACCCTGGTTAAAGGCAAACAGCGCTGCTCCTTCCAAACATTTATCAAAGAAATCATCATCGGCATCCATCACACTGGGCATAAAAATGTTTGGTGATTTTCCGCCCAGTTCCATTGTTACAGGATTCAGGTTTTCAGATGCATATTGCATGATAAGCCTACCTGTAGTAGTTTCGCCGGTAAAGGCAACTTTTGCAACACGCGGCGAACTTGCCAGTGGCTTACCGGCTTCGGGGCCAAAACCGTTAATAATATTTACAACACCTGCAGGCAAAACATCTTTGATCAGGTCCATAAACATTAAAATACCAACGGGGGTTTGTTCGGCTGGTTTCATAACCACTGTACAGCCGGCCGCAATGGCGGGGGCAAGTTTCCAGGTAGCCATTAACAGTGGGAAGTTCCATGGGATGATCTGTCCGACAACACCGATAGGTTCGTGAATATTTAAGGATACGGTATTCTCGTCGATTTCGCTAACAGTGCTTTCTTCTGCACGGATAACACCTGCATAATACCTGAAATGGTCTATTGCCAATGGCAGGTCGGCGGCCATCGTTTCGCGGATCGGTTTGCCGTTGTCGATCGTTTCAACCGCCGCCAGGTATGGCAGGTTTTTCTCCATAATATCAGCAATCTTTAATAAAACATTGCTTCTTTCGGTTGGTGAGGTGTGTGACCATGTTTTAAATGCCTTGTGGGCGGCATCCAGCGCCAGGTCCACATCTTCCTTGCCCGAGCGGGGTACTTTTGTAAACGACTGTCCGTCAATTGGCGATATGCTTTCAAAATATTGCCCTTTTACCGGCGCAATCCATTCGCCCCCGATAAAATTGTCATAATGATCTTTAAACGCAGGCCTTGCTACAAGCTGCTGTTCTTCTAATTGAGTAGCCATAATTGGTTAATTAATTTTATGAATTTTAATAATAATTGGTATTGTAAAGCTATGAAGAGGGCGTTTGGGATTTGTGCATTATCGTATCAGATTTATGCATTAAAATATTAATCTGACCCTTACGTTTTATTTGTATCTTTATAATAATCAATTTAATGTAGCCAAAAGTGGATCTTTTATTACAGATAGTGTTTTTCAAAATATGCAACGCAATTTCAGACCAAAATTACTGCCATTAAAACCTGAAAAAGACCTGATGACGCTGGTAGAAAACCGGTCGGTTTATACTTTGGAGCATTGCGAGCTTAATGTTTTTGAAACCCGACAACATTCGGAAAAAGTAAGATTGGTTTTTAATGATATTGTTTTGACCTCGATGCTGCGGGGGAAAAAGATCATGCATCTTTTTGGTACTGAAACATTTGATTATTTGCCCGGTGAGTCAGTAATTGTGCCCGGTGATGAAGAAATGGTAATTGACTTTCCCGAAGCGGACGGTGAAAACCCTACACAATGCATCGCCCTGGCTGTGCAGGCTGACATTTTGCAGGATACGCTTCAACTGCTTAATGAAAAATATCCCAAAACAGAAAAAGACGATAGCTGGAAGATCGACTTGTCGTGTTTCCATTTACACAATACGATGGAGATCACTTCGGCACTCGACCGCCTACTCAGTATCAGCACCGAAAACATATCGGCAAAGGATGTGATCGCGGATTTTACTTTGAAGGAACTGCTCATCAGGCTGATGCAAACCCAGGCTCGTAAATTAATTCTGGACAGTTATCATAAACATACCAGCACTCACCGTTTTGCCTTTGTTGTTGAGTTTATTAAAAACCATATTCACGAAGAAATCACCATTGATAAGCTGAGTAACCTATGTTATATGAGTAAGCCAAGCTTCTTCAGGGGGTTTAAGAGAGAATTTGGGATCAGCCCGGTTGATTTTATCATCCAGGAGCGCATTAAAATGGCGAAAAAGTTACTTAAAGATGTTAATATTTCTATCAGCCAGGCAGCTTACGCGGTGGGCATCAATAACCTGAGTTATTTTTTCAAACTGTTTAAACGGTTTGAAGGCGTAACGCCAAATGAATTCAGGAAGAGTTTGATGGTTGGGTGAGAAATAAATCTTCAATTCTTAGTGCTTTTTGCAGTCAAAAAATCGATACGGGAATGTCTCTCGGGCCGGCCAGACGAACAAATCAAATTATCCCCCTTTTTTACTGATAAAGTAATGTATCTTAATTTCGTTGCCCATAATTTCTATAAATCCATATTTTGCTTCACGATAAGGAGTTATATCTTTTTTAAAGCCTATTTGTATGCGTTCCTCGGTATGAAAGGTGCATATTTGATAATCGGGTGATAGTTGTTGCTGTAACTGAATATTAATCCTGTCTTTAAGCCTATAAACTGGTTTAAATTCGCCATTATTTATTATTCCAATTTCAACGCTGTCTTTAGTAACAATCACCCTTTCTTTTTTCTCGAAAAGTCCGAGTTCATTGTGGCTGGAGTTATAGATGTGATACAAAATTCCCTTAGCCACGAATGAAGTAGGAATATAAAAATGAGAATCAAGATTATTGTTTTTAAAAACAGTTTTAGTGGCTACTTCCATTTTCATAGGGTCACTAATTTCCAAAATATCGTCATCCAGCATGTCGGAGGTATTTACGAAATATTTATCCGCTAATTTGTTTACCAGAAAAGGGCAACCGGAATTAACAGAACTGGTTGATTTCGTTAACTTATTTTTAAAGTAAGTTGTACTGCCCCATTCACCTTTACATGTTGATGTAACCTGGTAGTTTTCATCTTCAAAAAGCGTTATTTTTATAAATTCCGGGCTTTTTACAAATTCACCTTTGTCCTCATCAAGATAATAAGTATTGATGTTATCGTCATAGCTTTCGGTATTGACCATAATACGGTCATGCCAATAATATAATTTGCTATAATAGTCGTTATGTATCCCTTCAGGCACCTTTATTTCCTTTTCAATTTTGCCATTTTTTTTTATGATATAGAATTTTTTAATAGGCAAAGTTGACATTGGGTCCCTGACTTCATAAAAAGCATAATATTTATCGTGAATTAACAGTGCATTGTCAAGTTTCCCGTCAATGTTCACGCGTATCGTGTCCCTTGATACTTTAAATATTTCCCGGGAAACCTGTTTTGGGTTTATGGAATTATAATCGCTGTTTCTTTTGGCTATTTGAGGATTATGTCGCTTTACAACAATCCCAAACATGATGGAAATCATCAGCATTAAACAGGCTGTTTTGGTAATCATAAAGGTGAGGTTAGTGTCACTAAAGGTATAATATTAATTCTCGTGAAACAAAACATCCACTCCGGCAATTGAATTCTTTTTTTTCCTTCAAAAGGTTACCCCAACAATTCAAAACACTCATTAGCGATTTCCAATTCCTCGTTGGTAGGGACCACTAATATTTTCACTTTGGAATCAGTCTGGTTTATCTCCCTTATGCCATCCTGGCGTTCGTTATTTTTATCGACAGCTAATTTCAAACCCAGGTATTCCATATCCCGGCATACCAATTCACGGGTAACAGCATCGTTCTCGCCAACACCGGCGGTAAAAATAACTGCATCAAGACCATTTAGGACAGCCGCGTAGGCGCCGATGTATTTTTTGATGCGGTAGGCGTACATATCATAGGCCAGCTTGGCAATAGGATCACCTTCACTGATTGCCTTCCTTATGTCGCGCATATCGCTAAAACCTGTAAGCCCAAGCATTCCGCTGCGTTTGTTTAATAAATTACTTACCTGGTCAATATCATAACCCAACTGGTTTACGAGGTAAAAAACAATGGTGGGATCAATGTCGCCCGAACGGGTGCCCATCATCAAACCGCTGAGCGGACCAAAACCCATACTTGTATCTATCGACTTGCCATCGCTCACCGCAGCCATACTACAGCCGTTACCAAGATGAATGCTAATGAGCTTTGAGTCACTTTTATTCAAATATTCAGCGGCCTTGTGTGTTACATATTTATGGCTGGTGCCATGAAAACCGTAAACCCTGATGTTATAATCGGTGTAATAGGAATTGGGAATGGCAAAACGAAAAGCCTTTGGTGGCAATGTTTGATGAAAGGCAGTATCGAATACTGCTACCTGTACGGCTTTTGAAAATATCTTTTCGGCAACCTCTATCCCGCGGAAACCTGCCGGATTATGCAGCGGCGCCAGCTGGAAAGTTTGCCTTATTTTTTCTTTTACATCATCGGTAATGATGGCCGGGGCCGAAAAAGCTTCGCCGCCATGAACTACCCTGTGCCCTACTGCCTTAACTTCGTCAGCATTTTTAATGACGCCGATTGCGATATCAGTAAGCAACTCGTTTACTTTTTTTAAACCTTCTTCATGGTCATTAATTTCGATGGCATATTTAAAAACCTTTTCTTCGCCCGCAATATATGTTTTATGGGTAAGGGTGGAATTCTCCAGACCAATCCTATCAACCAGGCCGCTACAAACCGGACTTGAATACGGCATTTTGAATAACTGGTATTTAATAGAGCTGCTGCCCGAGTTAATTACAAATATGTTCATCTAAAATGCATTAAGGTTTTTCAGTGTCCTGGCATTGAATTGCCGTAATAATTACTGTATTAAAAATATCATCAACGGTACAGCCGCGGCTGAGGTCATTTACTGGTTTTTTTAAGCCCTGCAGCATCGGACCGATAGCCAGAGCCCCTGTTTCCCGCTGAACGGCTTTATACGTATTGTTCCCGGTATTCAGGTCGGGGAAGATCAGTACGCTCGCTCTTCCGGCTACTTCAGAGCCCGGCAGTTTGCTGCTGCCGATTACCGGGTCAACTGCTGCATCATATTGTATTGGCCCCTCCACTTTTATATCCGGGCGCTTGGATCTTACAATTTCAGTAGCGCGGCGAACTTTTTCTACGTCCTCACCTTCACCAGATGTACCCGATGAGTAAGAAAGCATGGCCACTCTTGGTTCAATCCCAAAACGCTTGCTGCTGTCTGCCGACGATATGGCAATCTCGGCCAGTTGTTCAGCCGTTGGGTTCGGATTTACGGCGCAATCCCCGAAAACAGAAACCCTGTCGGGCAGGCACATAAAAAACACAGAGGAAACCAAAGATATGCCCGGTTTGGTTTTAATGAACTGCAAGGCCGGCCTTATGGTATGCAATGTAGTATTTACCGCGCCGGATACCATACCATCGGCATCGCCTTTGTAAACCATCATTGTACCAAAATAAGATGAATCAGTCATCAGGTCGCGCGCCATTTCCATATTTACATTTTTGCTTTTACGCAATTCGTAGAGCGTATTAACATAATCGTTATAATGCACGTCGTATTTAGGATTAACTATCCTAACCTTACTGAAGTCGAGGTTAATATTCTCGCGTTTTACTATAGCCTGGATCTCATTAGTGTCGCCAAGCAGCGTAATATCAACAATTCCCTGGCTCACCAGCCGCCCGGTTGCTCTCAGAATTCTTTCATCTGTCCCTTCGGCCAAAACAATATGTTTTTTTGAGCTCTTTGCCCATTCAACCAGTTGATATTGAAACATGCGCGGTGTGATGCCGGAAGGTTTAATAGTAATTATCTGCTTCTCCAGTTCGGGGATATTGATATACTTATTAAAAGCATCAATAGCCAACTGGATCTTTTTGGTATTATCGGGGGTAATCTTTGACCTTATCGCACCTATATCATTACTGGTTTGAAATGTCCCGGACGCTACCGCGATAATAGGCACCACCGTTTGCAGGCCATTTATTAATCTTAAGATCGGTTCTTCGGGTTCGAAACCTGCGGTGAGGATGATGCCGGCAACTTTTGGATAACTGATGGATAGATTAGCCTGTAGTGCGCTGATAATAATATCGCCGCGGTCGCCGGGAGTAATAATGAGCACATTCTCTTTAAGATAATTTAAAAAGTTGGGAACCTGCATTGCACCCGTCACAAAATGGTCGGCATGATTTGATAAATGATCTTTTCCAAACAACAATTTGCCGTTCAGCTTTTCACAGATCTCTTTCATGGTAGGGCTTTGCAAGCCCTTGTCTTCCGGGATCACAGCGAGCAATATACCAGAGGGCGTTTGTTGGCTCAGCAAAGCTTCAACTTCTTTCACGTCATCCGGATTTATTTTATTGGCCACCAGTGCAAGCACCTGTACTTCGCGTGCATCAAAATTATGAAGAGCTGTAAGGGCAGCGGTGATTACTTGCGAAATAGTTTTTTCCTCACCCGAAACAACAATGATAACAGGTGCCCGCAGGTTTTTTGCTATCTGTACATTAATTTCAAATTCAAAAGCTGCGCCTTCGCCCTGATAATCAGTACCCTCTACAACGGTAAAATCATATTTACTTTCCAGATATTTAAACTTGCGGATAATGGTATCCAGCATTTCGCCCTGGCTTTCCGTTTCCATTTGCCGCATGGCATCCTCCCAGGTAAATGCATATGTATCGTTATAGGCTATAGGTAAATCAAAATAGCTTAAAATGGTATCAATATGGTCTTCCTTTTTCTGTGGCAGGGGTTGGCTTATGATCGGTTTAAAATATCCTATTTTTTGAGCCTTGCCTAAAAGCATGTTCACCAGGCCAATGGAAATGATTGATTTTCCGCTATGAGGTTCGGTACTTGCAATAAAAACGGTTTTTATCATTCGGTATGATTTTTTAGCAATTATATTAAATCAGTCAAAAATACCGATTTAACAACCTTTTGTAATGGTGAAATATCACAATATTATATTTAAAAAAGTGATTTTAATCCTTTTTTAAATGACAGAGCCCATCCTGAGTAATGATATTAGCGCCCGGAATTAAGGTAAAAACATGCACGTTTTCATCAAAACACCAAATCATTAATTCCTGAACCAGCTTGCCGGAATGTCGACAGGTGCGCTATTGTTCACGCTATATTTTAATTTAAGGGTAAAACCACCGCCACCTTCAATGAAATCCAGCGCAAAGGGCTGCAGGCCCTTCCTGAGGGCAACCTGTCCGTCCTTTTCAATAGCAGAATGTAAGCCGTCGTTGTCTACCGTTTCACGATCGGCTATTCTTAAAATGCCGCCGTCATCGCAGGTTAGGTAAAAGCTGTAAACACCATCAACCGGAACATTAATATAGCCGCGATAGGTAACAGCAAATGATGGCGCTTTCACCGTTTGGGGTACGGCTATCACATCTGTGGTGAAAGTGCTATCGGGTTTTGCACTACTTATCAGACTTGTTTCTCTAAAAAATGCTTTGTAATAGTTACAGGTAAGGCCCGGTTTTGTAACAGTTTTAGTTTTGGCTACGGCATAGTCCTGCTTTTTAAAATTAAGATCATAAATATCCCCCCTCAAGCCAGCAGTGGTAACAGCAGCCACGCGCAGGTGAACAGATTTTTTAATAACCAGAGGCCCTTTGAGTTCATCAGATGCTGATCCGGGAATACTACCATCAGTTGTATAATGGATATGCATGTTGGGTAACGGACTATTAATCTTCAGGGTATCCTGATCAACAAAAACATTTTCAGTTATCAGGCCCGGTAGGTCGGGCAGGCGGTAATTCACTTTCAGGTTATCAAGGCGTTGATATTGCTTTACCAAGCGTTGCGTATAGTCGTTGTAAGCATCAGAATTATTGGTCCATAGCATTTCAGCCAGCGCGGTCATTCTGGGCATGTACATGTAATCGGCGCGTTGTTCAGAGGGGATATTTTCCGTCCAGATATTTGCCTGGGCTCCGATAATGGATTTAGCCTGCTGCGTGGTTAAAGCAGCCGGTATAGGATTGAAATGATAAACATTATAAATTGAGTTTTTATCAGGCTGGTTATCAAAATACAAGGGAGTACCCGGTGTCATAATTACGGTATTGCCGTTTTGGGCGGCTTTTACAGGGGCATCCGGCACCCAGGTGCGCCAGTACATCACTATAGCCGTATTACTGATTCCGCCTTCAAGTATCTCATCCCAGCCAACCAGTTTGCGCCCTTTTGAGTTAAAGAATTTCTCCATCCTGTTGATGAAATAGCTTTGCAGCGCAGGCAGGTCTTTTATACCTTCACGTTGCATCAATTCCTTACATGCCTCTGATTTTGCCCAGTCAGAGCGATCTACTTCATCTCCGCCTATATGGATATACTCAGATGGAAAAATATCCATAATTTCGCTGAACACGTTTCCAGCAAACTCAAAGGTACTTTCATGACAGGGGCAAATTGGTTTTGAAAAAAGTTCTCCGAATTTATTTTCGCCATTGCAGGTTAAAAAAGGATAAGAATTAATGGCTGCCATCATATGCCCGGGCATATCAATTTCGGGGATAATATCAATATGGCGTTCAGCGGCATAAGCTACCAATGCCTTCATTTGCAACTGGGTATAAAAACCGCCATAAAGCGTTTTACCGTTTTTATGAATAATATGCTGAGGGTCTATCGTAAAATCCGGGTTATCTTTTGCCTTTTTCATACAGGCCGAGTCCTGATTATTAAAACTCCGCCAGGCACCTTCTTCGGTTAACTTTGGATATCTTTTTATCTCTATACGCCAGCCCTGATCGTCTGTAAGATGTAAATGGAGCTTATTCAGCTTATAAAGTGCCATCACATCGATAAACTTACGCAGATAGGCAATCGAAAAAAAATGCCTCGACACATCCAGATGCATCCCCCGCCACGCATAGGCCGGGTGGTCTTCGATGGAGACAGCCGGTAGTTTTAAAACGTTAATATGGTTATTCTGATTTTCTATCGAAGCGGGCAATAGCTGCCTGATGGTTTCAACAGCGCGGAATGCACCGGCAGGATCCTTTGCAAAAACGTTTATTTGACGGTTAGTAATGTTCAAGCGATAGGCTTCTGGTTCAATAATGCCCGCATCATAAATAAACCGGATAGCGGCAGGATGTTTTGAACCGATGATAAGGTTTTTCCCTAAACCGCCTGCAATAATAGCTGCCAGCTGTTTTGCTTCATTACTAAACTTATGCTGATACGGTATCGAAATGCCTGTTTTGGAGCTGATGGTAAAATATCCCCGGCCTGCAGTTAATTTGGCTGGGTAAGGAATAATGGCAAATTTACCACTTGTATTTTGCGCCCGCGCCGTGCCCGAACACAGGCCAAAAAGCAATATACCTACTATAAATAAGCCAAAATTCTTCTTATGGAGTGTTATTTTTAAAAAAGACACAGTGCGAGTTATTTTCTTTTCCCGGTTTAACATTGGTTCAAATTCAGATTGGATGCAAAAAAAAAGCAAGGTAATAAAAACAGGGAATATCAGGCAGGTTAGCTGGAAATTTAAAAATTGGGCCGGGCATATAACAAAAAACCTCTTCAAATTGCTTGGAAGAGGTTTTTACCGGTTGTCGGGGTGGCAGGATTCGAACCTGCGGCCTCCACATCCCAAATGTGGCGCGATACCGGGCTACGCTACACCCCGAATTGGGATTGCAAAGGTAAGCTTTAAAATCACCGTTGCAAATATTTTTTAAATAAAGTTTTAGGTATATTTTCCAAATTCAGACAACTATTTAATAACCAAATAAATGCACTGAAATAGCATCCCAATAAAAATAAAGGACAGGCCTTTTCTTTTAAGCTGATAGCATTTTTCGAAATTTTATATGTGGGCGTTGATACTCCAATTAATCACAAGCATAGCAAGGGCTACAGTAATTACTAACCCAAGGAAGACCAGTATCCAAAATAAAAATGTTCTCATTAGCATTTTAAATAGCATAGGGGGGAATAAATATTAAATATTATCAAATCAAATGCGAAAGTAGTAAAAATTAAACAATATGTTTTGATTATCACACAATTAACATTGCAACCAATTTAATTTATTTCAGATATAACAATAAAAAAAATATTACAATTTTCGCAAAGCTAATTTTTTTACCCAATTGAGCCAGTTAAGGTAATGTTAAAAACACATTTATTATATGACGGGGATCACCTTTTATAAGAAATAAGGAAAAGAAAGATTAAAGATGCTTTTTTTGACAAAAAGACCGTTATGGAATTCTGATAAAACCCATTGATTAAATCAATTTTTTTGTAGTAACTTTATTATCAGTAAATTATCCACACCGATAAACATAAGCCATTTTACAAAAAATATTTATAACCAATACAACTTAAATCATGAAAACTATCACTAAATTAAAAATGGCAATTCCATTATTGTGTATGTTGTTAACTATACAATCAGTTTTAGCACAATCCAAAGCAGATATTTTTGATGGAAAAACGGCCGTAACATGGCTTGGACTTGACTACAGCCAGGCCAGGTTCATTGGCTCAGAAATTAAATTAAAAAATTCGGGCGTGGTAACAAACCCAGAATTTACAAAAATATATATACCTGCATGGAACGATTTATTTTTGAGCGAGCCTAAAAAATATAACGTTGCAAAAGCGGTACACCGGTCAAGGGTTGCCTATGCGCTGAACATTACTGAAAAGGCAAATAATGCTATAAAGAAAGATTTTTTTACTGAGAATCCAAAAGATTTTAAGACGCTTACAGAGCAGGACCTAAGTAGCATAGTAAAAAATTATGATTTCCAGGGTAATACAGGTATTGGAATGATGATGTTTATTGAAGGCATGGATAAAGAAAAAGACGCTGAAGGCATCTGGGTTACTTTTGTAGACATGAAATTAAAAACTGTTCTGTATACATCTTACTTAATAGGAAAAACCGGTGGAGCAGGATTCAGAAATCATTGGGCCGATGCTACTTTCAGGGTTTTGCAACAGGTTGAAATGGATAACAATTGGAAAACGAAGTGATGAACTATTAGGCCCTTAGTTATATAATGCTTAAAAAACAAAATTGACAATTATTTGGGCTTCATAAATAACGTTTACATTTAATCTAAAAATAAAGCAATCATTAACAACCTCTTTAAAATTTAATCCTATCCAATTATGAAAAGAAAATTATTTTTCCGTTTAACTCTTATTTCGATGCTAACTATGGCATTTGTTAGCAGTAGCTCGGCACAAGCAAAAATTTCTGCAGCCAGTCTTGATAGTTTGAGGACTATGAAGCCACCTAACGGTAAGGCTTTGGTGTATTTGCTAAGGCCGTACAATTTTATGGGGAGCTTACTGAGTATTTTTTTAACATGTAACGAAAAAAATATTGGCTCCGTCCGTGTGAAAGGTTTTATATATACAATCCTTGACACAGGCCAGTATAAATTCACGGCAATATCTGAAGGCAGGACTAATTTAAATTTGTCAGTACAAGCTGATCATACATATTTCATTAAAGTTAAGGTTCCGCTTGGCTTGGAAATGATTGACGAAGGTCCCGCCAGAGAATTATTGGGTCGTTCATTGTTATCAAAAGATTGCCGGGCTTACAATTCAACAAAATAAAAACAAAACTTAATCGTTTTGCCTTTCTAATATTAACCCTTATAACTCCAATTTTAACTAAAAACTGAGGTTATAAGGGTTTTCAACAAAGTATTTTTGCCAACGATGGTACAATAAGGTCGGGCTGTTAAAAAAAGATCTGACGAGCTCCCCGAAAAAAAGAGCCAGCTTCTAAATTTACATTTCGTCTAACTTCAGATTGGTTATCGGGTCGATGTAACGAAATGGAAGCCAATACTCTATTTGGCCCATTGATCATAATCGGCCCCTATTTGCAACAGCATCTTAAAGGTAGCATCGGCCCAATTGTTCCTGAATCCCATTCCCGCTGTTTTGTCTGTTAGGTATTTGGTAAACAACAGGGTGTTTGTTTTCATATCAACAAAAGTAACCCAAGCGCCCTCGGTTTCGGTTTCTTTGCTCATACCCTCTATAAAGAAAAGCATGCCAATCCCTGTATTGCCCTGGAAATCATAATTTTTTACCAGGTCGCTGATGTTCTGCTCTGTCAGTGTATTAAAATCGGCCGGGTTTGTGTCGATAAAATCTTTTGTAATGCCCCGGTTTACTTTTTCAGTAACACTTAATGCATACCCTACGGTAGCACGATGCACCGCTTTTGCGACATTGAATTTTTTCTGTTGAATCATAAACAAATAATTCCAGGCCGGAATATAGGTTTGCACCATTTCGGATGTTGAAGCTTCAGGCACCTTAAAACTCGAAGTGTGAGAAAGAAAGAATTTAGCTTGTGTGTAATCAAGTCCAAGCCAGGTAATCGGGGTTTTACCGTCAAAAATATCGGCTTTGGATTGTGCAAAAACTGATTGACTATTTACAAAGATGAATAATACCGGAATAAGTACTTTTAATTTGGCGAGGTTTTTCATAGTTTGAATTGCTTTTTTTTAAATGGAAATAAAGGTAAATAATTTATAGAATTACCAATTTCATCTTACAAATAAATATTTTAATGTATGCTTTGATTCGATCAATTTGGCAATTGTCATTTAACGTGGATTATCGATCCTGATTATCTCCGGACAAAAATTCCTTTGAATTTAAAAAGGATCAATGCATTATCCAGTAATTGCGCATTTACAATGATCCGTTCGTCTTCCATGGTGATCTTTATTACCATTTGGATCAGTTTATTTTCATCGGGGTAAATAAATGAAAGAAATTTAAGATCACCTGCCTTAATCAACCTGGTATCTTTCTTAATATAAACTTCCAATATTTCTTTCACCATTTGCAACATGCAAACTCCGGGCACAACAGCCTGTTCCGGGAAATGCCCTTTAAATATTGGATGCCCGGCATTAAGCTTGATGTCGGTTTTCACGATATTCCCTTCAACCTGCAGATCAGAAAACGTAAAAAATGTATTTTGCAGCATTATCTTTCTATTTTTTTCAGCCCTATAGTAAAATTAAAGTTCTTGTGGGTTATGCCTATAGTATCAGGAATTCCATTTTTATAATTTTTCATAATGGCCAAAACAATTGGCTTTCGGGGCGAACAAATCTCCATGGTTGCTAATTCTGCCCCAGTTAAATCAGTCACATAGCAAAAAGATCCTTTTTGCTGAGGAAAAATGTAATACAGGTTATGCTCATCTTTTAGTAAATAAGCGTTTTGCATATCCATACCTCCAAACATCATTAATTCAAAATCCTTTTTCAATGTTTTTATTACCGGCTTTTTGTCCATTTGCTTTATAATGGAGTATACCTTAAAACCGCCTTCTTTTTTAAATTCAAAATCAAAGAACTTGTAGCCCATTTCATTTGAAAATACCATCCTGATGCTGCTGTCGGGCAATGTTTTTATAAGTAATAAACCACTTAAATGATGACTTGTAACATCAATCTCCGCTTTGTAAAGCAGGTCTTTAAAATCAGGCCTGAATTTTTGTATATAGCTTATATCACCTGTTGCTGGCTGCAGGTTTTTATAAACCGAAGAGCATCCTGAAAGTATAAAGATGAAACTACCTAATAGTAAATAACGCATCGGGAATGGCAGTATTTAATTCTCTGTTATTAAAATGGATGATCGTGTTATCACCCGCGTTCTCGTTCATCTCTATAGAGGTTACCGAATAGCTTTTCTTGTCAATAACTACATCAATATTTTTAAAAAACTCTTTCAATCCCTTAGTAACCGGCGACAATTCGACCAAATAAGAACTCTTATTTTCATATACATTTGTCAAAAAGTCCGGGTTGCTAAAAACAGCTCCCTGCACACAATCCATAGTTATTTTGTTGATCTGCTGAAAAATTTTATTGGATCGTACAGAAACCTTATTTTCCTTTTGACCGTCTTTTATATACATATTGTCTTTATTCAGAATCATCAGGTATTCAAATGGCTTATTGTATTCCATCCGGAGCAGGTTATCTTTTTTGAACCAGAATTTTCCTTTTGACACTATTTTCTCTGAAAGCATGGCCAGGTTTTTTTCCTGAACAAAGTCACTTTTAATTGTTTCAGTTTTTTTTGCGATCATCGTGAATTGCTCCTTAAACGCAGCGAGGTCAGCAATGCGGCTATATCCTTCGGTTTGGGCATTCGCCGCGTAACAGGGAACTATTATTAAAAGTATTAAAATTATTTTACGCATAAGCTTGTAAATTTAGCATTTTATCGAGCCGTATTATTTCATACCCGTTTGATTGGATATATTTGATTACTGCGGGCAGGATAGCAACAGTTATGTTGCTGGTATCATGAAACAGGAACACGGCCCCAGGCTTTAATTGCCGCAGAACCCTTTTTAATAGTCTTTTATCATTTTTTATCACGGTGTCAAAAGAACGAATACTCCAGCCAACAGGTATGTAATTACCGTTAATAATTGCCTTTTTAAGGTTGGGATTTGTAACACCATAAGGAGGCCTGAACAGTTTTGGCTTTTGGCCTATGGTTTCGTACATTACAGCATCCATCATGTGCATATCTGCGAGCATTTTTTTTGCAGAGAACATATCAAACCAGGTATGATGCGAAAAACTATGATTGCCAATCAAATGCCCCTGGCTATAAACTTGTTTTAATATCGCCTTATTGTCTTCGATATGATTACCAATGCAAAAAAAAGCAGCCTTGGCGTTGTTATCCTTTAGCATCTGCAATATTTTAGTTGTATTTGTTGCATCCGGTCCATCATCAAAACTGAGTGCTACTACCTTTTCATTGGTTCTCGCTGAACAAACGATAGTGATGAAAAAATTGGATCCCACATAATAACACCCGTAAGATAATAGCGCTGAATAAATAACGAACAAAATAACGTAAGTGAGCCAGGGAATTCCATACCTGAAATCGGCACCAATGCTTAATAATAGCAGGCCTATAAATAGCACGTTCATGTTCCTGAAATTCAGCATGATGAGATCAAAATTAAGGAATGAAAAATATTTTGATAGTGGTTATAAATGAGCACTTTGTTTATTTTGCTTTTCGAGGTTCTGTTGTGATTTAATGTAGCCGGGATACTGTTGGTTTTAACAATATTTGCCCCCATCCAAAGCGCGAAGGCAGTTGAGGTAGGGTATTCGCCGCATAGGTTTTTATAATTAACAAAGGGGATACCTTTTAATACTGTTTTTTGCAGTTCCAGGTAAATTTCATCATTTTTTGTATCTCCGTTATTTCCGGCTATCAACAGATCCACATCACCGGAGCCAATAGACTGAGCGTTTAAAAAGGAGCTGATCTGTTGTGCTGTTTCCGAAATATTGCCCGGTTTGTAAAATGTGGACACTGCGTCAATAGCTGCAAAATTATTTTCGGAAGAAGCGGCGGTAAGCAGAAAAAATGCAGAACCCTCTCCTCCTATTGTTCCTTTTGAGTTAAACTTAAACAAGTCAAAGTTTGAAACTGGATGGCGTTTATATAGACCCATCCTGTTTAAGACAACCTGGCTAAAGTCTGTTATTTCATCCATCCCTCCCACTAAAACTTTTGCACTTTCTTTTTCTGCTAACACCATCATGGCATCAACCAAGGCGTTTTCAAAAGAAGCGCCCCCACTAACAAATGTATTATTATAACCCTTGCACTTCAATAGCAGTGCAATTTGCGCCCCGATGGTGTTATGTGTTGCCTGTACAAAAGCAGTAGGCGCTAAGGGTTCTTCATCCTGTTCAACCATGTTGGTTAAAAAAACAGTAGTGTCTTCGAGGCATCCGTAAGCGGTCGCAGTAACAATGGCATCGGGATCTGTTATTCCTGCCTCCTTTAAACAGGCAAAAGCACTTGCTACACTCATTTTTATAACCCGGCTCATCCGGCGGCCCAATTTCAAATCAATTAATTCATTATAGTCTGGTTCAATACAGGTTAGCCTGTTATCGCTATATTCAGTAAATTCATTCAAAAACAACGAACTGTTGAATGTTTTTTGCGGTGATACGTTTGCGATTGACCTGATATAAACTTTCATTGCTATAACTTTGAAAAGATCAAGGATGAACAATTTCCGCCGAAACCGAATGAGTTGGACAATACGTGCCTGATTCCGGGATCTTTTGAAAATACAGTTTCTGGAACAAATGGAAAGGCCGTCATCGGGGTTTTCAGTCTGAGATTAGGATAAACTAATCCCTGTTGCGCAGCCAGGGCAGAAAATACAGCCTCAATTCCGGCGCTGGCGCCAAGCGTATGTCCCGTAAATGATTTTGTTGAACTCATTTTAGGGTAAACAGGGTTAAATAGTCGTTTTATAGCGGCCGCCTCTGAGCTATCGTTGTTTTGTGTTCCGGTGCCATGAAGGTTAATGTAGCCAATATCCCCGACTTGGAAACCTCCCATAGTTAAAGCGCCCGTCATAGCCATATAAGGCCCCTCACCTTCAGGCGATGTTGCTGTCTGATGGTAAGCGTCATTGGCATTGCAATAACCGCTAAGAGTACAAATGGGGTTCTTTTTCAATAGTGATGCAGCACGTTCCGACAGCAGTACCACATACCCTGCGCCTTCTCCAAGGTTAAGGCCCTGCCGGTTTTCATCAAATGGTTTGCAATATTGTTCATCAAGAATCATCAAGGTATTAAATCCATTGAGCGTAAACTTTGTAATTGCATCTGTGCCTCCTGCAATCACCGCATCCAGAAAATTATGTTTTATTAATCTTGCGCCGTACATGATGGCGTTGGCTGAGGATGAACAGGCCGTACTGATGGTACTTATATGATTCCGGATCCCAATTTTTTCGGCAACAATTGCGGTAATGCTGCCACATTCATGATTAATTATATCTCTAAGTCTGCCTTTACTTTGATCAGTTAAAAAATCAGCAAAAAAACGCTCACTTTTATCCATACCTCCCACAGTGTTCGCCGAAACAAAGCCCATGCGCAAACCCGGAATATCATGAATACCTGCGTTATCCAATGCTTCTTTAGCCGCTATCAAACTCAACATCGCAGTACGATTTACCTTGGGAGAAAAGCCGGAAAGTACAGCAAGCTCGTCGTTACTTAGCTTAACCTCACTAACGGGTAAAAGCCCGCGGTGTTTGGTTTCCAAATAACTGATGGTATCAATACCGGTTTGACCCTTCACTAACCTATCCAGGCATTCAGCTACATTGTTACCAATTCCTGAAATTACGCCTGCCCCTGCAATAAAAACAGCAGTGCTCATTTTATGTAGTTTGTACCCGGTTTGCCGTTATGTATTCGGCCATGGTTCTTACTGACCTGAATACCTTTGGCCCGTCTTCAGCATTTGTAACCCGCAGTTTATATTTTTGTTTTAGCAGGACAATCAACTCCAACACATCTAAAGAATCAAGGCCTAAACCCGCACCAAACAGCGGTTCATCATTATCAATATCCTCCGGTCTGATATTTTTTATTTTCAATTGTTCTGCAATCTGTTCCTTCAAATCGGCTATAAGTTCGTCCATCTAATAATTATAAAATAAATCTACATTTCTTCATTAGCCAAAACTTCGAGGCCAATAGTGCGGGCTAATTTTTTTAATGCCACAGCATGATCTTTTACAAACGGATTGTTCAAGTCCCAAACATAACCTGCCAAAACAGAACAGATCATTTTCTTGATCTCATGGTTTTGCTTTTCAGCAAAAAATATAGATTCCAGTGTGCCGTCATACCATGCGAGGATATAAGAGCGGAAGGTATCGACCCCCTGCATTAAAGTTTTAGTATACTCTTGTTCCCAGTCAACCGTTTCGCCGTTTAACGTACGTATCACTAAATGAGCAGCAACCTGGCTTGAAACGGTTGCTAAGGTAACCCCGGACGAAAATACCGGATCCAAAAATTCCGTTACATTGCCGGTCAGCACAAACCCGTCGCCATAAAATTTATCAGTTGTTGTTGACCAGGACTGCAAAACCTTTGGATCAAACAAAAATTCAACGTCTTTTAAACGATCAGCCAAATATGGCTCTAAAGACATCAGTTCACGCAATACCTGTTCGTCGGAGCCCTGATACTGGCTGAAAAATTCAGGAGCGCCAACAAAACCAACTGAAGTAATACCTGTAGCAAATGGTATCACCCATACCCAAACTTCAGGTTTATGTACAACTATAGTAATACGATTAGGCTCGTCGACCATTGAACGTCTTAAATCAACCACATGAGTAAACAGGGCTTTTCGCGGCGGTAAATGCGATGGCCTGTCCATATTAAATAATCGGGGAATGACCTTTCCATATCCGCTGCCGTCAATTATGAATCTGGCTTCGATCTCTGATTTATTGCCATTAATATCTTCAACTGTGGTGACGGAGTTTGTGCCATTAAAAACAATGCCGGTCACAGTGTTTTCATAGCACACAGGTACGCCCATTTTTTCAACAGTATCTGCGAGGGTTTTGTCGAAATCTGCACGCGTTACCTGCCATGTCCAATTCCAGCCCGGTGTAAACTGATCTGCAAAAAAGTAGTCACAGATCTTTCCATTTTTTACAAACTTGGCCCCGGACTTTTCCTGGAATCTGTTTTCTTTTACGGCATCAATAAAACCGGCTTCATCAAGGGCCTCCATACAGCGAGGTAATAAGCTTTCACCAATAACAAAACGCGGAAATTTTTCCTTTTCAACAATTTTGACATTAAACCCAGCTTTATTAACAATTGATGCAGCAACAGTTCCTGCCGGGCCTGCACCGATTACTAAAACGTCTACTTTTTCTCTATACATAAGTTCAACAAATAGTTTAATAATTTAGGGTTTGGTCTTTCCTGTCAATGTCCGAAACAATTTTCTCGGATTTTCCTAAAATTACTTAGTACTGTATAATAGTTCAGTGAAAATCAAATCAGCCCTTGTTCTACCTTCCAGTCCTGAAAAAAATCAGGGTTGGTTAGTTCAAGAACAAAATTATCCTTCCTTAAAAACACCTGGATAGTAGAGCCGGTAACAATTAACTCTTTTGTGCCCGCATTTATAAGGCGATATTTAAAATTAATTTTAGCCGGCTCACACGGAGCATAAGTTGTTTCTATAATTATCTTATCACCATAACGTAAAAACCGTTTGTAATCGCATTGAATGTTTACGATGGGTACTACATAACCATTTGAATAAAAATCGAGATAACCAAGGTTGTATTTCCTTCCGAATGCTTCTCTACCATCTTCAAAATACCTTAGATAATGCCCGTGCCATACAATTCCCAGGGAATCGACCTCGCTAAACTTTACATCCTGTTCAATAGTACTTGTTAAGTGTTTTTTCAAAGTGTTAGTTCAAATGAATGAGCTTATTTTTTTATCTGATCAAATTTTATTTCCACGAATAAAATTTCGAGTCCATTTTAAAAAAAAATCAGATCACATCTCTTTTAAAATTGTGTACAAAGGTTTTGCCCAATAATTCTTGAATCCAATGCCGCCAGGTTTGGCAGTTTTGTAGGTTGTTTGTATAACTGTCTTAGATTTCATGTCAACATAAGTCACCCAAATACCCATTGATTCCATGCCTTTGCTCATTCCTTCAACAAAAAAGATCAAGCCAATACCACTGTTATTCTGAAAATCATAATTTTTCACAACGTTGCTAATATCCTGTTCAGTGAGTTTCTTAAAATCACCTGGATTATTGGAAAAGAAGTCTTTCTTTAGTGCGTTGTTTGTTTTTTGAGAAACATCAATTGCGTAATTTATTGAACCGCGGTGCAACGCCTTAGCTACATCGTATTTCTTTTGCTCATTAACAAAAAGCATATTCCAGGCATCAGTATATTTATACCTAAATTCCTCGTTTGAAATTGACCCCAATTCTTTAAACTGAGACGGTGAACCTATAAACTTGGTTTGTGAATAATCAACGCCAAGCCAGGTAATGGGAACTTTGGGGTCAGTAAGATCAGATTTTGATTGTGCAAATAAAGGTTTGGCATTTACACCAATTAAAAGTAAGGCAATAAGCCATTTGAATTTTGCGTAAGGTTTCATAATTGATTTGATTTTGGTTTTATTTTTTAATAAATATTTTCATTTCACATTTTGCAATTAGTGCCCCTTTACTTTTTATGCTCCCTGTTATTAAGGTCACTTCGAAAACCTGGGTTTCAATAATTACATCGGTGTCAATTACATCGCCGACTTTGGGTAACGCAAAAACTTCCAGGTTTTTAATTGCGGCTATATAACCTGTTAAAATTGGCTGGCCACTTCGCTGCGTCATATACCCTAATCCGGCTGCGGCTGTTTGTGCAATATTTTCTAATAACCCGGCCTCGCTCAATTCGCCGTTAAATACAAGCACATTTTCTTCTTTTACCAGCAATGTTGTATGTGAACTGATTTCATCACAACTTACCAATTGATCCACCATTACAAAAGGAGGCCTTTGCGGAATAACAGATAAAATATTTTCTTGTAATATAGCCAATTTATTGCTGCCAGAAATTATAATAATTATACCATTGTTCGGGATACATTTTTACTTTGCTTTCCACATCTTCAACAAAATCAAGCATTATTTGCTGCAATGCATCATCCTTTTCCAAATATAAATATTCTTTTAACTTACTTGCATAAAAGTGGTAATGAAAGGTACTTTCTTTCATCCCGAACACAAAGGAAACCGGCACTTTAAATTTGGTTGCCAACAGAAACGGTCCTAATGGAAATTTTGCTTTTGCACCCAAAAAGTCCATCGTCACGGTTTTATTACCCTCCAAAAACCTATCGGCGGGCATGCACACGAGCTCATTATTTAAAAAAGCGTCGCTTATTTTGAAAATATGCGACATATCGTCCTTAATAACGATAAGGTTCACAACGCTTTTACCGGTAACAGATTCAAGGTACTCTTTAATACCCTGATCTTCTCCGTCAAAAGTTACAATGTTGATGCTTGCGTCTATCTCTTTAAATAAATGGCTTGCTGTTTCCCAGTTGCCAATATGTGCAGTTAACAACAATCCGCCTTCCTTCAGTTCTGCGATCTGACGTAAGTTTTCTATACCGTCGAAGTTGAAGGTGAACTTATTAGGAATGCCTGACATAATAACCACTTTATCAATAAGGCTTTGCCCTAAAAGGTTATAATTCTGATATACCTTAAAAATGGATTTTACAACACCATAGTTATGCCTTTTGCGAAAGTAGTCAAAAATACTCCTGGTAGACTTGTGAGAGAATAGTAAATAATAAAGAGTTACAACCCGCAATAGAAGATATGCAGGTTTAACCCCTCCTATTTTTAAAATACTTACAAAGATCCTGTAACCTAAGGGCTTTCCTTTTGATTTGCCTTCCCAGGATGACATTAAACCAATTCGTTTACCTTAATGCTGGCTATTACATAGTCGTAAAAATCCTGAAAAGTAACAATATTTGTAAAATCTTCAGGTTTAACTTTAAAGGGAAAGTTACTTTCAATTACTACTACAAGATCAATATAGTCCAGGCTGTCAAGGTCAAGGGTTTCTTTCAAATTGGCATCCGGAACCATTTTATCTGCATCAATTTCAAACTCTTCAGCTAAAAAGTTGTTTATTTTTTCAATGATTTCTTCATTTTGCATAGGTGCAAGTGAGTTTAAGTATAGTTTTTAATTATTAGGGACGAGTTTGTACCTCCAAAACCGAAGGAATTAGACAAAAATACATTTATTTCTTTTTCAACTGAATTTTTTGCAATATTTAGTTTTGCAGAATCTTCGTCCGGGTTCTCAAAATTGATATTCGGTGCCACAAATGAGTTTTCCATCATCAGCATAGAGTAAACTATTTCGCTGGCTCCGGCCATCCAGCACTCATGGCCGGTCATTGACTTGGTTGAACTGACCAGCGGATTGCTTGTCCCAAAAACTTCATAAATAGCTTTTGCTTCACTGGCATCACCCGCGGGTGTGGAAGTTGCGTGGGCATTGATATAATCTATTTGTGATGGCGTCATTCCTGCATCTTTTAGTGCCATAGTAAGCGATCTTACGGGACCATCAACCGTCGGGTTTGAAATGTGCCCACCGTTTGATGAAAATCCATAGCCCACTACTTCGCCAAGGATATTAGCTCCCCGTTTGAGAGCGGACTCAAGGCTTTCTAAAATCACCGTTGCTGCGCCACCGCTGGGTATAAGCCCATCCCGTGCGCGATCAAAAGGACGCGATGCTTTTGTGGGTTCCGCTTCGTTGACTGAAAAAGCCGACAAGGCGTCAAAACTCCCCATAGCAAATTGATTAATCTCCTGCGCACCGCCACAGATGATGCAATCCTGCAATCCGGTTTTAATAAAATGATAACCCAGGCCAATGGAATGCGATCCGCTTGCGCAGGCAGCACTGATCGTAAAATTTATTCCCCTGAGTTTAAATATTGTTGCCAGGTTCATGGTGACGGTTGAATTCATCGTTTGAAACACCGCGCCCGAACCAATCATCATTGTATTTTTTTTCTCACGAATGATATCCGTGGCATCAATAATAGCTTTTGCAGAGCTATCGTTGCCGTATAAAATCCCAACTTCGTTTTGATTGAGGTAGTCCTGGTCAATGCCGGCCTGCGCTAAAGCTTCAAGCGTGGCAACATAAGCATATTCACCCTGTTCGGGCAACATGATCCTTGACCGTCTGTCCAAAAGTTCTTTCAAATTTGGCCTTTCAACAAAGCCCGTCAGCCCTGACCTATAGCCGAAAATTTTACGTTCAGTATCTAAAATTATACCCGATTGTCCTTTATAAAGGGCTTTACTTACCTCGTCACGGTTTTTACCTATACATGAATATATCCCTAAACCTGTAATTACAACCCTGTTCATATATAATAGTTCTTAGCTTTTATTGTTGTTATTAATGCCATAAAAATACAAAAATACATTTGCGGACAAATTTTTGTTGCTTCAAATATGCCATATATTTTAATTTTATGGTTGAAGCCAAACAACCTTCACACCTTTTTTGCCATGTTGGTTCTCTAACTTTAAGGTAACATAAACATCGTTTTTTCTGTCATAATCAGATATAGCAAAAAGTGCGAGATCATGATCGCGTTTGCTATCGGGTTTACCAAAAACATAGTCCCTTTTAGGCACCACATCAGTACCTGTAAGGGGGTAATAAAAACCATCTGATCCGCTTACGCCTTTTATGGTGACCAGGCCGCCGCTCTCCTGCTTGTCGTTATTTCGTTCGGTATCATTAAATAAAATATAGTTTTGGGATTTCCCGTCCAAATAAGCAAAGGATTTGAATTGATTACCCTGGATCAGCGCCTGGGCACCTCCCTCCCTTCGCGACAGATAAAAAGGATATAATAAAGCATAATACACCTCATGGCTTTTTCGAATACGGTAATCATTTATGAATTCACCGGTTTTGCTGTATTTAACTATTGCCATGTCGCCCAGGGTAGTGCTTATGCTTGAGGCACCGCTTGAGCTCCTGTAAGAATTTTGTTCCAATTCTTCCGAAACTATTGTAAAAGTACCATCGTCGTTTATAAAAAGATTTTCTGGCAAGCCGGTGAATGCTTTTTTGAACGATTGGTTTATCCTGTCCGAAGGCGCTATCACATTAAATCTTTCGATCTTTTTGTCAAATGGGTTAATAATGGCTAAAATGGGTGTGTACCCCTTATCTCCTTTGTCCCCTTTTACAACGGCTGATAATATTAATGATTTTGTTATAGGGTTAAACCGGGTAATCCCCCAATAAACGATCATATCTTTTGAAAAATTAAGTTCCGTAAAGTCAACTGATTTAGCCCCTTTATCGAGATTGGCTAAAATGAGTTCGCTTTCTTTTCCGCCGCTGCTCCGTGTGTTAAAACCATATGCCAATACGCAAACTTTGCCACTTCCCAATACAGCCATATCAACATACCGCAGGTATTTATATTTTTCTTCTGGTGATGAATAATAGGCCCGGCTTATTTCTTTATTATCGGCGCCATATACGACGATCTCCATCACTTTACTTCTGTCAGATTCAAAGCTGTTGAACATCACAACCGCATAATTATCGCTGGCAGGGTCTTTCCTTACAAAAAAATCCGGCATGGGAACATCACCAAAATACAAAGCATAACCCTTGAAGAAACCTACCTTATCAAGTTGCGCTATCTTTTGTTCATTCTTTAAATTGCCGGTTTTACCATCTATAATTAACCGGTAAAGCATAGGCGTCCTTGAATCAATCTGGGTGATCATTATAACCACATCACTATTAATTTCAAAAACACCATCGATACTGGCATATTCCAACTTGCCGTAAGCGGGAGTTATATTGGTAGCAATCGTCTGCTGATGATTTGCATCATAGATTTGTATGTCAATACCTTTTTTTATCGCGATATGGATAAATATGGTATTTCCATTTTTCATCTGCAATATTTTCGCAAACCCTTCCTTCGGCTCTTCGAATACCGGCCCTTCGGCAACTTGTTTAAATTGGGCTTTAACAATGACAGACGATAAAATTAAAAGGAATAATAAGGTTGCTTTTTTCATGCGTTTAAGTAAGTAGATTTAGCCTTTAAATCTATAAGGTTTATTGTTACAATTTAATAAAATACGAAGAGAAACAGCTTTCTCAAGAATACAGCCCGCCGTTTATTGATAATATTTCGCCGGTGATATAGGCTGCTTCGGCCGACGCCAAAAATCCTACGGCGTGTGCTACCTCCTCGGGGGTACCAAATCGTTTAAGGGGAATCATCGACCTTAGTTCTTTTTCATCAAGTCCTTCGGTCATGTCGGTTTTGATAAACCCTGGAGCAACGGCATTTACAGTTATACCCCTCCGGCCAACCTCCTGTGCCAATGCTTTAGTCGCACCGATAACACCTGCCTTTGCGGCAGAGTAATTGATTTGTCCGGGTAAGCCTTTCAGGCCAGATAAAGATACTATATTAACGATGCGTCCATATTTCTTTATCAACATATTGTTTAACACCAGGCGGGTAACATAAAAAAAGCCATCTAAACTGGTTTTTATCACATTATCCCATTGTTCATCTTTCATCCACATCATCAATACATCATCCTTAACCCCGGCATTATTTATAAGCGCCTCAATGTACTTTTCTTCGTTTAATTCAATCCAATTCCCGAGTACCTGGTTAATCTCATCTTTATTGGCTACATCAAATTTCAGCAGTTCGCCATCTCCGCCATTTTCTTTTATTTGAGCCAGGGTTTTGTCCGCTTCAACTAAATTACTTTTATAATTAACCAAAACATAGTAACCCATTTCGGCCATTTTATAGCAAATAGCTCTTCCAATACCTCTTGAACCACCAGTTACTAATGCGCATTTCATGTTTTTAATATTTAAAGAAAAAAATTGTGTGTAATATGATTTAATTGAAAAATTCGAATTGACGAAGGGATATATCGCCAACAGATCCCTTTTAAAAGTACCGGGAAAACAGACAAGGTGTTAGCATAATGAGTTTATTTTTTAGCAAGCTTATTTACGAATTTCGAATTCAAAAATTTATGCTAAAATAGTGTAATTTTTTCAAATTTAAACCGCTAATAATTTTGGACAAATTCGTAAAACTGCGAATAAACTGTAAATTAACAAGATATTAAGATTTTTAAAACAAACCTAAACACCTACCAAAATGCAAAATAACTTGCACAAAAGAATTCATGTTATCAAAACTTAGTTAAATTTGTCAGGTAACAATCAGGACTTGTAAAGCGTCTTAAAAAGGTTTGATGTGTATTGTTGTTGATTTAGTATCCAATATTCAGGTCCGGATTTATTTAACCTATGAGTGATTTAGAAATTATAAACGAGAAGTTTAACAGTTTAAAAGTTTGCGTAATAATACCCACCTATAATAATGCAGGTACACTACCCGGTATTATTGCAGATGTTGCTAAATACACCCAACATATTATAGTTGTGAATGATGGTTCAACAGATAAGACGCCGCAAATAGTACAATCGTTTCCATTTGTAAAGTTTATCAGTTATCCGGTAAATGTTGGCAAGGGATGGGCCTTGCGTAAAGCGTTTGCAGAAGCAACGGCCCTTAATTATGATTATGCAATAACCATTGATTCTGACGGGCAACATTTTGCAAAAGATTTGCCTTTTTTTATAGAAAAACTCGAAGAAACGCCTGATGCCATTATCGTAGGTTCACGCAATATGGAACAGGCATCTATACCCGGCAAAAGTAGCTTCGGTCATAAGTTTTCAAACTTTTGGTTTAAGGTAGAAACCGGCGTAAACTGCCCTGATACACAATCAGGTTTCCGTTTGTATCCATTGCGACTACTAAAGCAAATAAACTTTATTACCCGCAAATATGAATTCGAAATTGAAGTACTGGTTCGCGGGGCCTGGAGAGGCATTGCTGTAGATTCAGTGCCGGTAACGGTTTACTATGCGCCAAAAGAGGTTAGAATATCACATTTCAGACCTTTTCAGGATTTTACCCGGGTAAGCATTCTAAACACTTTCCTTGTAATCATTGCGTTTGCGTACATTAAGCCCCGTGATTTTTTTCGTTCACTTTTTGATAAAAAAAAAAGTAAACAAATGCTCATGGAACAGTTGATCGGTTTGAATCAATCTGATCAGCTTAAATCATTTTCGATAGGTTTTGGAGTATTTATGGGCATAGTACCTATCTGGGGGTTTCAGTTAATAGTAGCTTTATTTTTTGCAGCAATTTTTAGGTTAAACAAAATATTGGTTATAATTGCATCGCATGTTAGTCTACCGCCTATGATACCTTTCATTATATTTCTCAGCTACAAATCAGGAGGATATTGGATGGGAAACAGAAATGCCACAATCGCCTTTACCCGTCATATATCTTTAAGTTCAATCAGCCAGCACCTGGAACAATACATTTACGGCAGTATAACATTGGCTTTCGCAGCCGGCATTTCTGCGGGAATATTAGCTTTCATTTTGCTCAAAATATTTAACAGAAAAGCAGTTTCGGCTTTTTGAGCTGGCATACCACATGGAAAAAAGCCTCCTAAGCATTTATAGTTATTTTGCAAAAAACCGAAGGGTCTTTTATATCTTTTTTGGCGCAAGCTTCTTCCTTATGACCTATTTTGCTTTAAAAGTAAAATTTGAAGAGGATATTTCGAAAGTTATACCGAAAGACAAAAAGATTGAAAAACTTAACGAGATCTTTCAAAACTCGAAGTTTATTGATAAGCTGGTAATTATGGTATCCTTAAAAGATACCACAGCAAACAAGCCTGATAGCCTGGTAGCCTTTGCCAATGAATTTGGTGATACAGTGCAAACCCAGCTAAAGCCCTATATAAAAAAGGTAAATTTCAAGGTTGATGATGAGGTGGTTTTAAACCTGTTTGAAACCATAAGCCAGCGCTTACCTATCATTTTAAATGAAAAGGATTATTTGGCTATTGACACGCTGATAACGCCGGAAAAAGTTAAAGAATCGCTTCAATATGACCTAAGGACTATTTCTTCTCCAACAGGCATCGGGCTGAAAAAAATTATTAGTACCGACCCGGTGGGCCTGTCATTTATAGGCTTAAAAAAATTACAGCAATTACAATACGACAAAAACTTTGAGTTGTATGATGATTATGTGATGACCAAAGACCATAAAACGCTTTTATTGTTTATCACTCCGGTATATCCTCCTAATAACACAGAAAAAAACGCCCAATTTTTAGCAGGACTTGACAACATTATCAGTAACTTAAGCAACAAAGAGTTTAAATCAATAAACGCCACCTATTTTGGATCTACGGCTGGTTTTGTTGGCAATGCACTCCAAATGCGGCAGGATATTTATCTTACCCTCGGCATTACCATTATTGTACTGGTTGTATTTTTAGGTTTATACTTCCGGAAAAAAACTGCCCCTTTTATTATCCTGATCCCGGTTTTATTTGGGGGCCTTTTTTCATTAACGGCTATCTACTTTATTAAAGGAAGCTTGTCGGTTATCGCCCTGGGCACAGGGTCGGTAGTTTTGGGAATAGCCATTAACTATTCTCTCCACGTTTTTAATCATTACCGGCATACCAAGAGCGTTAAACAGGTCATCAAGGATTTAACGATGCCTTTAACAATCGGGAGTTTTACCACTATCGGGGGATTTTTCTGCCTTGAATTTGTGCAATCCGAAATGCTGAAGGATCTTGGCTTATTTGCAGGTTTTAGTTTGATCGGTGCATCCTTTTGTTCCCTGGTTTTTTTGCCCCAATTTATTACAAGCCGGAAAGAACAGAAGCATCATAAGGTAATTCAGTTTTCGTGGATAGATAAAATGGCATCGTACAACCCCGAGTACAATAAGTTTATTGTTATCGGCATTATTCTGCTAACTGTAGTTTTTGGATATACCGCGAATTATGTAACTTTTGAATTTGACCTGGCCGACATGAATTACATCACGCCAAAATTAAAAGTGGCCCAGGCAAAACTGAACCGGATCAATAAATTTTCACTGCAATCTGTTTACCTGGTTACCGAAGGGCACACTTTGAATGACGCCCTGGCAAACAATGAAAAACTTTCAAATGAAATCGAGGCGCTAAAGGAAAAAAATGTCGTAATAAAATATTCAGGAGTTTCATCGCTTATTATTTCTGATTCACTTCAAAAAGCAAGAATTGAGCGATGGGAGAAATACTGGACAGCAGAAAAAAAACAAAAGCTATTTGCAACGCTTCAACAGGAAGGCCTGCCGATGGGTTTTAAAGCATCAGCTTTTGATAAGTTTAAGACCATGCTGAATAAGACCTATGGGTTAGCCGATAAACAGAACATGGCTGAGCTAAGAAAAAGCTTCCTCGACGACTTCATCAATGAAAGTGCCACGCACGCGACGGTGGTTACCCTCGTACAAACAACGCCCCAAAATAAACAGAAAGTTTACGATGCTTTTAAAGACAACCCAAATGTAACTGTTGTTGACAAGCAATACCTTACCAATAAACTGGTTCAAATTATAAATTCAGATTTCACGCAAATTGCCATCATGTCATCTATGCTGGTACTGATCGTACTATGGCTGACCTATGGCCGTATAGAACTTACACTGGTTTCCTTTATTCCGATGTTTATTTCCATGATATGGATCCTTGGCTTAATGGGTATATTCGGGATAGAGTTTAACATTATCAATATCATTATTTCGGCCCTTATTTTTGGCCTGGGTGATGATTATAGCCTGTATATTATGGATGGCTTACAGCAGGAATATAAAACCGGCAAAAAAATATTATCATCTTACAAAACCTCCATTTTTTTGTCGGCTATTACTACGGTTACCGGGTTGGGGGTATTGATTTTCGCGAAGCATCCGGCGTTAAAATCAATAGCATTTATTTCTATTATAGGTATTTGCTGTGTGGTTATCATGGCGCAAATATTAATACCCTTTTTATTTAATAATCTGGTCAGAAACCGGACCATAAAAAAGCAATTCCCATGGACATTCACCGGCTTCTTAAAGAGCATTTTTGCGTTCACCTATTTTGTTACGGGTTGCATTATATTAACCGTACTTGGACTATTATTTAAGCTAAATCCATTTAAAAAGGAAACAGGGAAATTAGTTTATCATTTTATTCTTTCAAAGTTTACATGGTCGATGATCTACATTATGGTTAATGTAAAAAAGAAGATCATCGACAAACAGTATGCAGATTTTTCGGAACCATCTGTAATTATCGCAAACCACCAATCTTTTCTCGACATTTTGTCGATAGTTATGCTGAATCCAAGATTGGTATTCTTAACCAATAATTGGGTGTGGAATTCTCCTGTGTTTGGGGCGATTGCACGTATGGCCGACTTCTATCCGGTAGCCCGCGGTGCCGAAAACAGTATTGAACTTTTGGCCGACAGGGTAAAACATGGTTATTCAATTGTTATCTTTCCGGAAGGAACCAGATCGGTTGACGGAGAAATTAAACGTTTTCATAAAGGCGCCTTTTTCCTTGCGGAACAGTTGAACCTGGATATAATGCCCATATTGATCCATGGCACCGGCTATACGATGACCAAAGGCGACTTCCTTTTAAAAGACGGAAAAATATCGATAAAATACCTCCCGAGGATTAAACAAACTGACACCAGGTTCGGCGTAGGTTATGCGGAAAAAACAAAGCTGATAAGCCGTTATTTTAAGGATGAATTTGAAAAGTTAAGCATAGAAACCGAATGCCCGTCTTATTTTAAAGAGCAGTTGATCTACAATTTCCTTTACAAGGGACCAGTACTCGAATGGAAATTAAAACTTAAATTAAGACTTGAAAAAAATTACCAGCTTTACCACGAATTGGCTCCTGCAAAAGGAAAAATGCTGGATGTAGGCTGCGGATTTGGTTTTATGACCTATCTGTTGCATTTCGCATCAAAAGACCGGGAATTTACCGGAATTGACCTCGACGAAGATAAAATTGAGATGGCCAATAATTGCTTTAGTAAAGACAGCAAAATAAATTTCATATTTGGAGATGCATTAGAGTTCGTTTTTGAAACTTATGATGCTATATTTATGGCCGATGTATTGCACTATATGCGGCCTGATGAACAAAAATTGCTTATTGAGAAGAGTATAAGTCACCTGAACCCCGGAGGTGTGCTTATTATAAGAGCAGATAATAAAGATGTAAACAGACAAAATAAAGGCGAGGGTTTCGCAAGATTTTTTTCAACTGACTTTTTCAAGTTTGACAAAACAGATCAGGGTGATATTTCCTATCTCTCAGGCCAGTTAGTTAAAGATGTAGCAGCAACGCATCGCAAGGAATGTACTGTTATAGATCAGAATAAGAACACATCCGACATTGTTTTTGTAATAGAATAGGAACGGCTAAATAATAATGGAAAATATTGATATTCTAATAATCGGAAGTGGTATGGGCGGGTTGGTTTGTGCCGATATTTTGAGCCGGGAGGGGTTTAATGTTTGTGTGCTCGAAAAAAACAAACAAATAGGCGGCTCCCTGCAAACCTATGTACGCGATAAAGTGATATTCGATTCGGGGGTTCATTATCTTGGCGGTCTGGCAAAGGGCCAAAATCTTTACCAGATCTTCAAATACATCGGCATAATGGATAAGCTGAAGTTACAGCAACAGGACCTTGATGCTTTTGACAAGATCCTTATTGAAGGCGACGACAATGAATATAATTTTGCCCAGGGGTATGAGAATTTTATAAAACAGCTACTTGTTCATTTCCCTGATGAAGAACAGGCGCTGCGCACGTATTGCGATAAGATAAAAGAGGTTTGCAGTAAATTCCCGCTGTACAATTTACGTTCGTCAGATGATTTTAATGAAAAATCAGACGTCCTTGAAATTGATACCCAGGCCTATATTGATTCGATAACAACCAATACCAAACTACAGGGAATACTGGCAGCCAATAATGCATTATATGCGGGCCAGGCAGATAAAACACCTTTTTATGTGCATGCCCTTATATTAAACAGCTATATTGAAAGCTCGTGGAAATGTGTTGACGGCGGATCGCAGATAGCGAAATATATTGCCAAAAACATTAAGGAAACCGGCGGAAAGATCATCCGCAATTGTGAAGTTAAAAAAATCGTGGAAGAGAACGGCATAGCGAGTTATGTTGAACTGGAAAACGGCGAAAAAATATACGCTAAGTACTTTATTTCGAACATGCACCCGGTTAAAACGCTTGAAATCACCGATACCCCGCTGATAAAAAATGCTTACCGTAACCGCTTGAAAAGCCTTGAAAATTCAACATCGGCTTTTACCTTGAATATTGTTTTTAAGAAGGATAGTTTTAAATATTTTAAACACAACTATTATTGCGGAAGGGAAGGACATGTGTGGACCACCGCTGACCATACCGAAGAAAACTGGCCATTGGGCTATGCCGTATTTTGCAGCGCCAGTTCCAAATCTGAAGAATATGCGGATGGCTTATCCATTCTCGCTTATATGAGATATGAAGAAGTAGAGGCATGGAAAGACACATTTAACACCGCCTCAAATGAAAATGACCGGGGAGAAACCTATAACCATTTCAAGAAACGGAAGGCCGAAATTTTGCTTGACGCAGTTGAACGGAAGTTTCCGGGCATAAGAGAGGTTATAAAATCATATTACGTAGCCACTCCCCTTTCGTACCGGGATTACATCGGAAATGAAGACGGCTCGTTATATGGTATTGTAAAAGATTATAAACACCCCTTAAAAACTTTCATTTCGCCCCGCACCAAATTGCCGAATTTATTCTTAACCGGGCAAAATCTTAACTTACATGGCATATTGGGTGCATCAATGAGTGGCATAGTTACCTGCTGCGCGCTCCTGGGTAATGATAGCGTTATAACTAAAATAAGAAATGCCTGAAAAAAATGCATTGGTAAAAAAGCTGCTAAAAGGTATTGCTTATACCTTTTCGGGCTTTGTTGCATTGCTTTTAATAATAGCAGTTTACCTGTTTTGCGTAGCTATTGACTATCCGCCAACGCCAAAGGATACAAGCAGCATGAATTTGCGGCGTAACGAACCATCGCCGGGATTTTATACCATAAAAGACAATTGGTTCCGTAAAAGCAAAAGCGGTTTGTACGAGCTTTATGTAGAAGGCGAGCCTTATGAGCGTGGCGTGGTTAACGGAAAACTAACCAAAGAGCTGGTTGTGCGGCAGGAGGATTATTTTACCGCGCAAATTGCAAAACTGGTACCATCGGCATTTTACCGCTCATTCCTTAAATATTTTGTTGCATGGTTTAACCGGAACCTATCCAAAAACATTACTGAAGAAGATAAAGAAGAGATTTATGGTATTTCCCAATCCGCATCCGATAAATACCAGTATATAGGCTCAAACTATCAACGGATCCTTAATTATCACGCAGCACATGATATAGGGCATGCTTTACAGGGCATGGCCCTGGTTGGTTGCACTTCATTTGGCACCTGGGATGCCCGGTCGGCAGACAGCACCATGATTATCGGCCGCAATTTCGACTTTTATGTAAGCGATGATTTTGCCCGTGAAAAGATAGTAGCCTTTTTTAATCCTGCCAGTGGTTATAAGTTTATGACGATTACCTGGGGCGGCTTTATTGGCGCCGTGTCGGGCATGAATAACCAGGGGCTAAGTGTTACCATTAATGCGGCTAAAAGCGATGTGCCAACGTCCTCGGCGACACCAGTATCGTTGGTTGCCCGGGAAATTTTGCAATATGCAAAAAACATTAAGGAGGCTATTCAAATCGCCAAAAAAAGAAAAATGTTTGTCTCTGAGTCATTCCTGATCGCTTCAGCAAATGATAAAAAAGCGATTGTGGTCGAAAAAACACCCGATACCATTGATGTGTACGACCCAAATACCAATTTCATCGTATGCGCCAATCATTACCAGGGCAAGGGACTGGTCCACTCAAAAGGAAATATTGAACAACTTAAAAACAGCTCTTCGCTTTACCGGTATAAACGTTTAATGGAGCTTTTAGGTAAAAACGGCAAAAACACCGTTCAAAAAACAGTGGATGTGTTAAGGGATAGCAAAGGACTCAACAATGCAAATATAGGCCTGGGTAACGAAAAGGCGCTTAACCAGTTTATTTCGCACCATGCCGTTGTATTTGAACCGCAAAAACTGAGGGTTTGGGTTTCGACATCACCGTGGCAGTTAGGCCAATTTGTTTGTTATGACCTTAATAAGGTTTTTGCCCTGAAAGGCATGAAAACAGACCATGAAATCAATGAAAACGACCTTACCATTGCAGCCGACACGTTTTTAAAAACCCAATCGTACAAAAACCTGGTAGCCTACCGCAACCTGGCACAACGGGCGCATAACGATGAAAGGGTTGATCCCGATAGTTTAATTATTACCAATCCTCAATATTACAATGCATACGTTGTTGCAGGTGATTACCTGTTTAAGCAACAACAATATAATAAGGCGCTTAATTTCTACCGAACGGCTTTAACAAAAGTGATCGCAACAAAGCAGGAAGAATCACAGATAAAGCAGAAAATTGCCGATTGTGTTAAAATAATTAAATAGATATGGGCAATAATTCCCGGGGCAATATCCTTCAATACTTTCACCTGCCATTTACCAACCCGGTACTCATTTTTACACTAATACTGTTCATCATCCTGCTTGCTCCGGTAATGATGAAAAGAATCAAAATACCCGGCGTTGCAGCCTTCATCATCGCCGGGATCCTCATTGGGCCGCACGGATTAAACCTCCTCACAAAAAACCCGGCTGTAGAGCTTTTTTCAACTATTGGCCTGTTGTATATTATGTTTATAGCAGGTATTGAACTTGATTTAGCCGCCTTTAAAAAGAGAATGAATAAAAGCTTTGTATTCGGCTTTTTAACATTTGCTATCCCTATATTAATCGGTTTCCCGGTTTGTTTCTGGCTGCTTGGCTATCCGTTGCTAACTTCATTACTAACCGCCAGCATGTTCGCCACGCATACACTGGTGGCATATCCCATCGTCAGCAAATACAGGGTTTCGAAAAACGAAGCGGTTGCTATAACTGTTGGCGGCACCATATTAACCGATACCGCAGTGCTGATTATATTGGCGGTAATTATAGGCGCAAAAAAAGGCGGACTCACACCTGCATTCTGGCTGCAGTTAGGTGTTTCGCTTACCATATTTACGTTGATTGTATTTTTGCTGATCCCCCGGATAACCAAATGGTTTTTTGCCAGATCTGAAAGCGATAAAACGTCACAATACGTTTTTATAATGACGTGTTTATTTTCATCGGCATTTTTAGCCCAGTTGGCAGGCCTCGACCCAATAATCGGGGCATTTATAGCGGGGCTTGCCCTTAATCCGCTGGTCCCACGCCCTTCTTCGCTGTCGCATAATATTGAATTTGTAGGAAGCGCCATTTTTATTCCTTTCTTCCTCATCAGCGTAGGTATGGTAGTTGATCTGCACGCATTTTTCAAGGGAACCGAGGCCATCATCGTTGCGATAACATTAACCCTGGTAGCCTTAGCAGGAAAATGGCTGTCAGCTTTTTTTACCCAAAAGATATTCGGCTATTCAAACCATCAGCGAAAATTGATATTTGGATTAAGCAGTTCGCATGCGGCCGCCACGCTGGCCATTATTTTAATTGGTTACAAAGAGAAAATCCTCGATGCGAACATCCTGAACGGGACGATCATACTGATCCTGGTAACCTGTATGGTCGCTTCATTTGTTACCGAGCGCGCCGCCAAAGCAATTGCTTCAAGCTCAAAAATGCAAACAGCGGATAATTGAAAGTTTTTTATATAAGTTTGGATTTATTAAGGTGAAAGGGAAAAGCAGAAAGGGAAAAGGGAAAAGGTGAAAGCAAAAAGGCAAAAATTGGATGATTGATCTATTTTCTATTGCTATAATGATTAAAAACATAAAGAGATGATTGCTGGTCTTGGTATTGATATAATTGAAGTGGAGCGGGTTGCGGAAAAGATCAGTAAGGAAAACGGTTTCCGGGAACTGGTATTTTCCGAAAATGAAATAGCCTATTGCGAAAGCAGGACCAACAAATTTGAGCATTATGCCGCCCGCTTTGCAGCAAAAGAGGCATTTTTTAAAGCCATCGGCACCGGCTGGCTTAACGGCACCGCATTTAATGAAATTGAGGTCATCCACGATGAATATGGCAAACCATCAATAAGCTTCCTTGGGGCAACCAAAGCTACCATTGATGCGCTGGGAATCATTAACATACTGGTTTCATTAACCCATATCAAAACGGCAGCATCTGCAGTGGTGATCATAGAAAAGTAAATTGTCTGACCAGCAGGAATATTTTAAATTTAGAAAATGAGAAAAACGACATTGATTTTTTTGTCGATGCAATTATTATTTGCAGGGCTTGCTTCGGCACAGGTTTATAAGGGGCAAATTGACTCGTCGCTGATGCCGGTGCTAAGCCCTCACTACCAGGATGAATTTACTTTTGACAAATCTACCAACCAGGCTCAATGGAATTCGCAAAAAGGATTGCATGTTGGTTTTGGATCTACAGATGCATTGTATTTCCGTACGGAAGTGCCGGAGGTTAAGGAGACATTATCGTGGTCAGGTACGGCATGGAAAGGTGAACGGCTAAATACCCAAATATTAGTATGGTCGTCAGATACCCTTGAACAAGTTCGCTTTAAGCCGAACAATCTGGTAAATGCAACCGGCAATGTGATCGGCAAGGACGATATCAAGCTGAATATGGTGCGGTACGTGCTGGCAAACTATCCTTATGGAGCAAGTAACGTAACCTGCGGCGACTCGCCCTATAAAAATGGATTTCTAATGCCCGATCGGTTCGAAACATTTGACCGGTTTAACGTACCGGGAAAAACCGTGCGGCCCGTTTGGTTAAGTTTAAATATTCCCGGCAATGTTCAACCGGGGCGTTACAAGGGAATCATCACTGTAAAAGCTAAGGGACTTGAAACTTCGCTTGAACTGAATATTGATGTGCAAAATCAACTGCTGCCTCCGCCGCATGACTGGAAATACCGGCTTGATCTATGGCAAAACCCCTGGGTGCTTGCATGGGATAATCACTTGCAGCCCTGGTCTGCGGAGCATAAATTATTACTGAAAAAGCATTTGAAGCTTTACGCTGATGCCGGTGGAAAATATATAACAACCTACGCGGTAAACTCCCCATGGAGTGACAATTCCTATTCAAATGAAGGCGGTATGATTGAATCAACCAAACAAAAAAATGGCTCCTGGAAATTCGACTATACTATTTTTGATGAGTATGTTGAATTGGCAATGAGTGTTGGAGTTGATAAAGCGATCACTATCTATACACCCATTCCGGGAGGATACAGGTTTCGGTACATTGACGGTAACACCGGCGATTATGTAACAGAGTCGTGGCCACCGACTTCCGAAAAATTCAAAGCTTATTGGAATCCCTTCCTGAATGATCTCCGCTCGCATCTGCAAAAGAAAGGCTGGCTGGAGAAAGCGTATATTGGGATCAATGAAAGCGCCATGGACGAAACGCTGACCGCAATTAAAGTAGTTAGAGATAATTGGCCAAACTGGAAGATCACCTATGCCGGCGACTGGCATCCCGAACTGAATGATCTTTTAAATGACTATTGTTTTCTTTCAGGCAAAGAGTTGCCCCTCAACGTTGTAAAAAATCGTGCTGCTAAAGGATTCACAACAACCTATTATGTATGCTGCAATCCGCCCAAACCAAATAATTTTCTTTTTTCGCCGCCAATTGAGGGCAGATGGATTAGCTGGTATGCTTCGGCTTATGGTTATAATGGCTTTTTACGCTGGGCCTATGACGCCTGGCCGCAAGACCCAACGAGGGATGCCCGCCATGGATCATGGGCAGCGGGCGATTGCTATTTAGTTTATCCGGGAGCAAACAGCGGCATCCGCTTTGAAAAATTAAGAGAAGGAATTGCCGACTATGAAAAGATCCGGATATTGAGGGAAATGGCCTCAGTTTCTACAGATAGAAAAGCAAAAGATCTGATGAAAAAATTGGATGAACATTTAAAGACGCTGGCTACTGAGCGTGGCTATAATGAGGATAGCTTGAAGATGCAAATTTATGAAGGGCAAAAAATAATTATAGACCTAAGCGATAGGTTAGCGCGTAAATATTAGTGAACTTTCCCTACTGTTGGTAAAAGCAGGCTCCGATGAAGGGAGCCTGCTTTTTTGGAGTTATTTCACCTGTCATACACTTCGTTTTTAACGCTCAATACCGTCCGTCCCCATCCCGGCATGAGTATGACGCGTAAAAGCCAAAAGCGGTAATGCTACTCATATCTTTGTAAAGATAACTCGTGCCCCGCATACAAAAAAGAAGATGGTTTATCGCTACGAAGTATATCGAATTTTACTTCCTTGTCAGTTTAAGCATGAGCACATCATGACCGGCGATGGTCCCTTTGATGTTATCTTCAGTGGTTCCCATGTCTTTGTGTTTCCAAACATCTCTAATGTTGTATGAGCCATCAACCTTATAATTTTTGATCGTTGCCTTCAGATCCTGGTTGATCACGATGGGTTGATTGCTCCTGTTTAATAAGCAAAAAGCAAAATTATGATCACTCAATGGTTTGAACCATATTTCCAGGTCACCGTATTTCATCCACCTGGTAGCCGAAATGCCAAGACTGTCCTGGTCAATAGCCAGTACTTCTTTATTAGTCAATATTTCATTAGTCTCAACGGACATATTTCTGATATCATTGCCTGCAATGAGGGGGGCCGAAAACATTGACCACATACTTATATGCGACCGCTCTTCATTACTCGTCAAAACACCGTTCCCAATTTCAAGCATATCCGGATCATTCCAATGACCAGGGCCTGAATATCCTCCAATCTCCGCCTGTAGATCAATAATCTGCAATACACCCAGGCCACCCCAGTAATTTTTGCAATCAAAACAGTTGATAATATCTTCGGTTGTTCTCCAGGTATTCCCTATTGCAGCACCCCATTCCCATGGTTTGTTGGTACCCCATTCACAAATACTCAACACCATTGGTCGCCCCGCTTTATAAATGGCATCCCTCATTAAGGCATAAGAAGCCTCGGCACTTTGCTTACCATGATTACACCAATCATATTTTAAAAGGTCTACACCCCATTTGGCGTAAGTTCTTGCATCCTGGAATTCGTATCCCCTACTGCCCGGCCTGCCCTGGCAAGTTAAGGTGCCGGCATCGGAGTAGATACCAAATTTTAAGCCTTTGGAATGAATATAATCTGCCAGGCTTTTTATCCCGGATGGGAACCTCTCGGGGTCAGCGAGGATATTACCCAAACTGTCCCGGCCAATTTGCCAGCAATCATCAACGGTGATATACTGGTATCCGGCATTCTTCATGCCCGAACTTACCATGGCATCGGCAACTTCCTTTACAATGGTTTCGTTGATCTTACATTCAAATTTATTCCAGCTGTTCCAGCCCATGGGCGGCCTTTTTGCTAATTCTTCAAACTTTTGTGCCTTCAATGAAGAGCACCCGATACATAGTATCAAAAACAGTAGCTTGCGCATGATCGATTATATAATGAGGAGTTAATATGGAATTACAGGCTAAGTTAGCAAAATGACCTGTAAGAAAAGAATGGCCTGCAAGGCAAACCATTCTTTTCGTTTACTATTAATAGCCCGGGTTTTGAGCCAGGCTTGTACGGTTTATTTCACTTTTTGGAATAGGTAACAAATAATGCTGAGGCTTAAATGCCCTTGTTTGCACCTGGGTGTAATTGTAGGTCTTGCTGCCATTGGCGTTTTTGGTGATTACAACTCCCATCAATGGTTTATTCTCGGTTACATCTGCGATCTTCCACCGGCGAACATCATAATAACGATGTCCTTCCAGGCATAACTCAACCTGTCTTTCACTCCGGATCTTATTTTCAAGGGCAGGGCCCGACAACGTGTTCAACAAAGGAGTTTGGATGCCAGCCCGTTGTCTGATCAAATTCAAATACTGAATAGTTGTTGCACTATTCCCAAGATAAAACTGGGCTTCGGCATAGTTCAGATAAATCTCGCTCAGGCGGCTGATGACCCAGAATTTATTGGTTTGAGTTTCTGTGTTGAAGTTATAGGTTGTATCGCAGTATTTCCTGAATGTGTAGCGGGTTACACTGTTATTCCACTTATCCCAGCCCTGCGGAGAATCCAGTCCCCCTTCATAAAACTCGGCAGCATTGGTGCTTCCCGCGGCGTATCTGTCCTGGCAGAATGCGGGCTGCCCGTATGGTCTTCCGTCAAAAACGATATCCTGGTAAAACCGGGGATCGCGGTTTACATAAGGATGCTGGGGATCATAGGCAGATGTAGGGTCGGTGATGTCTTTCCCGTCTGCAGTTCCGAATGCGTCCACCAGGTTCTGGCTTGGCGCGTAAGAGGCCCATCCGTGGAAGCCGCTGGGAGATAAAAACATTTCTACCCCCTGGAATGCGTTCCACATATACTGTTTATTCGTTTCCCGCACCATAATCAATTCTGAATTTTGGGTGGTAAACATGTCTGCATAGTTACCGTTGAACAACTGAAACGCGTTCAGGTCGATCACCGCTTTTGCCGCGTCAGAAGCCTTTTGCCATTTCGTCATATCATTCGTTGTGTTCCACTGCGGACTGGCAGCGTATAATAACTGCCTGGACTTTAGCGCGAGAGCGGCAGCTTTTGTCGCCCTTCCATAATTGGCTGAACTTTGTTGCACGGGTAATAGCGCGGCAGCCTTGTCCAACTCGCCGGCGATGAAAGTTGAACAGTCATCGTAGGTATTACGGCTTAGTTTAAAATTGCTGTTCAAATCAAAGGGAGTGGTAATAATTGGAACGCCGCCATAATCCCTTGTCAGGCTAAAATAGGCATAAGCCCGTATATAAGTCGCCTCACCCTTTAACCGGTTGCGCCATGCCGGGTCGCCTGGTACATTATCAATCTTTGATAAAAAGATGTTGCAACTCTGAATGTAGCTGTAGGTTCGCGCCCAAATGTCAAATACGCCGAGGTTATCAGGCGTAAGGTTACCCGGATTCATCACCGAAATTGCTCCATAATCATCAAATTTATTGTAAGCCTCATCGCTGACTGCCGACAACGCCCATGTTCTGTTAGTGGTATTATCCCAGTTATGTTCAGCATTGGGCAATACGTTGTACAGGTTGTTTGCAAAAGCCTCTGCAAGACTTAAATCTTTCCACACAGATTGATCGGTATACGAATCAAGCGGCGCTTTATTTAAGACATCTTTTTGGCAGGCAGTCATCATAACGCACAGGATATAACAACACATCAATATTTTATTTTTCATATATCTCATTTTTATAAATTAACATTTAAACCCATCCTGAAAATGCGCGTCTGTGGATAGTTGACCCCTGTGATATTGCTGGTTTCAGGGTCGACACCGTATTTCTGCATACCGTCAATTGAAAACAGATTGGTAGCCCCAACAAATACTTTCACCGCACCAACGCCATATCTTTCGAAGATGTTTGCGGGCAGCGTATAGGAGAGTTCTATTGTTTTCAAACGCATAAATGAAGCATCGCGTAACCAGAAATCAGCAGGCACCGAGTTATGGGGATCGTTATAGTTAAAAGCTCTTGGATATTGGGCATTTGGATTGTCCGGGGTCCACCGGTTATTATACAACCAGGCCGGAGGCGCTGCTAAAGAACCTTCCGCTTGTGGCAATATCATTTGTTTAGCCATGGCTTGTCCTGACCAAACCAGGTTAAGTGCGATTCCTTTATATTCGGCACCCATCAAAAATCCATACATAATCTTTGGTGTAGCTGATTCCGGGATCCTTACCATGTCATTACTTGTGATCTGACCGTCTCCATCTTTATCAGTTATCCATAGGTCGCCTGGTTTTGCACCCGGCATGTGAGGAGAATTGTCCACCTCTGCCTGCGTATGGTAAATACCCTTTGTCTGGTACACTAACCATGAGTCGATTGCATAACCGGTCGATTTTTGCCATGCAGGGATATTGGGCGATTCATCACGGAAAATGATCTTGCTTTTGGCATAAGTAAAATTGGCCCCGATATGATATTTGACAACTGTTTTCGTTTCACTATAGTTGACCGAGAAATCAACACCCTGGTTGAGCGATTTACCAATGTTCTCTGCCGGAAGCGACAAACCTGTATATAATGGCACAGAAGCATTACGCTGCGCCAGGATATCCGACCTTAAGAACCGGAAGGCATCAAAACTAACGGTCAACTTGTTGGATAAGAAAGCCGCGTCAAACCCGATGTTTCTGGTATCCTGCTTTTCCCAGGTAATATTAGCGTTGGGTGTGGCCGAAAGGTAAAGGCTTTTCGCCTCAGTATAGTCACCGCCAAAATAGTTGTAATACTCAGGGTTATTCTGTAACTGGTACCTGGCAACATACAAGTATTGGGCTACCGCGTCATTGCCCATCAATCCCCATGAAGCGCGCAGTTTTAAATGATCGACAAATTTAATATTGTTTTTGAAGAAGTCTTCATCCGAAATTTTCCATCCCAGGGAAACTGCCGGAAACAAGCCCCATCGCTTGTCGGCAGGAAAATTAAATGACCCGTTGTACCGGAATGATGCTTCAGCAAGGTATTTATCGCTATAACTGTAGGCTACACGTCCCAAATAACTTTCACGACCATCCTGATAAGCCGAACCGGTTGCATTCTGCCCTACCGTGCTGCCGGTGAAAAGCTGATCCAACTGATTGCTTAACAAGTCTCTGCGATAAGCATAAGTATCATCCAGGTTTGTAGTCGTTTGCTCGTATCCGGCAAATACATTAATGGCATGCTTGCCAAATTGGCGATCATAAGCCAATTTGATAAAGTAAGTATTCTCGTTTCTTAATTGCGCGTCCTGCGCGAGGTCCAGAATACTTGTACTGGCTCTCTGGTTGCTATAGGTATTGGTTGTTAAGTCATAAGTGTAGGCGTCCCATGGCTGATGAAAAGTTTTCTCAGCACGGTAATTGTAGTCAAACGCGGCATAGCCATTCAGCGACAAACCCTCGGTGATGTAAGGTAGTTTCAGATCAAATCCAAGCTTGGGGTTTACAATGTAATTGGTGGTCATATCATAACCGGCCGCGGAAGATGACATTATAACCGGATTTCTTCCATTTGACACCCCGGCATCGGGATAGCCGTTTTGCCAGTACACCGGCAGGAAGGGGTACATGCTCACCGCTTCATGCAATATCGACGCCATAGAAAGAACGGGGTTATTTCTGTCTTCCTTACGGGCAGAGATGTCCAGATTAACTTTCATGTTTTTCGAAATAGTGGCGTCGATGTTCGACCGGATATTGAATTCCTTAAACGCCTCATCGCTATTCCGCAAATTACTCTGCTGATCCAAAGACTGTGCAGAGAAATAGTATTTCACTTGTTCGCCACCACCCTGTACCGAAAGGGAATGATTGTCCTGCGGGGCATTTTTTCTAAACACGGCGTTTACCCAATCTGTACTGGTGTAGTTTGGATCGTTGCCGGCCTTGTATTTATCGATGTCACTTTGCGCATAAGGAGCGGTATTACCCTGGTTAAGATTTAACTCATTATAGTAAGTCATGTATTCCCAGGCATTAACACGCGGCATGAGCCTTGTTAATTGCTGGATACCATACGACCCATCGTAATGAATAGTAGGCTTGCCTGATTTGCCCCTTTTTGTTGTAATTAAGATGACACCATTGGCTGACCTTACACCGTAGATCGCTGCTGACGCGTCCTTCAAAACGGTAACGCTTTCAATATCATCAGGATTAAGCCGGTTCAGATCCCGGTCAGGTATCCCGTCGACTACGATCAACGGGCTGGTGCCTCCGCCAAATGAGTTCAATCCCCTGATCAATAAACTTGCGCCGTCATTACCAGGTTCGCCTGAGCGGTTATTGATGATCAATCCTGGTACCTGCCCAGCTAATGAGTTAGACACAGAGGGCGATGCATTTTGAAGTATATCATCGCCTTTTAAGGTGCTTACTGCGCCTACAACATTTCCTTTTTTCTGGGTGCCGTAGCCCACTACCACTACTTCATTCAAAGTGGCGTTTTTGGCTGTCAGCACAATATTGACGGTGGTTGAATTACCAATATTTTGCTCCTGGCTGCTAAAGCCAAGGAAACTGAATACTAATACGGCCTGCCTGTCGGGCACAGTAATGGTGTATTTACCGTCCACATTTGTTGTTGTGCCATTGGGGGTGCCTTTTATCCGCACACTGACACCTGGTAAAGGAGCGCCTTTTTCATCGGTTACCCTGCCTTCTATTTTAATAACGTCGGCTGTGAAATCCGGGCCCGACCCATGTATTTTAAGTTCTCCGGTGAAGGGGTAATTAGTAGTGGACTTAGCGTTTGCCTGCGTGAAAGCCGCGGCGATGATCAATATAGTAAGTGGTATGGTTGGTAATATTTTGCTTAAATGAAGCCATAGCAAAAGCTTAGCTTTCGATTTTAAATTCATATTTTTGGAAACTTTGGGTTAAAAAATTATGTCAATTACTCAATTGGTGATGGTAACCCAGGTAATGCCGGGCGGTGGTGCAAACACTTTCCGGCTTTCTTTTGGGGGTTACCCGATGGTCTTTTTATACTTGTATCTTTCTCATCATAGTTTTTAATAATTAGGTTAATAATTGGGTTATTTAAATCAGTTACTGTCTTCAAACCGCTTGTTTTATCAGGTATTGCTGATCCTTTTTTATCATAATTTTATTTGAGCCGTCTCCCCTTCATTGATAGTGCGCGTATCAGCGCCGTTCGGTTTTTTTATAGTGATAAGCATTTTCCCGTTGTTTAGCCGTTCAATTTTAAGATCGAAAACAGTCTCGAATGCGTGGATATTTCGCAGCGCCATCTGCTTCCAGTTTTTTGGTAGCCTTGGCGAACAGTTAAAACTATTGAACCCGCTTGGCCTTATGCCGAACAAGCCTTCTATGAATATCCTGCAATACAGCCCGCTTTCTGCGGAAAGATGTCTTTGATTACCTTCCGGATAGGCCTCTACAGGGTATGGAACGTGTTCACCCAATAGCCTCCGGCGGGAGTAGTATTGAAGAAAGGTCATTGCCTGGTCGGTTGCACCGGCCTGCAGCACACCGCGAAGCGCATACAAGGTAGACCGGTCCCAAAAAGTCTCTTTGCCGGCTTCAGTCGCCAAACCATCGGCAGTCCAAAGCTGA